>Ga0209415_10010701_pt1 | contig 15545 bp, 11 predicted proteins | sample PeaSoiSIISIP2007_FD_187696 | JGI IMG/M metagenome (GOLD analysis project Ga0209415, IMG submission 187696) | Peat soil microbial communities from Weissenstadt, Germany - SII-SIP-2007 (SPAdes) (version 2) | ecosystem: Environmental > Terrestrial > Soil > Wetlands > Peat | place: Germany... | reverse complement strand
TGAACCCGCCGGAAGGATGTCGCTTCCGGGCTCGATGCCCTCTCGCCGCAGAGCAGTGCCGCCGGGAACCCCCATACGTGGCAGTTGAGCGCGACCACTTCGTGGCCTGTTGGAAGGCCTCGTGACCCGATGCTGACGCTGGACCGCATCTCCAAGGTCTACGGGGTCGGCACCTTCGGCGGCACGGCCCTGACGGCGGTGCGCGAGGTGAGCTTCGACATCGCTGCCGGCCAGGTCGTCTCGCTCATCGGGGAGAGCGGCAGCGGGAAGACCACGATCGGCCGGATGATCCTTCGGCTGACCCCGGTCACGCGCGGCACGATCACGTTCGACGGCCAGAACGTCGCTGGACTGCCGCGCAAGGCGTACTACCGGCAGGTCCAGGGCGTGTTCCAGGACCCGTTCAGCTCGTTCAACCCGATCTTCAAGGCCGATCACGTCTTCGGAATGATCCGCGCCGTGTATTTCCCCGGGCTGCGGGACGCGGAGTGGACGTCCCGCGTTGAATCCTCGCTCCAGGCCGTTGGCCTGGAGCCCGGCCAGGTGCTGAACAAGTACCCGCACCAGCTCAGCGGAGGCCAGCTCCAGCGGCTGCTGATCGCGCGGGCGCTGCTCCTCGATATCCGGCTCCTCGTCGCGGACGAGATCATCAGCATGCTGGACGCCTCCACGAGGATCGACGTGCTCAACCTGCTCGGCGACCTGAAGGCCCGCGGCCTGGGGATCCTGTTCATCACCCACGACCTCTCGCTCGGCTACTACAGCAGCCAGCGGACGGTGATCCTCTGGCGCGGCATGGTCGTCGAGATGGGGGCAACAGAGAAGGTCTACGGCAATCCTGTCCATCCCTACACGAAGATGCTGATCGCAGCGGTCCCCCAGCTGCACAAGAAGTGGCGCCAGGTGGCGCTGGAACTCGGCGCTGCAGGTACTGAGGGCCCCGGTCGCTGCGCGTACCACTCGATGTACCCGGATGCCGGTGCAGGTGGCGCATCGGTTGCGGCGCGCCCGGCACTCGCCGAGGTCGAGGACGATCACCTCGTGGGGTGCTTCCGGCCGTACGTGGAGGGAGCGTGCTGACGCCCGGCACGACTCGCGGCCCCGAATAGCGGCAGCGCGCGGAGGCCGCTCCCGCGCGAGTCGGATCAGCAGCGGCAGTGATCGGTGGAGGGAGGCCGGGATGCGGTTCGGACGCTTCGACGACGATGCTCGGGAGTACGTCATCTCGCGCCCGGACACGCCGCTGCCGTGGATCAACTACCTGGGAAGCGAGGACTACTTCGGGATCATCTCCAACACGGCGGGCGGCTACTCCTTCTACCGTGACGCGCGCCTCCGCCGCCTGACGCGATACCGCTATAACAATGCCCCGCTCGACCTGGGCGGGCGCTACGTGTACCTGCGGGACGACGAATCCGGCCAGTACTGGAGTCCCAGCTGGCAGCCCGTCCAGCGTGAGCTCGAGGACTACCAGTGCCGCCATGGGCTTGGGTATACCGTGATCGGCTCCCGCTTCGCCAGGATCCGTGCGGAAGTGCTGTACCTCGTCCCGCTCGGCGAGACGCTGGAGCTGTGGCGCGTGCGGGTCACGAACGAGCGTGACACGCCGGCCTCTCTGTCGCTCTACGGCACGGTGGAGTTCTGCCTCTGGGACGCGAACGACGACGCGACCAACTTCCAGCGCAACTACTCGATCGGCGAGGTCGAGGTGGCAGACGGCGTCATCTACCACAAGACCGAGTACCGGGAACGGCGCGACCACTTCGCGTGGTTCGCGTCCTCCGAGCCAGGGGCCGGGTTCGACACGCAGCGCGACGCGTTCACCGGACCGTATCGAGGGTGGGACCGACCGCTTGCGGTCGAGCGTGGGGCGTGCGCAAACTCGATCGCCAGCGGCTGGCAACCGATCGGTGCGCACCACGTGCGGCTCGCACTTTCGCCCGGCGAGACTCGAGACATCGTCTTCGCTCTGGGGTACTGGGAGAACCCGGCTGACGCCAAGTTCGATCCGCCGGGCTCGCCAGCGATCGATCGGCGACAGGTCGCTCCCGTCATCGCGCGGTACCTCCGGGACGGTGCCGTCGCCGAGGCGTTCCAACAGCTGCGCGATCACTGGAGGTCGCTGCTCGAAACTCTCCAGGTCGACACCGGGAACGAGCACGTCGACCGCATGGTCAACACGTGGAATGCCTACCAGTGCATGGTGACGTTCAACCTCTCGCGCTCCGCGTCGCTGTTCGAGTCGGGCATCGGGCGCGGCATGGGGTTCCGGGACTCAAACCAGGACCTGCTCGGGTTCGTCCACATGATCCCCGGCCGGGCACGAGACCGGATCCTTGATCTCGCAGCGACCCAGCTCCCGACCGGCGGCGCGTACCACCAGTACCAGCCGCTGACCAAGCGGGGCAACGACGCCGTAGGGACCGGCTTCAACGACGACCCGCTCTGGCTGGTGCTTGCGGTGGGGGCGTACCTCAAGGAGACCGGTGACCAGGGCATCCTCGAAGAGCCGGTCGCCTACGACAACGCGTCCGGCACCGAGACGCCACTGTACGAGCACCTGCAACGATCCATCGAGTACACGCTGCAGCGGACTGGACCCCACGGGCTGCCGCTGATCGGGCGCGCCGACTGGAACGACTGCCTCAACCTGAACTCGGATTCCGAGACGCCAGGCGAATCGTTCCAGACCGCCCCGTACCGGGAAACCGGCGTTGCGGAGTCTGTCTTCATCGCCGGGCTGTTCGTGCTCGCCGCCGGCGACATGGCGCAGATTGCGGCCCGCCGGGGGGACGCGGGCGAGGCTGACCGGTGCCGGGTAGCAGCGACCAGCATGCGGCGAGCAGTGGACGAACACGGCTGGGACGGTGACTGGTTCCGCCGCGCCTACGAACGCACGGGCGCGGCCGTCGGATCGGCCGGCAACGCCGAGGGCCGGATCTTCGTCGAGCCTCAGGGGATGTGCGTGATGGCGGGCATCGGCCTGGAGGATGGACGAGCCGAGCGCGCACTGGGCGCCGTGCGAGAACACCTCGCCACCCCGCACGGCATCATGCTTCACCAGCCCGCGTACACGCGGTTCCGGGCGGGCCTCGGTGAGATCACCTCATACCCACCCGGCTACAAGGAGAATGGCGGCATTTTCTGCCACACGAACCCATGGGTGATGATCGCGGAGACCATCCTCGGCCACGGAGACGCCGCGGTCGACTACTACCTCCGCACCTGCCCTTCCGCCCGCGAGACGATCTCGGAGCTCCACCGGTGCGAGCCGTACGTGCACGCCCAGATGATCGCCGGCCGCGACGCGCCAAGCTACGGCGAGGCGAAGAACTCGTGGCTGACCGGGACTGCCGCCTGGAACTTCGTGGCGGTCACCCAGTGGATCCTGGGCGTCCGGCCGGAGCACGACGGGCTGCGGATTGATCCGCGACTGCCGGCCGACTGGGGCGACGTGCGAGTCACGCGGAAGTTCCGGGGTACGACGTTCCGGATTCGCATCCACAAGGCGCAGGGGGTCACTGGCAACGTCACGCACCTGTCTGTCGACGGTCACGCCATCCCTGGCAATCTGATGCCGCTTCCGGCCGTGGCCGGCGGGGAGGCAGCCGTCGAGGCCTGGGTCGAGTAGCTACGCCCCCACCCGCGGCCCGACTCCGGCGCGCTTCGCAACCACCTGCCCGGTCGTGCGGCGCCGCGGGCGCCCATCGATGGCACGGCCGGCGGCCTCCGCGAATGTGACGTCCGTGAGCGGCACCAGCGGCTCGCCTCGCAGCACGCGGCCGAGGTACTCGCCGGTGGCGGACTCCGCCACCTGCGCCACGTGCTCGGGCGTCCCCTCGGCCACGACGGCGCCGCCACGTGCGCCGCCCTCCGGCCCCAGGTCCACGATCCAGTCCGCGGTCTTGATCACGTCGAGGTTGTGCTCGATGACGATGACCGTGTTTCCCGCGTCCACCAGGCGGTGCAGCACCTGCAGCAGCTTCTCGACATCCGCGAAGTGCAGGCCCGTCGTCGGCTCGTCGAGCACGTAGACCGTCCGCCCGGTCGCCCGGCGGGACAGCTCGGTCGACAGCTTCACGCGCTGGGCCTCGCCCCCGGACAGCGTGGTCGCCGGCTGGCCCAGGTGGATGTAGCCCAGCCCGACGTCATTGAGCGTCTGCAGCTTGTTGCGGATCGCGGGAACGGCCGAGAACACGTCGAGCGCCTCCTCGACCGTCATCTCGAGCACGTCGGAGATGGACTTGCCCTTGTAGTGGACCTCGAGGGCCTCGCGGTTGTACCGCTTTCCCTTGCAGACCTCGCACTGCACGTAGACGTCCGGCAGGAACTGCATCTCGATCTTGATGATCCCGTCACCCTTGCAGTTCTCGCAGCGGCCGCCCTTCACGTTGAAGCTGAACCGTCCCGCCCTGTAGCCACGCAGCCGGGCCTCCGGGACGCCGGCGAAGAGTTCGCGCATGGGCCCGAACAGGCCCGTGTAGGTGGCGGGGTTGGAGCGAGGCGTCCGCCCGATGGGGCTCTGGTCGATCTCGATGACCTTGTCGACCGCGCCGGACCCGTCGATGCGATCATGCTCGCCCGGCTCGTCCCGCGACCCGTACAGCTCCCGTGCCAGCGCCCGGTACAGCACCTCGGCGACCAGCGTGCTCTTGCCCGAGCCCGACACGCCGGTGACCACGACGAACGTGCCCAGCGGGAACGCCACGTCGATGTTGCGCAGGTTGTGGGCCCGCGCCCCGCGAACGACGAGCGCCGAGCCGTTGCCCGGGCGGCGCCGCTCGGGGATGGGTACGAACGCCTCGCCGCGCAGGTAGGCGCCGGTCAGCGACCGGGGCTCCTCGAGGATCGCCTCCAGTGGACCCGCCGCCACCACCTCGCCGCCGTGCTCGCCGGCGCCTGGCCCCACGTCGACCACCCAGTCGGCCGTGCGGATCGTCTCCTCATCGTGCTCGACAACGATCAGGGTGTTGCCCAGGTCGCGCAGTCGCGTCAGCGTCGCGATGAGCTTCGCATTGTCGCGCTGGTGGAGCCCGATGGAAGGCTCGTCGAGGATGTACAGCACGCCCATCAGGCTCGATCCGATCTGCGTGGCCAGGCGGATCCGCTGCGCCTCGCCGCCGGAGAGCGTCTGGCTCGTGCGGTCGACGGTCAGGTAGTCGAGGCCGACGTCGACCAGGAACCCGAGCCGGGCGCGGATCTCCTTGAGCACCTGCCGCCCGATGGTCGCCTCGCGGGCGCTGAGGCGGTCGGGCAGGTCCGTGGCCCACGCGAGCGCATCGGTCACCGACAGCGCGGCGACGTCCGCGATGGTGCGACTGTCGATGGTGACGCTCAACGCCTCCGGGCGCAGCCGTCTGCCGCCGCAGGTCGGGCACGGCCGCTCGACCATGTACCGCTCGATCTCCGACTTTACGTACTCCGACTCGGTCTCGCGGAACCGCCGCTCGAGGTTGGGCACCAGGCCTTCGAACGTGGCTTCGTACGAGTTCTCGCCGCGGTCGTGCTGGTAGCGCACCACCACCCGCTCGCCGCGCTGTGCGTACAGGAGGACGTCCAGCGCCTCCTGCGACAGCTCCCGCACGGGCACGTCCGTCCTGAATCCGTGCCGCTCGGCGATGGCGTCGATGATCTTGAGCTGCCAGGAGTTCTCCATGGGCATCCGCGTCCACGGCTGGAGGGCGCCCTCGCGCAGCGCCAGGTCGCGGTTCGGGATGAGCCGGGCCGGGTCGATCTCCAGGCGGACGCCGAGCCCGGTGCAGGCGGGACACGCGCCGTGCGGCGAGTTGAACGAGAAGCTCCGAGGCTCCAGCTCCTCCAGGATGGTGCCGTCGAACGGGCAGCTGTAGCGCTCGCTGAATCGCTGCTCCTCGAGCGCACCCGCGTCCGCCGGCGCGACGACCATCACGCCCTCGCCCAGCCGTAGCGCCGTCTCGACCGAGTCGGCCAGACGCCCCAGGTCGGGGTTGGGACGCTCCGGGCCGAACACGACGCCGTCGTCGCCGGAGTGCCGGACGACGAGGCGGTCGACGACGACTTCGATCGTGTGCCGCTTGTACTTGTCGAGCGAGCGCGCCTCGTCGAGGTCCAGCAGCTCCCCGTCGACCCGCACGCGCACGAAACCCTGCCGGCGGGCGGCCTCGAACACCCGGTCGCCCTCGGTCTTGCGGTCCTTGACCAGCGGTCCGAGGATCAGCAGACGCGTGCCCTCAGGGAAGGCCTGGATGCGATCCACGATCTGGGGCACGCTCTGGCGCGCGATCTCGCGGCCGCACGCCGGGCAGTGCGGGCGCCCCACACGAGCGAACAGCAGGCGCAGGTAGTCGTAGATCTCCGTCACGGTGCCGACGGTCGAGCGCGGGTTGCGGCTGGCGCCCTTCTGGTCGATGGAGATCGCCGGGCTCAGCCCATCGATCTGGTCGACGTCCGGCTTCTCCATCTGGCCCAGGAACTGCCGCGCGTACGCCGACAGGCTCTCCACGTAGCGGCGCTGCCCCTCCGCGTAGATCGTGTCGAACGCGAGGCTCGACTTGCCACTCCCCGACAGGCCGGTGATGACGACCAGCCGGTCGCGCGGGAGCTCGACGGTGATGTTCTTGAGGTTGTGCTCGCGCGCTCCGCGAACGACCAGCAGCTCCTGGGGCATACCGCGTAAGTGTAGCCGGTCGGCCCGAATCAGAACAGATGTGCGATTCTCCACGCGGCCCCCACGAGCCGGGTCGTGGTCGGCTACGCCTCGGGCAGGCGCTGGGCGTCGACCAGTGCCGCCGGGTCGAGCCGGGGACGCAGCAGGTGGGCACGCCGGCCCGACACGCCGACCTCGGCCGCGCCGGCGTGCGACAGGAACCACGGCATCGACTGCGTGAAGCCGTAGGCGCCAGCGTCCAACGCGACGACGAGGTCGCCAGGCAGCGGCTCCGGGAACGTCTCCAGGCGGCCCAGCACGTCGAGGCCCGTGCAGAGGGGGCCGACCAGGTCGGCCGGAACGAGTGCGCGCGAGCCCGGCGGCGGCGACCCGACGAGGCGCAGGCGGTGGCGGCGGCCGACGAGCGCCGGGGCCAGCAGGTGGTTGATGCCGCCGTCGAGCACCGCGACCTGGCGACCATGCAGCCGCTTCACGTCGACGACCCGCGCGACGTACGCCCCCGCCGGACCGGCGAGGAAGCGGCCCGGTTCGAGGATCACGCGAACAGTCCTCGTTGCCGGATCCGCGGCCCACGCTTCGTCGAGCCGCGCGAGCTGTTTCCCGAACGCGGCCAGGTCGAGCTCGCGTTCCCCGTCCTGGTACGGGATGCCCAGCCCTCCCCCGGCGTCCACGATCCCGAGCCGGAAGCCCGCGGTGGCGGCGAGCCGGCGACCGGCCTCGACCGTGCGCTCGACATGGCCGGCCAGGACCCGGTGGTCACGCTCGGTCGTGACCCCGAATGCGTGGAAGCCGAGTGGCTCGAGCCACTGCGACCGGCGCGCCTGCCGTGCGCCTGCCGCGGCGTCCTCCGGCGACATGCCGAAGGTCTGCCCTTCGTGGGCGGGCAGGCGAAAGAGGACCCCGACGACTGCGCGGGCGGCCTCGGCTGCCGCTTCCAGCCTGGCGAGCTCGCCGAGGGACTCGACGACCACTGCCCTGACCCCGCCCCCGGCGGCACGGCGCAGGAGCGCGTCGCTCTTGCCCGGCCCGGTCACGACGGTCACCGAGGCCGCGACGCCCGCGCGAGTCGCCGCCTCGAGCTCTCCCCAGGACGCGACGTCCACACCGGTCCCTGCCCTGGTCACGGCCGCGATCACGGCGAGCGAGGGGTTCGCCTTGGCCGCGTACGCGACGTCGAATCGCGCGGGGAGGGCGGCGCGCAGCAGCCGCGCTCGGGCCGCGGCCAGGTCGAGGTCGTACACGTACGCAGGGGTTCCGTAGGTCGTCGCGAGCCCCTCGGGATCGAGCCCGGCCAGCAGCCCGTCCTGCCAGATACCGGACATGGAGCCGGGCGGCTCCGGCTCCCGCACCCGAGCGAGGCCGGCGCCGTCCGTCCCGGCGCCGTCCATCGGCGATGCGCCCGTCACCGCAGCGCCGCCTCGAGCGCCGTCCGTGCCGAGGTCCCGGCGTCGCGCATCTTCACGATCGCCGCGCACTGCAGCCCGATCCCATGGGCGGCGGCGAACGACCCGCGGGCCGGTCGCGTGGCCGGGACGACCACGGCACCCGGTGGAACGCCCAGGGGCGCGTCCGGGCTCCCGTCGAGGATGCGCTCCCCGACCAGGTCGTACAGGCGGCTGGTGCCCGTCAGGACGACACCGGCGGCGAGCACGGCCCCACGCCCGACCAGCACGCCGTCGAACAGCCCGCACTGCGCGCCCACGAACGCGTCGTCCTCCACGATCACGGGGCGCGCGTTCGCCGGCTCCAGGACGCCGCCCACCTGGACACCCGCGGACAGGTGCACCCGCGCTCCCACCTGTGCGCAGGAGCCCACCAGCACGTGCGAGTCGATCATCGTGCCCTCTCCCACCCACGCACCGATATTGACGTACGACGGCGGCATGATCACCACGTCCTGCCCGAGATACGCTCCCGCACGGACGCTGGTGCCACCCGGCACCACCCGCCACGGTCCATCGAGCAGCCGCTTGGTGGGGAGCGAGGCCCGGTCGCGGAAGGCGAACAGGCCATCGACGCGCCACAAGCGCATCGCCGGCTCGCGGAACAGGGCCAGGAGTTCGCCCCGGAGGTCCGGGTCGACTCGCCATCCGTCGGATGCGTCCGGGTCGGGCCAGGCCGCTCGCCGACGGCCCGCGTCGAGGTCGTCGAGGAGCGACCGACGGCCGGCATTTCTCGAGCCCCGCGCCGACGGGCCGGAGGGGCGGACCACTCGGGCCGTCATGCCGGCGCTCCGAGAACCGGCGCTCCGACCATCGCCCGCGTCGGTGCCTGCGCACCGACGCTGTTCGCTTCAAGAGCCGGCCCGGTTGCCTCCTGATCGAGCAGCCCGTCCTGCAGCAGCAGCGCACCCAGCCGGCCACGTGCCGGCTCGTCCAGCGGCAGCAGCGGCAGGCGGAGGCGGTCCTGGATGAGCCCCATCATGGCCAGCGCGGACTTGACCGGCACCGGGTTCGGCCCCCCGCGGAAGTTGGCCCGGAACAGGGGCAGCCAGCGGCTGTGGAGTCCGCGAGCCGCGGCCCAGTCTCCGTCCGAGGCGGCACGGCAGAGCGCGACCATCTCGGCCGGGATCTCGTTCGACGCCACGCTGATCACGCCGTCGCCGCCCATCGCCAGCACCGCGAGCGTCCAGGCGTCGTCACCGGCCATCACGGCGAAGCCCTCCGGACGGTCGCGGATGATCGTGGCGATCTGTTCGAGGTTGGCGGATGCCTCCTTCACCGCCAGGATTCGCGGGTGCTCGGCGAGGCGCAGGACCGTGTCGGCCTCGACGTTCGTGCCGGTGCGTGAGGGCACGTTGTATACGACCACCGGCAGGCCGCCCTCGTCGGCGACGGCGGTGAAGTGCGCGGCGAGCATCCGCTGGTCGGGCCGGTTGTAGTACGGCGCGACGACGAGCGCGGCGTCGGCCCCCAGGTCGGCGGCGCGCCGCGTGGCGCGGATGGTTGCCGCCGTGTCGTTGGTGCCCGTGCCGGCGATCACGGTCGGCCGGCGGGTCTCGGGAGCGGCGCCATGGGCGGCGCGGGCGGCCTCCTCCACGGCCGCGGCGATGACCCATTCCCGTTCCTGCGGCGCCAGCGTGGGGGCCTCACCGGTCGTGCCGCACGGCACCAGGCCGTCGATGCCGGCGTCGACCTGCCACCGGAGCAGGCGGCGGAAGGCCGTCTCGTCCAGGTTTCCCGCCTGGTCGAACGGGGTGACGAGCGCGGTGAAGGCGCCACGGACGCGCGGCGCCGGACGGGTGCGCACCGGGACGGGGCGGACGGTCTGGTTCATCGGATACCTCCAGCAATCTCGACGTCGATCAGTTCGTCGACGACACGATCGAATGAGTGGATGCCCGGCCGACGCGGCGATCGAAGCAGCCAGTCGGCGGCGGCGACCGCGCCCATCGCGTACGCGGAGCGGTCGCGGGCCGTCAGCCGGATCTCGATGCTCTCGCCCGGTGCGTCGAACCCGACGAGATGCATGCCGGGCGACGAACCGGCGCGCACGCTGACCACCTCCAGCTCGTCGGCCGCTGGTGGACCGTCATGCGAGCCGTCGGCGAAGCGACGCTTGACCGGGTGCCCTTCGAGGATGCGGCGCCCCAGCTCCAGCGCGGTCCCGGAGGGCCGGTCGGCCTTGCCGCGCCGGTGCCACTCCAGCAGGTAGGGGTCGTAGGCCGGCAGCGCCCCGAACATCCGGCTCGCCGAACCCACGAGCCGGCCGAGCACGTTCACGCCGGGGCTGAAGTTGACGGCCACGACGGCGGCCGCGCCGTGCTGGGTCAGCAGCGCGCCGATCTCCGGTTGCGACACGACCCAGGCCGTGGTGCCGACCACGAACGTCCGGCAGCCCCCCGCGAGCCCGGCCACGAGGTTCGGCAGCACCGCCGTCCCGCGCGAGAACTCGAACACGACGTCTGCGTCCGCGAACGCCCCGGGCGGATGCGTCGTCGGGGGGCGACCCAGCACCACTGGCTCCTCGCCCCGCTCCCGCAGGCCGGCCGCGACGGCCCGACCCATCGGCCCGTCTCCAAGGACGATCCCTCGCATCTCGTGTACCTCCGCGCGAAGGGGCCAGAGGTGGAGGTCTATCCGTTCCCGGACACGAAAAAGCCGCGGACACCTTCGCGGTTCCGCGGCCCTTCTGGGGACCTCCGTGCCTGGAGGCCCCGTTCGTCGTCCGACGCGAAGCCCCTAGGCCCGTGCCTCCCGGCAGGGCCGCCAGCGCTTCGCCTTCAGTGCGACGTGGTTCATGGTCGCCGGACAATACCGGGCCGCTCCGCGGCTGTCAATGGGAATGCGGCGAGCATGCGGGAGTGCAGCGGGTATGCGGGAGTGCGGCGGATAGTGGCCGTGCATCTCGAGCGTGACGGGAGCGTCGCACTCCTAGAATCGCGCGAGCGGACGACGCCGGAGAGCGATCAGGAGGCGATGACATGCGACTCGAGGGGATGCGCGTGGCGGTGCTTGCCGCGGAAGGGGTCGAGGACCTCGAGTACTGGTGCACCGTGATGCGCCTGCGCGAAGAGGGCGCCCGGACCACCAGCGTAGGCATCGCGCCGGGCACCGTCCGCGGCAAGAACGGGCTCGAGGTGCCGGTCGAGACCGCGGCATCCGACGTGAGCGAGTCCGGCTTCGACGCACTGGTGATCCCCGGCGGCTGGGCGCCCGACAAGCTCCGTCGGTACGTGGCCGTGACCGACCTGGTGGCGAGCATCCGCTCCGCCGGCAAGCCGATCGCGATCGTCTGCCACGGTGGCCTGGTCGCGATCTCCGCCAACATCGTCGGCGGCGGACGTGCGACCGGGTCGAAGGGCATCAGGGACGACCTCGTGAACGCCGGAGCCATCTGGGTCGACGAACCGGCGTTCCGCGATCGCGACATCGCGTGGGGCCGCGTCGTGGAGGACATCCCCGCGTTCCTGCGCGAGACAGTCGACCTCTTCGCCGAGCATCACGCGCGCCGCCGCCTCAGCGACCGCGCCGAGGACGCTGCCCTGTCCGGCGGATGACATTGGGCGTCACGCGGTGGTCCCAGGTCTGCCGCTCGAGCCACTTCGCCTGCCACCCGCCCTCGTCGTCGTGTTCGTCGCGGATGCCGGGCAGCCAATCGGACGCCGTGCCCTCGTCGACCGCCCCGTCGGGCGTCCCCAGGGCGCCGTCCGGTTCGTCGCGGGCGGGCAGCACTTCGACTGCCGACACGCGAAGGCCGCCGGCGTCGAGGTCGACGCCTTCCCGATCCCGGCGCCCTGAGCCGGGGCCCCGGCCTGTCCCGGAACCAGGGCCTCTTCGGCTGCCGCCGCGGCGGCCACCTGGTCGTCGAGCCTCGGCGTCCGCCCCGCCGCGTGGGACGCCTCTCGAGCCGCCGCGGCCACCCGCCGCAGCCCGCTCCGCCGCACGCTCGACCTGGACCGACGCGTCTTCGTCCAGCACCCGCAGCCGGACCTGCCGGATCTCGTCGCGCAGCGCGGCCGCCTTCTCGAACTCGAGCTCGCGCGCCGCCGACCGCATCTCCGCCTCCATGCGCACGACGAGCCGCTCCACCTGCTCGCGGCTCATGTCCGACAGCTGCCGTCCGTCCCCCGCCTCGACGTAGGCGCCGGGCGCCTCGGCCACCGCGCGCAGTCGGTCGTTCAGGTCGCGGACCTCCTTGACGATCGTGGTCGGTTCGATCCCCCGCTCGGCGTTGTGGGCGAGCTGGATGCCTCGCCGGCGCCCCATCTCCGAGATCGCCAGCTTCATAGAGTCCGTCATCGCGTCGGCGTACATGACGACCTCGCCGCCGACGTTCCGCGCCGCGCGCCCCGACACCTGGATGAGCGACCACGCGCTCCGCAGGAAGCCTTCCTTGTCCGCGTCGAGGATGGCGACCAGGGTCACCTCGGGCAGGTCGATCCCCTCACGCAGCAGGTTGATCCCTACCAGGACGTCGAAGACGCCAAGCCGCAGGTCGCGCAGGATCTGCACCCGTTCCAGGGTGTCGATCTCGCTGTGCAGGTAGGACACCTTCACGCCGAGGTCCTTCAGGTACTCCGCCAGGTCTTCGGCCATCTTCTTGGTCAGCGTGGTGACGAGGACGCGCTCGCCCCGCGCCACCCGATCGTGGATCCTCTCCAGCAGGTCGTCGATCTGCCCGCGCGTGGGAAGGACCTGGACCGGCGGGTCGACGATCCCTGTCGGCCGGATCAGCTGCTCGGCCACCTGCTCGCTCCGCTGGAGCTCGTACGCGGCCGGCGTCGCGCTCATGTAGATCACCTGGTTCAGGTGCTCGTCGAACTCCTCGAAGGTCAGCGGGCGGTTGTCGAGGGCCGATGGAAGCCGGAAGCCGAAGTCGACCAGGATCTCCTTGCGGGTCCGGTCGTTCTTGTACATGCCCACCACCTGCGGGATGGTCATGTGGCTCTCGTCGACCACGAGCAGCCAGTCCGGCGGAAAGTAGTCGAGGAGCGTCCAGGGCCTGGATCCGGCCGGCCGCCGTGCAAGGTGGCGCGAGTAGTTCTCGATACCGGAGCAGAAGCCCAGCTCGCGCATCATCTCGAGGTCGAAGGTGGTGCGCTGGCGCAGCCGGGCCGCCTCGAGCGCGCGTCCCTCCGCCTCCATCTGCGTGCAGCGTTCCTCCATCTCGGCCTCGATGTCGACGATGGCGGCCTTGAGCTTGTCGGCGGGCGTGACGTAGTGCGAGGCCGGGTAGACGGCGACCTCCTTGCGCTCGGCCAGCATCTCGCCGGTCAGCGGGTCGATCTCCACGATCCGCTCGACCTCGTCCCCGAAGAACTGCACGCGCACGACGAAGTCGTCGTACGCGGGCTGGAGTTCGAGCGTGTCGCCCCGCACGCGGAACCGTGCTCGCGTGAGGACCTGGTCGTTGCGCTGGTACTGCAGGTCGACGAGCTGGCGAAGGACGCCGTCCCGGCGGTACTGACCGCCGACCCGGAGGCGGATGACGGTGGCGCCGTAGTCGACCGGCGCGCCGAGGCCGTAAATGCAGCTGACGGACGCCACGATGATGACGTCCCGCCGCTCGAAGAGGGACTTCGTCGCCGCATGCCGGAGCTTGTCGATCTCGTCGTTGCGGCTCGAGTCCTTCTCGATGTACGTGTCGCTGCGGGGCAGGTACGCCTCGGGCTGGTAATAGTCGAAGTACGACACGAAGTACTCGACGGCGTTCTCGGGGAAGAACTCGCGGAACTCGCTGTACAGCTGGGCGGCCAGCGTCTTGTTGTGCGCCAGCACCAGCGTGGGCTTCTGGTGCCTTTCTATGGTCCAGGCAAGCGTGGCCGTCTTGCCCGTGCCGGTCGCTCCTAACAGGGTCTGGTGCTTCATCCCACGGGCGAGCCCGTCCGCGAGCCTGTCGATCGCCTGCGGCTGGTCGCCGGTCGGCTGGAACGGGGCGACGAGCTTGAACGGGGGCACGCACGGAGCATACCAGCAGAGCCGGTAATAGAACAGACGGCCGGTTTGTGGAAAGCGACCTGCGGCTTCCGACGTCTCGCCCGCTGTGGGTGTGCCGTGCTTGCCCGCCGGCGCGCTGGCGGATATGCTTCGGATCGTGACGTTGGTCCGCATTACGACCGTCGACGCACCGCTCGACGGCCGGCGCCTGCTCGCCCCCTCCGTCGGGCTCGTGCGCCGCGCGCTGGCGCTCGGTCTTCTCTCCGATCGCGCAGTGATCGAGCACCTCGACGTCGAACTGCTCCGCGGGATCGCGCGAGCGGCGTCGGCAGCCGGGGTGGGCCAGGACGCTGCGCTCGCGCTCTCGCACGAAGAGCGCCCTGAGCGGCTCGCCGCACTCATCCAGCGGCTCGACGACGCACTGGCGGAGTCGCCGCTTCCGGATCGCGAGCTGCGCGAGCTCCAGCACGTCCTCGACGTGGAGGCCCTCGCCGGCCTGCTCGGGACATCGGGCGTGAGCCTGCGTCGATATGTGTCCGGCAGCCGGGAGGTCCCGGACCGGATCGCGGCCCGGATCCACTGGCTCGCCCTGCTGGTCTCGGATCTCGCGGGCGCCTACAACGAGCTTGGGATCCGCCGCTGGTTCGATCGCCCGCGCGCACAGCTCGGCGGTCGCTCGCCGCGACAGGCGCTCGGCACCGATTGGGATCCGGCGGGCCCCGACGCCCGGCTGGTGCGGTCTCTGGCGGCCGCGCTTGCCGGGGCCGGCGGCGCGACGTGATCGGGTTCCGGCACGCAGATCCGCGGTTCCCGTTCCTTTGGGAGACTGCCGACCAGCCCGCCGCGCGCTGGCACGACGAGGGCGAGGGGCCGGTGCAGTACATCGCGGAGACTCCGGACGGCGCATGGGCGGAGTTCCTCCGCCACGAAGGAATCACCGACCCGGACGACCTCGCCGGCGTGTCCCGCGCGCTCTGGGCCGTCGAGGTCCCGCGCCGGCCCGACGCCCGACCGGATCTCCCCGCGGAGGTGCTCACGGGCGACGAGTCGTCGTATCCGGCCTGTCGGGCGGAAGCTCGCCGGCTGCGTGCTCTCGGCATGCGCGGCCTGATCGCCGGGTCGGCCGCGCTGCTGCCCGGTCGGCCGAGCGGCTGGCACACGAACGGGGGCCTGCGCCCCGCAGCGGCTCGCGACGAGCACGTGCTGGCGCTCTTCGGCCCACGCCCCCGACTGGCCGGCTGGGCCGCCTGCGCCGAAGGGCGACCGCGCCCCGATCTACTACCGCGCGTGCGCCAGCTGACCTGACGGGCAGCTCGTCCGCGCCGGGCGTTCAGACCCGGGGGTCATCGCGCCGGAGCGTAGCAGGCCCAGCAGCCGCCGAGTGGGCGTGCTTCCCTCCTCAGCGCACTGCCTGGGCCGCCATCGCCTCCCGTAGCGCGGCCTCGACCGCCGCTCGCACCTCGGCCTCCGGACCGTCGGTGACGAGGCGTCGCACCGGCACGGACGGCGATTCGGCGGCG
>Ga0209415_10010700_pt1 | contig 15546 bp, 14 predicted proteins | sample PeaSoiSIISIP2007_FD_187696 | JGI IMG/M metagenome (GOLD analysis project Ga0209415, IMG submission 187696) | Peat soil microbial communities from Weissenstadt, Germany - SII-SIP-2007 (SPAdes) (version 2) | ecosystem: Environmental > Terrestrial > Soil > Wetlands > Peat | place: Germany... | reverse complement strand
GACGCCGAGCCCGATCCGCCGCTTGGCGCGCGCTTCGTGAGTCTGCGGCTCCAACGGAAAGCGCGAGACGTCGACCACATTGTCCATCATCCGCACGGCCATGGGCACGACGGCCTTGAGCCGGTCGAGGTCGAGGCGCGCGTCGGGCGTGAAGGGATCGAGAACCAGGCTCGCGAGATTGATCGAGCCGAGGAGGCACGCCCCGTAGGGCGGCAGGGGCTGCTCGCCGCACGGATTGGTCGCGCTGATAGTTTCACAGTAGTGCAGATTGTTCCGCTGGTTGATGCGGTCTATGAAGATCACGCCGGGCTCGGCGTAGCTGTAAGTGGCCCGCATGATCTTGTCCCAGAGCTCGCGCGCCGGCAGCACCTTGTAGGTGGTGCCGTTGAATTTGAGCTCCCAGGGCCCGTCCTCCTTGACTGCCTGCATGAAGGCGTCGGTGACCAGGACCGAGAGGTTGAACATGCGGAGCCGCCCGGGCTCGCGCTTGGCTTCGACGAAGGCCTCGATGTCCGGATGGTCGCAGCGCAACGTCGCCATCATGGCGCCGCGGCGATAACCCGCGCTCATGATCGTGCGACACATGGCGTCCCAGACGTCCATGAAGGAGAGCGGGCCCGAGGCGTCGGCGCCGACGCCTTTGACTGGCGCGCCCTTGGGCCGCAGCGTCGAGAAGTCGTATCCGATGCCGCCGCCCTGCTGCATGGTGAGCGCTGCCTCGCGCAAGTGCGTGAAGATCCCGGACATGTCGTCGGGGATCGCGCCCATCACGAAGCAGTTGAACAGCGTCACGGTACGCTCGGTGCCGGCGCCCGCGACCACGCGGCCCGCGGGCAGGAACTTGAAGTCGCTGAGTGCCTCGTAAAAGCGCTCGGCCCAGAGCGCGGGATCCCGCTCGGGCGCCGCCAGCGCATTGGCGACCCGCCGCCAGGTATCCTCGATGGTCTTGTCCACGGCCGCGCCGTCCGGCGTCTTGAGCCGGTACTTCATGTCCCAGATCTGCTGGGAGATGGCGGCGACACTGGGCAAAAGGGACTCCTCAGAGCGCGGAGGTTCGCATTATGTTCTAGGAAGCGAGCTAGGGCAACCCTCGCTCGAGATGGTCATTCTGACAGGCTTTTCAAGCTGATGCGAAATGCTCCAGCAGCCACCGCAGCGTCGCCTCCGGCGCTTCCTCGGGAACGTAGTGGCCGCAGTCGATCGGGCCGCCTGCGACTGCGTTGGCGTACGTCCGCCAGATCCCGAGTACGTCGCCGTAGACCGTGCCGGTGTGGCTCTTGGCGCCCCAAACGACGAGCAATGGGCACGTCACCTTGTTCCCGGATTGCCAGTCCGCCTCGTCCATCTCGAGATCGCAGGTGGCGCAGGCGCGGTAGTCCTCGCAGGAGCCGCGGATGGTCTTCCAGGTGAAGCAGCGGACGTACTCGTCGAAGGCCGCCGGGTCGAAGAACCCCAGACCGAGGCCGGGCTTGGAGAGTTTCCGCTCCATGAACCAGCGCGCCGGAACGCCCGCCATCATGCGCTCCGGCAGGTCGTAGGGTTGGGCCATGAAGGGCCAGTGCCAGGACTTGAGCGCCCAATCCTTGGAGACGTGGGTCCAGATGTGGCGGCTGGGGAGAATGTCGATCACGGCGGCGCGCTCGACGCGATCGGGGTGATCGAGGCACATGCGATGGGCGGTGCGGGCGCCGCGGTCGTGGCCGGCGACGAAGAATTTCCGGTAGCCCAGGCGCTCCATGACCTCGATCTGATCCTGTGCCATGGCGCGGAACGAGTAGTTGATGTGGTTCTCGCCGCCGTCCTCGGGGCCCACGCTGTCGCCGTAGCCGCGGAGGTCGCTGGCGACGACGTGAAAATGCTCCGCCAGCGGCCCGGCGAGCTTGTGCCAGGAGACGTGGGTCAAGGGATTGCCATGGAGGAGCAGGAGCGGCGGCCCCTTACCGCCGTGGCGCAGGTGGATGCGGGCGCCGCTGGTCTTGATCTCCGTGCGCGTGAAACCCTCGAACATCGGCGCCTCCATCTGGTCGGTCCTCAGGGGTGCGGCGATCGTAGCATCCACTGTCGAATCGCACCGGCGTGACTCGCGATTTTCCCTCGGTTATACCCACACTGTCCCTTGGATGATCCCGGGATCGGTAGACGTAAGCTACTGTGCGAGGCTGGGTTTTCCTCCTGTGCCGGCAACTCACAGGCGGTGGGGCGATATGGTCCCCAGCGAGATCGGATGCGCGGACTAAGATATTGGAACCGTCTTGGCCGAGGGTCCCGGTTCGTTACGACCCGATGTCGGCACGCGGACGAGGAAAGGTGACGGAAGCGACGGTATGGTGAGTCTCGCGGCCTCCGTTCATGGCACTGAGGAAGGACGGCCGATCGCGGTGCCGGCGCGGCGCATAGCCTATTGGGCGCTGGGGGCGGCGCTGGTGTTGCACATCGCGATCGTCATCATTTGCATTATCGATTGGAGCGCCCTCTTCGCCTTGGCACTGGCTCGAGCGGAGCCGCCGGACGCCATCCCCGTGACCCTTGTCTATGTGCCGCCGCCTCCGCCGCCCAAACCGGTTGTGCAGCCTCAGCCGGTGCAGCCGCAGCCTCCGTCGCAGCTCCAGCCGCGCGAGTCTGGCAAAGACGACAAGACCGAGGCGAAGGCCGACGACACCCATCAGCCGGCCCTGCCGCAGCCGAAATCTCCGCCGCCACCCGCGCAGGAGCCGAAGAAGGCGGCGGTGCCGCCGACCGGACAGAAGGATCCGGTTGCCGCGAAGACCGAGACCAAGCCCGCGGAGCATCAGACCGCGGTATTGCCCGAGCCGCGCAAACAAGCGTCTCTGGAAGACCTTGTCCATGTCACGCGGTTGCCGTCCGAGCACGGCGGCACGGGCAAGCGCGACACAGCCGGAGATCCCTATCTCAACAATATGCAGGACATAGTGATCCGCCACCGCATTTATCCCCCGGCCTCGGAGTTCCCTGGCGGCGCTGAACGATTGGTGGTCTACCGCCTCCTGATCGATCCGTCGGGGGAACTCGTGCAGATTACGCTGCTCGCACCGTCAGGCTCGGATCTCGTCGACGAGGCGGCGGGCCTCATGGTGCGCAGAAGCGCGCCCTTCCCACCATTGCCGGCATCGTGGCTCCACATACGCACGCCGATCATCATGGAGATGCCGATGTTCCCGGGTCCGCACTGATTGACGGGCTCTAGGCCCGCACGCCGCCGTCGGTCAGCCGGTACCAGGTGATCGCCGCGCCGAAATAGGCGCGCTGCAGGCCATGAAATGGGATCGGCTTGATCGAGGTGAGCGGCACCGGCAGCGCCTGCGGGTCGGCGGTCGCGACATAGTCCGCCATGGCCTTGCCCATCGCGCTTTGCAGGCCGATACCGCGACCCTGGCAACCGATATCGATCAGGAGGCCCGGCGCGGGCTCGTGCAGGTGCGGCAGGTAGTCCGTCGTGACGGCGACCCGGCCGCACCAGCGATAGGCGATCGGCACAGCCGCGAGCTGCGGGAACATCTTGCCGAGCACGCGCACGAGATGGCGCCAATCGCGCGGGCCGACGGGCTCGCGGAATGGCCCGCGGCCGCCCAATATGAATCGCCCGGCGTGATCGAGGCGGAAATAGAGCAGCAGCTTGCGCGTGTCAGAGGCGACATGTCCTTCCGGCGTGACCGAGCGGCGGAGATTGTCGGTGAGCGGCTCGGTCGCAATCTGATAGGAGTTGACCGCGATCACGGTCTGACGGAGCTGAGGCCAGAGATCGCCGGTGTAGCCGTTCGTGCAGAGGACGACGCGGTCGGCGGTCACCGCGGTGCCGCGCGCGGTCTCGACGCTCCAGCGCGTGCCGACGCGCTGAAGTCGCGTCACAGGGCTGTCGCCGTGGATGCGGGCGCCGGCGGCGATGGCAGACTTGGCGAGTCCCCGTGCATAGCTCAGCGGCTGGATGGCGCCGCCGCGGCGATCGAGCCAGGCGCCCAGATATTTCTCGGTGCCGAGAAGGCGCGCGGTCTCGTCCTTGTCCAGGAAATCCACGGGCGCGCCGAGGCGCTGCCACTGCTCGGTGCGCGATTTCACGAGCTCGACGGTGGCGGACGTGTGGGCGGGCTGGATCCAACCGGTGCGCCCGTGGGGCACGTCCATGCGGTGGCGCTCGATCAGATCGAACACCAGGTCCGCTGTGCCGCCGGCGAAATCGATCAGCCGCTTGCCGCGCTCGGCGCCGAACATGCCCACGACCTCGTCGGGGTCGTATTTGAGTCCGGGGATCACTTGACCGCCGTTCCGGCCGGAGGCGCCCCAGCCGGGCTCGCGGGCCTCCAAGACCACCGCGCGGATGCCGCGCTCGGCCAGGTGCAAGGCCGCCGAGAGTCCGGCAAAGCCGCCGCCGACGATGCAGACGTCGGCGGTGGTGGAGGTCTCGAGGGGCGGCGTCTCAATGGGGGGCGTGGCCGTGGCCGCCCAGAGCGAGGGGGCGAGCGGGAAGGGCTCGGTCATGGTTGCCTCCTCGTGGGGACCGCGCCCTCGGCCACCAGGCGCTCGGTTGCGGCTTCGATGCGGGCTTGGAGCTCCGCCAGGAATTGCTTGCGCTCCAGCCCCGCCGGCACGGGCGGCAGGGCCTCGACCACGATCCGGCCGGCGCGCTTGACGAAGCTGCGGCGCGGCCAGAACAGGCCGGAATTGACGGCGACCGGCACCACGGCCAACTCGAGCTGAGTATAGAGCGCCGCGACGCCGGGGTGATAGGCACGCTTCGCGCCGACCGCGGTGCGGGTACCCTCGGGGAAGATCACGATCGGCCGTCCCTGGGCGACGATCTCCCGGGCGCGACGGATCATCGCCTTGAGCGCGCTGGCGCCGGCGCCGCGATCGACCGGGATCATGCCGGCCTTGCGCGCGTACCAGCCGTAGAACGGAATCCACAGAAGCTCCCGCTTCAGCACGATGGCGACGTCGCCGATCAGCGCAGGCACCGCGAGCGTGTCCCACGCGGACTGGTGCTTCATCGCGATGATGCCGGCACCGCGCGGCAGATGCTCGGCGCCTCTGAGCTCGTACTCGATCCCGGCGATCCCCCGCGCGAGCGCCAGCACCGTGCCGGACCACCAGCGGCCAAACCGCATCACCGTCGCGCGCGGCGCCAGTACCATGGGGAGCGCCGCGATCCCGAGGAACGCCGTCCAGAGATAGAAGGCGAGATTGAACAGCAGCGAGCGGAGCAGGGTCACGCGGGGGTCTCGGTTTCGGATTTTGTTGCGCCGAACCACGGCCGTGCCAGCGCCCAAAGAAATTTGTCGTATTCGCCGACAATGAGATCGAGCGTCCCCGGCCAGGCCCACCAGCGCTCTTGCCGCACCGATTCCGGAAAGACCGGATTCGGAACAATGAGCACGCTCGGCATCGCCCGCGCGAATTCCAGAAGCGCGCGGCGCATGTGATAGCTGGAGGTCACCAGCCGGAGCGAGCGGAAATTCTCCTGGCGCATCCACGTCGCGGTTTCCTGCGCGTTGCCGTAGGTATTGTCGGCCTCGTGCCCCAGCGTGATGCAGCACTGGACCGCGTCCGGCGACTGGCGCGCGGTGCGCAGGAGCGCCGTGACATCGACCCCGTGGTAGACGCCGGACACGAAAAGCTTCTTCGCCTTGCCGGCGGCCAGCAGCTGCAACCCGCTTTGGACCCGTTGGCTGCCGCCGGTGAGCACGACGATCGCGTCGGTCGTGGCGCCGGCATCCTCGATCGTATCGGGGATCGTATTCGCGAACCAGACGAGACCGCCGAGATAGCACCCGAAGAGCGCCGCGAGCGCCAGGCCGAGGCCGCGGAGGCGATGATGCCGGCGCGCGCCGGACGCGGTCGCGACACGATCGCTCATCAGGGCATGCGCCGAAGCGCGCGCAGGACGGTGATGCGTGCCGTGATCATCGCGACGGCGCCCGCCGCCAGCGGCAGGAGCAGCAGCAGCGCCCATTCAACCGGCGGCGCTCCCAACGCAGGGAGCAGCCGGATCGCGTCGTCGAGCGCCCCCACGCGATCGGCCGCTGCGGCAATCCCGCCGATCGTCAGGACCGCGAGCACGAGACCGCCGATGCCGCCTCGCAGACCGAGCCGCAGCGCATGGCGCTCGAATTGCCCGGCGATATAGCCGTCGCGCGCTCCGATCAAGTGCAGGACTTCGACGATGCTGTGGTGGACGGCGAGACCGGTGCGCGTCGCAAACACAACGGCGAGCACCGCGGCGGCGCCCACCAGCAGCACGACCAAGCCCGCCACCGCCTCGAGCGCCAGCGCCGTGCGCAGCACGCGGTCGAGCCAGCGCCGATGATCGTCGACGCGAGCGCCCGAGACGACCGCGCCGAGGCGTGCGCTCAGTGCCGCACTGTCGAGACCAGAGCGGGGATCGATCCGGAGGTCGATGAGACGCGGCAAGGGCAGGTCGGCGGTATCGATGTCGGTGCCGAGCCAGGGCTCCAGAAGCTGCGCGGTGCGCCGCGCGTCGAGCGGAATCGCGGTCACCACGCCGGGGATCGCGTCGAGCGTCTTGAGAGTGCGCGCGACCGCGCCGTCGTCGGCGCCGCCCGCCGGCGCGGGCGGCAGCTCGACGGTGAGCGTGCCGGCCAACCCTTGATCCCAGCGCTCGACCACGTCGCGCACCACCAGGGTGCCCGCGAGCGCGAGGCACGCGAGGTAGACCATGAGTGCGATGATCCAGGGCAGGAAACGGACCGATCCGTCGCGCGTCAGCGGCAGGTCGGAGCGGCCGCGGAACATTTTCAGGCGCTCCGCTTGCGGGCGCGCTCGACGCGGAGTTCGCCGGCGGCAAGGTGGAGGCAGGGATGATCGAACCGGTCGACCAGCGACTTGTTGTGAGTGGCGATCAGCAGCGTGGTCCCGAGCTTGTTGAGCTCCTCGAAGAGCCGCATCAGACGCAGGGCCAGCTCCTCGTCAACGTTGCCGGTGGGCTCGTCGGCGAGCAGCAGGCTCGGCCGCCGGATCACCGCGCGGGCGATCGCGACGCGCTGCTGCTGTCCGCCGGAGAGCGTGGGTGGCTTGGCGGTGAGGAGATCGGCGAGACCGACCCAAGTCAGGAGCTCGGTCACATGCTCCTTGATCTGGTGCTCGGGGATGCCAGCGACCCTGAGCGGGAGCGCGGCATTGTCGAAGGCGGAGAGGTGGTCGATCAGCCGGAAATCCTGGAACACCACGCCGATCTTACGGCGGAGCGCCGGCATCTGACGTCGCGGCATCGTCGCGATGTCGCGGTCGAACAACGAGATCAGCCCGCGCGAGGGACGCTCGGCCAGATACATGAGCTTCAGGAGACTCGACTTGCCGGCGCCGCTGGTTCCCGTCAGGAAATGGAACGAGCCCGCCTCAAGCCGGAGCGAGATGTCGCGGAGTATCTCGGGTCCCGCGCCATAGCGCATGCCGACATTCTCGAATCGGACCAAGGTGGCGCCTCTTGCTCGCCCAACCGCCAGTTCCGGGCCGCGAGCTTTGCATGGGGCCCTGGTCCGCGTAAAGCCGCCGGACGCGTGCATTCGCTCGAAACCGCGAATTCGAGTCGAGTCGCATCGAGTCCCGCGCCGCCTCGTCCTTGCCTCGTCCGCAACCCCGCCCTATAAGCGCTATCACGCGATAGGCCTGGGAATCCGCCTCTCCATGATCGTCGCCTGCCCGCAATGCAATACCCGCTATCTCGTCGATCCCCGCGCCTTGGGTGTGACCGGTCGGATGGTGCGGTGCGCGCAATGCTCGCACACGTGGCACCACAAGCCGCCGCCCGAGGTCCTGGCCGAGCTCGAGACGGTGGCGCCACCTCCGGCGGCTCCCGCTCGCCCGGCAAGCGCCGGGGCCGAAGTCGAGGCACCCTCCCTCGAGGCCGAGCCCGGCGAGGGGCGCATTCAGCTTCCGGCCTTGTCGAGTCGCCCGCGGCGATCCTGGATTCCGCTCGGGTGGCTCCTGCTCGTTCTGGCGGTCGGGCTCGCCGTCGGCGGCGCCGTTTGGGAGCGCGACGCGGTGATCCAGTTATGGCCCGCCTCGGCCCGACTTTATGTCTTCTTCGGCCTCGCGACGCCGCAGCCGAGCGATGTCCTGAAGCTCAGTGCCGTCCCTCGCCGCGACGAGGAGAACGGCGTGCCGCGTCTGGTGATCGAGGGCGAGGTCGCCAACATCTCGCCGGAAGCGCAACCGGTGCCGAAGCTCAAGGTGGAGCTCAGGGATGCCCAAGGTCGGCCGGTGCAGTCTTGGGTGTTTGCCGTCAGTACGGATCGCCTGCTGCCCGGCGCCAGCGTTCCCTTCACCACAAGCGTCGCCCGGCCGAACGAGACGGCCGTCGAGTCAGCCGTGTCCTTTGCCGTTGACGGCGAGTAGCCGTCCCGGCGCCCCGAGGGCTCGCCCATCATGGCCAGGATCCTGATCGCCGAGGACGAGGCATCCGTGCAGACCTTCGTCCAGCGCGCGCTCCAGCATGCCGGCCACGATACCGTTGCAGTTGGCGACGGTCTGGCGGCGCTGGCGGCACTCAAGGGCAGCGACTTCGATCTCCTGCTCACGGACATCGTCATGCCCGGGCTCGACGGCATCTCGCTGGCGCTGAAGGCGAGCAAGGATCATCCGGACATGAAGATCCTCCTCATGACCGGTTATGCCAGCGAGCGGCAGCGCGCCTACAACCTCGAAGCGCTCATCCATCGCGTGGTCGCTAAACCCTTCACGCTCGAGGAGATCTGCGCGGCGGTCGCGGACGAGCTAGCGGCGTGAGCGCGGTGCGCTCGCGATGAAGCTCTACACCTATCATCGCAACTCCGCGGGCGAGCGGGTTCGGATCGCCCTCAACATCAAGGGGCTGCCGTACGAATACATCTCCGTACCGGCGCTGGGGTGGGATGCCTACCGGACGATCAATCCCCAGGGCCTAATGCCCGCGCTGGAGATTGGCGGACACGTGGTCGCGCAATCGACGGCCATCCTGGAACTGCTGGAGGAGCGCTATCCCGAGCCGCGCCTCCTGCCGGCGGATCCGATGCTGAGAGCGGACGCTCGCGCCTTCGGCCAGCTCATCGCCTGCGACCTGCATCCTCTCAACAACAACCGTGTGCACCGCTTTCTCGAGACTGAGATCGGGGTCGCCGAGGCTGAGCGCCAGCGTTGGTATCGCCATTGGGTCGCAGTGGGTTTCACTGCGCTCGAAGCAGCGCTCGAGCGCCGGCGCGAGCAGTGGCCATTCTGCTTCGGGGAGCAGCCGGGCTGGGCCGATCTCCATCTGGTGCCGCAGATGCGCAATGCCCGCCGCTTCGACTGCGATCTCGAGCCCTATTCGCGCCTGCGCGCGGTCGACGATTGCTGTGTCGGTTTAGACGTATTCCGGCGCGCTCATCCGCAGCATCAGCCGGATTTTCCGCCCCCGCCGCAGGTCTAACGGCCGCGCTTAGAAGCGCTTCAGCAGCCGCTCGATGTAGTCGCGCTCCTGGTCGGGGCGCGAGGTGTCGCCGGCGCGGCGGCGGAGCTCGTCGAGGATCTCCTTGGCGCGCTCGAGGCCGAAGGCGTCTTCGAGGCTCTTGCCCATGCGGAGCCGGCCGTCGGTGTAGGTGCCCTCGGCGCTGTCGCCGGTCGGCCGGCCCAGGGGATCGCGGTCGGCGTTCGGCCGCGCGCCGTCCGGCAGGTCGCCGAAGTTGCCGGGGCCGCCGAAGGCGCCGGTCATCTGGTCGATCATCTCCTTGGTCGCCTGCTGCAGCGCGTCGAGCGCCTCGGTCTGCGGGCCCACGGCCTCGCCGGGCGAGCCCCGGCCGAGCGCGTCCGAGGAATCCCGCATGGCGCGGTCGGCGCGTCCCAGCGACTGCGGCACGTCGCCTTGCTCGCCGAGCTGGCGCATGAGATCGCCGAGCATGCGCCGAAGCGCGTCCTGCTCGCCGGCGTCGCCTTGCCCCTGACCCTGACGCTGCTGTCCCTGCTGTCCGCGCTGCCCTTGCTGTCCTTGGCGCGACTGCCGGAAGGTGCGGTCCAGGAGCTGCTGCTGGCGTTGCTGCAATTGCTGCAAGTCGCGCATCGCCTGGCCGCCGTTGCCCTGCATCTGCCGCGGCTGCGCCATGCGCAGGTTCTCCAGCATATTCTGGAGCTGCGAGAGCAGATCGCGCGCGGCGTCCTTGGCCCCGCTGCGGGCGAGATCGCGGGCGCGGTCCAGCATGCGCTGGAGGTCGCGGTCGGTCATGAGCTGCGAGGGGTCGATCGGCGGCAGGTCCGTGCCGTCGGGGTTCTGCCGCTGCATCTGCTCGGCGAGCGCCTGCAGATAGCGGTTGATCGCCTCCTTGAGCTCCTTCGTGAGCCGCTCGATCTCGGCGTCGGGCGCATTGCGCGCGATCGCGTCCTGGAGGGCCTGCATGAGATCGCGCAGGTCGCGCTGCGCCAGGGTGGCGTGGCCGTCCTCGAGGCGAAGCGCCAGATCCCATAGCAGTTGCTGAACCGACGGGATGGCGGTGCGGGCGTCGCCGCGCTGGAGCCGCGTCGAGGCGATGCGCAGTCCGAGATAGACGACCTTGTCGTCGTCGAAGAACGCGGGCCGCGCCGACAGATCCGAGAGCGCCTCGGACACGATGTCGCGGTCCCCGGGATGGATCGTGAGCTCGCGGCGCTGCTCGATGAGGGCGCGGGCGAAGGGGTGCCGGAACGTCCGCTCGGGGAGCGTCATGGCGACCGTCTCGCTCTTGCCGACCTGATTGAGCGCGTCGGTCGCCTCCAGATGAATCTCGACCGGCAGTCCCGCCCAGGGATGAGGCGTCAGATCGTAGAAATTGGCGTTATGCGCATCCTTGAGATGCAAGCCCGGCAATGGCAGCTCGACCTCGAGGGTCTCCTCCGGCGGGCCGTCGACGCGGCGCATCACGGCCTTCGCGGTCTCGACGCCGTAGTCGTCGGTGGCGTGGAACTCGATCTTGAGCGCCGCGTGCGAGGTCTTCTGGGGCTTGGCGACGAACTCGATGGTCGGCGGCAAGTCGGGCACCACTGCGATCGGCCAAGTTCCGAGCGCGCGCCCGTCCTGGGTCACTGTGAGCTGACCGTCCGTCGTCAGCGTCGCGCTGCCCTTGAAGTTCTTGGCGTCGACGCGCGTGAAGTCGGACGTCTGGCCGGCGATCTCCAGACGCGGAGCGGCCGAGCCGCCCTGGACCTGCGCGAGAACGGTGCTGCCCGCGGGGACCTTGATCGGGTCCGTGGCGGCGCCGCGCTGCAGGAAGAGCGGCGCCTCTCCAGTGTAGTCGGGCGGCGTAACCCAGATATCGAGGCTGATCTGGCTCGCCGCAACCGGCGACACGCTGAGCTGAGGCACCAGGGCGCGCAAGATGCGGTCGCCGCTGTCGCCACCCGCCTCCATGAAGCCGATCAACAGCGCGATCGCCAGCACGACGCGGAGCCCATAGGGATCGCGGCCCAGGAGACCCGCAAGGGGCAAGCCCACACGGAGGCCGCGCACGCGGCCGGCCATGCGGTCGCGATGGGCCTGCCACAGCGCCATCGCCACGGGATCGCCGGCACCGCCGACCAAGCGGTCGGAGAGCGCGGCGAGCGGCCGGTGCTCGAGTCCGCTTACGGCTTCGAGACGCCGCCGGCCCTCGGACTCCCCGGGCAATCGCAGCGCCCGGACGCCCCGCACTATGGCGACGGCGAAGAGCGCGACTACGATCGCGAGGCCCAAGGCATGGGCCCAGCCGGGGAGCGCGGCGGGCACCTCGAAGAGCGCGGCCGCCAGGAAGATCCCGCCCACGGCGATCGCGAGCGCGAATTCCGGCCAGCAGCGCTCCCAGAGAATCGCCGCGCGCGCCAGCCCGACGCGCGCCCAGATCGCTCGCTCCGAGGGCGGGTTTGCAGGAGGCACGGGCGCGCTGTCGGGCATCGGGAGCCCTTTCGATCGTTAGCGAGCTGGGCGCGAAGCCAGAGGACGCGCCGGTTCGGCTATGCCAGCCAAGGCGGGATCCGGTCCTGCCCCAGCAAATCGTCGTAACTCGGCCGGGGCCGGATCACGGCGAAGTCTCCGCCGTTAACAATGACTTCCGGCACCAGTAACCGCGTATTGTAGCTGGAACTCATGACAGCGCCATAGGCGCCTGTTGACAAGATCGCGAGCAGGTCGCCCGGCGCAACCGGCGGTAGCGGGCGGGCGACGGCGAACGTGTCGCCGGTCTCGCAGACCGGACCCACGACATCGGCGGGCTCCATGGGCGCACCGGGCGCGGGCTCCCGCACCGGCACAATCTCGTGCCAGGCCTCATAGAGCGACGGCCGGATCAAGTCGTTCATGGCGGCGTCCTGGACGATGAAGCGGCGCGTCGCGCCCGTCTTCACGTAGAGCGCCCGGCAAACGAGGATGCCGGCGTTGCCCACGATGGCGCGGCCGGGCTCGAAGGCGAGCTCGAAGCGGAGATTGTGCGTGATCCGGCGCACCAGCGCCGCGTAGTCCGCGATCGTCGGCGGGGTTTCCGAGCGATAGCGGAGACCGAGGCCGCCGCCGAAATCGAGGCGGTCGACGGCGAGCCCTTCGGCGCGGAGCACCAGCGCCAGCTCCACCAAGCGCCGGAATGCCGCCTCGTAAGGCGCGAGGTCGGTGATCTGCGATCCGATATGGACCGCGAGGCCCACGGGCTTGAGACCGGGGAGCCGCGCCGCCAGGCGATAGGCGTCCGCGGCTTGAGTCAGATCGATGCCGAACTTGTTCTCTTTCTTGCCCGTGGAGATCTTCGCGTGGGTTTGTGCGTCGACGTCGGGATTGACCCGGAGCGCTACCGTCGCGGTGGTGCCGAGCCGCTGGGCGACCCGACTCAGGAGCTCGATCTCGCCCACCGATTCGATGTTGATCTGGCAGATGCGCTGCTCAAGCGCGAAGACGAGCTCGGACTCGGTCTTTCCGATCCCGGAGAACACGATCCGGCTCGCCGGCACGCCCGCGGCGAGCGCGCGGCGCAGCTCGCCTTCGGACACCACGTCGGCACCGGCGCCGAGTCGTGCCAGGAGACGGATCACCGCCTGGTTGGAATTCGCCTTCACCGCATAATGGATAACCGCGTTGTCGCCAGTAAAGGCGCCGGCGAAGCTGTTATAAGCGCCGGCGATGGCCGCGCTAGAGTAGCAGTAGAATGGCGTGCCGACGGCGGCGGCGATCCGCCCGAGGGCGACATCCTCGGCGTGCAACTCGCCGGCCCGATAAGCGAATGCGGAGCCGGCGATGTGTTCGTGCGGCCGATCGTTCATGAGCCCGGCGGCGGATACGACTTCGGGAAATCCTTGGTCTTGCTTCCCGGCGGAGGGTCGGGTTCGCCCTTCTTGCCGCAGGCCGCCAGCAGCAACGCGAGAGCGCCGGCGAGCGCGACGCGCCGCCGCAGCTCGCGCACCGGCACTGGACCGCGGCCGGATCCGACGCCATCTTGAGCGGAACGGTAGTCGGTCGGGGCGGCGGATCCCGGTGTGTGGAGCGAGTGAATGCAGGTATTGCGGGCGGTCATACTGGTGCTGAGCCTATGCTTGCCGGGCGCCGCCGATATCGCGGCGAGCGGCGCATCGGATCCCGATCTCCCGCAGTTTAGCCCGGCGGAGCCACCCCGGCCAGCGCCTGACGTGACCATGCGGACGCGCGGCGGCGAGCTGGTGCGGCTGGGCGACCTCCGGGGCCGCCCGGTGCTGCTCAATCTCTGGGCGACCTGGTGCGGGCCTTGCGTCGCGGAGATGCCGGCCTTGGAGGCGCTTGCCGCCGAGCGCGCCGGCACGCCGCTCGCAATCATGGCGGTCTCCGAGGATCGCAAAGGCGAGACCGTGGTGGCGCCCTTCGTAGAGAAACTCAAGCTCGAGCAACTGCCGGTCTATCTCGATCCCGCCGGCGACGTCCGGCACGCCTTCGGCGTCGACGCGATCCCCGTGACGATCCTGATCGACCGCGGCGGCCGCGAGATCGGCCGGTTCCTGGGCCCCGTGCCCTGGGACGGTCCCGCCGCGCGCCGCCTGATCGACAAGCTGCTCTCGCCGAAGCCACCGGAAACCTGGAGCGCTGAGCGCTAGATTCTTCGACTTCGTCGCATTTTCTGCGCCGAACCGGCGTCCACTTCGGCGGAAAATGCTCTAGGATTTCGCCGGCGCCGTCAGCACCTTCCGCAGAAATTGGCCGCCACGGCTGAGGCCCATATCGTCGATGCCGTGACCGAGGCCCGGACGTGCCAGCGTTTCCACGGGCACGCCATGCTCCTCCAGCGCGCTCTTGGCGAGTGCCAGTGATTCGAAAGGCACCATCTCGTCGGCGTTGCCGTGCACCAGGAAGACCGGCGGCTTCGAGCGCAATTCCTCCGCGAGGAACTCAGGTCCCAGCAGGCGGCCGGAGAATCCCAGGATGCCCGCGATCGGCGCCGGACGCCGAAGCCCGACATGGAGCGACATCATGGTGCCTTGGGAGAATCCGACAAGCGCGAGCCGGCTGGCATCGAGGCCGCGCTCGGCGAGCGCGTCGTCGAGGAAACCGTCGAGGATCGTCGCCGCCGCGCGCACCGCCGCCAGCACCCGCGCGGGGTTCCGGTCCTGGAAGCTGAACCACTGCCGGCCATAGGGCGCCATGTCGCAGGGGAAGGGCGCGTGTGGCGACAGGAACTCTGTTTCCGGCAAGAGCGGCGCCCAGTGGGGCGCGAGGCCGATGAGGTCGTTGCCGTTGGCGCCCAGTCCGTGCAGCAGGACGACCAGCGATTTCGGTTTGCCGCCCGTGCGCGGCGGCTGGCTCGGTCCCTCCAGGCTCAAAAGCATGGCCGCGCTCCCCTTGTTGCGCGGCGAGAGATAGACGAGGCCGGCGGCAGTGTCACGCGCGGGATCGCTCTGCTAGGCTGAGCCTTGTCATGAGTGCGCCGCTCGTCACCCGCTTCGCGCCGAGCCCGACCGGGCTCCTTCATTTGGGCCACGCCTACTCTGCGCTCTTCGCATGGCAGCGCGCGCGCGACTCCCACGGCCGCTTCCTCCTGCGGATCGAGGATATCGACCAGACCCGCTGCCGGCCGGAATTCACGGACGCCATTCTCGAGGATCTCGCCTGGCTCGGCCTCGATTGGAACGGGCCGGTGCGCCAGCAATCCCAGCACTTCGACGACTACCGCCGCGCGCTCGATCGTCTTGAGGGAGATAATCTTCTCTATCCCTGCTTCTGCACGCGGGCCGAGATCCAGGCGGAGATCGCGCGCGCCGGCGCGGCGCCTCACGGCAGTGAGGGCCCGCTCTATCCCGGAACATGCCGCACTCTGCCGCCGCGCGAGCGCGAGGCGCGGATCGCTGCTGGCGCAAGCTACGCGTTTCGCCTCGACGTCGCGCGAGCGGCGGCGCGCGCGGGACCCCTCGAGTGGGAGGACGTGGAGACCGGCCGCGTCATGGCGGATGCCACCAGCCACGGCGACGTCGTCCTCGCCCGCAAGGAGACGCCCGCGAGCTACCACCTCGCGGTCACCGTCGACGACGCACTTCAAGGCGTGACCCTCGTCACCCGCGGCCGTGACCTCTTCGCGGCCACGCACGTGCATCGGCTGCTGCAGGCTCTGCTCG
>Ga0209415_10010699_pt1 | contig 15546 bp, 13 predicted proteins | sample PeaSoiSIISIP2007_FD_187696 | JGI IMG/M metagenome (GOLD analysis project Ga0209415, IMG submission 187696) | Peat soil microbial communities from Weissenstadt, Germany - SII-SIP-2007 (SPAdes) (version 2) | ecosystem: Environmental > Terrestrial > Soil > Wetlands > Peat | place: Germany... | reverse complement strand
CACTCGTTCAGTAGCGGCACGAGCACTCAGAACGTTCATCCTCGTTTACCAGGCCGCGCGCGCTGGGCGGAACCCGGTATGCAGGTTCGTTCCTTCGTGCTCGGACTATGCGCTCGAAGCTATTGAGCGCTTCGGCGCACGCCGCGGTCTCGCGCTCGCCGCGCGCCGCCTGGCCAGGTGCCGTCCGGGCGGCCCGTTCGGGCTTGACCCCGTACCTTCATCGCAGTCCGTACAGGCGGAGGAGCCAGCCCGATGAGCTCTCTTAGCAGGCTCGTAGGATGGGTCCTGGCAGGGCTCTACTCGCTGGTCCCCAACTACGCGATCGCAATCGTCCTCCTCGGCCTGATCTACATGGGCTTCGTCGTGCCCTTCACTCTCAAGTCGACGCGTTCGATGCTCGCCATGCAGAAGCTGCAGCCGAAGATGAAGCAGCTGCAGCAACAGCACAAGGACGACCGGCTTGCGCTCAATCAGGCCCTTACTGAGCTCTACAAACAGGAAGGGGTCAACCCGTTCGGCGCATGTATCCCGACCTTGTTGCCTCTGCCCCTCCTGTACATCCTCTACAGCGTGATCCGCGGGTTGAGCCATAAGACCTGCTTGCACGGCACAGCGGACTGCCATGCGACGCCGCTGTACATCAGCCCGGGCACGAAGATGTACAAGGCCCTGATCCACAGCGCACCGCCGGGGTTGGGCGCCCAAATGAAGTCCTTTGGCGTCGACCTGACCAACAACGCTTGGGCTGACCTTCATTCAAAGGTGGGCATCGGGGCGACGTTCGGCGCTCTCTTGTTGCTCGTGATCATGACCGGGGCCAACTACTACCAGCAGGTCCAGATCATGAGCCTGAACCCCATGGTCCGCCAGAACCAGCAAATGAACTCGCAGATGCGCTTGATGAGGTTTTTCCCGATCCTTTTCGGCGTGCTTTGCATCCGCTTCGCAACGGGCCTCGTGCTGTACTACGCCGTCTCTGGTCTGTTCCGAGTCGGCCAAACCTGGGCGATGTACCACTACGACCCGAAGGTAAAAGCCCTCGTCGCTCGAGACGACCGTGACCTTGAGGTCATGGAGGCACATCTGGAGGAGGTCGAGGGTAAGTCGCGGAAGGCATTACCCAAGGTGCCACCTAAGGCCCCACCGAAAGCACTGCCTAAAGCGCCACCTAAGGCGCCACCTAAGGCATCGCCGCCCGTCGCTGACATCGTACCTGCCAACGGTAAACCGAACGGTAAACCGAACGGCCAACCCAACGGCGGTAAACCGAACGGCCAACCCAACGGACAGAGGCCAATACGTAACCCGAACACCGAGGCTGCGAGCCAGCGGAACCGAAACCGAAGACGTAAAGGTCGATAGGGCTATGGAATGGGTCGAGACCACGGGCCGTACGGTTGAAGAGGCCAAGAAATCCGCTCTGGAACAACTCGGCGTGGAAGAGGCTGACACCGAATTCGAGGTGATCTCTGAACCAAAGGTCGGGCTGTTCGGCCGTTTGAAGGAGGAGGCTCGAGTCCGAGCTCGGGTACGGCCCCGCTACCCGCGTTCAAAAGGTGAAAGGCGAGAGCGAAGGCGGGGTCGCGGGCCAGCGGGGGCAGACCACGGCTCTCAGGTCGGCCCCACCGGGCCCCAAGCCAGCACCGCTGACCAAGCGGGGAACGGCACCGACGAGAACCAGAGCAGGTCGAAGCCGGATGAGGCGGAGCCTCGACCCGCCGGAGACGCCCCGGCGGCGCGACGGCGAAGGCGTTCCTCGCCATCCGCGGCATCCGGTGACAAACCAGAACGAGGAGGCGCTAACTTCGGCGAAGTGAAGACGTCGTCGGTCGAAGAGCAGGTTGCGTTGGGGGAACAGTTCGTCCGCGGGCTCCTTGCCGAGATGGGCGCTCAAGCAACGATCACTTCCGAGGAGCTCGCGGAGGGCGTGGTCGAGCTATTGATCACGGGAGAGAACCTAGGCACGTTGATCGGGCCCAAGGGGGCGACCTTGCTTGCCCTCCAAGAACTGACCCGCACGGTAATGCAACGCCAGATTTCATCCTCCGATTGCCGGATCGTCCTTGACATCAACGGGTACAGGAGGCACAGGCAGGACGCTCTCGCCCGCTTCGCCAGGCAGGTCGCCCTGGAGGTGCAGGCCAGCAACACCAAACGAGCTCTCGAGCCGATGCCGCCGCCGGACCGAAAAGTCGTCCACGACGCCGTCAACGACATCCCCGGCGTCACGACGATCTCGGAAGGCGAAGAGCCCTACCGGCGAGTTCTGCTGCTCCCTGTCTCCCCTGACGCGGCCGTCAACGAGAGCCCTGCTGCGGCGGGCCAGGAACAATCGGAGAGCTTGAGCTCGTAGCTCCGGCTTCCCGTGCCTGTCGCCCGCATTTCGGCCCCGCGACCGCATTGAGCCCGGCGGCCGTGCCACGCATACCTGGCTCTTCACCAGGGTCAGCCCGGCCGGAGCTCGCCGAACAGGACAGGCAAACCCTCCAACTCCTCCTTTCGCAAGCCCGCGACCTCGGCTTTCTCGGGCCAGGTGATGTGGGTGACCAGATAACACGAAGCGTCGCATTCGCGGTGGCCGTAGGCGTACCGTCTCCAGCGGGCCTCGTAACGGACCTCGGCAGCGGCGGCGGCTTGCCTTCCCTTGTCCTCGCCCTGGTTTGGCCCGACAGTAGATGGCTCCTAATCGATAGCAACCAGCGACGGACCAGCTGGCTACGAGAGGCGGCTTCGGAACTTGGCGCGACGGCCCGGGTCGCGGTCGTGTGCGAGCGAGCCGAGTTAGTTGGCCGAAGCCCCTACCGTCACCAGGCCCAGCTGGTCACAGCAAGGAGCTTCGGTGCACCTGCGGCAACGGCCGAATGCGCCGCACCGCTGCTCGCTTTGGGAGGTTGCCTGTTGGTCGCCGACCCACCCGAAGGCCCTGGACAACCTTTGCGCTGGCCACAAGCGGGTCTCTCCCAGCTCGGGCTGGAGCTAGGTTCCCACGAGGTAATCCCCACTGCGGCAGGCCCGGTGTCGTTCAGCATGATCTTTGCGGTCTCGCCGTGCAACGAGCGCTACCCCCGACGAGTCGGAGCCCCTTTCAAACGGCCCCTGTTCTAACAACTGGGGTGACCTCATCAATCCCGGCGCGATCGCTGTAGACGGCTTCTCGCCCGCACCGCTCCGGTATCCTCAGCCGCGGAGCGACCCTCAAAAGGGCCTTCGAGGGATATCTTGTTCCACGTGGTACCATACGGTGAAACACCCCACTTCGCCAGGTGTATGGCTGGGTCTCAAGATCCAGCCTCGCTTTTGAGGAAAGGAGGGCTCCTTTGCCTACTGACTTCGACAAAGGGTACATGGTCGGCTTGCTGGTCGGTGAAGGGCACTTTGGGGGAGATGGGCGCCAACCCCAGGTCACGCTACGGATGCACGTCCGTCACGAGGCCCTTTTCAAGTGGATAGAACGGACCTTCCCGGGAGGCAAGCTCTATGGCCCGTATAACCACGATGGCCGCCACTACTTCCAATGGATGGCCAGGGGCAGCTATCTCCGTGAGGTGCTCATGCCGGTCCTCGATGAATACCTGACGGCGCAGCTGGACGCCGCAAGCGCCGAACGGTACGACGAAATGAAGGCTCGGTACCACCGCAGGCTGGGGGTTGTTGCCCAAGCGACCCTCGAGGAGGAGGGTGAGGAAAAGGTGAGCGCACCGGTCCCTGAACTGGAGGAGGGAGGACGGGCGTCCCTCAGCGGTGAGCGCCTGACGGCCGCCGAGATCTTTGACCGGCTCCGGCGTGAACCACCTCTTTAGGGTTTAACAACGAACATGCTTGCTGTTGCCGGCAATGCGAGCAAGTATGTGAGACGCATGACAAATCGGGAGCAAGGACGAGATCGTGCCTCGTCGATCTTTCGCACAATGCGCGAGTACGACCCAGTCAATGCCCTCCCCGGTGACGGCTCTCCTATGAACGACGACAAAATAGATACAAAGGAACACCCGGTGATCGCTCTCGAGGGCCCGGTGACCCCGCCAGCCGTGAGGGTGCCCGAGCCAGCGCTCATCAACCAATTGAGCACCGCTGCCCAAGAACTAGGGGCCGCCCATGATCTTGGGCGGGTTCCCAAACAACGACTTCCGCTGCCCCGCGTCCTGGCGATCGCCAATCAGAAAGGTGGGGTAGGTAAGACCACCACGGCGGTCAACCTTGGAGCGTCGCTCGCCGAGCTCGGCTACCGGGTCCTTGTGATCGACCTTGACCCTCAGGGCAACGCGACGACTGGCCTCGGGGTCAACGCACGGAACCTCGACAGTTCGGTTTACGACGTGATCCTCCACGACCTGCCCATAGAGGACTGCATCGAGCCGACCAATTTGAGGAACCTCTTCTTGGTACCTGCGACGATCGACCTTGCAGGAGCAGAAATCGAACTGGTCCCGGTTTTCAGTAGAGAGCTTCGCCTCAAGCGCGCGATCGCCACCGTGCTGGATGACTTCGATTTCGTCTTGATCGACTGCCCGCCATCGCTCGGGCTGCTCACAGTCAATGCCCTCGCCGCGGCACATGAAGTTGCCGTCCCCATCCAGTGCGAGTACTACGCCCTGGAAGGCCTGGGGCAGCTGCTGAGCAACATCGAGCGGGTAAGGGCGAACCTCAATCCGGATCTCAGTGTGACCACCATCATCATGACGATGTACGACGCAAGGACCCGACTGGCCGAGCAGGTGGTCGAAGAGGTCCGTCGCCATTTCGGCGAGAGGGTCTGCCGCAGTGTCGTCCCCAGGACCGTGCGTTTGTCTGAAGCTCCCTCGTTTGGTCAGCCGATTATCGTTTTCGACCCAACGTCGCGCGGGGCGACGGCTTACCGGGAACTAGCCAAGGAGGTAAGCGGTGGTGCGCCGAAGCGGTTTAGGTAGGGGGCTCGGGGCCCTGATCCCGACCGACGTCCTAAGGGACCGAGGGGCACTAATGGAACTTTCCGTGACAGCAGTTCGCCCGAACCCCCGTCAACCCCGGTCGCACTTCGACGAGGACGGGCTTGCGTCGCTGACCGCTTCCGTGCGCGAAATAGGTGTCCTGCAGCCGATCCTGGTCCGGCGTACGGATGAAGACGAGTACGAGCTGATCGCAGGTGAGAGGCGCTGGCGCGCTGCCCGCCGAGCCGGCATGGCAACTATCCCGGCGATCATCCGCACCGCGTCCGACAGCGAGAGCCTTGAGCAGGCGCTCATTGAGAACCTCAACAGGGAAGAGCTCAACCCGCTGGAAGAGGCGGCGGGCTACCAACAGCTAATCGAGGATTTCGACCTTACGCACGACCAGCTTTCGGCCAGGGTCGGCAAAAGCCGTGTTGCGATTACCAATGCTCTGCGCCTTTTCCAACTGCCACCGTCCGTGCAGCGCCTGGTCGCCGAAGGGCGTCTCAGTGCCGGCCACGCGCGGGCATTGTTGGGCACTCCGGACCGTGCATTTCAAGAGGCGCTCGCGCGCCGCGCGGCCAACGAACAGCTTTCCGTGAGGGCGGTCGAGGAAGCGGTCCGCGAGCGCAATCAGCTTGCCGGCTCGACGGACACTCCCAGTCCCAAGCCGTCCCCCGGACGGCTTCGACCTCCAGGGATACTCGAGCTCGAAGAACTGCTCGCGGATCATCTCAGCACCAAGGTACGCGTCGACATGGGCGCGAGCCGGGGCAAGGTTGTCATAGAGTTCGCGACGCTCGAAGACCTGGAGCGGATCTACAAGGCGATGACCGAGCCGAACTAGGACGTCCTACAAATGGCCCGGGCATGACCTGGAACTTTAGGGTTCACCCACCTCGACCTCATCCACAGCTGTGCAAATGCTGTGGATTGATGGGGCGTCCGCTTGGCGCCGCTCCTAGAAAAGGTGCTGGCTGAGCTCTTGGAGGAGCTGAGCCTTGCCCTTCGCTCCGACGAGGCGGAGCTGAGGAACTCCCTCTTTGAACAGTATGAGTGTCGGCACGCTCATCACTTCGAACCGGCGCACGACCTCAAGATTGTCGTCCACGTTGAGCTTGCTGACGCGGAGGCGGCCCTGGTTCTCCTCGGCGATCTGGTCCAAGACGGGCTCTATGAGCTTGCAAGGGCCACACCACTCCGCCCAAAAATCGACCAGGACCGGCTCAGAAGCCGCTCCGATCTCTTCGTCGAACGTGGCATCGGTCAATGCCGTCATCAGCTTAGACATGTCCTCAGGTCACCTTTCGTTAGGCGGGCAAACGTTCGTCCTGCTCGCCCTTGAACCATCGTTTACAACCCCGATCGTCGGTGGCGCATTCCGCGCGCCACAGCGGGAGCAGGGATCCTGCCGAGGACCACCCTTACTGGGGCCCCTCGTTCAGCCCAGCGCTGTGTTCATAGCTCTCCAGCCAGCGCTCGGCATCAATGGCTGCCATGCAACCGCTCCCGGCTGCGGTGACGGCCTGGCGGTACCTATGGTCCACCAGGTCACCGGCTGCGAACACCCCCTCGGTACTGGTCGCCGTGGTCCCATCACGGGTGAGGACGTAACCCTGTCCGTCGAGCTCAAGTTGACCTCGCAGGATGTCGCTGCTCGGGACATGACCGATCGCAACGAACAGGCCGGTGACATCCAACTCCCGTTGCTCAGCGGTGCGAACGTCCTGGAGCACGACGCCTTCGAGCTTGTCGGTCCCGACCAGCCCGGTCACGACGCTGTGCCAGGCAAAGCGGACCTTGGGGTTCGCAAGAGCGCGCTCCTGCATGATCTTCGAGGCGCGAAGTTCCCCGCGCCGGTGCACGAGGGTGACGGAGCTTGCGAACTTGGTCAGGAAGATCGCCTCTTCCAAGGCCGAGTCGCCCCCGCCGACCACAGCGATGTCCTGGCCGCGGAAGAAGAAGCCGTCGCAGGTCGCGCACGTCGAAACGCCGTAGCCGAGCAACTCGCGCTCTCTCGGCAGGCCAAGCATCAAAGCACGGGCGCCCATCGCCACTATCACGACTTTCGCCTCGACTTGCACCTCGTCGCCATTGGAAGGGTCCCGGTACCAGACCGTCTGCGGGCCTCCGTCGGTGAGCTTGGCCCGCGTGGCCTTGGCAGGGACCAATTGGGCTCCAAAGCGCTCGGCCTGAGCCCGCATTTCGCCCATGAGCAAAGGGCCGAGGATCCCTTGAGCGAAGCCCGGGTAGTTCTCGACTTCCGTTGTCAACATCAACTGCCCGCCCGGCTGGTCACCAGTTGAGGAGAGTTCTCCTTCGAGTACGAGCGGCTCGAGGTTGGCGCGCGCTGCGTAAAGCGCGGCAGTCAAGCCTGCGGGGCCGGAACCAATGATCACTACTTGCTTAAGTTCGGTAGCCAATTCGCTCTCACCTCTCACGCCTCGCTCAACCAATACACGCCGTGTGGTATTCCGGTCCTGGCGTCAGGTGCCCGCTCGGCCTGGCAGGAGTTCCCCGGCACCGGCGCCGTTGCCAGCAGGCGTCCCGAGGGGGCCGGCGCCAGCCCTCATCCCTTGTCCGTGCGCCGCCGCGCGAGGAGCACCACGCCAGCGGCGAACAGGAGGCCGCCTAGCACCACGTAACCGAGCCATACCCTGCGGCCTTCCGGGCTGAGGGGCACATAGGCGTCCCACATCCGCGCCAGGCCGATGACGCCGAGCACGAGTGCGACCAGCAGCGCTACTGCGACGACCAGCCCATAGACCAATACCCGCAGCACGGTCATCACAGGCACGGTGGTGCGCGCCTTCAACCACCCGACACCTTCGACTACGTAGTCGCTTAACTCGCCGGCCCAAGCCTTGACTTGGGGCCCAGGTGCTGACGCGGGGTTAGGCCGGTCGGCCGGGGTCGCAGCATCGTGCGCAACGCCAGGTGCCGGCCCGGTCGATGGCTCTACGCGGTCGTCGCTGTCAGGCATGCGGGCAGATTAGCCGGCAGGGACCGCCGAGGTTGCCCTGAGGCCGGCCACTAGTGGAGCGTCAGCTCTTCGACCACGGCTTGGCGGCTGGGCCCTGGGTCTACGATCCAGAAAAGCACCCAACTGGCCGTCCTGCCGCCCAGCGAGAAGGTCGCGCTGCCGTCGACCCGAGATCGCTCGTCGACGGGACGACCCCAGCCGCTCAGGTCAGCCGCGTCGCGGTCGGCCGTGAAGACCTCCGCCGTCCAGCCCTTCATCGGGCTGGTGGCAACCAGCTGACGGAGCGCATGGGCAGCTCCAAGCTGTAGAGCCAGCCCAAAACCACCCGAACCACCGAACTCGGGCCCTTTATAAACGTCGCTTTCCCAATCGGTAGACGGTTTGCCGTCGATGAGGTTACCGAGTCGGCCCAGGTCGTCATTTGGCTGATTGCCGTCCTGGGTCATCTCGTGCACAGCGACGATCTGGAGCGCCGATTGCGCCCCGCCAGCGACCACACCGGTACCGACCGAGCCACTCGGGCCCGCCCCCGTCGAGGGCGGACGGGACGGCCCAGGGGTACGCACCAGAGCGCCGGCGACCAGCAGGCCCGCAACGAGGAGCGAGCCTACGACGATGTTGGTGGCCCGCCAGGATTTCCGACGCCGCTCACCTCGGGTGCTTTGGTCCTTCGCCCCCCGGACGCTGCGCTCTTTCGTGCCTCGGGCGCTGCGGCGTGTCGCCCCCACTGCAGGAGGGTCAGCATCGTTGGCGTGCCTCAGAGCAACGGTCGACTGGGCCTTCGGGCTCACAACGACCTCGGAGGAGCGGTCGATGATCCCGGTCTCGCCGCTAACCTCACCGACAGCAGCCCCGACGATGGTGGGGCCCACCAGGTCAGGCCTCGGCGAGTCAGGCAGCGTCCCGGGCTCGCCGACTTCGTCCGCCCGGCGTGCGCCGCGGCCACCAACCGTACCGATGTTGAGGTTCAGATAGTCGCCGGGCTCGTACTGGGCAGCAACGCCCATGCCCTTGCGGATGGACGTGAGCGAACCACCAAGAGCGAGAGCAGACGCGAGGCGGTAGCGGGGATCCTTCACGAGCAGGGAACCCACGAGCTCTCCCAGCCCTTCCGGCAAATCGGGCCGGACCTCGTCGATGTCTGGGACAGGCTCCTGGACGTGCGCCAACGCCGTCGCCATTTCGGTGCTGGCGCTGAACGGTGGGCGACCTGCGAGCATTTCGAACAGCACCACCCCAACGGAATAGAGGTCGGCCCGCCCGTCCGACTCGCGACCTTGGACCTGCTCAGGAGAAAGGTACTTGGGTGTACCGAGCATGTCGCCGCTGGCTGTGAGATCGGCACCGGCGACAGCGACGGCTTTTGCAATCCCGAAGTCGGCGATCTTTACGCGGAAGGTGTCACCACCCTCGTCGCGGAGCAACACGTTGGCCGGCTTGATGTCGCGGTGGACCAAGCCCTGAGCATGCGCGTACGCGAGCGCATCGGCTAACTGCGCCGTGATCGCGATCGTCAGATCTGCCGGGAGTGGGCCCGCACGGGCCATTAGGTCCCGCAGAGTCTCCCCAGGGACCAGCTCCATTACGATGTAGGCGGTGCTTGGGCCCTCTGGCCAGGCCGCCCCGAGCCTGTCGCCGTCGTCGCGCGACCAACCGCCTGACAGCGATGAACCTGGTAGGTCGCCCGGCTCGCCCAGGACCTCGACCCCGGCGTCGAAGATCGCGACGATCCCGGGGTGCACCAGACGGGCCGCGGTAACAGCCTCCCGACGGAACCTTTCCCTGACCAAAGGGTCTGCTGCCAGGTGAGACAAAAGCACCTTGACAGCGACGGGCCGGTTCAAGACCTCGTCACGGCCCTCCCAAACCTCGGCCATGCCGCCCCTGGCCACCAACCGCACAAGGCGGTACCGTCCCGCGAGAGCCCGTGGCACACCGGGTGCTATACCTGCCACGCCAAACCAGGCTACCGCTTCACAGCCCCGTCTTCGCGACCATCAAACCGTCAGACCGTCAGCAAAGCAACGGAGGAGCGCTACGCCTTGCGGGCCCACGCCACTCCGATCGCGCCCCGGCCGGCGTGCGTGGCGATCACAGGCCCAATGTCGCCTACCACTCGGCGCTGCGCCGAGGGCACGTCCGCGAGGAGTTCCACGAAACCGCCAAAATCCGAGGCATCCGCGTTCATTAGAGCCAGGCGTTCGAGCGGGCCGGCCGCACGGACCTTGTCCGCAAGGTACCTCAGCGACTTTGCGCGCGTACGCTGCTTGGACTCTTGCTCGACGGCACCGTCACGCACCTCGATAACCGGCTTGATAGACAGCAATGCCCCCAGTAGTGCGGCAGCACCGCCGATACGCCCACCCTTGCGGAGGTTCTCCAGCGTATCGATGGCACCAAAAACCGAGACCCGGCTTCGCGTCGCGTTCGCTACCTCGACCACTTCTATCATGCTGGCTCCGGCCGCGGCCGCCTCTGCGGCCGCGAGGGCTACGAACCCTTCTCCCATCGTCACGCTAAAAGAATCAACTACTTCAACCGGAAAATCGTTGCCTATGGACCGTGCGGCCTGTGCGGCGGCCTGGCTCGTCGCCGACAGCTTCGAGGAAAGCGTCACGCACACAACACCGTCTGCCCCCGCGCCAGCAAGCGACTCGAATGCCGCGCTGAAAGCGCCCGGGGAAGGCGCGGCGGTCTCGGGGAGCTCCGGTGACCCGGCGCACCGAGCCCAGAATTCCTTTGCGCTGAGCTGCTCACGGTCGAGTAGCTCGGTACCCCCAAAGCGAATGTGCAACGGGACAAGCACGATACCGAGAGCGTTGGCCACGTCGTCGGGTAGGTCACATGCTGTATCGGCTACTATTCGCACTGTCACCGCGGCTTAGCGTAGCAGCGCGCGGTACCGGCCGCTCAACAACTTGAGCTCACTGATACCCAGAAATCGAGCGGCGAGGCCGAACAGGGCGGCCCCAGCGCCCATTACAAACACCAGACGAAGCGCCGAGAGGACAACTGAACGTTCTGTCGGGAGAGCCTGCAATAACGCTGCAACTCCAGCTGCCATGAACCCCGCCGACACTGCGACGTACGCGAGCCACGATGGCGAAGAAACGATAGGAGCACTTTTTCGCAAGCGATGCCACGCAAATGGCAGCATCAGCGTGTACGGGCCTATCCACGCCGCCGCAAGGCCCTTCACCCCGAACGTGGGATAAAGCGCCGGAGCGGCCACCAGGGTTAGGGCATTTTCCCCCATGTAAATCCAAAACATGGAGCGGGTGTCCTGTTTCGATTGGAAGGCTCGCATCAGTAGCAGGTAGGCGCTGAAACCGGGGAGCCCCAGCGCGAAGACACTGAGCGTGGAACCGGTCAACCCGGCCGGACTGGCGGCAAGGTGGCCGTGGGCGAGGGCGAGCACCATGGCTGGGTGCGCTAATAGCGCATAGCCGACGCCACCGGGCAACAACAGCACCACCGTCACACGCATGGCATAGCTAACTCTGGTCGCAAACCCGTCCCTGTCGCCGAGGGCCCAGAGCTCAGCAAGGTCAGGTGCAACAGCGTAGGCAATCGACACCGCCACGACGGCATAAGGCAGTTGCATAAAAGTGTACGCATAAATGAAAGCGGAGACGTTCCCGGTCCTACTGTTGGCCAAAACGGACACCAGCACGAACGACACTTGATTGGCAACGACCGCGCCGATAGTCCAGCTCGAAAGCCGTCCTATTTTGGACAAAGCAGGATGGCGTGGTCGCCATACAGGGCGTAAAGGGATCCTTGCGCGGACCAAAGCGGGTAGCTGCGCCAATAACTGCACCACGTACCCCGCCGTCGTCCCGATCCCTACCACAGCAATAGCTGTCGAATCTGCTCTGTAGGCATTTACAGTGGGGTGCTTAACGAGGTGATCGGCAATTACAAGGGCTGCGATGGTCACGAGGTTTGCGAGCACGGGGCTGAAGGCCACAGCGGCAAAACGTCGCCGGGCGTTCAACAGGGCCGTGGTGATCGTCGTGAGGCCAATGAAGAACAACTGCGGCGTGAAATAGCGGAGCCATGTCGTCGCGAGATCTCGGTAACCCGGTACTTCGCTCCCCGTGGCGCGCAATAGGAAAAAGCGGATTATTTCCGGCGCCGCAAGCCAGAAAATGCCGGTGGCGGCGAGCAACATGAGGGTTAGGAAGCTGACCACGGCTGGCACGGTTTCGTCGTCCTTGTCCGCTCTGCGCCGGGTAAGGGCCTCCATAAGCACGGGCAGCAGCGTCGCGGACAAGACACCGCCGAGGAGCAGGTCGTAGATCGTGTTCGGCACCGTGTTCGCCAGGTTGTACGCGTCCGAGAGGCGAGCCTGCCCCAATACCCATGCAACCGCGAGGATACGAGCGAAACCCGACGCTCTGGACAGCGTGGTCCCGGCGGCCATGATGGTGGCGTTGCGCGACGAGGACCTGGGGATGTCGTCCGCTGTGGCCCTCTTTTGGCTCGGCTCGCTCGGCTCGGTCCGGGGCGGGACAAGCACGGGCGGCACTTCGGGCACCAGCCCCTGCGGCAGGTCCTGCCGCGCGGGGAGGACAGTTAGGACCTCGGCGGCACGCACAGCAGCGGCTCGAGCTGGGATGGGCCGCGCTTGCTCGTCGCTAGGGCTCAACGCGACTGCCGCCCGATAGCACGCCCGCGCCAGGGGCAACGGCGAACGAGCCTTGTGAGCCATGCCCGAGCGCAGCGTCGTCCCCTTCGTCGTCTGGGGGCTTCGGCACCAAGCGTCGGGCTCGTCGGCCGTGGCGGGCGTTGCGCACCCACCAAACTGCCAGGAAGAGGGCGGCGCCCACCATCAGCACAACGGCAACGTCGCCGATCGCCGTCGACCGCACGGTGTCGGTGCTAGTTGCTAGGACCTCGCCCGAGGGTGTCTCAACCGCCAGCAACAACGGGAAAGCGCCGGGCGTTCGCACTATGACCGGGATCTGCAAGGAGGTCGTTGGCCGGGACAAGGTGAGCTGACAGTCCTCAGAGCCTGCGTTCACCGCACTGCACCCACCACCGCTGAAATGGGCCGTAACGAAATGCAACTGCTCGCTCGTGAGCACAAGGACGACGTGCACCGGCAAGCCCGCTGTTGAGACAAGCGTCACCGGAAGGCGTCCCTGGCCAGACGTGAGGGTGATCGAGATGGAGGGGGGCAGATGGATCTTGTGGAGGTCGGCCTTGGCCACCTGCAGGGCCCCGCCGATCAGCGACGCGCGCTGTGAACCGCTGAACGTGGAGGACAGGCTCACGACCAGGTCCTGGCTAAGCCCCCTTACCAGCGACGTGTTGTTCCCGTAGACCTCACCCGCGGCGGCGACCAGGTCAAGAGCCTCGTGCAGCTGGCCGACCCCGCCGAGGGGAGCGGTCCCTTGGGGGCCCTCGAGCTGGCGCACCAATGTGCCGGTCGTGCCTGAGGTAGCGACCGGTACGTCCTGGAAGATCTCGCGGAGAGGGACCGCCCTCAGCAACGGGTTGTCCTCGAGCCCAGCCAATAGGACCGACAGGAAAACGGGGTCGAGGGCCGTGTGCGGGGGGGCCAATAGGACGACCCCCCGCAGGACGCTCGGGGTTTCCAGGTCGATCATCGCGAGCTCAGCGAGGACCTGGTCCGCTATGAGAACCGCCTCCCCGGGGACCGCGGCCTCGCCGATGCGCCCGGAGAGCTCGCTGTCCGCCCCGACAACTTGGATGTCGGCCCCTTGGACGGAGAGCTTGGTCGGCTGTGCGAAGGTGAGCACTTGATCGGAGGTCGGCAAACTGGAAAGGTCGCTTTCAGGCACGGCGACCTCCAGCGCTCCGAGGCCGGCCAGAGCGCCCATGCTCGTCGAGCCGATGTCACCAGAGAAGGCCCACGTGCTTGGCGCAGGTGCAACACCGAGCAGGCCGCCCAAGGCAGCGTCGCCGGCCGTTAGTTCGGATGCAAGGTCATTCGTGAGACCAGAGCTGACAAGCTCCGCTACATCGAGGGGAAGGTCCGTGCTCGGGAGCAGCTCGTCGCCCGAGGCCACAGCCTCGCGGAGGTGGGAGACGGCGGCGCGTTGCCTGCCCTTGCCGTGGGCCAGAGCCTCGAGCACTGGGACGTCAGGCCGGATGGTGACGGGGACAGGCGAGCGTGCCAGAGCGGTGGCGTCCGCTTCGAGCTTGGCCGCTGTCGCGGAGGGCACGGGCCCGATGGAGCCGGCCGGGCTGATAGGGACCATGGCAGCAAACGGGGCTATGAGCGCCACGTCGAGGCGTTGCAAGTTGCGGGCATCATTTCCTGCGTAAACGATGAACGTAGTGAGCGGCTGGCCCTTGCGGACCCCGGCTTTGTCCAGGAACGCCTGGACCGGGTACACGCCGGTGGTCGCTATCGGTAGGGCATCGTAGGCACTAGTCCCGGTCGGCTGGTTGACCGGGATGTCCACGTCCAGCCCGCCACGCGGGTCGTTGGCCAACTTGCTCAGCAAAACTGTGGCGTCGTAGAAGTTGCCCGATACCGCGCCGCCAAGCGCGGCCTGGAACTGCGACCGAGCGGTCAGCCTGCCGTAGACGACGACCTCGAGGCCCTCGCCTGCGGGATAGTCCGTGGTGACTTTGAGGTCTAGCTGGAACTGCCTCGGTCCCGGGCCCAGCCAGGGGTTCTCGTTGAGCAGTTGTAACGCGTCCGGGCCGCGCGAGATGTTCGGACTGGGGGGTGGGTGCGAGATGACCGTGGGCTGTACACCTGGCGAGTGGGGAGGCGCGTCCACCAGCCCTGACGCGTCGGTCGGCCCAAAAGACAGGGCGACGGAGCTGCCCGCCAGCAACAGGCACGAAAAGGCGCCACGGGCAAACCGCGCCGGCACGGCCTCAAGCCCCCGGCGGAGCTGGCAGCGCAGTCGACAGCACCGACAGGCCAGCCGGGTCGTCCCGGAACCCGACGTGGCGGTACAAGGCGAGCGCGGCGTCGTTGCCGAGCTGGGTATTGACCGCGATTTCACCAGCTCTGAGGGCCCGCAACCAGTGAAGGCCGTCGAGGAGCAGCCTCTTGCCGACACCATGGCCCTGCGCCTCGGGGAGCACCGCCAGGCGTTGGACAAAGCCGCGCCCGCCCGAGGCCCCACAGATCGCGTAGCCGACCACCCCGTGCCGGGCCCCGAGGACGACCCGCAAGCGCCGGTGCTGAGTGGCCTTCAGCGCCTCCCGCAAACCTGTGCGGTCCAGTCGCCAGAAGGGTGTGAAGGCGGTGGCATCCACCTCGAGGACCCCGCGCTGGCGAAGAGGGCCGGCGCGGCGCAGGGCCGGGCCAGGAGGTACCGGCGGCAGAACGACAGACCTGTCGAGCAGAAGGAGGTGCAGACGTTCCTGCACTTCAAAGCCCGCTTCCAGAAATCCGCGCTGCTCGTCGGGCGATAGTGCCCCGGTGATCACCCGCTGGAAGCCTTGCTCTGCCAACAGCTCGAGGCACCGGCGGACGAACTCGGCGGACGGTGGTGAGCCGTCCGCCACGGGGACGAAGAACGCAACCGAACCGTCCGCTCGCCATGGCCCGATCCGGGCGCTCTCCCGACCCCAGCGGACGATCTTACCTAAGCGCCTGGCACTGGAGGGCATCTGGGGGGCGTCTGTGGTCATCGCGAGGGCTCTGGCCGCCCGTTTACGGCT
>Ga0209415_10010698_pt1 | contig 15548 bp, 14 predicted proteins | sample PeaSoiSIISIP2007_FD_187696 | JGI IMG/M metagenome (GOLD analysis project Ga0209415, IMG submission 187696) | Peat soil microbial communities from Weissenstadt, Germany - SII-SIP-2007 (SPAdes) (version 2) | ecosystem: Environmental > Terrestrial > Soil > Wetlands > Peat | place: Germany... | reverse complement strand
GCCGGACCACGATCTTCGAACCCGATTGCAACTTGTCGAAGCCATCCGTCACGAGCTCCTCGCCCGGTTTCACGCCCGCGACCGCGGCAACCTCCCCTTCCGTCACGATAACCTTCACGTCCCGGGACTGCACCGTGCCGTCGGGCTGCACGACGTACACGAATGCGGCCTCGTTGTTGCGCTGGATTGCGGCCGCAGGCACCAGATTGACCTGGGGCAAGGTTTTGACCAGGAGCCTGGCGTTCACGAATTGATTGGGGAAAAGCTCGTTCTTCAGGTTGGGGAATATCGCCCTTGCGCGGACGGTGCCCGTCGTCGGGTTGATCTGGTTGTCGAGCGTTATAAGGGTGCCCTGGGCCAGCTTGTGCTGCTGCGACCGGTCGAGCGCGTCCACGAGCAGGGTCCGGCCCGCGGCGATCTGCTCAGCCACCCGGGACAGGTCATCTTCGGCAATGTTGAAGATGACGGTGATCGGCTGCAGTTGGGTGATGGTCGCCAGCCCTGTGGTTCCGTCGGCCGGAACGATGTTGCCGGGGTCAACGGAGCGCAGGCCCACCCTCCCGTCGAACGGCGAGACGATCCTGGTGTAGTCAACGTTGACCTGCGCGGCCGCCAAATTGCCCTCGTCGAGCTGGACTATCCCCGCGTCCTGCTCCACCAGGGCTTGTTGGGTCGCCAATTGCTGCTCCGGGATGGCATGCTGCTCGTAGGCGTTCTGGTAGCGGCTGAGATCGAGGCGCGCATTCTTCAGAAGCGCCTGGTCCCGGGCCAGCTGACCCTGTGCCTGGAGCAGGGCCGCGTTATAGGGGCGAGGATCGATGACCGCCAGGAGGTCGTTTTTCTTCACCATCTGCCCCTCTTGAAAGCGGACCTCCGTCAGCTCGCCGGCCACCCGGCTTGTCACCGTGACCGTGTACACAGGCGTAACCGTGCCCAGGGCATCGAGAAAAATGTCGATGCTCCCCAGTTTCGCCTGGCCGGTTGAAACCGGGATTCCGGCCGGAGCGACCGGCCGGGCCTTCGGTTTGGACAGCCAGTGGACGACGAGCCAAGCGCACAGGAGGATGGAGACAAGGGCCAAGACTGCCAGGCCCCGGCGCCTCGCAGGATGCTCAGGGGCTTGCGGGCCGTGTTCGGTCTGCAGTTTGTGTCCAGGGGGGTTGCCTGCGTCCGGTTCCTTCATAAGTTTTTTTCTAACTGTCGGTTAACCATGAGCGATTAAGCGAGCGCCTGTCGGGTCGTCGGTTCGGCGGGCAATGCGAAAGCCGCCGCTCTTTCGACCGCCGAAGCCATCGTAGGTATGTGCGCCCAAAAATCCAATGGGTTTTCATGCAATGGGTTTGGTGAAAGACGCTGCTGGGATGACATAGTTGCGTCGTGTCCGAGACCAAGGGGTTCCGGCTTGCATCCGAAACAGCGGGGCCCTGTGCGCCCGGGCGGCAAAGGGCCAGCCCTCTTGACGCAACCCCACGGATCGCGTTGGTGGAGACATCGGAGCGGTCCCGAACCGCGGAAGGACGCGAAAATGAACTACAAGACAATCCAAATGGGTAAGAACAAGAAGATCGCGCTGGTCGCCCACGACAAGAAGAAGCGCGACCTTATCGAATGGGCCAAGTTCAACAGGGACCTCCTCGCCCATCACAAGGTCTACGCCACGGGCACCACGGGCGCCGCGCTGGAGAAGGAGCTGAAGTTCCCGGTCAAGCGCCTCGAGAGCGGCCCGCTCGGAGGCGACCAGCAGATAGGTTCTAAGATCGTTGAAGGGGAGATCGATTTCCTCATCTTCTTCTGGGACCCGCTCGAGCCCCAGCCACACGACCCCGACGTGAAGGCGCTGCTGCGCATGGCGGTGGTCTGGAACATCCCCATTGCCTGCGACCGATCGTCCGCAGATTTCATCATCTCGTCACCGCTGATGGACTCCGTCTACGAGCGCATCGTGCCCGACTACGCGGAATACCGCAGCCGCCCGATCCCTGACGTGTCGGTGGCCGCCGTGCCGGCGAAGGCGTAGCCCCCCGGACTATTCGGCGTCCATGGCGCAGCGGAACCCCAGGGTCCCGGCTCGGTCCTTCGACGGGGCCATCAGCAGGTATTTTCCGTGCTCGTTCAGCTTGTACGTCTCCGGGAAGTACCAGATCGAGGTCTGCGGCTGGTAGTAGCTCCCCCCCCGCAAGACGGCCGCGCGTGTGTGGGTGTCGGTGAATTCGTCGGTCCACTGCCACACGTTGCCGGTCAGATCCATTACGCCGAAAGGGCTTGCCCCGGAAGGGTGTGCGGTCACGTCGTCGGGGCCCGTGAGGTCCCGGCCCTTGTCCGGCCTCGGAACGGCGGAGGCGTCCCACTCATTTCCCCAGGGATACAGGCGGCCGTCCCCACCCTGCGCGCAATACTGCCACTCCCACTCGTGCGGAAGGCGCTTTCCGGCCCAATTCGCGTAGGCGCGGGCATCCTCCAGGGAGACCCACGTGACGGGCTTCCTCTCCCATCCCGGCTGGGGGCTGCCGTCGCGCCAATCCCGAAGGAAATTGTGGTCGTCCACCGGCCGGTACCTCGAGGCGTCCATGAACCTCTTGAAGTCCGCGTTTGTCACCGGATACCGGTCGATGTAAAAGGACGCCACCTGCATGATGTGGTCATGGCCGCGCCGGGCCGACGCCTCCCACGGGTACTGCACGTCCAGCCCCTCCCAATCAAAACCCTCGATCTCGACACCCGACACCCGGAAATCGAAACGCCCGGCGGGAATCCTCGCCATCCCATCCGGGGGCGATTCGGGCGGCCTCGTGGGGGGCAACTCGGTCATGTGCTGGGGCAGCACATGCCACTCATGCGAAAATGCCGAGAGGGGCCTTGCCGTAAGCGCCCTCATCTTCTTCAGGTACCTTTCAAGGTTGGGAAGGGCGGCGCCGGCATCGAGCGCGAGCACGGCCCCGTAGCCCTGCGCCTCGAGATCAAGACCGAGGGTCGCCATGGTGCCGCTGATTTCAGGGTCGAGCGCGACGCCGTGCCACGCGTCGAGATACCGGCGCCCCGGCGAGTGCGGGACGCTGATCTGGCGCCCGGTGACCGCGAACTCGTTCTGGTTCACGAGGAGCCACAGGGTCACCCCCCCCAGGGGAAACCTTGTGCCGAATACCCCGTGTTGGAGCGTGGGAACAAACGGCTCCCAGTCGGGACAGACGAGAAGGTCCGCAAACTGGCGCTCGACCTACGCGACGCGCCGAAGGGCTTCGGCGTCGCGCTCCGTGATCTGATTCCAGATGCCCCAGATGTTCTCCCAGCTGACGTAGCCGATCCCGTTGAAAAACGCCGCGTGCAGGTCGCGGGTCTTGTCGCGCGCCCAGCGATCGGAGATATTGGGCATGTGCCGCGGCTCCAGCCACTTTTGCCTGTTGGCCGTGGGCGCGAACTCGAAGTCAAAGTAGGCCCAGCTCTGGTTGTTCCAGAGAAGGCCCTCGTCCGCCGAGGGCGGCAGCTCGGGCTCGAAGATCACCGGATGGGCCGTCATGTCCGACGCCGTGCGGTATGCCCGCGGCAACCCGGAAAAGGTGTCCCCGTTCACGCCGTCGACCCCGACGTCGGCCATCAGTTGGGCCGTTACAGTCCAATGCGCGGCGCCCGGGTCGCGCGTGCCGTTGTCCCAGGCCATCGTGGGGAGAAGGACCCGCACGTTGCGCCTGTGGAACTGCTCCACGGCCCTGCGCAAAGCCGGAACCCCCCCGGGCAGGTCGCGCACCAGGTCCCATTGGTTCCGGTTGTCGATGCCGATGTTTGGATACACGGGCCACAGGAGCACGCTGTCGATCCCACCGTAGCGCGCCTCAAGGTCGTCAAGATACCGGTCGACGGTCCACTGGCCGCGTTCCGCGTCGAATAGGGTGCGCTCTTCGACCATCACCTGCGGGGAGATGAAATTGCGCTGGGTCCATTTGAACTCCGGCCGGCGGTATTCGGCGTCGTCATAGCCCATGCGGATCCTGCGCTCGGAGCGCCAGATCCTCATGTCGCGCAGCCAGGCGTCGTGGTCCGACGCGGGGTCCTTCCTGAACTCGAGGAGGCTGCTCAGCCACGCTGGGTTTCCCGTGCCCTGCCCGGGTCCCAGGATCTGGTTTCCCTGCGGCTGGTGGGCCGTGTCCTGGGCCGAGGCGTAGCCTATGGCAAGCAAGCCGGCCGCGAGGAATCGGGGCAGCGCAATGGGTTTCATCGATTCTTGAACGCGTCCGCACTCGACCAAAGAGCATGGCGGACCGGTTGTCCACCCGTTACCCCGCCGCAGCATTCGGCCGCGCGCGCACCTCGCCGCGCACTCCCGGCTGCCGGGCCCCCGGCATCGGGCGGCCGTCCCCCGGCTACCCGGGTGCAATAAAGTTGGACCCCGCCGGCGTGCCCTTGAGATAATGAGCGATGCCCGAAACGCCCTGGACCGCCGTCGACACCTACATCACCGACCTGATCGTGGCGCCCGACGCCGCTTTGCGCGAGGCCCTTGTCGATAGCGCCGCCGCGGGACTGCCCGCGATCAGCGTCACTCCCAGCCAGGGCAAACTGCTGCAGCTTGTCGCGCGCGTCCGGGGCGCGCGCGACATCCTGGAGATCGGGACCCTGGGGGGCTACAGCACGATCTGGCTCGCGCAGGCCCTGCCCGCGGGCGGCCGCCTGATCACGCTTGAATCCGACCCGAAGCACGCCTCCGTCGCCCTTGCGAACATTGCGCGCGCCGGCTTGGCCGAGATTGTGGACCTCCGTCTCGGGCCGGCATTGGAGACGCTTCCCCGGCTGGCGGAGGAGCGCCAAGGCCCGTTCGACCTCATCTTCGTCGATGCGGACAAGGAGGGGATTCCCGATTACTTCACCTGGGCGCTCAAGCTCTCTCGCGCCGGCACCGTGATCATCGTCGACAACGTGGTGCGCAAGGGGGCGGTGATCGATGAGGCCAGCGCGGATCCGAGCGTCCGGGGCGTGCGCCGCTTCAACGAGATGCTTGCCGCCGAGCCGCGCGTGAGCGCAACCGCGATCCAGACCGTCGGCAGCAAGGGGTACGACGGCTTCGCGTTCATCCTTGTCACGAAAGAAGCATAGTCGGAAGCCGTGAACCGCCCCCTTCTCCCGTCTCTAGCCGTCGCCGGATTGTTCCTGTTGGCCGGATGGCACGCACCCGTCGCCACCGCAGCGCCCGCGTCGGCCCAGGCGCGCTACGAACCCAACTGGATCTCGCTGGACGCCCGGCCTATCCCCGACTGGTATCTCGACGCGAAGTTTGGGATATTCATCCACTGGGGAGTCTATTCGGTCCCCTCCTGGGCGGTGAAGGGCGAATATGCCGAATGGTACTGGTACAGGATCGCCGACAAGAAGCCCGACAACCCCTGGCGGCAGTTCCACAAGGCCAACTACGGCGAAGGATTCCAATACCAGGACTTCGCGCCCCGGTTCACGTGCGAGCTCTTCGACGCAGGCCAGTGGGCCGACATATTCGAGCGCTCAGGCGCCAGGTACGTCGTGCCGACGTCGAAGCATCATGACGGGTTCTGCCTTTGGCCGAGCGCCGAGGCCAGCAGGGACTGGGGCCGGCCGTGGAACAGCGCGGAAATAGGCCCCAGGCGCGACCTGCTCGGCGAGCTTTCCGAGGCCGTGCGCGCGCGCGGCCTCAAGTTCGGATTCTATTACTCGCTGTACGAGTGGTTTGATCCGCTCTGGCTGAGCGACCGCAAGCGCTACGTGGACGAGCATCTCTTCCCCCAGTTCAAGGACGTCGTGACCCGCTACAGCCCGGCAATCATCTTCAGCGACGGCGAATGGGAGATGGCCTCGAAGGAATGGAGGAGCGAGGAGCTGCTCGCGTGGCTGTACAACGAATCTCCGTCGAGGAGCGAGGTCGTCGTCGACGACCGCTGGGGCAGCGACACGCGCCACAAGCACGGCGGGTACTACACCACGGAGTACGCCGCGGGGATGGAGGGCGCCGCCCATCCCTGGGAGGAGAGCGAGGGGCTCGCCTACTCCTACGGCTACAACCGGGCCGAAACGCTGGATGACTACAAGAGCGCCAGGAGGCTGGTCCTTCTGCTCGTCGACACCGTGAGCCGGGGCGGGAACCTCCTGCTGGACATCGGCCCGAGGGCGGACGGCACGATTCCGGTCATAATGCAGCAGCGGCTGGTGGAGATGGGCGACTGGCTCAGGGTGAACGGCGAGGCGATCTACGGGACGCGATTTGCCGGCCGATCGTGCCAGTGGACCGAGGGAAGCCGGCCCCGGCAGGAGTACGGGGAATACAGGGTGAAGTACGATCTGCTGGAGCAGGTCGGCCAGCAGCCCGTGAATGGCCATGCCGTCAAACAGGTCTTCTTTACGGGGAAGCCCGGCGCGCTCTACGCGATAACCGCGGGCTGGCCGGGAGCGGAGCTCGTGCTGCACAACGTCAGGGTGCCCGCAAACGCCGCGGTGACCCTCCTTGGGTTTGGCGGGCAGGTCGACGCTGCGGTCGCCGGCGACACCGTGACGATCCACATGCCGCAGGTGGGGCCGGAATCGCTGCCGTGCCGCTACGCCTTTGCGTTTCGGCTCCAGGGCGCGACGCTGCTCCCGGAGAAGTGACGCGGCCCGTCGGCGGCGCGCCAAGATCGGCCCGCCTCATGACGACGGCCGAGCACGGGGAGGGTCCGCTCTCGAGGCGAGCGGCGCCAATTCCGTGATCGCCAGGGCGGCGAGCACGATCACCGCCACCGTCGAGCCCAGGGCGGCCACCACGGGGATCCGGCTCAGCGCCAGGACCCCGAATGACGAGGCCGCCGCCACCGCCGACATCCGGATCGAAGGCGGCGGCTCCTCCGATCGGCCCAGGCTTTCCGCGGAAAAGATCGCGTAGTTGTGGCTTAGGCACACGCCGAGGAACGCGCCGAGCAGGTGGAACAGGTTAAGTGTTGCACCCATGATGCCGAATAGCCCGAAGGCGAACAGGCAGGCGCCCGCCGGTATGGCGAATATTCGGATTCCCCTGCGGAGCCCGTACAGGATGAACACGCTCGCCCCGACAAATGCGAGGCCCACCGAGCTCAAGCGCAGCGCCGACAGCCGGTATCTCGAGAACAGCCGGTTGAGGTTCTGGAGCTGGCTGTCGCTCACGGTGCCTGTCACCGCAGGCGGTTCGGTGGCCCCCGCCCCCTCGGAAACGGTCGCAAACCAGCACATTCCGGGCCCGACATGGAGGAGCGAGGAGAGCGGACCCTGGAGCGCCGAGACGAGCCGGCCGACCAATTCCCCGTAGGCGGGCCGCTCGCCCCGAAGGATCTGCCCGGACCACGCGTCAAAGAAAGGTGCGAACGCATCCGGGTGGAATCCGTGGCGGTCCAGCGCGGCGCGCAGATCCCTCTCAAAATCTCCCAGCGATCCAAGCCGCCCGGGCATGCTTTCCCACTGCTCCTCCGTGGGCAGCGCATAGCCGAGCGTCGCTGTGCGGATGCTGGGAAACGCCCTCTCGTGCCAGGCGAGAAACTCCTGCAGGGACGCGCGCGCCTCGGCGGGCGTCGAGCCCCGGGTCAGGTAGACGGTGCGCCCCGGCGTCTCGCCGAAAAGGGCCCTAACGTCCGCATCATTGGCCTTCAGCTCAGGCGTCGGTATCTCGAGCTCCCGGATGTCGTCCTTCCATTGGAGCCGCCACGGTCCGAGGAGCGCCACGGCGGCGCCGGCGGCCAGCAGGACGCGGGCGGCGTTGCGGGGGCGCGCGCCCGATGCCGCGGGGCGCCGGCGGACAAAGGCGCGCGTCTCGATGTAGGAATCGTCCAGCTGGGCAAACCAGAGAAGTGCGGTAACGAGGGCGCAGACGAGCCCGGCGCTCACGAATACGCCGAGTTGCCTGATGAGGGGGAGTACGGACCATAGAAGGAAGGAGAAGCCCATGACAGTGGTCAGGGCGCTCGCGAGCAGCGGCCTCATGAGGCGGGAGGCCCTCTCCAAGAAGAGCTCGTCGGGGCGGCGCTTCGGCTGGAGGCATAGGTAGAACCCGTAATCCACGGCCACCCCCGCCAAGAGCGATCCGACCACGAACACGAGGACGTGGACGCGCTCCCAGGAGGCTATGGTCGCAACCCAGGCGCCCAGGAGCGAGCCCAGGACCACGGGCGCGAGGTGGATCGCCCGGTGGAAGCGCCTGACGCATGCCGCCACCACCGCGAGCACGCAAACGAGCGACAACAGGTTAAGGGTCCCGAGCTCGCGCTCGATCCGTGCCCGGCTAGCCGCGGCGAACCTGGCGATCCCGGTCCATCGCAGGTCGGCGCCGGGCTCCTCCTGCCGGGCGCGGGCCAGCGCCTTGTCCACGGCCTCGAACACCGGCCGCTGCCCCTCGGCGGCAAGGGGCGAGTCGCGCGTCCGGGCCCAGATGAGCGCGAACTGCCCGGATCGGCCGGAGACGAGCCCCGAATCCGACACGCCGCTCATCCGCGACGCGAGTCCCGGCACGAGCAGGAGCGGGTCGGATGTCACGATGTCCTGGGTCGCCATGGCCTCGGGCTTCGAGAGATAGGCCTCCAGGTCGGCAGCCGTCCTCTCCGCCAGCCAAGCGCTCCAGGTCTCCGTCGAGCCGGCGGCGTCGAATTCGCGCCGCCTCTGCTCCAGCCAGCCGGGAAGCAGGAGATCGAGCCGCTGGGTGTAGATTGCTGCGGCAAACGCCTCGCGGGGCTTGGCGTCGGACAACGGCATCGCCTGGGCGATCGCCGGGGCGCTGGCCAGCGCTGCGGCAAACAGCGCGGCCGAGCGGTCGCTCCTCCTGGCGCGGTCCTCAGCGGACTCGCCCGTCGTGGCCGGCACTCGCAGCGCAAGCAGGATCACGCGGGCCTGCTCCTGGCCCGCGAGGTTGCGCACCAGCGATAGCTCCGGCGAGCGCTCGTCCTCCGGGACAAGGTCCAGGACATCCGTCGATATCCTGCGATCCAGATTCAGCCGGCCGAGGCAGGAAAGTCCCGCGATCGCTCCCGCGAGGAGAACGATGCGCGCGATCCATTTTTGCCGCGGGGGCTCCATCAGCGGGCGCTCACGTCAGCGGAAGAACTGCTTCAGCTCTGCGGGGGGAAATGGCTCCCCGGTCCGGGTCTCGCCGATCTCGATCTCGATCCGCTGCGACGGGGACCGCCTGAACTCCAGGTGAAGGACATCGGTGCCGGCGCCCCCGACGGTGATCGCACCGAGCGAGCGGGCGACCTCGGGGTCGCGCGGAGTGAACTCGAACCGCCACTCGGCGCCCGATCGGTAAGCATGGATGACGAAGCGGGGGTACAGGGCCGCAAGGTCAAATCGCATGATCGGGAGCAGCGATGCGACAGCGCCGGTCTCCCGGGATTCGGACGGCATGTCGCGAGTCCGACCGTCCCGGTCCTTCAGCAGGAGGCCCGCGGAGTCGGCGATCAGGACGCTCTCCTCCGGGTCGGTGTACTCAAGGCTTAGGCCCCGCTCGGGAGAGATCCGAAGCACGCCCTTGAGGAGCATGGGCTGGCTGCGGAACGGGAAGAAGCGCCGCTCTGTGAAACGGGCCAGAACGGTCCCTTTCGCCTCCAGCGCGTCGATCAGGGGCCGCCACTGCGCCTCGCCAGCCCCGGGCGCCAGCAGCGTCCCCGGATCCTGCCCACCGTGCGCCGAGGCGACAAGCGGGAGCGAAACGGCTATGGCTCGGATGAGATTCATGCCGTGCGCGCCCCGCGGCGCCCAAGAATCAGCGCGGCTATCAGCCGCGCGTGCATCCCGACCATGCGCATGTTGTCCCGGAGATAGTGAAAATGGGACACGCCGCCCCTCTCGCGGCCGACGTACCTGCACGCGGCCGCGAGGTTGATCGCCGGCGTGCCGGTCCAGGCCAGCCTGACCGCCACCTCCGGGTCGAAGTCGTAGCGCCGACCGCCCCGGGTTCCCTTCAGCACGCGGACAAGCGGCTCAAGCGGATAGACCCTGAAGCCGAAAAGGGGATCGGCGGCTCCCCTGCCCGAGGTTTCGAGGCGGACTAGGCCCACGCTGAGCCGTCGGCCGTAGAGCCGCGCCCTGGGGGCCTCCGGCCCGAAGACCGGCCTGCCGCACACCAGCGCGCCCAAAGCCCCCATGGAGGCCGCCATGAAGTCGCCGATCCGGTCGGCCGGGTGCTGGCCGTCGGCATCCATGACGAGTGCGTGCGTGAAGCCCGCGGCGAGCGCCTCCTGAGCGCCGGTCAGGACGGCGGCCCCCTTTCCTCCATTGGAGGCCCTGACGATGACCCGCAAGCCCGGCCTCGCGGGCGCGTGAGCCGCGAGGCCGTCATGGCTCCCGTCGGTGCTGGCGTCGACCACGACCCAGACGTGCCGCCAGTTCGAAAGAGCGTCCTCGACGGTGCGAGACAGCAGCGGCCCCGGGTTGAATGCGGGTATGAGCACCAGGTGGGTGTTCGGGTTGTTCATCCGCGTGTTGCGTCTCGAAGCACGTCGCAGATTCGCCTCTCGACCGATTGCGTCAACTCCGCTGCAGACCGCCCGGGCTCGTAAGGCCATGAGCGATCGAGGGAGACCTCGATCGTGCACGGCAGTACCGGCGGCGCGTGCCACCACGGGCGGCCGCGGGTGCACAGGCCGGGAGAGGACCTGACGACCATCAATCTCACGGGCGCCTTCGCCCTGTCGGCGATGAGCGCAAATCCGGGCTTCATCGGTCCCACGGAGATTCCCGAGGCGGTGCGGGTGCCCTCGGGGAAGACGAGCAAGGACTGACCCGCCGCGACCCTTGCCGCCGCCGCCTTGATGAGGTCGAGCCCGGCGTCGCCCCTCACGTAGCCCGCCATGACCGCGGCGGGACCAATGGCCGGATTGCGCATGAGCGAAGGCTTGAAGATACAGACGGCGTCCGGCAGCCGAGCCAGAATGACCGTCGCATCGATTAGCGTGGGATGGTTCGCGATGTAGACCGTGCCCGGCTGCAGCGGGCTCTCGTCAAATCCCTTCCATTCGATCCGTACGATTCGCGTTGCATGGAACCATGCAAGCCATGCCTCGAACAGGCGCCGGATCATCGCCCGAACCCCGGGCCCGTGGGCGTTTCTAGAAGGAAGAGCCATGAGCATCAGGCATCCGAGGTTCAGGAGGAGGCCCACGGCGCCGAACACCACCCATGAGACGTAGTAGATCGAGACAAACCGAGCGCGTGTGATGCGGCGTCTCACAGGGGGGAAAAGTTGAGCCACTGGAAAGGATGCTTATGCAGGTGCGCCTCCACCCGCAGGAGAAACGCTTGGAAATGCGCCCGCGCCCGCTCAAGGGCACCGTCCCTCGGCTCCCCTTCCATCGGCTCAAACGCGGGGGAGGCGTAAACCACCGACTGGCCCGGCCCTGAGGGCGCCCCGAAGGAAAGGAGGACCGGGCGGCCAAAAATCAAGGCCAGGTGGTAGATCGTGAACGGGAAGACGCGCCTCGCCCCAAGGAAATCAAAGGTCTCGGTCCTGGCGCTGTGGTCGGGCCGGTCGCATTGCAGCGCCACGGCGTCCCTGCCGCCCCCTGCCTCCTTGAGCGCGAACAGGAGTTCCGCCGGATCATTCACCCAGACGAACCGGAGCCGCTCGCCGAATCGCGATCCCAGGGCATCGGTGTCGTGGGCGTTGGCCACGCGCAGCCGGACGATATGCACATTGCGTTGTTCCTGCCCCGCGAGCATGAACCCGGTAAGGTCAGAATTGGCGATGTGAAACGTCCCCAGGAGCACGGGGCGCTCCGATGCGAGCCATCGGGAAAAGTCGTCCGCGCCCGTCTCGAGGACACACCTGTGGGGCCGGCCGTTGGCCACCCTGAGCCTGAGCATAAGCGCCTCGCAGACGGCAAAGAAATGCCTGAACACCTCGGTGAGGGTCGGCTCGCGCTCCAGTACGGCGCGCAGATAAAGGCGGGAGCAGAGGCGCTGGTGCGGCATCGCGGCCACCGCGATCCACGTGCCGGCGGCCCGGAGCGGGCGGAAGACGCCCTCCGGAAGGATTCGGTCGGCACGCCTGAGGAAGCGATAACCCCAGGAGGGCCCCGGGTTTCGGGGCGCGGAGGCGGCTTTCGACGTCAGAGCCATTCGATCTCCATGCGCCACCCGGGCGCAACCAGCTCCGCGAACTGCGTTCGCCTGTGGAGGACGTCGAACCACGCCGCGAGGCCAAGCTCCCCGCTGCCGTTCGCGCGAAGAAGACGCACCCGGCCAAGCGCCCCGGCCGCCCTCTCCTGCGTCAGGGAGACGGCGAAGGCGAATGTGCGCTCGCTTGCGAGCCCGTGGTCGAGAAGCCACGTCCCGCGCTCCTCGCCGCCGCACAGCAGGACGCGCGGCGCGGGCGAGAGGATCGCGGCGCGCAGGGCATGGAATGCGAACAGCGGGCCACCTGACAGAGGCATAAGCTCCCGGACCGCCGCCTGCCGTCCTATCATCAGCTGCTGCACCGCGCTCGGGTGGATCGACGTCTGGAAAAGCGTCGGGCTCGGCGCGGGAAAGCTGTCCAGGAAGCTCTCCAGGGCGCGGCTCTCGGCGTAGGCCGAGGCGTAGACGATCGCGTCGTCCTGTCCGGGATCGAGCTCCGCCAGGGCGTTCCCCACCATCAGGCCGAGCGTTGTCATCCGGCGCGTCGCGCCCACCGGGAAATGCCTCTTCAGGCGTTCGCGGGCCGCGGCGGGCGTCTCCGCGCCCGGGTCGTCCGTGACCAACGCCTGGATGTGCCGCTCAACCATGACACAGCAGAAACGCTGCATGGGCGCCGCCGAAGGCGTTGCTCGCGCACACGACGCCGTCGAACGAGCCGTTCTCAAAGCTCTCGAGGGCCACGCTGTGCCCCATGGCCCGGCCGGCTCCTCCGATGGTCCCGGGGGTGCGCCCCGCACGGACCGACTCGATGGCGATCGCAAGCTCGACGATGCCGCAGCTTCCGAGCGTGTGCCCGAGGCTTCCCTTCCAGCCGACGATTGGGGCTCCAGGAAACGCCCGCTCCGCCGCACCGACCTCAAGCTGGCCGGCCTCGAGGGTTCCCGTGCCGTGCCCCTTGAACCAGACCCTGCGCCCGCGCGCGGCCGCGGCGACCGGCTCCAGGCACCGGGCGAATCCCGAGCCATCGCTCCGGTTGGAGGTGAAATGGTACATCTCGTTATGGAGGCTCTGGCAGGAGAGAGTCCAGTCGCCGCGCCCACGCGAGAGGACGGCAAACCCCGCGCCATCCCCGAGTCCGATGGCGCCGGAATCGCGGACCCGGTAGGGAGCGGGGAAATCGGCGTTGAGAATCTTTAGCGCGTGGAAGCCGCCCGCCACGAACGGGCTCAGGAAATCGAACGAGAGGACGAGCGCGTCGTCCGCGAGACGCTCGGAAATGACGCGTGTGGCCAGGAGCAATCCCAGGTGCGCGGACACACAAGCGTGCGAGACGATCGACACGTCGGGCCCCCACCCCAGCTCGGCGCGAACGCGCTCCGTGCAGGTCGGAAGCGCGCTCCAGCTCGCGAACGAGGCATCCCCCGTGCGCCGGAGCGCATAGAGGCCGCCGACGCCAAAGTTGCTGCCGGTCACAAACACGGGCCGGCCGGGAGACCCCCAGTCCCCATCGGGAATGGATCCATGCAGCCTCCTGATAGCGGCGACCCATTCCGGGGGAGTCGTCTCGTCTAGGGAGCGCCCGGGCAGGAGCGCCATGGGGACGGCGTCGCCGCCCTCGCGGCCGAGAATGCGAACGGGGCGAAGGGCGCATTCGCCGCGCAGGAGGGCCGTGTGCGTCGCCGCGGCGTCCCCGAATGGTGTGATGCAGCCGCAGGCGGCGACCCGTACAGGTGCTGCGGGATCGGCCATGTTGCTGCGGGGGGCACGTCCCCTCAGGACGGAAGCCTCGACGGATCGCCCCGCTCGCGGATAAAGTCCGCGAGCGCCGCCACGTTGGCAAGCGCGCGGCGCGCCTCCTCGCTGCTTGCGATCTTGATCCCGAATTCCTTCTCGAGCCGCACGACCAGCTCCAGCGCGTCGATCGAATCGAGCGAGAGCCCGCCGCCGATCAAGGGCTCGGTGTCGGGAATCTCGGCTGGCGCCACGTCCTCGAGGCGCAGCGTCTCAACGATCAGCTGCTTCAACCGGGCGGTGAGTGGATCGGCCATTGGTGGGATTTCGATATTGGCCCCGGCGGGGCGGCGGCTTCAACCCGTAAACCCATTCGGCGCAGCAAAAACATGGCAGACGTTGCTTCCGCCGAATCCGCTGCTGTTCGAGAGGATTCGGTGCGGGGCAAGGGCGATGGTCTCGCGGGGAAGCTGCAGGCCCTCGCACTCGTCGGCCGCGACGCCGAGGTGCGGGTTGCCAGGCATGAAACCCCCGGTGATCGAGAGGACGCAGAAGCCGGCCTGCATCACCCCGGAGAGCGAAAGGGTGTGCCCGGTCAGGCCCTTTGTGGCGCCAACCCGCGGGTGGAGGTCCCGGGTGCTGAACACCTGGGCGATGGCGAGAGCCTCGGCGCTGTCCCCGACGGGCGTCGACGTCGCATGCGCGCTCACGTAGTCGATGTCGCCTGGAGCGGCCTTTGCGTCCGCGAGCGCCCTTTCCATCGCGAGGCGCAGGCCGGCCCCCTCGGGATGCGAAGCGGCGACTCGGTATCCGTCCGCGGCCTGCCCCCATCCGGCGGCCTCCGCGAGGGCCCGGGCGCCGCGCCTGGCCGCCGTCGGGGGAGCCTCGAGGACCAGGGCCACTGCCCCGCCGGCCCCCACAAAACCGTCCCGGCCGACGTCGAACGGGCGGGAGGCCATCCTCGGGTCGGACTGGATGGAAAGCGCCCTCATATGGGCGAAAGGCAGGAGCGAGTCGGCGTTAAGCTCCTCGGCGCCCACGACGATCGCCCGGTTCAGGCGCCCCAGGCGCAGGTCGTCGATCGCGTAACCGAGCGCGTGGCTCGAGGATGCGCAGGCCGAGACAAAGCCGCAAAGGGCCCCCGTTATCCGGAAATGCGCCGCCAAATTGAAATTCAGGGTCCCGGCGATCGAGCTGACGACGCCGAGCGGATTTCCCCGCGCCCCATGGACGGCCCTCATCTGCGCCAGGTTGTAGTGGAGGAGCATGGCCGAGCCTGCGGACGCACAGTAGAGGCCCGTGTCCGGATCGCCCGCCAGGTCGGAAGCGCGCAGCCCCGCGTGGGAAAGCGCCTGCTCCACGGCGCAGATTGCATAGATGCCGTGCGGAGCAAGCCCGCGCAGGACATCCTTCGGAATATCATATCCGCTCGGCCATGACCAATCGCGCCATTTGGGCGACTCCACCTGGAATCCCTTGACGGTGCCGGCCACCTTGATCGGGAGATCCGCGTTTCCAAGGAATTCGACGTGCTCGATCCCGTGGCGCCCGTCCCTGAGGCTTCGTTCCACCGAGGGGCGATCGTTGCCGATGGGGGTAATGAAACCGACTCCGGTGACGACGGGATTCACGCGGCGCCTGTCCTGCCCGCAACCTTGCGAATGACGCAGGCGCGAAGGTCGCCTATCGTTCTGACGCCGAGGATATCGTCATTGGTGATCGTCATCTCGAAAATGTCCTCGAGAAAGAAGACG
>Ga0209415_10010696_pt1 | contig 15550 bp, 13 predicted proteins | sample PeaSoiSIISIP2007_FD_187696 | JGI IMG/M metagenome (GOLD analysis project Ga0209415, IMG submission 187696) | Peat soil microbial communities from Weissenstadt, Germany - SII-SIP-2007 (SPAdes) (version 2) | ecosystem: Environmental > Terrestrial > Soil > Wetlands > Peat | place: Germany... | reverse complement strand
AACTCCACTGACCAGGTAGCCCCTGCGGGCAATCCGGTTTCGACGAAGGTCACGATGAAACCGACGGGGAACCAGGCAATGCTCACCGAGACCGGGCCTCCGCCGACGATGAACCCCTGCGCGACGAGCAGCGGCGTCCACCCGGGGACCGTTCCCGGGAAGAACTGGTAGGAGCCATTCGGTTCCTGGAACACGAGGGTCGGGCCGGTCGAGGACCGTCCGACCTGGTCGATGGTCCCCGACCAGTTCGTACCGCTCGGAAGTCCGGTCTCCACGAAGGTCACCGCGTACGTCCAGGCGGCGAAGGTCACCATCACGGTCTTGTTCCTCCCATCCACGGTCACCGACCCGGACGTCGGGCTCGGCGCGTAGCCGGGGACCGGGCCGACCCGGAAGGTATAGGTGCCGTTCGGTTCCTCGAACTCGATCGCGGAACCCGTCGAACTCGCGACGACGCCGGAGACGTTCACCGACCACGTCGCGTCCGCGGGCAGACCGTTGGGGACGAACGTCAACGGAAAGGCGCTGCCGATGACCGAGATCGTCCCCTGCCCGTAGTTGCCCACGTAGATCTCCCCGTTCTGGTCGTCGTAGACCACTCCGTCCGGATAGCCGCCGACCGCCAGCGACCCCACGACCCGGTCCGTCGTATCGGAGATCATCTCGACCTCGTCCCCGACGGCCACGAAGACCTCTCCGGTGGCGTTGTCGTACGCCATTCCCTTGGGATCGTTGCCCACGGGGATCGCGCCGAGATACGTGTAGTTGGTGGCCGAATAGACGCTCAACGTATCGGACCCGGAGTTGGCTACGAAGATCTCCTCGGTCCCGCTGTCGTACACGACAGCGTCGGGGAAGGTTCCTACCGGAAGGGAGGTCGAGACGCCTCCGAAGGCGACGGGGATGACGCTCACGTTGTCCGATCCGAAATTGGCGACGAAGGTGACGCCGTTGTCAGCGTCGTAGGCGATTCCCGTCGGCGCGCCTCCGACCTCGATCGTCGCGACGACCTGGTCGGTCGCGTCGGCGATCACGCTGACGGTGTTCGAGCCCGAGTTCGTCACCAGGACGACGTCCGACCCGTTGTCGTAGGCGACGCCGTCCGGCGCCCCCATGACGGGGATCGTCGCGACGACGGCGTCGAGAGAATCCGAAACGACGCTCGCGTTGTTCGACCCGTAGTTGGCCGCGAACACCTGCCCGGTCGCGGGATCGAAGGCCGCACCTTGGGGGAAGACCCCCGCGGGCGACGGGCTGCCGCGGATCGGAACGGTGGCCACGATCTCGTTCGTGGCTTGCGAGATGATCTGCATCTCGGCCGAGTTGTCGTCGACGACCATCACCTCCCCCGTCCGGCCATCGAACGTCAGGGCCTCGGGAGAATAGGCGTCGCAGGAGGGATACCAGTTCACTGAGCCCACGGTGTTGTTGCAGAGGTCGAGGGTTTCCAGCACCGCAGGTCCGAGGCTGTCGGGCCCCGGGGTCCGTTGGGAGGACGGCGCGGTCGGCCCGGCAGCACCGGCCCCGGTCGGGCGGTCCCCCGTGGACGATGGGGTAGGAGTCGCTTCCGTGGGGTGGTCGAGGAGAGGCAGACTCGAAGAGGCGACGAGGATCCCGAGGACCAGCAGGGGGACGACCAGGGCCGTACCGCCTCGGCTCGATCGCGTTCTCATCGGCGGATTTCGGGGTACGGGCACGTGGAATACATTAGCTTCGACGGCTTACAGACCACCGTGAACCGACGCTCCGCTCCCCGTGCCTTTGCGTCGCGAGGCGCCTCCGCTCTCGTCGCGGCACCGGCGAGCATCGTCATCGGGGTTCTCGCCGCCATCGTTCTCATCGGCTCCTCCGTATGGGTCACGGGCGGACCCTTATCGCAGGTCCGGCCCGCGGTGCAGGCCCAGCCCTGCCCAGGGTCCACTACCGTCCAGGTCGGCCTGACGACGTACGGGGAGTGCGACGCCGCGATCGACTGGAACAGCAGCGCGGGAGGCTCGCCCTTCGGCCCCACGAACGTCACCACCGCCTCGCTCGACGGGGTGGTGTTCGATGTGTACGGTTACGGGGGGGACTGCGCCGTCGTGAACGTGACCGGGCACGAGCCAGGGGGCCGAACGTTCTCGTTCCTGATCTATCCCGTCCCCGACGGTTGCACGTTCGTCCAGACCACCGTCTTCTCGCCCGACGGGGACTTTGGCGCCACGTGGACCGGCGGAACCTCGATCGAGCTCCTCGTCCGAGCCGGCTGATTCCAGGTGAAGGTCCTCAGGCTCCCGTGGGGCCGGCCCTCTGCGGGCGGGAAGCCCCGACCTGCCATGGGCTAGCACGTGCTCCCGAGGAATATACGGAGCGTCGCCCATACGGATATCGTGAACGCATCGCCGACGCCCCCTGTTGGTTGGATGCGCTCCCGCCGGTCCCGGTACGCCGTCGTCACGTGGGTCATCCTCGGGGTCGGGACCGCCGTCATCGTCTTCGCGGGCCTCTTCGTGGTCCCCGTGTCGCACACCTTCTCGTTCCAGATCGCGCCGGCGGCGTGCCTCCTCGGCGCCAGGACCTGGAGCCTGCCAGATCAGTCGTCCGTGCACGGGTCGTGGGTGACGACCCAGGGCGGCTCGACGACGGTCGTCATCAGCGAGCCCTCTGGCGCGCGCGTCTACGACGGCGCCGGCAGTTCGGGCTCCTTCCAGTTCATGGCCGTGGGTACCCCATACACGATCGAGGTCGGCTGGGGCGCGGCGCACGTCGTGCCGGGGTGCGTCGTCGTCCCGACGACGGCGTTCTCGGGGACGTTCACCGGGCCGCTCCTCTGACGTCGGCGGCGGACTTCGGGCTCGTACGGACCCGCGCTACAAGGCCCCGGAGAACAGCCGGCAGGTCGATTCCTTGAAGCGGGTCGCCCGGGTCCTCTTCGCGTACGACGCCTTCGTGATCTCGGTGGACCGCGTCATGTCGCCCTCGAAGATCTTCCGGTAGGTCTCCGCGAAGGCGCGATCGTAGACGACCGCGTCCGTCTCGAAGTTCCACTTGAAGCTCCGGAGGTCCCAGTTCGCCGTCCCGATCGAGGTGACGCAGTCGTCGATCGTCACCGTCTTCGCGTGCAGGAAGCCGGCGTCGTACCCGAAGACCCGCACACCCGCTTCGAGGAGATCGCCGACGTTCGCGAGCGACGCCCAGTGGACGAACGGCATGTCGGCCTTGCTCGGGATCATGATCCGTACGTCCACGCCCGACAGGGCGGCGATGCGCAGCGCCGTCATCACGCTGACGTCCGGGATGAAGTAGGGGGTCTGGAGGTAGCATGTACGCGTGGCCGAGTGGACCATCTTCACGTACTGCTCGCGGATCGGGTTCCACGTCGTGTCCGGGCCGCCGCTGACGATCTGGACGAAGGCGGGCCCGACCTTCGACGGCGGCGAGAAGTACGCGGGCGCGAGCGTGAGGCCCTCCTTCGTCGCGTAGTTCCAGTCCAGCAGGAACCGGAGCTGGAGCGACCGGACCGCCGGTCCATGGATCCGGACCGCCGTGTCCCGCCAGGCGCCAAGGGGGCCTAACCCCAGGTACTCATCGCCGACGTTGAACCCCCCGAGGAAGGCGACGGCGCCGTCGATCACCGCGATCTTGCGGTGGTTCCGGTAGTTGATCCGGAACCCGAAGGAGGGCAGGATCGCCCGATAGAACCCCGAGACCCGCCCGCCGAGGGCGGTGAGCGGCCGGTACCGGAGGCGGGGGATCTTGTTCCCGAGGTCGTCGTAGAGGATCCGGACCTTCACGCCCTCGCGCGCCTTCGCCTCGAGCGCCTCGAGGAGCTTGCGGCCGAGTCCGTCGTACCGGAGGATGTAGTACTCGAGGTGGATGTGGGACTTCGCGCCGGCGATCGCCTGGAAGAGGGCGTCGAACTTGGCGTTGCCGTCGGCGAACACCTCGACCTTATTGCCCGTGCTCAGGAACGCGGCGCTGTCGGTCCAGAGGAGGCGCGCGAGGTCCTGGTACGCGGTGAGGCCGCCCAGGTTCGCCTGCGTCTCGTCGAGGAAGCCGAGCTCGAGGCCCTTGCGCACCCGGTCGAGAGTGGCCTGGTCCCCGGTGGACTTGAGCCCGAACGCTCGGGTCTTGAAGTACTTGAACCCGAAGATCAAGTAGAGGACGAAGCCGACGATCGGCAGCGTGATGACGGTGAAGAGCCACGCCAGGATGCTCTCCGGGTCGCGGCGTTCGAAGAAGATGAGCGTCAGGACAGCGATGGCGTCGAAGAGTAGGATCAGCCCGACGATCAGGAGCAGGAGGTCGCTCGCCATACCGTCCCCCACGAACTCGCGACGTGCCCGCCGGGGTCCGAACGGACCTGCGGCGCGCCCCAACGCGTTGGGCTTGGTAAGGCCGGTCTTACTTCAGGTACAGGCTCGCCCCATGGGCCAGGAGCGTCACGCGCTCGGTGATCCCCGAGCGAGCGGCCCCGTCAACGAGGTCCCGACGCGGCCGGTGGACCGGTTCGAACGACGCCGGGAAGGTCTCGTAATGCATCGGCAGCATCTGAAGCGCCCCGAGCGCCGTGAACGCCCGCAGCGCATCGGAAGCGTTCATGTGGTTCCGGCGGAACCACGGAAAGACGGCGCCGGCGATGGGAAGGATCGCGAGGGAGATCCGAAAGCGCCGGCCGATCTCGAGGAACATCTCCTCATCCCAGCCGGTGTCGCCGGCGAAGTAGATGGTCGAGGGTCCCGAGAGCACGTACCCCTGGTAGCCGGACGTGTAGGCGAACGGCAGCCGGCCGCCGAAGTGCCGCGAGGGCACCGCCGTCACGCGCCAGCGGCCCAGCGAGATCTCCTCCCACGGGCGGAGGACCCGGACGTCGGTGTAGCCGCGCCAGCGCAGCGACGTGTCGACGCCCCACGGAACGATGATGGGATGGGCACGCCCGACGCGCGCGAGCGAACGGTAGTCCAAGTGATCGTGATGCGCGTGGGAGATGAGGACGCCGGCGATCCCTTCGATCTCCTCGGCCCGGAACTCCGACGTGGCGGTCCTCTTCGTGAAGAAACGGCCGACCCGGTCGGAGAACACCGGGTCGGTGACGATCGTCTCGCCTCCGGACTCTACCAACAGGCTGGCGTGGCCGAGATAGGTCACCTTCGTGCTCGAGGAGGGGCCCGTCGGCGACGCCATCGGACCGACCAGCCCTCGGGGATAGACAACGGTGCTGCCCCCGGCGATCCCCCGGCGTTGCCGGACCAGGGCGCCGCGGTCCGAAGCATTGGAGCAGCATTCGGGGGGCCGACGGACACCGCCGGGCGCGTCGAGCCTCGCAAAAAAGGTATATAGTGGACCTTTTTCGGCCCTCGGGGCGCGGGGGGCGGAGCCATCGATGGAGGAACTCATCTGTAGTGTGGAATTCCTCCGAGGAGCCAACGAGCTCGTAGCCCGGGTTTCGAGCGAAGCAGGGGGCGTCCGGGAGTACCGTGCGCCCTCGGCAGGGGCCGTCATCGACCAGGTGGTCAACGACCTCCAAGAAGAATTCGAGGCGGCCCCGTCGAGCTGAGGGGTTCGACGCACCGCATTCGATCGGCTCGAGAGAGTTCAGTCCGCGCATCATCGGGGTGGAGGCACAATCATGGACAGGCAGTCGGGGCCCAAGTCGCCGGTCAGCCGCACCGTCGAGAGCGCCTTCACGAAGGTCAAGGGCGACGACCCGGTCGTCGCGCTGACGGCCCTCAAGGTCGAGACCGCCGAGGCGGACAACGTCGCCGCCGAGGTGAGCCGTCTCTCCGAGGTCGAGGACGTCTACCTCGTCACCGGCGACACGGACATCTTCATCAAGGTCCGCTTCCCGAACTACGACGAGCTCAAGGATTTCCTGGTGCACCGCCTTCCGATGGTCCGCGGGATCCGCGAGACCCGCACGCTGCTCGTTGTTACCGCGTACAAGGACGGGGGGGAGACGCTACGGCCGTGAACGCCCCGACCCCCGCCGCCCCGACCGCCGCGGCCGTCGCGATCCCCACGGTCGCCGACCCGCGCGTCGAGCGGCTCCAGCGGATCGTCGATACGCTGGCCCAGCTCTCCGACGACAGCTCGGTGCCGCGCAACGTGCGCCGCGGCGCGCTCTCCGCCAAGGAGGAGCTGACGAAGCCCCGCGCGCCCCTCGACGTCCGGATCGCGAGTGCGGTCTACGTCCTCGACGATCTGGCGAACGACCCGAACATTCCCACGCACGGCCGGACGGCGATCTGGTCGATCGTCTCCAGCCTCGAGAGTTTCCAGTGAGCCTGCCCATCCCAAACCTGAAATACCGACCCCGGGTCCGTTCCTCTCGGAACGGGTGCGGGCCCGTAGCTCAGGTAGGTTGGCCGGTCGGCCCCTCGTCCGGCCCTACAAAGAGCATCCGGCTTTTAACCGGGTGGTCGGGGGTTCGAACGGGAGGCTACGCCGATCGAGCGGCGCCTCCCCGGGCATCCCCCCGGGCCCGTTCCGATCCCGAGGTACGATCATGAGCCCCACGCGCGCGCGCAGCAAGAGGCCCCTCTCGAAGAAGGCGAAGGCCGCGGAGGCCGCGGCGCTGATCCCGAAGCGGCCGTTCACGGCGCACCACCTGGTGCCGCCGCACGAGCTGCTGAGCGAGGAGGAGGGCGTCCGAATCCTCCAGGAGCTCGCCACGTCCCCCGAGCGGATCCCGAAGATCCTCGTCACCGATCCCGGGCTCAAGACCGACCCGAAGTACGTGGCCGCGCGCGAGGCGCGCGAGCCGCTCGCCGGTCGGATCGTCCGGATCCGACGTCCGTCGGCGACCGCCGGCGAGTCGATCGCCTACCGACTCCTCACCGACCACGTGGGGGAGTGATCCAACTCCATGCGCGAAATCGTTGACGCCTTCTTCCGGGAGCGCTCGATCGTCAACCACCACCTCGCGAGCTTCAACGACTTCCTCCCGACGAGCGACAATCCCAACTCGCGGATGCAGCGGATCGTCGACGAGTCGCGCGTGAGCGAGGACTCGACGGAGCGCGGCATCATCCGGCTCGACGTCCAGAAGACGAAGAGCTCGATCTACGTCCGCGTCGGGCGCCGCCGCGACCCGCGGACCGGCCTCGTGAGCCCGTCGGCCGAGCCGACGATCTTCGTCGGGCAGCCGTTCGTCAAGGAGCCCGTCGGATCGAAGCCGACGCTCACCCCGATGGAGGCGCGCCTCCGCAACCTCACGTACCAGGCCCCGATCTACCTCAACGTCACCGTCGTCGAGAACGGGGTCGAGCGCGCGCCCGAGACGGTCCACATCGGCGACCTGCCGATCATGGTCAAGAGCCGGCCCTGCAACCTCAACCGGGCCAACATCGAGCGCGACTCCAACTTCCCCCTCTCCGACGAGGAGTACCGCGCCAAGCTCGTCGAGTACGGCGAGGACCCGCTGGACCCGGGCGGCTACGCCATCATCGGCGGGACCGAACGCGTCATCATCAGCCTGGAGGACCTGGCACCGAACCGGATCTTCGCGGAGTTCAACGAGCGGTACGGCACGCCGATCGAGTCGGCGAAGGTCTTCAGCCAGCGCGGCGGCTACCGGTCCCTCACCGTCGTCGAGAAGAAGAAGGACGGGATCCTCCAGGTCTCGGTCCCGACGGCCTCCGGCCAGATCCCCTTCGCGATCCTGATGAAGGCCCTCGGGATGAAGAACGACGAGGAGATCTTCCAGGCGGCGCTCGGCGAGCTGCTCCCCATCGAGGAGCCGTTCGTCCAGACGATGAAGCACCTCCTCAACGTCAACCTCGAGGAGTGCGTCTCGAAGAAGCTGTACCCGCCCGAGGGGATCCTCACGACCGAGGACGCCCTCCTCTATCTCGAGAAGAAGTTCGCCACCGGCCAGGCGAAGGAGTACCGGCAGCGCAAGGTCGACGGCATCCTCGACCGTTCGCTCCTGCCCCACCTCGGCGACGCGAAGGCGGACCGCCTCAAGAAGGCCCTCTACCTCGCGCGCATGGCGCGGACGGTCCTCGAGCTGAACCTCCACGTCCGCGGCGAGGACGACAAGGACCACTACGCGAACAAGCGCCTCAAGCTCGCCGGCGATCTCATGGAGGACCTGTTCCGCGTCGCGTTCACGCTCCTCCTCAAGGACCTCAAGTACCAGCTCGAGAGGTCCTTCGCGCGCAAGAAGGACCTGCGGATCGCCTCGGCGATCCGGCCGGACCTCCTCACCCAGCGCCTCGTGCACGCGCTCGCGACGGGGAACTGGGTCGGTGGCCGCGCCGGCGTGAGCCAGGTGCTCGACCGGACGAGCCACATGTCGACGATCTCGCACCTCCGTCGCGTGACGAGCCCGCTCACGCGCAGCCAGCCGCACTTCGAGGCGCGCGACCTGCACCCGACGCAGTGGGGCCGCCTGTGCCCCAACGAGACCCCCGAAGGTCAGAACTGCGGTCTCGTCAAGAACTACGCCCTCGCCGTCGACGTCTCCGAAGGCGCCGACGAGGACGAGGTCACGCTCATCCTCCGCGATCTCAACACCCGCGAGATCGGGCCCGAGGTCTTCCAGGAGAGCGCCTCCCCGAAGGGGAAGCGCGCCGCCCGGGTCTACGTCAACGGCAACCTGATCGGGCTCCACTCGCAGCCGCTCGACCTGGTGCGCGAGATCCGCGAGCGCCGCCGCTCGGGCACGCTCTCGCCGTCGCTCGGCGACAAGACGTACGAGATCAACGTGCGCTACGACGAGGAGATGAACGAGGTCATCGTCCACTGCGACTCCGGCCGCCTCCGCCGCCCGCTCATCGTCGTCAAGGACGGCGTCCCGAAGGTGACCCGGAGCGATCTCGACGAGCTCGGCCAGGGCACCCTCGCCTACACCGACCTCATCCGCCAGGGCAAGGTCGAGTGGATCGACGCCGAGGAGGAGGAGGACGCCCTCATCGCCGTCGACGCCTACCTGCCCCCCGAGCGCTGCCCCAAGTGCGAGCGCGCGCTGTCGCGCTCGGACATCCGGTGGGTCTCCGCCGGCGAGCGCACGGAGAAGCCGATCGTCCGGTGCGGCCGCTGCCAGCACGAGTTCCCGACGACCACGCTCCTGACGCACGAGCACACCCACCTCGAGATCGATCCCAACCTCATGCTCGGCGTCGCCACGGGCCTCATCCCCTACCCCGAGCACAACTCGACCCCGCGCAACACGATGGGCTCCGCGATGGCGAAGCAGGCCCTCGGCGTCGAATCGGTCAACTACCGGCGACGCCCCGACACGCGCAGCCACCTGCTCCACTACCCGCAGGCTCCGCTCCTTCGGACGCAGACGATGCGCTACGTCCACTTCACCGAGCGGCCGGCCGGCCAGAACTTCGTCGTCGCGGTCCTCTCCTTCGAGGGGTACAACATGCAGGACGCTCTCGTTTTCTCGAAGTCCGCGATCGAGCGCGGCCTCGGGCGCTCGTCGTTCTTCCGGACGTACCGCGGGGAGGAGCGGAAATACCCCGGCGGCCAGGAGGACCGCTTCGAGATCCCGCGCCCCGACGTCGCGGGCGCGCGCGTCGACACGGCGTACCGCAACCTGGGCGAGGACGGCCTCATCTTCCCCGAGCTCGAGGTGACCGAGGGCGACGTCCTCATCGGCAAGACGTCCCCGCCGCGCTTCCTCGAGGAGAAGACCGACCTGCTCACGCCCCAGAAGCGCCGCGAGACGTCGGTCACGGTGCGCTACGGCGAGGGCGGCTGGGTCGACAACGTCATCCTCACCGAGGGCGAGAACATCTCCAAGCTCGTCAAGGTCAAGGTCCGCAACCAGCGGATCCCCGAGCTCGGCGACAAGTTCGCGTCGCGGCACGGGCAGAAGGGCGTGGTCGGTCTCATCGTCCCGCAGGAGAACCTGCCGTTCACGCGCGACGGCGTGACGCCGGACCTCCTGATCAACCCGCACGCGATCCCATCGCGCATGACGGTCGCCCACGTGCTGGAGATGCTGGGCGGCAAGGTCGGCTCGCTCGAGGGCCGCACGATCGACGGAACGGCGTTCTCCGGCGAGCGCGAGGAGGCGCTCCGGGAAGGCCTCAAGGCGCTCGGCTTCCATCCCTCGGGGCGCGAGACGCTCTACGACGGCCTCACCGGGCGGCGCCTCGAGGCGGAGATCTTCGTTGGCGTGATCTACTACCAGAAGCTCCACCACATGGTCGCAGGCAAGATGCACATGCGCTCGCGGGGCCCCGTGCAGATCCTCACCCGCCAGCCGACGGAGGGTCGGTCCCGGCAGGGCGGTCTTCGGTTCGGTGAGATGGAGCGCGACACGCTGATCGGCCACGGCGTCGCGATGGTCATCAAGGACCGACTCCTCGACGAGTCCGACGGCACGATCCAGTACGTCTGCGGCAACGCGGAATGCGGCCACATCGCGATCCCCGACACGCGCGCGGGATCGCTGAGGTGCCCGAGCTGCGGCAACACCTCGTCGATCTACCCCGTCGAGATGAGCTACTCGTTCAAGCTGCTCCTCGAGGAGCTGATCAGCCTCGGCGTGATCATGCGGCTCCAGCTCGAGGAGATGCGATAGGAGGCACCATGGCGCAAGGACTTTCCAAGAAGATCAAGGCCCTCCAGTTCGCCTTCCTGTCGCCGGACGAGATCCGTCGCATGAGCGGCGTGAAGATCATCACGGCCGACACGTACGACGACGACGGCTACCCCATCGAGATGGGCCTCATGGACCTCCACCTCGGGGTCATCGAGCCCAACCTGCGCTGCCGCACGTGCGGCGGTCGCGTCAACGAATGCCCCGGCCACTTCGGGATCATCGAGCTCGCCATGCCCGTGATCCACGTCGGCTACGCGAAGGAGATCAAGCGCCTCCTCCAGAGCACCTGCCGGGCCTGCGGTCGGATGCTCCCGGACGCCCCGCCCGTCCGCGGCGAGGCGATGGCCGACGACGACGCGCCCACCCCCGCGCCGCGCGCCCGCGACGGCAAGGGCAAGGAGGAGCGGTCGTGCCCGCACTGCCACGAGGTCCAGCAGCGGATCATCCTGGACAAGCCGACGACGTTCCGCGAGAACGGCCACAAGATCACCCCCAAGGAGGTCCGCGCGCGCCTCGAGCGCATCCCGGACGACGACGTCCGCGCCCTCGACCTCAACCCCAAATTCGGACGGCCGGAGTGGATGGTCCTGACCGTCCTCCCCGTGCCGCCGGTCCAGGTCCGCCCGTCGATCACCCTGGAGTCGGGGGAGCGGAGCGAGGACGATCTCACGCACAAGCTCGTCGACGTGCTGCGGATCAACCAGCGCCTGCGCGAGAACCGCGACATGGGCGCCCCGCAGCTGGTCGTCGAGGACCTCTGGGAGCTGCTCCAGTACCACGTCACGACCTACTTCGACAACCAGACGAGCGGCATCCCGCCGGCCCGGCATAGGTCCGGCCGCCCGCTCAAGACGCTCGCCCAGCGCCTCAAGGGCAAGGACGGCCGCTTCCGGTCCAACCTTTCCGGTAAGCGCGTCAACTTCTCGGCGCGGACGGTCATCTCCCCGGACCCGCTGCTCTCGATCAACGACGTCGGCATCCCCGTCGAGGTCGCCCGGGCCCTCACCGTACCGCTCGAGGTCACGCCCCACAACCAGGAGATCGCCAAGGAGCTCGTCAAGCGCGGCCCGACCCCGCCGCCCGCCGCCGACGGGACCTACCAGTGCGGCGTCAATTACCTGATCCGTGAGGACGGCCAGCGGATCAAGGTCATGGACAAGAACTCCGAGGCGTGCGCCGAGCTGGTCGCGCCCGGCTGCGTCGTCGAGCGCCAGCTTATCGACGGCGACATCGTGCTGTTCAACCGGCAGCCGTCGCTCCACCGGATGAGCATGATGGCCCACTTCGTCAAGGTCCTCCCGCACAAGACGTTCCGGTTCAACCTCTGCGACTGCCCGCCGTACAACGCCGACTTCGATGGCGACGAGATGAACCTGCACGTGCTCCAGAGCCAGGAGGCGCGCGCCGAGGCCAAGGTCATCATGAAGGTGGAGGAGCACATCCTCTCGCCCCGGTACGGCGGCCCGATCATCGGGATGCTGCACGACCACATCACCGCGGCCTTCCTCCTGACGTACCAGAACCCGAAGTTCTCCCGGAGCGAGGTCACGTACCTCCTCTCGAAGCTCCGGTTCCCGCTCCCGCCCCCCGCGGGGACGGACAAGGACGGCAACGACTACTGGACGGGCAAGCAGCTGTTCAGCCTCACGCTGCCCAAGGACCTCTCGATCGAGTTCCGCTCGAACATCTGGAACCGGTGCGACTGCCCGCCGATGAACTGCAAGCACGACTCGTACGTCGTCGTCGAGAAGGGCGACCTCAAGGCCGGCACGATCGACGCCAAGGCGATCGCCTTCCAGAAAGGCGCCATCCTGGACGCCATCGCGCGGAACAACGGCCCGACCCGTGCCCGGCAGTTCCTCGACGAGATGAGCCGGCTCTCGATCACCGCGATCGGCTTGAAGGGCCTCTCGACGGGGATCGACGACGAGGACGTCCCCGAGACGGCCCGCAAGGAGATCGACGATGGGCTCGCCAAGGCCCGCCTCAAGGTCAACGAGCTGGTCGAGCAGTACGCCAAGGGCGAGTTGGAACAGATGCCCGGCCGCTCTGTCGAGGAGACCCTCGAGGTCATGGTCCGGCGCGAGCTCGGCAAGGCGCGCGACACCGCGGGGGACATCGCGGGCCGCTACCTCGGTCTCGAGAACCCCGCCGTCATCCTGGCGAAGTCCGGCGCCCGCGGCTCGATGCTCAACCTCACGCAGATGGCCGGCTCCGTCGGCCAGCAATCGGTGCGCGGCGAGCGCCTCCTGCGCGGCTACTTCAGCCGCACTCTGCCGCACTTCAAGCGCGGCGACCTGGGCGCTGACGCGCGCGGGTTCGTCTCGTCCTCGTACAAGCGCGGTCTCTCCCCGACGGAGTACTTCTTCCACTCGATGGGCGGACGGGAAGGCCTCGTCGACACGGCCGTGCGGACGAGCCGGTCGGGCTACATGCAGCGCCGGCTGATCAACGCGCTCGAGGACCTCAACGTCGCCGAGGACGGCACCGTCCGCAACACCGCGGGCACCGTCATCGAGTACAAGTACGGCGAGGACGGCATCGACCCTTCGCGCTCCTTTGGCGGCCAGGCCGTGCCGCTGGACGAGATCCTCGCCTCGGTGCTGAGCCGCCGGGTCAAGCCGAACGTCGACTCGCGCGGCGAGCCGGTCGCGGGTGCGCCGACGGTGACCGAGGAGGAGATGGACCTTCTCGCCGAAGCGCAGCTCGAGGAAGAGGGCGAAGAGGAAGAGGGCGAGGAGTTCGGAGCGCCCGAAGAGGGCCCGGACTTCGGAGGCGAATGACGATGGTGGACGAGAAGAAGGTCCCCGCGCGCGAGCAGTTCCGGCACAAGGTCCACGAGATCGCCCGGAAGGAGGGCGTCGATCTGCCGCCGATGCTCGTCGAGGAGCTCGCCAGCCGCCTCGCGGCGCTCAAGGTGAGCCCCGCCGAGGTGACGAAGGTCGTCAAGGCCGTCGCCGTCCGGTTCCACCGGGCGACCGTCGACGCGCACGAGTCCGTCGGCATCGTCGCGGCCCAGTCGATCGGCGAACCGGGGACGCAGATGACGCTTAGGACGTTCCACTACGCGGGGGTCGCCGAGATGAACGTCACGTTGGGGCTCCCCCGGCTGATCGAGCTCGTCGACGCGCGGCGTGTCCCGTCGACGCCGATGATGACGATCTACTCGGAGAAGAAGGTCCGTGCGGACCGCGAGGCGGTCCAGACGATCGCGCTCCTGATCGAGGTGACCACGGTCCCCGATGTCGCGTCGATCGGCACCGTCGTCGAGGAGCTCAAGGTCGTCGTCGCGCCGCAGCTCGCGCTCATGCAGGCGCGCGGCGTGAAGCGCGCCGACATCGAGCGCTCGCTCCGCGAGAACCTGGACGAGCGCCAGTTCACCCTCACGAACGGCTCCGGCGGCGGCGAGACCCGCACGTTCGAGCTCCACCTGGTCGAGCCGGGCTCCCCCAACGCGCCCAAACCGAAGAAGGACGAGCCCGTCGAGGAGATGCCGTTCAAGAAGCTCCTCGAGGCGTCGGAGGAGGCCAAGGCGATCCGGATCAAGGGCGTCACCGGCATCAAGCGGGCGCTCATCAAGAAAGAGAAGGACGAGTACGTGATCTACACCGAAGGCTCGAACCTGGAGGGCGTCCTCGAGATCCTGGGCGTGGACGCGGCCCGCACGACCACCAACTCCGTCTTCGAGATCTACAAGGTCTTCGGCGTCGAGGCCGCGCGCGCCGCGCTGGTCCTCGAGGCGTCGCGGACGCTGTCGGAGCAGGGGCTCGGCGTCGACATCCGCCATCTCATGCTCGTCTCCGACGTCATGACGAACGAGGGCGACATCCGGGCGATCGGCCGGCACGGGATCTCCGGCAAGAAGACGAGCGTCCTCGCGCGCGCCGCGTTCGAGATCACCGCCGCGCACCTCCTCCGCGCCGCGATCACCGGCGAGGTCGACGAGCTCAAGGGCGTCGCCGAGAACATCATCGTCGGGCAACCGATCACCCTCGGGACCGGCGCCGTGAACCTGATCTACCGGCCGGGTCCGCCGCTCAAGGCGGTCGAGAAGCCCGCCGCGGAGGCGTGAGATGGACCTCGCCCACGCCCTCAAGGTCGCCCTGCAGACGGGGAACGTCCGCGTCGGCGTCAACGAGACGCTCGAGAGCGCGAAGGAGAAGAAGGCCAAGCTCCTGATCGTCGCGCGCACCTGCCCGGAGAAGAAGCTCACGGGCGAGCGGAAGTACGACCGGATCCCGATCTACCACTACGAGGGGACGGCCGTCGAGCTCGGCGCCGCGTGCGGCAAGCCGTTCCCGATCAGCGCGCTCGCGGTCCTCGACCCGGGGACCTCGGCGATCCTCTCGCTCGAGACGAGCTAGACGGACCGACGCTCGAAAACCCGTTCCCGCGCGCGAGGCCCGGATGACGGAGATCGCCTTCGATACCGAGACCCTGGGCTACATCCGGCTCTTCGAGGAGCGCACCGGCGCCCGCGTCAAGGACTGCCTCGAGGCGGAGGACAAGCTCGTCTTCGTGGTCCACCCGGGCGAGATCCACAAGGCCGTGGGCCCGGGGGGCGTCCTCGTCGACCGGCTGAAGGGGCTCCTCAAGAAGGAGATCATGGTCGTCGAGTACTCCGACGACGCCGCCACCCTCGTGAAGAACGTCTTCTACGCCTACTCGCCGAAGACCGTCGACCTCGCTCCCAAGGGGAAGGGCCGGCACGCGTCGGTGACCGTCGACCCCGCGTGGAAGGCCCGTGCCATCGGCAAGGCGGGCAAGAACCTCAAGATCGCCCGCGCGGTCCTCATGCGCCATTCGGACATCGTCTCCGTCAACGTCTCCTGAACGCCCCCTCCGCCTCCGTTCGGACATATACCCGCACCCGATGGCCGGGCCGTGAGCGCTCCGCCCCGTTTCCGGGCCGTGTTCCTGGACGTCGGCGGCACGCTCGTCGACGAGCGCGACTACCCGTTGTGGACCGAGATCGGCCGGGACGTGGGCGTCGAGCTCGACGAGTACCAC
>Ga0209415_10010695_pt1 | contig 15551 bp, 14 predicted proteins | sample PeaSoiSIISIP2007_FD_187696 | JGI IMG/M metagenome (GOLD analysis project Ga0209415, IMG submission 187696) | Peat soil microbial communities from Weissenstadt, Germany - SII-SIP-2007 (SPAdes) (version 2) | ecosystem: Environmental > Terrestrial > Soil > Wetlands > Peat | place: Germany... | reverse complement strand
ACGAGGCGGCGGGGCGGCGGCACATGCCCCCCACGTGCTGGACCCGCTAACTCGGACAGGGCGTGCCGGTGGGGCGAGCCGATGATGCCCCACCGGCGTTCGCCCTGGTGACGAGCGGCGCCCGTCGACCGCTCGGCCTCGAGGCGTGCCTCACGGGCCTTCGGACGGCGCCGTGATGCCGCGCCTGATGCGGTGGCATATCCCGACTGTCGGGAACCTTGCGCCCGCGAGACCCCGGTTGGTCCCGGCCCACGGCCGCGGTCCTCGTGTGTCCTTGTCGGCGGACGATCGAGCAGGCGGCCCGTGTCAGACCCGAGATCGAGACAGACCGAGAATTGTCGATGTCTTGTCCGGGGGTGCGAGTCGGGGCGGGTACTCGACATCGACATCCGTGTCGACCAGCACACACTCCTGGGCAGCCGGGTCGTTCGAGCCGAATATGTGGTGCTTCGCCATTCGCTCATTTCGATCGGGTGAGGCTCTTCCCGTGTTGAAGGGTGCCTGTGCTCATTGGCCACGTGTGTTAGCTGTGAATCCTGTGAGAATGTGTTCCGGCGCGGTGTGTTTATCCTGCGTGTGTACGGGGTAACGCGAGCGCGTCCAAAGGCACCGTGGCAAGTGATAAAGTTGACGCGGGGCATGTGGCCGGTCTCTGTATTGGATCGACTTGTAGTTTTCGTCGCGCCTGCTCTCGAGGAGGTCTCAGTGGCACGTGATCAAAGCGTTCGCAATCGGATCGTCGCCTACCTTGCCGAGCAAGGCCCAGTGGAGGATTCCAGTGGAAAGGCGACTTCCGTGCTGAAGCAGGCGATCGCCTATGAGGGAACCGATGCCGGATTCACCCAAGTCGTGGCCGCCATGGCCAAAGCGGGCTTGTTGACGCGTCAGATCAGAGGAAAGCGGACTTATCGAATCTCGCACCCGGGGAGCAGCGACGGTGCCGTGCGAGGTGTGGTTTCCGGGACGAACACGACGGGTGAAGGCGAGCTCGACTACGACGAGCTCGCTGCCGCGCTGCTCGCCAAGGCGACGCGTGCGGCGGCGGCGCCGAGTGATACCTCGGAATCGGCTTCGTGGGCGCGTCGCCGATTGGAGCAACTCGAAGCACGGAACGCGTCGTTGTTGCGCGATGTCGCCCGCGCCAACGCCGAGGCGGAGGCGGTCGCGGCCGAACGCGACGTCTTGCAAAATCAGCTGGAGGCGGCCCAGCACAACCTTTCTCTTCTCACCGACCGGCTCCAGGAGCCTCGCCGCCCACAGGGCGGTCGAGCCGCCGAACGTCTCGGGCCTGACGAGCAGTCGCTGTTGAACCAGCTGCGTCATCGCCATCCTCAGCGGGCAGCCACCTCAGAACGCGCCATCTGAAAGCAGTTCGAGCGGAGTCCGATCTCTGCTCGGGTGTCGATCACGGGGACATCCGACGCGTCGGATCCCGCGCTCGATCGCGACGGCTCGGCACCCGCACGGCGAGTCATCACCTCGACGGTCCGATGATGCCGACGTCTCTGGGGACCGCATGACCGGTTTGTGTCAGGATGTCGTCGCCGTCCGAAGGGCCACGAGAGAGCGAAGAGGGCGTCTGGCGTGGAGAATCGAACCCCGGCCGTCTTTCGGTCGAATCTGCGGACCCGGCGAGAAGTGCTCGTGGCGGGCATGGCGGGCGCCTTCGGCCTGGCCCTGGCGGCGTGCGGCGGTGACACCGCCCGCAAAGCTGCCGCCATCGCGCCGGCCGGGTCAGACATCGGTGCGATCGAGCATGTGATCTTTCTCATGAACGAGAACCGCTCGTTCGACCATTACTTCGGCACATACAAAGGTGTCCGGGGATTCGATGACCGGACAGCGGGATCGCCGGGCCCCTTCGCCCAGGCGTGGCCGGGGGGTGCGGCCAGTCAGCTGTTGCCCTTCCATCTCGACACGGCCAACACCGCGGCCGAATGCACCTTCGACCTTTCCCATGAGTGGTCGGCCCAGCACATGTGTTGGGATGGGGGTCTGATGGACCAGTTCGTCGCCACCCACACGTCGCCGCGGTGGGAGGGCCCTCAGAACGGTGTGCTCACCATGGGCTACTACACCCGTGCCGATCTGGAGTTCTGGTACGCGTTGGCGGACGCCTTCACCATCGGCGACGGCTATCACTGCTCGGTCATGGGACCGACGCACCCGAACCGGCTCCATGCTTGGTCGGGAACGCTCGACCCCGAGGGTCATGAAGGTGGCCCGGTGATCATCACCAATTCGGCTTCCAGTGCGATCGGGAGCGCCACGTGGCGATCGATGCCCGAAGAGCTCGAGGCGAAGGGCATCTCGTGGAAGGTGTACAACCCCTCGGGCGCCGCGTACCGACCGTCGAATCCATTGTCGATCGCGATCTCGGACAACATCCTTCTGTACTTCAAGCGTCATGTACAGGACCCGTCCTCACTGTTGTACAAGAAATCGTTCACCCCGATCTTTCCCCGCGACTTCTCCCGGGACGTGGCGAACGACACGCTGCCTCAGGTGTCTTGGATCATTCCGCCGCTGGGCTTCGACGAACACCCGCCGTCTCCCCCCGCCGCCGGGATGTGGTTCACCCACCAATTGATCAAGGCGCTCATCTCCAACCCCAAGACATGGTCGAAGACCGTGCTTTTCATCATGTACGACGAAAACGACGGATTCTTCGACCATGTCAAGCCGCCCGTCGCGCCGCCGGGGACTTCGGGGGAGTACCTGACCGTCGATCCTCTGCCCGCTCCGGCTTACGGTGTCGCCGGGCCCCTCGGTCTCGGCTTCCGGGTACCGCTCCTGGTGGTGTCCCCCTTCAGTCGGGGCGGGTACGTGTGCTCGGACACCTTCGACCACACATCTCAGTTGCGATTTCTCGAGACACGATTCGGCGTCAAGGCGCCCAACCTCACCGCCTGGCGGCGGAGCGTGACCGGCGACCTGACCTCCACCCTCCATGTCGGATCCCCAGACCCGTCTGTGCCCAATCTGCCTGTGACCCTGGGGAGAAGTGATCCCAGGGTCAAGAGCGAGTGTCAGCCGTCGCAGCTGATCGAGTTCGACGTCACGAACCCCGTGCCCTATCCGGTGCCCGCCGTCCAGAGCATGCCGACCCAGGAGCCGGGGACCGCCACGCCGGTACCGGCCTGACCGACGGGCTTGGAGTCGGGCCGGCGCGATGAACCCGGGTCACCTCGAATTCTGTGCCAGCCCGCAATGGCGCCAGATGGTGGAGGAGACGATCCTCCCCGAGGCGCTGCGCGGTATTTCTCTCGGTGACGACGTCATCGAGGTCGGGCCGGGGCCGGGTTTGACCACTGACGTACTGCGGACCATCACGGCGCACTTGACGGCACTGGAGTTCGACTCCGACCTGGCCGCGGCTTTGGCGGTGCGCATGGCTGGGACAAACGTCGAGGTCGTGTGCGGCGACGCCACCGCCATCGACCTGCCCGCCAACCGCTTTACGGGTGCCGCCTCGTTCCACATGCTCCACCACATACCCGGTACCGGCCCCCAGGACGCCGTCCTCGCCGAGCTTGCCCGCGTGCTCAGGCCCGGTGGTGTGCTGGTGGCCGCCGACGGGATCGAGAACGAAGGCACGCGCCAGTTCCACGTCGACGACATCTACCACCCGATCGATCCCGCCACGCTCGGGCGTCGACTGGAGGAATCGGGCTTTACCTCGATCGAGGTGCGTGTCTACGACCTCGGCTGGATCTGTGTCGCCACCGCCGCCCCGTGATGCCGGTCGGCGACGCCGAACCGATGCGGTACCACGTCCAGGTCCTCCCGGAAGGCGAAAACCACCGGATCCAGGCCGGAGTAGGTGGGCACGGCGAGGGTAGAATGTCGAGGGTTCGTTCGCTGGCAGGGGGGCTGCATGGCTTTGCGCGTGGGCACGGACATCGCCCGGGTGGACGACGTCGAGGCTTCCTTGGCCCGATTCGGCGTTCGGTATCTCCACCACGTGTTCACGCCGGACGAGATTGCCAGCTGCGGGGGGGAAGCTGCCGCGGCGGCCGACTCCCTGGCTGCTCGCTTCGCGGCCAAGGAGGCCACCATCAAGGTGCTGCGGCCCGACGACGCGGCAATCGCGTGGAAGTCGATCGAGGTGCACCGGCATCCGTCGGGGTGGTGCGATCTCCGTCTGACCGGAGACGCGGCCGAGCTCGCCGAGGCGGCTGGGATCACCGAGCTCGCCGTCAGCCTCACGCACAGTCGCGACTTCGCCGCCGCCGTGGTCCTGGCGCGCTGTGGACGGTGACGGGAGCCGGTCTCCGCCATTGACGGCGCCGGGCTCTAGGCGGCGCGCCCGTCAGATGCCGCCCCCCGGGCAGGAGCGTTGGGGTGGACCTGCGCAGGGATCGCCACGTCGTGGAGTCGCTCTCGATGGGTCATCGCCCACAGCAGCGGCGCAAGTGCGATCGTGATGCCGATCAGCATGAACGGTAGGGACAGGTAGAGGAGGATCATGGTTTCCTGGACTGCGCCCGGAGGCACCGTCCAGACCATCCTTTCTGTGATTGGAGTGCTCGGCGGTGCCGACTGCAACAGGATGCGCCACCCGTCTGAAGGCCACGCGCTACTCAGCTGAGAGCGAGCTGAAGACCCGTCCATCGCGCCGGCGGTAAGGCAGGGATCTGCAATGATTCGGCCGCGGCGAGGAGTCCGCGCTGAGGCCAGCGGCACGGGGGCACGCAATGCCGGGGATGGGCACCTACCTCCAGACGAGGAACTCCGTGGTGGTCTCCGCCTTCCACACGGCCCTGCTCCACCAGGTCCTCCTCATCGGTTTGATCCTGGTGGTCCTGTCGTTGGTGTGGAACGTCCTGCGCACCACCCAATACCGGCGTTCGGCCGGCCCGGGATCACTCGGTGACGGATGGAGGCTCACGACCTCCTCCGCCGAGCCACTGGCACGTCGCGTGCTGCGCATCGGATTCGGGTTGCTGTGGATCGTGGACGGCTTGCTGCAACTCCAATCGGCCATGCCGCTCGGCCTTCCACCCAGTGTGATCCAACCTGCGGCGAGCTCCTCGCCGACATGGGTCCAAGACGTCGTGCATCTCGGGGTGAGGATCTGGACGGACCATCCTGTCCAGGCGGCCGCCGCCGCGGTGTGGCTCCAGGTTGGGATCGGATCGATGTTGCTCCTGGCGCCCCGGGGCCGTTGGTCTCGGTTGGCCGGGCTGATGGCCGTCGGTTGGGGGCTCATCGTCTGGGTGTTCGGCGAAGGATTTGGTGGGATCTTCGGCGAGGGTTCCTCTTGGCTCCTCGGCACGCCCGGCGCGGTCATCTTCTACTGCGTGGCGGGCGCCCTCGTGGCGCTCCCCGATCGATCGTGGTCCAGCCCGAGGCTCGGCCGGCTCATGCTGCGGGCCATGGGTGTCTTCCTGGTCGGCATGGCGGTTCTCCAGGCATGGCCCGGGCGCGGCTTCTGGCAGGGGTCGGCACGGGGCACGACCCCGGGGACCCTCTCGACCATGGTCCGCCAGATGTCCCAGACCGCGCAGCCCGGCTTCCTGTCGTCGACCGTTCGAGCATTCGGCAACTTCGACGCATCGAACGGATGGGCCGTCAACCTATTTGTCGTGGTTGCCTTGGCGGCGATCGGTATCGCCTTCTGCACCGCCGACAAACGGGTGGTGCGCCCCGCCTTGTACGCGGCGGTCGCGTTGGCCCTGTCGGACTGGGTCCTCGTCCAGGACTTCGGGGTTCTCGGCGGTGTCGGGACCGATCCCAACAGCATGCTGCCCTTGGCGCTTGTCTGGGTCTCGGGATACCTGGCCATCACGCGGGTGCCGGTTCCCGTCCCCACGGTGGGGCGCCTTCGTGTCGACGTGTCGCCCGCCGTTTCGGCCGTGGCTGCTCCCGGCACCGCAGATGGCGTGGTGTCGAGACCATGGTGGGACCGGGTCCCACCGGGTTACCAGGCTCGCGTCCTCGCTGCCATCGCGGCCATCTCCGTCGTGCTCGTCGGCGCCGTACCCATGGCCGCCGCGTCCATGAACCCCAACGCCGATCCGATCCTGGCCGTGGCCGTGGACGGCACGCCCAACATCGTCGACACCCCCGCGCCCGCCTTTCGCCTCGTCGACCAGGCGGGCGCGACCGTGTCGCTCGGCGATCTCCGGGGGCGGACCATCGCGCTCACCTTCCTCGATCCGGTGTGCACGTCGGACTGCCCGTTGATCGCTCAGGAATTCCGCAATGCGAACTCCTTGCTCGGACATGATTCGAGCCGGGTGGTCTTCGTCGCCGTCGTGGCCAACCCGATCTACCGGGCCACCACCTTCACCAATGCCTTTGATCGCCAAGAGGGCCTCGACCACATGCGGAACTGGTTGTACCTCACCGGTTCGATGTCCGCCCTCGACCAGGTCTGGGCGGCCTACGGCATCGAGGCCGCCGTCTTGCCGGCGGGGGCGATGGTCGCCCACAGCGACCTCGCCTATGTCATCGACGCTCGCGGCCGGACCCGGGAGATCCTCAGTTCCGAGCCCGGCGAAGGCGCGGCGGCGTCGTCGTCGTTCTCGGGGTACCTGGCGTCCGCCCTCGAGCGCGTCGTCCGCTCGTGAGGGCGGTCAGGGCCCGTATCCGCCGCGCCATCACCGCCATGACGCTGGTGGTCGTGGCCGTCGCCCTTGTCGCCTGCTCGACCACCGCCAACGGCTCGGACGCGTCGACGCACCATGGACCACCCTCGATCAGCGCACCACTCGACGCCACGATCGGCACGGGCACCGGCTCCGGTGAGGTGGCCGTCGTCGCCATGGGCACGCTCGGCGACCCACTCAACACCTTCTGGCAGGTGTTGTCGCGGGCCGGCGCCACGGCACCGTGGCACGTCGTGACCCCTCCCGGCGTTGCCGACAACGGTGGACTCGTCGTCAGTGCCGGCGCCGGTTCCTCTGGTCTTCTCGCCGGCTTTGAGCCGAGCCAGGCGCTCGTCTTCTCTCCCATCGCGCTGAGCGTCGACGAGGGCCGGTCGTGGTCACCGGGCCTCGTCCAAGGTGGGCTCGCCGCTGTGCCCGATGCCCTGGCCGCGGGGTCGGGGTCGGGCTCGATCGCCCTGGTGCGAAACGGCGGGGGTGAGGTCCTGCGGAGCTCCGGGACCTCGTCGATCGGGTCGAAGGTGACGAGCAGGGCCGCCATCGCCGCCTCGGTGGCGGGTCGCGCCTGTCACGTGGGCACCCTCGGCGCCGTTGCCCTCGACGACACCGGAGCCACCCTCGTGGGTGCGACGTGCACGGCACCGGGGGTCGTCGGCATCTTCGAGTCCAGTGGCCAAACGTGGCGGTTGGTCGCACCGCGGCTCACGGGCGTCGTCGGGGCGGCGACGACGAAGGTGGTACGACTCGTCGCCGTCGGGGGTGTCATCGACGGATTGGTGGCGGCGGACGACGGACCTCTCACCAGGTTGATCGGTGTCGCCGACTCGACCGGTGGGATCTGGTCACGGTCACCGGCTCTTTCGGTGGCCCCCCGCGACCGCATCGCGTCCACCGGTGTCGAGTCGGGGGGCGGATTCGTGGTCCTGGTGCAGCGACCGGACCGGTCATTGGTTCTGGACGTCGAAGCGGGCCCCGGGGGTCCGTGGCAGACGACGCCACCACCGCCCCGGGGAACCGCCGCGGTGGTGGTGGGGCCTGGTGGGGTCGTCGACGCCCTGGCCGTGGCCACGACCCGGTTCACGGACTGGCGGCTCGACACGTCGACGGCGTCTTGGACCAAGATCGATACCGTGACTGTGCCGATTGCCTTCGGCTCTTCTTCGTGAGCCCCACACCTCGGCGGGTTCCGGAACCGAGGACGGGACCATGTCGTACCTGACCGGGCACTGGTCGTTCGACCCCTTCCTCGTCGTGGTGGCGGCGGTCGTGCTGGCCCACGAGACGGGGTTGGCGCGGCTCCGGGCCCGGTCGGACCCGCGCCGCACCAGGAACCGACGCTGGCGCTCCCTGGTCTTCTACGCCGGCCTTCTGTGTCTGTTGGTGGCGGTCGAGTCCCCGATCGACTACTGGTCTGACGACTACTTCTTCGTCCACATGATCGAGCACATCCTCATCTCGTTCTACGCCCCCATTCTGATCGTGGCCGGCGCACCGTGGGTTCCCCTTCTGTTCGCGTTACCGGTCGGGGTGCGGCGCCGCATGGGGCGGGCCGTGCTCCTGGGCCGGGCGGCGCGTCCGCTGCGCACCCTCGGTCGCCTGGTCAGGAACCCCTGGACGGCGCTGATCGTGTTCAACGCCGTCATGGTCGTGTGGCACCTTCCCGCCTTGTTCGACTTCGCCGAGAACAACCAGCTCGCCCACATCTGGCTCATGCACGGCAGCTTTCTCGCCGCGGGGGTCCTCTTCTGGCTCCAGATCATCCCGTCGCACCCGATGCGGCCCCGGGCCTCGTTCGTCTGGCAGGGGGGAGCGATCATCGCCACCAACATCGTGATGTTCGTGCTGGCCATGTCCCTGAGCATTTTCACCACCTCTTCGTGGTACAGCGTCTACGCCCACGTTCCGGGAGTCACGCTGTCCCCGGTCGCCGACCAGCAGATCGGGGCGGCCATCTTGTGGGTGTGTGGGGACTTCTGGGCCGTGCCCGCGCTGATCGTCGTCTTCCGCCGGGCCATGGTCGAAGACGGGGGATTCTCGAACGTCCTCGAACGCCTGGTCCACCGGCTGCCCGGCTCACCGCTGCCCACGCCAAAGGTCGTTGACGAAGGGCGGTACGGGGCCTAGCGTCCTGCTCGAGGCGACCGGCATGCCCTGTGCTGGCAGGGTGAGGGCAACCCGTCGCCGTGCAACTCGTCGTCATGCAGCGATGGCCGAGGGGACACGGTATGAACGTGGGTGCAGGAGTGTTGTCCGGGGCATCGGGAAGCTGAGCATGGGCCGCGGCGGACGACTCGTCATCCTGGGCGTCTTGCTGGCGGTGGCGGTGGGACTGGTGGTCTTTACGGCCATGGCCTTCATTCGCTCGTCTCCTCCCACCGTGGACTTCGCGACCGGGCACCAGCCGGGCGCCCCCGTCGACATGACCGTCCAGACCGTGGGCTCGATCGGCTTCGGACCCCACCCGACGTGGGTGTCCTACCTCACCGAGACCCCGAGCGGGCAGTGGGTCCCCACCACGCTGTGGGATCTCCCGGCTCACACCCGGGTCAACGTCACCGTGCTCCAGTACGACGGCGGGTCCCCCCTGCGCAACCAGCAGTGGGGCCAGGTGCAGGGCACGATCGGCGGCAACGCCACCCTGAACGGGAAGAGCTTCCAGGTCATCGACTCCAATTCGGGCAACGGGGTGGGGCACACCTTCGCCATCCCCACACTGGGGATCAGCGTCCCGCTCTACGCCGACAACGGGAACGCCAACCTCTGTGCGGTCGCACCGTGTACGACCAAGTCGCCGCACAACATCGTGAAGTTCTCGTTCATGACTCCCGGCCCGGGACAGTATCCGTGGCAGTGCTTCGTCCCGTGCGGGCTCGGGTACCTCTACGGCAACGGCGGGCCCATGGCCACGGTGGGGTACATGGGCGGGTTCCTCAAGGTGGTGGCGTGAGCCCGAGCGCGGAAACCCACCACTTCCGCCGCCTCATCACTATCTGGGTGGTGCTCGCGGTTGTCCTCGACCTCGTCTTCTACTTCGCCGTCAGCCCTCACGTGCCGCCCGGGGCCATGACGTCGTCGGCAAGTGGCCAGCAGACCGATTTCACGGTCCTGTTCATGATCGCGCTGCCTGTGATGCTGGCCGTGTGGGTGTACGGCGCCTACGCCCTCATCGTGTGGCGCGAGTCGCGCTCGGGAGACGCCGAGCCCGAAGGTGGGCCCAAGGCGCGCGGCAATCTCGGCATCCAGGTGGGCTGGATCGCCACCACGACGGCGATCGTCCTCGGTGTCTTCGTCTACGGGACGGTGGAGCTCATCGTGCCGGCCGGGGCCGGCGGCGGCGAGGGTCCGAGCCCGATCTGGACGCCCACGTCGCACGATGTCCTGCCGGTCCAGGTCATCGGCCAACAATGGGCCTGGACCTATCGCTACCCCACGTTCGGGGGATTCGAGACCAAGCAGCTGATGTTGCCCGTCGATACGACGGTCGAGTTCCATGTGACCTCGCTTGACGTCATCCATGACTTCTGGGCGTACCAGCTCGGGGTCAAGGCCGATGCCAACCCCTCGCAGGACAACATCGCCTATACCACCACCAACCAGCTCGGGCAGTTCACGGTCCGCTGTGACGAGCTCTGTGGCTTGTGGCACGGCGCCATGTACAACTTCGGTCGCGTGATGACCAAGGCGCAGTTCTTCGTCTGGGCGCAGTCCACGCAACGTCAGAACGCGGCCAACACCAAGCTCCTGCCGCCCTTCTCCTACACCTACGTCCCCGACGCGAACGGCGCCGACGGTGGCTACTACCCCGACAACGTCGACCCGTACAGCAAGGTGCAGCAGTATGGCGCAACCAGTCCGGCCAAATAGGAAGGACGGCTGAGGGCATGGCACTCGACATGCGTGCGTCGATCGGAGCCGATCACTCCGGAGACGCCCCACCTCCCGCTCCCCGGCCCCGGCGTCGCCCGAAGTGGCTCGGCCCTCACCTCGGCCGGGCGCTCGTCGGCGCCGTCGCCGGGTACGCCCTGGGCCACTTCCTCGGCAACAGCATCGCCAGCGGCTACATCAACGTCCAGGGCAGCGGCCAGAATGACATCGCCACCATCCTCGCCCTCTCCATCGGTGTGGTGGGATGGCTCGCCGGCGCCGGGATGCTCGATTATCCGGTGGCCAAGATCTTCGGCCGCGAACCACTTCCCCCCGCGCCCTCGAAGAGCTGGACCCGCTACTTCGGCCCCGCCCTCGACCACAAGGTCATCGGTCTGCAGTACACGATCGTCGTGCTGTTGTTCTTCTTCACCGGCGGTCTGTTGGCGATGGCGATCCGGACGGAGTTGTTGAGCCCGACGAACCACCTCCTGGGGCCGGGCACCTACATCTCGGTCGTCAGCGAGCACGGGACGATCATGATGATGATGGCGTCGTCGATCGTCATCGGTCCCCTCGGCAACTGGCTCGTTCCCCTCATGATCGGATCGAGACGCATGGCCTTCCCCCGTGTCGAGGCCTTCTCCCTGTGGATCTTCGCCGCCGGCTACCTGGTCATCCTGACCGCCCTGCCGCTGGGTGGGTTCGCGACGGGGTGGACCGGGTACGCACCGCTCCAGACCCAGGCGACCGCAGGTATGGACGCATACCTCGTCGGGTTCGCCGTCATCGGCATCGGCATGATCTGCGCCGGGTTCAATCTGGCCGCCACGATCATCAACTACCGGGCCCCGGGAATGACCTGGGGGCGGGTGCCGATCTTCGTGTGGTCGATCCTGGCCACGGCTGCCCTGCTGACCCTGGCCACGCCGACGCTCGTGGCCGCCGGGTTGTTCGGGGTCCTCGACCGCAGCGCCCAGACGGCCTTCTATGTCAACGAGCACGGGGGGAGCTCGTTCCTCTGGCAGAACCTCTTCTGGTTCTTCGGGCACCCCGAGGTGTACATCATGGCACTCCCCGGCTTCGGGATCGTGGCCGAGCTCCTGCCCGTCTTCACGAGAAAACCGCTCTTCGGCTATCGGACCGCCGCGGCCGGGATGATCGGTGTCGCACTGTTGTCGTTCTTCGTGTGGCAACACCACCTGTTCCAGAGTGGGATCAACCCCGACATGCGACCGCTGTTCATGCTGACGACGGAGCTGATCTCCATCCCGACGGGATTCATCTTCCTCGTGGGCCTAGGAACGCTGTGGAAGGCCAAGATCCGTTTCGCGGTGCCGATGCTGTTCTGTCTCGGCATGTTCTTCAATTTCCTCATCGGTGGCATCTCCGGCGTCTTCCTCTCGGACGTCCCCGTCGACGTCACCGTGCACGGCAGCTTCTTCGTCCTCGCCCACTTCCACTACACGATCATGGGTGGCCTCGTGTTCGCCTTCTTCGGTGGCCTCTACTACTGGCTGCCGAAGATGACGGGAAAGCAGATGAGCCAGCGTCTCGGCAAGTGGCACTTCTGGACGATGTTCATCTTCTTCAACCTGACGTTCTTCCCTCTCTTCTTCGTGGGATTGTTGGGCCAGCCACGACGCGTGTTCGAGTACGCACAGAACCTCCAGACCCTGAACGACATCTCGTCGGTCAGTGCCTTCTGTCTCGGCGCTTCGTTCATCATTTTCGTCGTCAACTTCGTTTGGTCGATGTTCATCGACCCCAAGCCGTCTCCGCCCAACCCCTGGCACTCACGCGGTCTCGAGTGGCAGACACCCATGCCGATTCCTCCCTACAACTTCACGCGCATCCCGGTGGTGCTGGCCGACCCCTATCACTACGGGGCCGCCGATGCCCGGAACGTGGCCGACCTCGGGCCCCGCACCCTGGAGCTGGCCGGAGCGGTCACGCCCAGTGCGCCGAGCGCAGTGAGCTCGGACGAGACCGCCGGGGAAGCGGGGTCGGGCGACCCGAGGCCACCGATCGCATGACCACCGAACCGATTTCCGGCGACGACTACTTGGCCTACGAGGCTCCGGCGTTGATCGAGACGCCGGAGGAGATCGAGTACGAGATGCGGTCGGCCGAGGGCGCCATGTGGACCGGTGGACGACTCGTCATCGGAATCACGGCGTTCTTCTTCGCGTCGCTCGCCTTTGCCTACTTCTACCTACGCTCGACCAACAGCGATGACCTGTGGCGGCCTCACCAGGCCACGGCGCCCACGGGGATCGGCGGCGCGGTCTTCGCCATCGTGGTGGCGAGTGCGCTGCTGAACGGATACGGGACCAGGCGGCTCCAGCAAGGAGACACCCTCGATTGGGAGGTCTCGGGCTGGATCGCCGTCCTCGGGGGGCTCATCGCCGTGGGGCTGCAGGTGTGGCAGCTCACCCAGCTTCCGTTCTTCCCGGGCTCGAGCGGGTATGCATCGTGTTTCATCGCATGGGCCGGGATGAACATCGCACTGCTCCTGGCCGGGGTGTACTGGCTCGAGACGCTCCTGGCCCGCTGGTTCCGCCTCCGCCGGGCCGTGACCGAGGACGGGGGAATGACGCACTCGACCCTGCCCGTGGCCAGACTGTTCCGGGCCAACCTCGAAGGGTGTTCGTACTTCTGGGGCTTCATCGCCCTCGTGGAGTTGTTCTTCTGGTTGCTTTTCTATGTGATCTGACCGGTCCCGTGATCTGACCGGGCCGATCGGACCCGCGGGCGGACGTACGGTGGTGGTGGCACGCCGCCGATCTATGATGGATGGAGACACCCGGACGAAAAGTGGTGAGCATGCTCGGGACCAACAGCCTCGTCGGCGCACAGGCCCTCACCTTTGCCATCCCCATCGGGACACTGCTCGTCGTGTGTCTGTGGGGATTCTTCCAGCGTCGTCCGAACCGGTGACCGACGGGGCCGCCCACGAGCGGCCCCACCTGTCAACCCCCCACGGGCCCGGCGCCCCGGACGAGGTGGCGCCGTGGCAGCGACCGGGCCCGATCCGCTTGGCACCGGCGGTACTCGGCGGTGCCCTTCTCGTCATCGCCCTGGTGCCTCCCCTGTCCACACAGGCCAGACGGGTCGAGGTCTTCGAAGCCCTGCAGTTCGCCCTCCTGGCCATTGCAGTCCCCGCGCTTGTCGTCGTGAGCGCCCCGTGGTGGCGTCTCGGCCTGGCCGCCCGTTGGCCCGGCACGACCGACCCCGAAGGCGTCCCCGTCCTGGAGCGGCCCAGGTTTTTCGATCGGGTCGCGGCGCGTCGTCGTCGGCACCCCGAAACGACGCGCAGCCTCGCTTACCTCGCCGTCGCCCTGGCGCTGGTGGTCGCTTGGCGACTGCCCGTCGGCGTCGACGCCCTGGCGCGTCACGGCTGGCTGTCGCTGCTCGAGGCCCTCACCCTCGTGCCGGCCGGGACCGGCCTTTGGCTCGAACTGATCGGATCGCCACCGTTCTCGGCGCGTCTGGCCCGACCGAAGCGCATTGCCGTCGCCGCCATCGCCATGTGGACGATATGGGTCACCGCCTACGTCGTGGGGCTGTCCCATGCGTCGGTGTACGGGGCCTACGCCCACGTGGCCGGAGGTGAGCTCAGTGTCTCCGCGGACCAGGCCCTCACCACCTGGGTCCTATGGTTCGCCTCGCTGTGCGCATTTCTCCCCGTGATTTTCGCCAACCTCGCCATCTGGCTGCGAAGTGACGAAGATCCTGACGACGCGCTGCACCGTCTCGTGCGCGACGGGCGTCGCCGACCCGGGGGGCTGTCTCCGCCGCAGCGCCACGGAGCCGATCCGTTCGGAAGGGACGTCCAACCGTAGACGAGGGATCCCCGCCGAGGCCCTTATGAGCGCGACACCCCCGGAAGCACCTCTTTGGACACGTCGAGGGCAGGGAGCCTCGTCCTGAGCAACCGGCCCGCGGCGTCGATCTCGGCTGTCGCCTTGTCGCGATCCGCGGCCAGCAGCCGCTCGTCGGCGCGGAGCTCTGTCCGCGCCTTGCCGTCGGCCTGATGCGACGTCAGCGCTTGGACCGTCTCGATCGCGCTCAGGGCGTCGGAGGTCGCCCACACGGTCACGGTGTTCACGGCCTGGGCCACCTGCTTGCCTGCCGCCGTTCCCGGGACCGAGATGTCGGACAGGTCGAAGATGTTTGCGTCGGTATACGAGCATGCCGTCTGGTCGTCACGGAGCAGGCCCGGGATCTGGGCCCGGTTGGCGGCGCTCAAGGTGCCCGTCGAGTCCGAATAGAGGGTGAGGGCCTCGCGCACCGCGAAGACGCACGGGGCGATGTCCGTATTGATCTCGCTGATCACGCTCGACTCGCCCTGGGCGTCTGAAGCTCGAGACGTCGAGGTGGGAAGATCGCTGATGACGGCGGCGCCGACCACGACGACGACGCCGCCGGCGACCAGGGCGGCCCGGCGACGGTACCAGCGTGGTCGGCCCGCGCCGGGATCGGGGGACGAGGGAAAGAGACGCTCCGACGTCGTGGGTCCCGAGGTTCCGCTCACGGCGATCCCCCCAGCAATTGTCGGGCATAGGTGGCGATGCCGTCGCCCCACCGGGCGATGCTGGGGGGAGCCAGACTGAATGCTCCGGTCGGGCTCTCATCGGCGAAGGGGGTCGCCTCATAGCGGAGGCGGCCGGTCGGGTCGATGAAGTACATGACGTCGTTGTGGGCCACGAGTTGTGAGGTCTCCGAGACGTTCACCGACACACCGTAGGCCCGCCACACCGGGTCCAGGGTGTCGAGGTTCGAGGTGAGGAAGTGCCAGGTCGTCACCGCCCCGAGCCCGTCGCGCGCCGCCGACGCCGGGGCGGCGGACAGGGCGAGGGGATCGGTGTTCACGGTCAGAAAGACGACGCGTGAGCTGTCGGAACCGAGGTCGGTTGCCGCCTGGACGAGCTCGGAGGAGAGGACGGGGCAGATGTCCTGACACGGGGCGTCGAAGAAGGTCAGCACGACGACATCACCGTGTTCGTCGGCGAGCGACACGGCCTGTCCGTGCTGGTCCATGAGCGACAGCGCCGGTGCGGGGGACCCCGGGAG
>Ga0209415_10010694_pt1 | contig 15553 bp, 12 predicted proteins | sample PeaSoiSIISIP2007_FD_187696 | JGI IMG/M metagenome (GOLD analysis project Ga0209415, IMG submission 187696) | Peat soil microbial communities from Weissenstadt, Germany - SII-SIP-2007 (SPAdes) (version 2) | ecosystem: Environmental > Terrestrial > Soil > Wetlands > Peat | place: Germany... | reverse complement strand
CTCAGGCGACGGCGCGATACCCGCCCGCTGCGACGCGAGCGCGTCCCGACCTCAGCGCAACCGTCCGTCACCCGCCTGGGCGACGAGCGAGCGGAGCTCGGTCCGGACCCGCTGGGCGAAGCGAACGTTGACGTCGAGCCGCTCGAGGTGCTGGCGGATGAGCCGCTGCCTTGGGCCGACGACGTGCTCCTCGCAGAACGCGCGCACTTCCGCGGCGTAGCGGGGCGTGCCCGACTCGTCGAGCTGGGCGAGCCCGGCGACCCCCTCCAGCATCCGCGGGATCGAGTTCTCGGGGAAACGGGCCACCAGCTCCGCGAAGTGGGAGCTCACGAAGCGCCAGGTCGTCGGTCCGATCGCCCAGTTGGCGAGCATCGCCGAAAGCAGGTACGGCGCGTTCTGGCTGCGGATCTCGGTCAGGCAGAGGTCGTGCACCTCGGAGGCGAGCCCCGGGTCGGTGAGGCGCGCCAGCGAGTTGAGATGGCGCATCTGGTCCATCGGGTCGAGGGGGTGGCGGTAGCGGCCGAGGATCTGATCGAACTCCACCCGGGTCGCGTGGGCGGCGACGACGCCGAGGATGGCCGGCGCCAGGTCGGGGTCGAGCCTGGCGCCGCCGGCATGCTCGGCGACGAACAGCTCATGCGCTCGCTGGACGACGGCCGGGTCCTCCCCGATCGTGCCGAGGGCCGAGATGAGCGTCGAACGCAGCAGCGGCGTCTGCTCGTCCTCACCCGCGACGCGCTCCCAGCCCACCTTCGCGAGGTGGGGGGCGAGGAGCGCGCGGACGAGCTCGTGGAGGGCGGGGCGATCCGCGTCGGGCGCGATCCGGTGGAGCAGGGCGAGCGCCCCGATGACGACGGACCAGACGTGGGGGTCGCTCTCGCTCACGAGCCTCGGGAGCAGCTCGAAGTAGTCGGCCGTCTGGCCGATCCCCGCGAGCGTCGTCGCCCAGATGTCGGCGACGAGGTTGAAGCGCTCGAGGGGGGCAAGCGCCCCCAGGTCGGCCAGGAGCGCGCTCCTGAGCGCCCGGTCGTAGCGAAGCCGGTAGAAGCCGGAGCCCCCGGTGTTCACGACCACCGGGGTACCGTCGACCTCGACGTGCTCGGGCGAGGGACCGAGGAGGACGCGCTGTACCTCGCGCTCGCCGCCGGCGGTGGAGACGAGGAGCGGCACCAGCCAGTGCGAGCCGACCGCGGAGTCGCCGTCGACGGCGTCGGCCGGGAGGTACGAGAAGGGCGTCTGGACGAGCTGGACGACCTCGGCGCCGCCGTCGTCGAGCGCCGACTTGGCGCTGACGAGCGGGTAGCCGCCCTGGAAGATCCACGAGTCCATCAGCGCGCGGATCGGGATGTCGCCAGCCTCGACCTCGATGGCGTCCCACAGGTCGGTGGTCTCCGTGTTGCCGTACTTGTGGGTGTCGAGGTAGCTGCGCACGCCGGCGCGGAAGCGCTCGCGGCCGAGGTACTGCTCGACCATCCACAGCACGCCGGCGCCCTTCTCGTAGGTGAGGACGTCGAACATCGCCGCTGCGTCGTCCGGATGACGGACCGGGTACTCGATCGGACGCGTCGTGTGGAGCCCGTCGACCCCGAGGGCGACCTCCCTCGAGCGGGCGAAGCTGACGAAGCACTCCCACTCCGGCCGGTAGTCGTCCTGGCAGCACAGCTGCATGAACGTGGCGAACGCCTCGTTCAGCCAGATGCCGTTCCACCAGCGCATCGTCACCAGGTCGCCGAACCACATGTGGGCGACCTCGTGCTCGACGACCTCGGCGAGGCGCTCCATCTCGGGGCGGGAGGTGTGCTCGGGGTCGGCCAGGACGATCGCCTCGCGAAAGGTGACGCAGCCGAGGTTCTCCATGGCGCCCGCGGCGAAGTCGGGCAGCGCGACGAGGTCGAGCTTCAGCCCCGGGTAGGGCAGGCCGAAGTAGTCCGTGAAGAAGCGCAGCGCGTGGGCGGCAGCGTCGAGCGCGGGTCCGGTGAGGTGGGCCTTGCCCGGGACGTGGGCGACTCGCAGCGCGATCCCGTCGACCTCCACCGGGCCGGTCAGCTCCAAGGGGCCGACGACGAAGGCGACGAGGTACGTCGACATGGCGATCGTGTCGGCGAAGTGCACGCGCCGAACGCCGCCCTCCAGCTCCTCGACGAGCGATTCCGGGCCGTTCGACAACGCGAGCATGCCCGGCGGTGCGTCGAGCGTGACCGCGAAGACGGCCTTGCGGTCGGGCTCGTCGTAGCAGGGGAACGCGCGGCGGGCGTCGGTCTCCTCGAACTGGGTCGTCGCGATGACGCGCTGGGTGCCGGACCCGTCGACGAACGTGCTGCGGTAGAAGCCGCACAGCTTGTCGTTCAGCACCCCGGCGAAGCTGCACGACAGCGTGTACCGACCCGGCTCGATCGGTCCAGAGCGATAGAACGCGACGCGCTCGTTGTCGGGATCGAGCTCCACGTCGAGCGGCGAGGTCTCCGCCTCGAGGTCGTTCGTGCTCGTCCAGCCCCGCGCCAGCACGGCGTCGCCGATCTCCAGCTCCGTCGCGTTCATCACGATGCTCTCGACGTGCTCGTGCACGTCCAGCTCGATCCGCTCGCTCCCCGAGAAGGTCGCCCGCTCCAGATCGGGAGCGAGGTGCAGCTCGTATCGGCGGGGCGAAGTGGCATACGGCAGCCGGTAGTCCTCGGCGTCGCGGGACAGGTCGATCGTGCCGGAGTCCTCGAGCGGTGTCATCGAAGGCGCAGGCTAGCCGGGTGATGTCGGGCCCAGTTGCGTCGTGCCCGGATCTACCCATCTGGGCAACCGGTACGGTTGTGGCGTGCCCGATCACCTGCTGCTCCCCCCGGCGCTGAGGTGCGATCCCGGTCGGCGGCTCGACATCGTCGGCGTCGGCACCGCCCTGATCGACCACCTCGCCATCGCCGAGGACGGCGTGCTCACGGGGCTCGGTCTCACGAAGGGCGCGATGCAGCTCGTCGATCTCGCCACGAGCGAGCGGATCCGCTCGGTCGTGGGCGAGCAGCGCCAGGTCTCGGGGGGCACCGTCGCCAACACCGCGGTCGGGGTCGCCTCGCTCGGTGGGCGCCCGGCGTTCATCGGGGCCGTCGCCGACGACGCGCTCGGAGACCGTTACGCGGCCGACCTCGAGGACTCGGGGGTGGCGGCGATCCTCCAGCGCCTGCCGGCGCGCGTGGGCGAGTCGGAGACCGGCCGCTCCGTGGTGATCGTGACGCCGGACGCGGAGCGCACCATGGCGACCACCCTCGGCGTCGGGCCGTTGCTCGACCATGACGCGATCCACGGCGACCTTTTGGCGAGCGCTCGCCTCGTCTACTTCGACGGCTACGTGCTCGACTTCCCCGACGCCGACCTGCTTGTCACGCGCCTCGTGGAGCTGGCGCGCGAGGCGTCGACGCCGCTCGCGCTCGGTCTCGCCGACCCGCTCGTCGTCCGCCGCCACCACCGGGCGTTGACCGCGCTGATCGAGAACGACGTGGCGCTACTGTTCGCCAACGAGGCGGAGGCGACCGGCCTGGTCGGCACCGACGACGTGGAGGAGGCGGTCGCCGCGCTGCGCAGGCCGGGGCTCGTCAGCGTCGTCACCCGCGGCGCCGATGGCGCCGTCGTCGCGACCACGGAGGGCACCGTCGAGATCGACGCCGATCCGGTCGACGCGCTCGTCGACGCGACCGGGGCGGGGGACCTGTTCGCCGCCGGCGTCTGCTTCGGCGTGGCGCGGGGCCACGACCTCGTCCATGCCGCCCGCCTGGGTGCCCTGGCCGCCGCGGAGGCCATCACGCACCTCGGCGCACGCCCGGAAGCCCCTCTCGCCGAGCTCGCCGCGGCCCGGGGCCTGCTCGGCGCTCCGAGCGGCCGCTAGGGGAGCGGCCGCGACGGGAGCCGCGGCGCCGCGAGGCCGGCGCGCTCAGCCGTCGACGCCCTCCCCCTCGGCTGGCAGGAACGGCAGCTCCAGGTCGGCCAGGCGGACGAGGCCCGAGGCGATCCAGCGGGCGAGGCCGGCGACCTGCGCGTCGATCTTCTCGGGGTCCTCGAGCACCGCCTCGTCGAGGCGGTAGGCACCCTGGTAGGCGATCTCGATCGCGCACGACGGGGTGTCGTCGTCGCCGAAGACCTGCTCGATCGTCGGGCCGCTGCGCTCGAGCGGCTCACCCGCGATCTCGGGCACCGTGCCATCCAGCGCGCCGAGCACGAGCTTCGCGTCCGGGACGGTGGCGAGCCGCTGGAGGCGCAGCGCGACCTCCACCACGAGCTCGGGGCGTTCGGCGGGGGACTCCCCGATCGACCAGGAGCGGTACGCGCTCTGGCTCCACGTCGGCCACTCCAGGCTGAGGTCGGCGCGCACCCGGGGCGGGTTCTGCTCGCCCGGGAGGCTGTAGGACGTCTCGAAGGAGATGTCGCCCAAGAAGACGTCGACCTGGAAGCGCTCCTCGACGGCCTGCTGCTCCAAGAGCGCTCCCTCGAGGGCCTCGCGGATCGCGCCGATCACGTCGAGCAGGATGTGGTCGATCACGGAGGATGCAGGCTAGCCGCCCTGCAGGGCGCTAGAAACGGGGCCGTGGCGAACCCGTGGCTCACCCGGCGCGTCCTCGCCTACGCGCACCAGGGCGGTGCCAAGGAGGCGCCGTCGAGCACGCTGTACGCCGTCGGTCGCGCGGTCGCGCACGGCGCCACGGGGATCGAGCTCGACGTGCACGCGACCTCCGACGGCGAGCTGGTGGTCTGCCACGACCCGACGCTCGAACGCACGACGGACGGGACGGGGCCGATCGCCCGGGCGACGCTCGCCGAGGTCGAGGCGCTCGACAACGCGTACTTCTTCGTGCCGGGCGAGGACGCGCGGCCCGGACGGGACGACGCCTCGTACCCGCTGCGCGGGCGGGCGCCGGTCGACCGGCGCTTCAAGGTGGCGACGCTTCGCGAGGTGCTCGAGGCCCACCCCGGCGTGCTGCTGAACCTCGACATCAAGCAGACCGCGCCGGAGGTCGCGCCCTACGAGGAGCCGTTGGCGACCCTGCTGCGCGAGTTCGGACGAGCGGACGACATCATCGTCGCCTCGTTCGACGACCGCGCCACCGACGCGTTCAACGCCTTCGCCCCCGAGATCGGGACCTCGCCCGGGATCTCGGCGACGACCCAGTTCGTCCAGGCGGTGCGCGCCCGCGAGCGCCCCGACGACGCGATCTCGCGCCACGTCGCGCTGCAGGTGCCGCCGGACTTCTCGGGCGTGCCGCTCGTGGACGAGGCGCTCGTCGACGCCGCCCACGCGGCGGGCCTGGCCGTGCACGTCTGGACGGTCGACGATCCCGACGAGATGGAGCGGCTCGTGGACCTCGGCGTCGATGGGATCATGAGCGACGTCCCGAGCGTGCTGGTGCATGAGCTCGATCGCCTGGGCGCGAGCTGGCGCCCCTAGGAGGCGCGGCCCCGCCGGGGGGGCGCGGCGCAGCGCCTGGCGTCAGCCGCGCCCGCAGTTCGGCTTCTTGCCGTGGTTCGCCTTCTTCTTCTTGCGGAGCTTGCGCTTGTTCGTTCGCTTGGACACGGAAGGGGCAGGTTAGCCGAGTGCCGGTGGCCCGCCGACCGGCGGGCCACGCCGCCTCGGGCGTGCCCGGCGCTACGTTGGATCCGCACGTCCGGGAGGGAGGTGGGCATGGCGTGGCTGCTTCGCCGGGGCGAGGTGCTCGCAAGCCTCGAGCTGGCGGAATCGCCGATCGCCCGCGCACGGGGGTTCCTCGGCCGCGACCCCTGTGACGGCGCGCTCCTGATCAGGTCGCAGCTCGGCGCCCACACGCTCGGCGTGCGCTTCCCCCTCGACGTCGCCTACCTCGACGCCGACCTGGTCGTCGTGTCCACACGGCGCATGGCCCCGAACCGCATCGGGCTCCCGCGCCGCGGGGTCCATGCCGTGCTCGAGGCCGAGGCCGGGGCCTTCGAGCGCTGGCGGCTGCTGCCGGGCGACACGCTGCAGGTCGAGGGGTGAGCGGAGCGGGCTCGGCCGGCGCGCCCCGGCAGGTGGGCGCACTCGTGCTCGTCGCCACGCCGATCGGCAACCTCGGGGACCTGTCGCCGCGAGCCGTCGAGGCGCTGGCGTCGGCCGACGTCGTCGCCTGCGAGGACACCCGTCACACCGGCCGCCTCCTGGTCCACGCCGGCGTGCGGGCGCGCCGGCTCGTGTCCCTCCACGAGCACAACGAGGCGGCCCGCCTCGACGAGCTGCTCGGTGCGATGGCGTCCGGCGCGACCGTGGCGCTCGTCTCCGACGCGGGGACGCCCCTCGTCTCCGACCCGGGCGAGCGCCTCGTCGCTGCCGCCATCGCCGCAGGCGTGGAGGTGACCGCCGTGCCCGGTCCCTCGGCCGCGTTGGCCGCGCTGGTGCTCAGCGGCCTCGGCACCGCCCGCTGGCGCTACGAGGGCTTCCTGCCGCGAAAGGGCGCCGAACGTCGCGAGCGCCTCGTCGAGATCGCGGCCTCCCCGGAGCCGGTCGTCTGCTACGAGTCGCCGCGGCGCGTCGCGGCCACCCTGTCCGACCTGGCCGAGGCGTGCGGCGCCGAGCGCAAGGTCGCGGTCGCCCGCGAGCTCACCAAGCTGCACGAGGAGGTGTGGCGGGGCCCGCTCGGCGAGGCCGCGGCGCGCGCCGCGGCCGCCGAGCCGCGCGGCGAGCACGTCATCGTCGTCGCGGGGGCCGTGCCGGCGGCCCGGCCGAGCGGCGAGGCGCTCACCGGGGCGCTCGAGCGGCTGATCGCCGCCGGGCTCGGCCGCCGGGAGGCCGTCCTCGCCGTGGAGGTGCTCCTCGGCGTGGCCCGGCGCGAGGCGTACCAGGCGGCGCTGGCCCTCGGGCCGCTCGAGAAGGCCACCCCGGGCCCATCCTGAGCTGCGGGGGGTGACCGGTACGCTACGGGTCGTGCCCGGACGCCTCTACCAGACGACGCCGATCTACTACGTGAACGACCGCCCTCACCTTGGGACGGCGTACACGATGGTCAACGCCGACGCGATCGCCCGGTGGCGCCGTCTGCTCGGCGACGAGGTCTTCTTCCTCACGGGCACCGACGAGCACGGCCTGAAGATCGCCAGGGCCGCCGCGGAGCAGGGGGTCGCGCCGCAGGAGTGGGTCGATCTCATGAGCGAGTCCTTCCGCTCCGCCTGGCCCCAGCTGGCGATCTCGAACGACGACTTCATCCGCACGACCGAGGAGCGCCACCGGCGCGGCGTCGAGCAGTTCATGCAGGCGATCTACGACAACGGCCACATCTATCTCGGCGAGTACGCGGGGTGGTACTGCGTCTCGTGCGAGCTCTACTACCCCGAGTCCGAGCTCGGGGAGGGCCACAGCTGCCCGATCCACCTCCGACCCGTCGAGTGGCTCGTCGAGGAGAACTACTTCTTCCGGCTTTCGAGCTTCGCCGAGCCACTGCTCGAGTGGTTCGACCGGCATCCCGGGGCCGTGCGTCCCGACACCAGGCGCAACGAGGCGGTGAGCTACGTGCGCCAGGGTCTGGAGGACATCTCCATCACCCGGACCTCGATCGACTGGGGGATCCCGGTCCCCTGGGACGACAAGCACGTCGTCTACGTCTGGTACGACGCCCTCGTCAACTACCTCACCGCCGTCGGCTACGGCGAGGACGAGGAGCGCTTCCATGCGTGGTGGCCGGCGGCGCACCACCTGATCGGCAAGGACATCCTCCGCTTCCACTGCGTCTGGTGGCCGGCGATGTGCATGGCGGCGGGAGTCGAGCCGCCCCAGGAGGTCTTCGTCCACGGCTTCCTGTTGGTCGGGGGCGAGAAGATGTCGAAGTCGCGGGCGAACCAGGTCGACCCGCTCGAGCTCGCCGAGGACGTCGGCGTCGACCCCCTCCGCTACCACCTGCTGCGCGAGGTCACCCTCGGCGCAGACGGCGACTTCACCTACGAGGGCCTGATCGCCCGCTACAACGCCGACCTGGCGAACAACCTCGGCAACCTGCTCTCCCGGGTCACGACCGTCGTCGCCTCGAAGTGCGGCGGCACCGGTCCGGCCCCCGAGCCCGCCGGTCCCCGCAACCGGCTGGCGCGCTGCGCCGAGGCCGCCGTCGCGTCGGCCCGCGAGGCCTGGGACCGGACGGCGCCGCACGACGCCCTCGAAGCGACCTGGCAGCTGATCCACGACGCCAACGCCGAGCTCGAGGAGCAGCAGCCGTGGAAGCTCCCACCCGGGCCCGAGGTGGAGGACGTGCTCGGCAACGCGCTCGAGGCGCTGCGGATCGTGGCCATCCTCGCCTCGCCGGCGATGCCCGCCGCCGCGGCGGCGATCTGGTCGCGCCTCGGGCTCTCCGGCGCCGTGGACGCGCCCGGGCGTGCCGCTGCCGGCTCGCCCGACCTGGCCTGGGGCGGCTACCCCGGCGGGCTCCCCGTCGAGAAGGGGGCGCCCCTCTTCCCGCGCCGGCGCGACGCTGAGCCCGGCACCGCGGCGGGCACGCCCGCGGCCGCGCCGTGAGCGGCCGGGCGGGGCTGGCCTGGACGGACAGCCACTGCCATCTGCAGGACGAGTATCTCGGCGAGCGCGCGCAGCTCGCCGAGGTGCTCGGGCGGGCCGCCGACGCCGGTGTCGGGAGGCTCGTCTGCATCGGGACGGACCTCGAGGCGTCGCGCCGCGCCGCCGAGCTCGCCGTCGCCGCGGCCGCTCCGGGCGTGGTCGGCGGAGCGACCGACCGGCTGCCTCGGATGTGGGCCACCGTCGGGCTGCACCCCCACGAGGCGAAGGAGGGCGTCGAGCCGGTGGCGGCGCTCCTCGAGGAGCTGCTCACGGCGTCGCCGGTCCCGCGGGGCGCGCCAGGCAGCGTGGTCGGCGTGGGCGAGTGCGGGCTCGACTACCACTACGACCATTCACCTCGCGACGTGCAGCGGGAGGCCTTCGCCGCCCAGATCGCGCTCGCCAAGCGCCACGACCTCACCCTGGTCGTCCACACCCGCGAGGCCTGGGACGATACCTTCGACCTGCTCGGTGCCGAGGGTCTTCCGGCGCGGACGATCATCCACTGCTTCACCGGCGGCCCGGACGAGGCGCGTCGCTGCGTCGAGCTCGGGGCCTTCGTCTCCTTCAGCGGGATCGTGACGTTCAAGAACGCCACCGGGGTGCGCGAGGCCGCCGTGACCTGCCCGGCGGACCGCCTCCTCGTCGAGACCGACACGCCCTTCCTGGCGCCGGTCCCACACCGCGGCCGTCCCAACGAGCCGGCGTACGTGTCGGTCGTGGGCGAGGCGCTCGCGACGCTGCGCGGCGTTCCGGCCGCCGAGCTCGCCGCCCTGACGAGCGACAACGCAGCACGCGCCTTCGCGCTGGCGGGGTGACCCGCCCGGCTCGGCTCGGGCGTGGCGAGGTGCACCGCCTGCTCGAGTCCGCTGGCCTGAGCCCGAGGAGGTCGCTCGGCCAGAACTTCGTGGTCGACCCGAACACGGTCGAGCGCATCGCCCGTCTGGCCCGCGTCGGCCCGGGGGACCACGTCGTGGAGATCGGGCCCGGGCTCGGCTCGCTCACCCTCGCGCTCGCCGCCACCGGCGCGGCGGTCACGGCGATCGAGATCGACCCCGGGCTCACCGCGCTGCTCCGCCAGGTGGTGCCCGAGTCGGTGACCGTCGTGGAGGCTGACGCCCGCCGCTGCGACTGGGTGGCGCTGCTCGGTGACGACAGCTGGGTGCTCGTCGCCAACCTGCCCTACAACGTCGCCACCCCGCTCGTCGTGACGCTCCTCGAGTCGGCGCCGCAGATCCGCCGGATGCTGGTGATGGTGCAGCGCGAGGCGGGCGAGCGCCTCGCCGCGAGCCCGGGCGGGCGCGACTACGGCGCCGTGACGGTGCGCGTCGCCTACTTCGGCCGGGCCCGCGTCGTCGGCCAAGTCTCGCCGGAGGTCTTCTACCCCCGGCCGAACGTCGACTCGGTGCTGGTCGAGATCGAGCGGAGGGACGAGCCCGCCGTCGACCCTGTGGTCGCCAGCTATGCCGAGATGGACCGGCTCGTGCGGGCCGGCTTCTCCGGCCGGCGCAAGATGCTGCGTCGCGCCCTCGCCGGCCTGGTCGACCCCGGGGCCTTCGCTGCCGCCGGGGTCGACCCGAGCACCCGGGCGGAGCAGCTCGACGTCGTCACGTGGGGCAAGCTAGCCGGGTGCCAACGGTCCATCGCGAGCGAGCGCCCGCCAAGCTGACGCGCACGCTGCGCGTCCTCGGCACGCGCTCCGACGGCTTCCACCTCCTCCGGGCGGAGATGGTCAGCCTCGACCTCGCCGACGAGCTGGTGATCGAGGAGGGTGGCGACGGCCTCGAGGTCCGAGACGAGATCGCCTGGATCGGCGCGCCGGCACCCGCCGAGCAGGAGGGCGGGGAACCCTCGCCGGCGCCTGCCGTGCCGCCCGGCCCGACCAACCTGGTCGTCCGCGCGCTCGAGCTGGCGGGCCGGCGGGCGCACGTCCGCCTCGTGAAGCGGATCCCGCCAGGCGCGGGCCTCGGCGGTGGCTCGTCGGACGCGGCAGCCGTGCTGCGCTGGGCCGGTGCGACCGACCCGGTCGCCGCCTCACGGCTCGGCGCCGACGTCCCGTTCTGCATCCGCGGCGGCCGGGCGATGGTCGAGGGGATCGGCGAGGTGATCAGCCCGCTCGCGCCGGAGGCCCGGGCATTCCTCCTCTGCACGCCCGGCTTCGGCGTGGCGACCGCCCTCGTCTACGAGGCGTTCGACGAGGTCGGCCCGACCAGCGCAGACAGCGCGTGGCCGAACGACCTCGAGCGCGCCGCGATCGCCGTCGAGCCGCGCCTCGCCCGCTGGCGGGACCTCGTCACGGAGGCGACCGGGCGGCCGGCGGTGCTCGCCGGCAGCGGCTCGACGTGGTTCGTCGAGTGCGACCCGCACGAGGGACCGAAGCTGGCGGGGGAGCTGGCGCGCGCCGTCGAGTCGGCGCGCGGGCGCGCGCTCGTCACCCTGAGCGAAACGGTCGGCGCGATGGCGCCGTAGGAGCGTTCCGGCGGGGGAGCGAGATGCCGACGAGCGGGTGCCGCCGACGTTCGGTTGCTACTTGGCGCGCCTTTGCCAGCGCGTGCGCTTGAGCATCTTCTTGTGCTTCTTCTTGCGCATGCGCTTGCGGCGCTTCTTGATCAACGATCCCATGGCGCCGCCGAGGCTAGCGGACGCGCCGGGGTCACGACGATGGGGGCCTGGAGCGCCCCCCTACGGGCGGTAGTGGTAGTGGTCGGTCGCGAGCCGGCGGCTCCCGCCGCCCGGCGCTTCTGCCACGACCTCGACGAGCCCCGAGCCCGCGGGCGCGACGGCGACGATCCTCGTCGCGGAGCGCCTGAGGATGCGGGCCGGCACCCGGCCGAAGAGCACCTCGCGCACCCGGGAGAGGTCGACGCCGACGAGCACCACCGTCGTGCCTCCGGCCGCCGGTCCACCCGACGGCACGACCCGGTCGACGAGCGGCGGGCTGACGTAAGAGAAGACGTCGGCCCTGGTCCTGCGGCTCTTTCCGGAGAACGCCGTCACCGTGACGTGCACCGAGCCGCTCCCCGCCGGCACGACCGCCTCGAGGCGCGTCGCCGACACGCGGGTGAATGACCGGGCGGCGCGCAGGCCGAAGTCCACCGCCGTCGCGCCGGCGAGGTTGCGGCCGGTGATCGTGACGCGGGCACCCCCGACCGCCCGGGCCGAGCCCGGCCGCACCGACGTGACCGCTGGCAGGGGGAGCGAGTGCTGCACGACGACGCGGGCGCCGGACGAGCACAGCTGGGCCACCAACCCGCCGTCCGACCCCGAGCCGGCGATGGGTGTCCCGAGGCCAGAGGCCAGGTCGTAGCCGGGACCGGCCTCGTAATCACCGCCGTTCGTCCCCGTGAGGTCGTTGCTGCCCTGGGTCACGTCGTTGAAGGCGCTCGCATACCCACTGCCGCCGGCGATCGCGTAGAGGGCAGGGTTGGCGAAGCCGACCGGACCCGCGGCGGCGCAGGCGGCACTGGCGTCGGCCAGGTCGATGACGGCGGCGAACGTCGGAGCGGCCGCGCTCGTCCCCCCGAGGGAGGTCCAGCCGCCGGGCTCGCACTGGAACTCGCCCTCCGTGCAGTAGATGGCGTAGGGCGTTCCGGCATCGGCCGAGACGTCGGGGACCTCGCGGCAGCCGCCCGCTGCGCCGCACCCGCCGGTCGTCGAGTAGCTGTTCACGACGCCGAGCGAGGCGGGTGCCGAGGACTGGTACGTCGGCATGGGCCACAGCGACGACACCCCGCCGCCGCCCGCACCGGGCTCGCCGAGGTTCTGGCTGCCCGACTGGGTGTTCCAGACGGTTTCCTGGGGCGTCGAGCCGATGGCGAGCGTGGTCCCGCCGACGCCGGTGACGTACGGTTGGCTCGCCGGGTCGTCGACGGCGAGGCGCTTGGAGCCCGTGGACGACAGCGGGTTGTAGCAGTCCTCCGAGCCCGAGTCGCCCGACGCCGCGACCACGCTCTGGCCCTGCAGCGCCGCCTGCTCGAACAGCGCGCTCTCGGCCGTCGCGGCGTTCTGGCCGGTCTCCGCCTCGCAGCCGCCCCACGAGGTCGAGATGACCTGGGCCTGGTCGTCGTCGACCGCCGCGGCGTAGGCGTCGTAGGCGGCCGAGCCCGAGGGATCGCCGCTGTCGTTCGGGCCCTCGTAGACGAGGATCTTCGCGGCCGGTGCGAGGCCGAGCACGTCCTCGATGTCGAGCTCGGCCTCGACGGCACTCGGCGCGTCGTAGTTGCCCGGCCCGTTGTCCACCGGCACGGCGGTCACCTGTGGGGTAATCGAGCCGTAGCAGCTGGCGTAGGAGGCGATGTCGCTCGAGACGAACCCTGCGAACTCGATCACCGCCACGGTGGTACCGGCGCCGAGATCGCCCGCTCCGTAGAGGCCGTCGAGCCCGTAGGCGCCGGCGATCTGGTCGGCGGTGTAGCCGGCCTGGGCGCTCTGCACCGCCTGGGTGCAGGCGCTCGTCGGTGTCGGCCCCGCGTGCGCTGCGAGACGCGGGGTGGTCCTGGCGACCCCGATGGTCGGGCGGCGGGCAACCGGGTGGTCGAGGCCGACCGGGACGAGCGAGGAGAGCGAGTCCAGCCCAAGGATGCCGACGACGTCTGCAGCGATCGACGCCGGGAGTCGGGGAGCATCGACGTTCGCGAACACGACGGCTCCGGAGCCCAGGCGGTAGCGCACGAGCGGGGTGGCGAGCGCCCGCGCCACCTGTCCAGCGTCGGCGGTCACGTGGACCGCGAGCCGGTCGGCGCTCACGCCGGTCGGAGTCAACCCGGCGGCGCGGAGGCGGCGCTCCACCGCCTGGATCGTTATCGCCGAGGCGCCGAAGCGTCGCGCGAACTCCCCGCGGCGAAGGTAGCGGTGGTAGCGCGACGACCCCGGGGTGGACACCGCCGAGACGAGTGCCGCCAGCTCGGCCGATTGCCGGGGCCGCAGCACCACGTCGAGCGAGAGCCTGGTGGAGGGTGCAAGGGCGCCGAGGCTCGCCGCGCTCGACGGCAGGAGGGGCGGAATCCCGAGGCGGACGAATCGCGGTGCCGCCGGAGCGGCGGTCAGTCTTGCGCCAGCCAGCTGCCCGGCACCAGCGCCGGCGGCACCGATGCCGAGCGAACCGGCGAGCGCCAGACACGAGATCGTGGCCGCCGCCCAACTCCGGGCCGGCGTCCTCGATCGTGCTGAGCAGGCTGCATGCATGGTGGTCTCCGGCGAAGTGGCTCAGGCGAGAGCCGTGATCGGCGCCTGAAACATCCCTGCGAGGACGCTGGGAGCGGCGCCACTTCGCGCAACGTTTGGCTCAACGTTACTAACGGCACGACCGGCCCGGTCGTCCATCGCTGCGATATCCGTACCAGGAGGTCGTGCCCTGTGCTTGACTCGCGGAGCGCCCCCGAGGCACTTGCCAGCGGCCGGCGCGGCCGGGCAGTGCCCGGAGGAGCGAGATGATCCGCGATCAGCCCGGGTCGTCGAGCGCCGGCGCCAAAGGACTCGGCATCGGCACAGTGGCGGGTAGTTCAACCGGCAGAACGCCTGACTTTGGATCAGGAGGTTGGAGGTTCGAGCCCTCCCCCGCCAGCAATAAAAGGCCAGGTCAGAGGCAATGAGAGCTGAGCCCCGTGAGAACATCGTGAGAACCAAAGCGTTCTCACGGAGGCCTGATGCCCGCGAAGCCCGAAGGCGTCTACAGCGACAGTCGGGGCCAGTGGTACTTCAAGGTTACCCTTGGTCGCGACCCGCTCACCGGTAAACGCGAGCAACTCCCGCGCCGGGGCTTTCGCACGGCGACCGAGGCCGCGAAGGCCCGTCACGAGGTGCTTGCGAAGCTCGACGCCGGGCTCCTGAAGCCAACGCGTGGCTCGCTGACCGTGGATGAGCTCCTCGACCTCTACCTCGACGGCATCGACGCGGACGAGCGACTCTCGGCAAAGACACGCCATGACTATCGAGAGAAGGCCGATACCTACGTGCGGCCGCTCCTCGGGAAGAAGAAGGTCCGAGACCTGACTCCGGAGGTCGTCCTCAGCTGGCCGCGAAAACTGCTGGCGGAAGGGCGCGGACGAAGCGGACGTCCGCTTGCGCCGAACTCGGTCCGTCTTGCTCGGGCTCCGCTCGCCGGCGCGCTCAAGCTCGCGCTCTCGAGCGGGATCGTCGTGACCAACCCGCTTGCACAGACGCCCCGGCCGAAGGCTCGCCGCTCGGTCCCGCGGCACTGGTCGCCCGAGCAGGCCCGGGAGTTCCTCGGGCTCATGGAGGGAGACCGGACCTACGCGCTGTGGGCCTTCCTCATGGGTTCGGGGCTTCGCATCGGCGAGCTCGTCGCGCTCCGGTGGCCAAACGTCGACCTCGAGGGCCGGCGTCGTCCGCGTCGTCGAGTTCTCGACCTACATCGGTCACGACGTCGTCGCCTCGACAGGCAAGAGCCTGGATGCCGTTCGCAGCATCGACCTCGACGCCGGTCTTGTCGGCGTCCTTCGCGCGCAGCGGCGCCAACAGGCGGCCAAGCAGCTTGCCGCTATCCACTACGAAGCGAGCGACTACGTCTTCACGAAGCCGACCGGCGGTCCCTACCATCCCCAGTACCTCTCGCGGATGCTCGGCCGCACCACCGGGGCGCTCGGTCTGCCTCGCCTCACTGCGCACGGGCTCCGTCATACGTGCGCCACGCTCATGCTCGCGAACGGGGTGCCGCCGAAGGTTGCCGCCGAGCGTCTCGGGCACGCCGACCCCTCACTCTTCATGAACCTCTACAGCCACGTCACTCCGACAATGCAGCGCGAAGCGGCAGAAAGGATAGGCGCGGCACTCTTCGGGCCGAGCTGAGGACTTTGCAGTGCTGGACCCCGCGCTCGACAAGACCTAAGGGCCGCGGACTTGATCAACGCGTCGGGGCCACCGTGGGGCTCAATCGGGACGGGAACGCCGGATGCTGCGGGCATTATTGGTGGGTCATCGCCCGCCTTCCAGGCGCGCTCTGGGCCTCCTCCACTTTGACGGACATCCACCATCAGGGGCACAGCCCCGGAGAGGATGTCCATCATGGAGACCATG
>Ga0209415_10010693_pt1 | contig 15553 bp, 12 predicted proteins | sample PeaSoiSIISIP2007_FD_187696 | JGI IMG/M metagenome (GOLD analysis project Ga0209415, IMG submission 187696) | Peat soil microbial communities from Weissenstadt, Germany - SII-SIP-2007 (SPAdes) (version 2) | ecosystem: Environmental > Terrestrial > Soil > Wetlands > Peat | place: Germany... | reverse complement strand
TGGTATTTCGGCGCGGTGCGGCCGGCTTCCATCAGCGCCTCGGTGCGCCAGCCGATCGCCTCGTAGTTCTCGCAATGCACCGTCACCAGCGCGCCGGTGCGCCGCGCCGCGGCCAGCACGCGCAGGAACTGGCGGTCGTCCAGGTGCGACGGCTCGTAGGTCAGGAACACCTTCAGGCTGCGGATTCCCGAAGCGACGATTTCGGGAATTTCGTTGCGCACCACGTCATCGGTGGGATCGGTGATGATCTGATGGAAGCTGTAGTCCACCATCGCCTGCGCCGCGCGGCGGCGATATTCCGGCAGCGTATCGCGCAGCGAATGGCCCTTGTGCTGCGAAGAGAACGTGATCACCGAGGTGGTGCCGCCGGCCAGGCACGAGGTGCTGCCGGTGACGAAGCTTTCCTCGTCGACGCCGCCGCCGGCGCGCAACTGCTCGATATGGCAATGCGTGTCGACGCCGCCCGGCAGCACCAGCAGCCCGCCGGCGTCCAGCACCGGGCCGTCCGACAGCGTATCGGCCAGCGCGGCCACTTTCCCCCCGCGAATGCCGACGTCGGCGCGGAACGTGTCGGCGGCGGTGACGACGGTGCCGCCGCGGATGATCAGGTCGAAGTCGGGCATCCTTGCTGTCCCCTGTTGCGACGCGCCTCTGGTCCGAAGCGCCCCTGGTCCAAAACGCTATCTCCGGGCAGCATGGTAACGCGCAGCACGGCGATGCAACAGCAACATGCGACTGAACCATAGGACGATCCGCCCGACCGGGGCGGCGATCAGCATCCGGTTCGACGGGCAGGCCATCCCGGCGCTGGCCGGCGAGACCGTCGCGGCCGCGTTGTCGGCGGCCGGGACTGTTGCGTTTCGCCGCACGCCGGGCGGGGCGCCGCGCGGGTTGCATTGCGGCATGGGTGCCTGCTTCGACTGCGTGGTGACGATCGACGGACGGATCGGCCAGCGCGCCTGCCTGGCCAAGGTCGCCGACGGGATGCAGGTGCGCAGCGAGGCACCGGAGGCTCCCGCGCCGCTGGCCGCGGTGTCGTCGGACGCGATGGCGGCGGAACGGGACTGCGACGTGCTGGTGGTCGGCGGCGGGCCGGCCGGGCTGTCGGCGGCGATCGCCGCGGCCGAGGCGGGCGCCGCGGTGGTGCTGCTGGACGAGCGCGCGGCGACCGGTGGGCAATATGCCAAGCCACTGGCCGATAGCCACGAAGATGCAGCGCCGGACGCGCAGTTCCGGCTGGGCCGCGATTTTTTCGCGCGCGCACGCGCCGCCGGCGTGGCGATCGAGAATGACGCGATCGCCTGGGCCGGCTTCGCGCCGAACGAGATCGGCGTGCTGGTGCGTGGGCGTGCCGTAACGTTCCACCCGCGCCGCCTGGTGCTGGCGCCCGGTGCGCATGAGCGCCCGGTGCCGATCCCGGGCTGGACGTTGCCGGGCGTGATGACCACCGGCGGGCTGCAAACGCTGGTGCGGGCGCAGCGCGTCTTGCCAGGGGAACACGTCCTCATCGCCGGCAACGGTCCGTTGAACCTGCAGCTTGCCTGCGAGATGCTGGCGGGTGGGGTGAAGCCGGTCGCGGTGGTGGAGGCCGCGCCGTTCCCGGGTCTGGCGGTGTTGCACGATGTCGCGCGCATGGCCCGCGCAGCGCCCGACCTGGCATGGCAGGGGATCGGCATGCTGGCGCGGCTGCGGCGTGCCGGTGTGGCCGTGCTGTGGGGGACGCGCGTGCTGGCGCTGGACGGCGAGGCGCGGGTGCACGCGGCGCGCCTGTCGGACGGGCAGACGCTCTCGGTGGATACCGTCGCGCTGAACCTCGGCTTCCAGCCGGAGGTCGGGCTGGCCCGCGCGCTGGGGGTGCCGCATCGATTCGTCGATGTCGGGATCGGCCATCTGGCGACCGAGGCCGACGATGATGGCCGCACCGCGGTCGCCGGCGTGTTCGCGGTGGGCGACGGCGCGCGGCTTGGCGGGGCACGCGTGGCGCTGGCGCGTGGGCGGCTGGCCGGGCTGGCGGCGGCGCGCGACCTGGGGTTGGCGGCGCCGGAGGATGCAGCTTCGCGCGCGGCGCTGCGGCGGGCGCTGGCGTTCCAGGACGCGCTGTGGCGCGTGTTCGCGCCGCCGGCGTTTCGATCCGATGACGTCACCGATGCAACCATCGTCTGTCGCTGCGAGGAGGTCACCGCGGGAACATTGCGCCAGGAGATCGCCGGCGGACTGACCTCGGTCGCGGCGCTGAAGAAGGCGACGCGCGCCGGGATGGGGCGCTGCCAGGGTCGTTTCTGTGCCGCGACGGTGGCACGGCTGTCGCCGGGGCTGCTGGGCACCCGTGCTGTGGATGACTGGGCCTTCGCCGCGCCGCGCGCGCCGGTGCGCCCGGTGCCCGCCGCGCCGCTGATGTTTCCAGCGGAGGAATTCGAGGCGCCCTTGCTGACCGCGCCGGAAACGCCCGCGCATCTGCATCCGCTGCCGACGCCGCCGACCGAGACGCGGCGCGCCGACATCGTGGTGCTCGGCGGTGGGCTGGCCGGGCTGTGCACCGCCTATTGCCTGGCCAGGGACGGCGCCGACGTGCTGCTGGTCGATCGTGACGAAGCCGGCATGGCCGCCAGCACGGCGAACGCCGGTAGCCTGCACGCGCAACTGCTGTCGTACGATTTCGACGACGACACGCCGGAGGATGGCGGCCCGGCGGCTTACACGTTGCCGCTGGCGCCACGCTCCATCGCGCTGTGGAAGGCGATCGCGGCGGAGGCCGGCGAGTCGCTCGGCATCCGGACCGAGGGCGGATTGATGCTGGCGGCGAAGGAGTCGGAGCTGCCCTGGCTGCGGCGCAAATCGGCGATGGAGCGGCGCTGGGGCATCGAGAGCCACGTGCTGGGCGCCAACGAGCTGCGCGACCTGGCGCCGGCGCTGGCCGAGGGGCTGGTGGGCGCGGATTTCGCTCCGGCCGAGGGTTATGGCGACCCGCTGCGCGGCACGCTGGCGGTGCGCCGGCTGGCGCTGCGGCACGGCGCGCGGCTGCTGACCGGGGCGGAGGTCACCTCGGTGGCACGCGACGGGGCGGCGTGGCGCGTCGGCACGACGCGCGGCGACGTGGTGGCCGGGCGCGTGGTGAACGCGACCGGACCCTGGGCGGCGCGGATCGGACGGATGGTGGGACTCGATCTGCCGGTGACCGGAACGGTGCAGCAGGTGATCGTTACCGAACCGGTGCCGCCGATGACCAAGCACCTGATTGCGCTGGCGAACCGGCATCTGTCGCTGAAGCAGCAGGCGAGCGGCGGTTTTTTGATCGGCGGCGGCTGGTTCGGCAACTTCGATCGGGGGACGGGCCGGACGCAGGCGCTGCGCCGCAGCATCGAGGGCAATCTGTCGGTCTGCGCCCAGGTGCTGCCGGTGCTGCACGGGCTGACGTTCATCCGTTGCTGGACCGGGATAAACTCGGCGATCGACCGCGCGCCGATCCTGGGCGAGGCACCGGGGCTGCCGGGGTTCTTCAATGCCGTCTCGGCGAACGGCTACACGCTGGGGCCGGTGATCGGGCGGATCACCGCGGACGCGGTGCTGGGACGCGAGACGGTCGATCCACACTACCGGCTGGAACGGTTTGGGTGATGAGGGTCGCGCGCTGACCAGCGTTGGGGGGCACCGTTTCTCTAGCGTCATGGCCGGTGAAGCTCTCCCCCTCCCCTTGAGGGCTTGGGCCGCGAAGCGGACCAAGGCCGGGGGGAGGGGGAGAGCTTCACCGGCCATGACGGGCAGACGCCTGCCAACCCGCCTATCCGATCGGCTATCGACACGAACACGGTTCCATCACCCACGGCTCCGCCAGCCCCAACCCGCGCACCCGCACGCCGCTGCCAAGCGTTGCCGCGTAGGACTGATGATGGTGCCCGTGCACGATCAACCGCGCGCCGGCCGCTTCCGCCAGCCGGTCGATCACCGCGTAGCCGTTCGGGTGCGACGAGGGCGCCTCGTGCGTCACCAGCACATCGAAACGTTCCGCGCCCAGGCGCTCGAAATCCTCCGGGAAGATGGTGTCGCGATGCCACAGCGGCAGGCCGCCGCGCCAGTGCTCATCCGGCGGCAACGCGTGCAGGAACGCCGCGCGCGTGTGGAAGCGTGGCGGCTCGATCCGGTGCGACGCCTCGTCGGGCCGCGGATACCAGACGCGCGGCTTGAACACGCCGGGCAGGCCGGCGACGCGCAGCCCGGCGATTTGCGTCACGCGCAGGCCGAGATCGCCGGCAGGGTGTGCGCCGACCAGGTTATCGTAAGCCTGCTCGGTCTCGGTATCGTGGTTGCCGAGGATCCATCGCACCTGCCAACCCGCCGCGGTCACCGGGGCGATGATCTCCGGCAGCGGCACGGGGCAGTCGCAGTCGCCCACCACGATCAGCGTGCCGGCCGGCCGCGCCAGGCAGGCGCGCAGGATCGGGGCAAAATTCCGGTGCGGGTCGCCCGCGAACAGGATGGGGCCGGTCATGGTCGGCGTTGGTGGCGACGCTGCCATGCTGCTGTCAACCGGAAGGGTCGCTGCGACCCGGGTTCCCTCGTTGTCTTTTGCGGTGCAGCATAAGGTGCATGCACTGGCTGCATCACCCGCTGCTGCGCCGCGACCAACGCGCACCCTTCCTGCTGCTGGCCATGGTGACGGCGAGCGGGACGCTCGGGATGCACATGATCATTCCGGCGCTGCCGGCGACCGCCGCGGGGTTGCATGTGTCGGCCGCGACGATCCAGCTCACCATCACGCTGTATCTGATCGGGTTGGCGATCGGGCAGTTGCTGTATGGACCGCTGTCGGATCGGTTCGGCCGACGGCCGGTGCTGCTGGGCGGGCTGGCGCTGTTCACCCTGGCCGGCGTGGTGACCGCCGTCGCACCGAACGCCGGCGTGCTGATCGGGGCGCGCGTGCTGCAATCGGTGGGCGCCTGCGGCGGGCTGGTGCTGGGCCGCGCCATCGTGCGCGACCAGGCGACCGCCGATCGCGCCGCGGCTCGCGCTGTTGACCCTGGTGATGTCGATGGCACCGGCGATCGCCCCGGTGATCGGCGGCTATGCCACGGCCTATCTCGGCTGGCGGGCCGCCTTCGGGCTGCTGGCGGGGCTCGGCGGCGTGGCGCTCGTTTTGATCCTGGTGCGGCTGCCGGAGACGCTGGACCGGCGTGGCGAGGGTCGCGGTTTTCACACCTTGCTGCATGGCTCGGTGCGGCTGCTGCGCTCGCGCGCGTTCCTTGGCTACGCGATCGCCGGGTCGTGCACCACCACGTCGTTCTATGCGTTCATGTCGGCCTCGCCGTTCATCTTCGCCAATCTGCTGCATCGGCCGACGCAGGAGATCGGGCTGTATTACCTGCTGCTGATGGCCGGCGTGGCGCTGGGCGGGTTCAGCGCCAATCGGATGGCCGGACGGGTGCGGCCGCGCACGGCGTTGCGCATCGCCAACGGTTTGGCGATCGTCGCCGCGGCCGCGTTCATGCTGGCCGACCTGACCGGGCGGGTGAGCGTGGCGACGGTGATCGCGCCGGTGGCGCTGTTCATGGTGGGGGCGGGCATGGCGAGCCCCTTCGCGATCGCCGGCGCGGTCAGCGTCAATCCGCTGGCGATCGGCGCGGCGTCCGGGATGTACGGGTTCATGCAGATGAGCTACGGCGTGCTGTGCACCGTGGTGGTGGAAACCTGGCGGCCCGGCACGGTGTTTCCGGTGGCGGCGGTGCTGTTGGGCTCGGCGGTATTGGGGCAGGTGGCGCTGGCCGTGGCCGTGCGGCGGGGGTGACGCGCGGGGCCGGTCAGGCGATCGCGATCCGGTGATCGATCCGGCGGACGCCGCCGACCGATCAGACGCCGACCATCACGTCGGAGGCCTTGATCACCGCGAATGCCGGCATGCCCGGTTTCAGCCCGAGCTCTTCGGCGGCCTCGTTGGTGATCGACGCGGTGATCGTCACCGTCGGCGAGACCTCGATCGTCACATGCGTGGTGGTCGTGCCGAGTTTTACGGACTTGATCGTCCCGGCGATCTGGTTGCGGGCGGACAGTTTCATCCGGCGGCCTCCTTGGCGGTGTAGTTGCTATTTGCTGGCGCAGGCACGGTTGAGCGCGAGCAGATGTTTGCGGGCCGCCAGCGCCGTATCCATCTGGATAGCACGATAACGCTCGATGATGGCCTTCCCGGCCGGCGTCAGCACGGCGCCGCCGCCACCGCTGCCGCCCGCCGCGGTCTCCACGACCGGGGTGCCCAGGCTCCGATTAAGGTCCTCGACCAGCTCCCAGGTGCGCCGATAGGACATGCGCAGCACGCGCCCGGCGGCGGAGATCGAACCCGACCGACCGATTTCCTCCAGCACGGCGACCTTGCCCGGCCCGATCCGGGCACCGGACGCCAGATCGAGCCGGATGCTCAGCCGATCGGTGGCACTGGTCGCTTTCGACGATTTTGGAGTCCGCTTTGCCATGACGGGATAACCAAACACGTTCGGCGCCTTGTGATCAATCATTCGCTACAACAATCATTCGAACGCTTGTGGCGCTATACCTGACAGGATATATCGTGGCGAGCGGCCTGGCAACCTGGGCCATCGATACGGCCGGCCTTGCCGCGCGGTTGCTGGTGTCGCACGCCACGAGAGTTCCGTAGAGGTTCGCCCCATGCGTTTCCTGCTGTTTGCGTTCGTTCTGCTCGTGCCGCTGGCGGCGCGGGCGCAGGAGCTGACGGTGTTCGCCGCCGCCAGCCTGACCGACGCGATGAAGGACGTGTCCGCGCTGTGGGTAAAGGCGGGCCATCCGCCGTTGCGCCTGTCGTTCGGCGCCAGTTCGACCCTGGCGCGACAGATCGAGGAGGGTGCGCCGGCCGCGCTGTTCGCCTCGGCCGATGAGAAATGGATGGACTACCTGGCGCAGACGAACCTGATCGCCGCCGACACGCGCAAGGACCTGCTGGGCAACGACCTTGTCCTGGTGGTGCCCGCCGACAAGCCGCTGCATGTCACCATCGGCCCGGACTTCGACCTGCCGGGGCTGCTCGGCGCGGACGGCCGGCTGGCGACCGGCGATCCGGCGCATGTCCCCGTTGGCATCTACGCCGAGCAGGCGCTGAAAAAACTCGGCTGGTGGAACAAGGTCGCGCCGCGGCTGGCGCGGACCGCGGACGTGCGCGCCGCCCTGCTGCTGGTGGAGCGCGGCGAGGCACCCGCCGGCATCGTCTATGCAACCGATGCCGCGGTGTCGAAAGCCGTGATGGTGGCGGGAACGTTCCCGGCCAGCAGCCACGATCCGGTGGCGTATCCATTCGCCGTGGTCAAGGCACAGGATACGCCGGAGGCCCGCGCCCTGCTGACCTTCCTGTCCGGCCCGCAGGCGCGCGCGGTGTTCGTGCAGCGCGGCTTCAAGGTCGAATAGCCTGACCCTGTCCCCCGACGAGTGGGAGGCGGTCCGGCTGACGCTGGAGGTGGCGGCGCGCGCTGTCGGCTTCGGGCTGCCCCTCGCGGTGCTGACCGCCTGGGTGCTGGCGCGCACCCGTTTCCCCGGCCGCTCGCTGCTGAGCGTGCTGGTGCATCTGCCGCTGGCGCTGCCGCCGGTCGTCACCGGCTGGTTGCTGCTGATCACCTTCGGCATCCGCGGGCCGATCGGCTCCGTGCTGCACGACTGGTTCGACGTGCGCCTGGTGTTCACCACCGCCGGTGCCAGCCTGGCCTGCGCGGTGATGACGTTCCCGGTGATGGTGCGCGCGGTTCGGCTCTCGCTAGAAGCCGCCGATCCCGCGCTGGAGCAGGCGGCGCGCACGCTGGGCGCCGGAAGGTTGGACCGGCTGTGCAACGTCACGCTGCCGCTGGCGTCGCCCGGAATCCTGGTCGGCGGCATCGTTGGTTATGCCACCTGCCTCGGTGAGTTCGGCGCAGTGATCACGTTCGCCGCCAACATTCCGGGCCAGACCCAAACCTTGCCGCTGGCCATCTACGCCGCGCTGCAGGTGCCGGGCGGCGAGGCGACGGCCGCGAAACTGTCGCTGGTGTCGATCACGCTCGCACTGATCGGGCTGCTCCTGTCGGAGTGGATCGGCAAGCGACTCAACGCGGCGCTGGGAAGATGAGCCTGACGATCCGGCTGCGCCACCGGTTTCCCTCTATCCAACTGGATATAGCGTTCGAGGTCCCTGCGCCCGGCGTGACGGCGCTGTTCGGACCGTCGGGCGCCGGCAAGTCGACGACCATCGCCGTCGCCGCCGGCCTGCTGCGGCCCGATGCGTGCCGGGTCGAGATCGATGGCCAGGTGCTCGCCGACACCGCCGCCGGCGTCTGGCTGCCACCGGAACGACGCCGCGTGGGTCTGGTGTTTCAGGACGCGCGGCTGTTCCCGCATATGTCGGTCGCCACCAACCTGCGCTTCGGCCTGCGCCGGGCTGCGCCGGGTCCGATACGGTTCGACGAGGTGGTCGAGCTGCTGGGCATCGGCGCGTTGCTGGAGCGCCGGCCGCACACGCTGTCCGGCGGCGAGCGGCAGCGCGTGGCGATCGGCCGGGCGCTGCTGGCGCAGCCGCGCCTGCTGCTGATGGACGAGCCGCTGGTCAACCTGGACGACGCGCGCAAGGCGGAGATCCTGCCCTATCTGACGCGGCTGAAGACGGCGCTGCGCCTGCCGGTGATCTACGTGACGCACGCGCTGGACGAGGTGAGCCGGCTGGCCGATTCGCTGGTGCTGCTCGAGGCGGGCCGCGTGACCGGCAGCGGCACGGTTTCCGAGGTCGCGGCGCGCACCGACCTGCCGCTGGCGCGGCGTGACGATGCCGGGGCGCTGCTGCTGTGCCGCGTCGTGGCACACGATGTCGGCCGGGAATTGACGCGGCTGGAGGGTGGCGGCGCGACGTTCTGGGTGCCATTGCTGGATGCGCCGCTGCAGGCCGAATGCCGCATCCGCATCCCGGCGCGCGAGGTGATCCTGGCCGGCAAACCACCCGATGCCATCAGCGTGCACAACATCGTTCCGGGCACAGTACGGCGGGTCGCCGCCGAGGGGGCGCGGCGCTCGGTGCTGGTGGAGATCGCCTTGCCCAGCGGGACCTTGCTGGGCCGAGTCACGCCGGACGCCATCACGCGTCTGGCGCTGTCACCAGGCGCCCCGGTTCTGGCGCTGATCAAGTCCACGTCGATCGAGGTGCTGGGAGCGTGAGTCTCCCCCTCCCCTTCGCGGGAGGGGGTTGGGGGAGGGGGTTGGTGCCAGGGTCGCGCCGACGTTTGGTGCCGCGATACCCCTCCCCCCGCCCCCCTCCCTCAAGGGGAGGGGGAGAATCGTTGAACAAACCGACCCACCACGCATCGCCGGCCAAATTGGACGCTGTCATTGGCTTGCGCCAAACTCCTCCCGCACATCCCAGGGTAAGCATCGAACATGGCACTGACCGCCGCGCGTCTCGATCGGATCATCGCCTCGCCGACGCTCGCCATCCGCATGGCGGCGGCAAAACTGCGGGCGGAGGGCAAGGACATCCTGCGCGTCTCCTCCGGGGAGCCCGATTTCGACACGCCCCAGCACATCAAGGACGCCGCGATCGCCGCGATCCAGGCGGGTGAAACGAAATACACCGACACCAGCGGCACGCCGGCGCTGCGCCGGGCGGTCGCCGCCAAATTCCGCCGCGACAGCGGGATCGACTACCGCGACGACGAAGTGATCGTCGCCACCGGCGGCAAGCAGGTGATCTTCAACGCGCTGCTGGCCACCATCGACGACGGCGACGAGGCGATCATCCCGGCGCCGTGCTGGGTCTCCTATCCCGACATCGTCAAGTTCGCGGGCGGCATCCCGGTGATCCTGCAGTGCGACCCGGCACACGGCTACAAGCTGACGCCGGCGCAGCTCGAGGCGGCGATCACGCCGCGGACGAAATGGTTCATCCTGAACAACCCGGCGAACCCGACCGGCGCGGCCTATAGCCGCGACGAGTTGCAAGCCCTTGCGGCGGTGCTGCTGCGCCACGAGCAGGTCTGGATCTTCACCGATGACATCTACGAAAAGCTGATCTACGACAATTTCGACCTGGCGACCGTGGTGCAGGCCGAACCGCGGCTGCGCGACCGCACCATCACGATGAATGGCTGCTCCAAGACCTATGCGATGACCGGCTGGCGCATCGGCTTCGCCGGCGCCCCGCGCCCGCTGATCGCCGCCATGGACAAGCTGCAGGGCCAGAGCACCGCCAACACCAGCAGCGTCAGCCAGGCCGCCGCGCTGGCCGCGCTGAGCGGCCCGCAGGACAGCATCGAGACCATGCGGCAGGCCTACGCCAGGCGGCGCGACATGGTCGTTCCGCTGCTGAACCAGGCCTCCGGGCTGCGCTGCCATCTGCCGACCGGCGCGTTCTATGCGTTTCCCGATCTGCGCGCCTGCCTGGGCAAGACCAGCGCCGGCGGTGCCTTGATCGACACCGATGCCGCCTTCGTCACCGCGCTGCTCGCCGAGCGCGGCGTCGCCATTGTGCCCGGCTCGGCGTTCCTCGGCCCCGGCCATTTCCGCATCAGCTTCGCCGCCGACGATGACACGCTGCGCGAGGCCTGCCTGCGCATCCGGCGCTTCTGCGCCGACCTGCATTGACCGGGAGACACGCCGTGCCGGATACGGTTCAAACCGATTTCGATCCGATCACCCTGGAGATCTACTGGAACCGGCTGATCTCGATCGCCGACGAGGCGGCAACCGGCCTGCTGCGCACCGCGTTCTCCACCATCGTGCGGGAATCGAACGACTACGCCACGGTGCTGATGGACCGCAACGGCGACAGCGTGTCGGAGAACACCGGCGGCATCGCCTCGTTCTCCTGCATCCTGCCGAAGACGACAAAAGTGTTCCTGGAGAAATTCCCAGCGGACACCTGGCGGCCGGGCGACGGCGTGGTCACCAACGATCCGTGGCTCGCCACCGGCCATCTGCCGGACTTCACCGTGGTCACGCCGATCTTCCATCGCGATCGGCTGGTCGGGTTCGCCGGCTCGATCTCGCACTCGCCCGATGTCGGCGGGTCGCTGTGGTCGGCCGATTGCCGCGAGCTGTTCGAGGAAGGCATCCGCATCCTGCCGATCCGGCTGCTGCGCGCCGGCGAATGGAACGCCGATCTGATCGACGTGCTGCTGGGCAATGTGCGTGTGCCGCGCCAGGTGCTGGGCGACCTCCAGGCGCAGGTCGTCGCCAACGAGGTCTGTGCCCGTGGGGTCGATGAGTTCCTCGGCGATACCGGGCTTGACGACCTGCAATTCCTGTCCGCGGCGTTGCAGGAGCGTGCCGATCGCGCGATGCGCCGCGCCATCCTCGCCGTGCCCGACGGCACCTATTACGCCACGATCGAGGCCGACGGCTACGACGAGCAGCACACCAGGATCGTCTGCAGCGTGCAGGTGAGTGGCGATACCATGCACATCGACTATGCCGGCACCTCCGCGCAGATCGATCGCGGCATCAACTGCGTGCTGAACTACACGCACGCCTATTCGGTCTATCCGGTGAAGTGCGCGCTGGACCCGTTCACGCCGCGCAACGAAGGCTCCTATCGCTTGATCACTGTCAGCGCGCCGGAGCGGTCCATTCTGAACCCGGTCTATCCGGCGCCGTGCAGCGCGCGCCAGCTTACCGGGCATCTGCTGGCCGGCGCGATCTACCAGGCGCTGTCCCCGGTGCTGCCGAGGCAGATCATCGCCGAATGCGGCGGCGCGCCGACCATGCGCGCGCTGTTCAGCGGCATCAACCGGGACGGCGACCGCTTCTCCCAGGTGCTGTTCGCCAGCGGCGGCATGGGCGCGCTGCCGCATCGCGACGGCATGTCCACCACCGCCTTTCCGACCAATGTCGGCGCCGGCAGCATCGAGGCCTATGAGAGCGTCGCCCCGCTGCTGGTCTGGAAGAAGCGGCTGCGCACCGATAGCGGCGGTGCCGGAACATTCCGCGGCGGGCTGGGCCAGGAGGTGGAGATCGAACTGCAAACCGAGGGACCGGCGCGGCTGTCGCTGCTGTCCGACCGGCACCAGCATCCCGCCTCGGGCGTGCTGGGCGGCCTGTCGGGCGCGCCGTCGGTCGTTACGCTGGACGACGGCACCAGGCCGCATCCCAAGTCGCGCAGCTCGGTCAAGCCCGGGCAGCGCCTCACGTTGCTCTACGCGGGCGGCGGTGGCTATGGCGATCCGCGACAACGCGACCGCGACGCGGTGCGGGCCGACCTGCGCGACGGCTATATCTCCGCCGACGCCGCGCGACGCGATTACGGGCTGGAGTGAGCCGCATGCTCGAGTCCACGCGCACGGCGCGTATTGATGTCCCCACGCGCACTGCGCGTATTGGCGTCGATGTCGGCGGCACCTTCACGGATCTGGTGCTGCATGATCCCAGCCGCGATCTGGTGCATACCGGCAAGCTGCTGACCACGCCGGACGATCCAAGTGCCGCGATCATCAGCGGCGTGGTCCGCCTGCTGCGCGAGGTGGGGCTGCGCCCCGCCGATCTGCACAGCGTGGTGCACGGCACGACGCTGATCGCTAACACGATCATCGAGCGCACCGGCGCCACCGTCGGCCTGCTCACCACCGAAGGGTTCCGCGACAGTATCGAGATCGGCCGCGAGACCCGCTACGACCTGTACGATCTGTTCCTCGATCCGCCGCCGACCCTGGTGCCGCGCTACCGCCGGCTGGAGATCCCGGAACGCGTCAGTGCCGATGGCGAGGTGCTGCTGGCGCTGGACGAGGCCGCCGTCGCGCGGGCCGCGCGCCAACTGGTCGAGCGCGATGGGTGCGAGGCGCTCGCCATCGGCTTCATGCACGCCTATCGCGCGCCGGCGCATGAACAGCGCGCCGCGGCGATCGTGCGCGGCCTGTACCCCGACCTGGCGCTGTCGCTGTCGGCCGAGGTGGCGCCGGAAATTCGCGAATTCGAGCGCACCAGCACGGCCTGCGCCAACGCCTATGTGCAGCCGCTGATGCGGCGCTATCTGGATCGGCTGGAGACCTCGCTGGCGGAGATCGGTTTTGCCGGGCGGCTCTATGTCATGCTGTCGGGCGGCGGCATCACCACGCTGCGCGAGGCCAAGGCGTTTCCGATCCGGCTGATCGAGTCTGGCCCCGCCGCGGGGGCGATGGCGGCCGCCTTCCTCGCCAGGCTCACCGGGCTCGATCGCGTGGTGTCGTTCGACATGGGCGGCACCACCGCGAAGATGTGTCTGGTGGAAGACGGCGCGCCCGACCACAAATTCGATTTCGAGGCGGGGCGCGTCCGGCGCTTCCAGAAAGGTTCCGGCCTGCCGCTGAAGGTTTCCGTCGTTGACATGATCGAGATCGGTGCCGGCGGCGGCAGCCTGGCGCATGTCGATCCCGGCTCCGGCCTGATGAAGGTGGGGCCGCGCAGCGCCGGGGCCGATCCGGGGCCGGTCTGTTACGGACGCGGCGGCACCCAGCCGGCCGTGACCGATGCGGATCTGGTGCTGGGCCGGCTCGATCCGGGGTATTTCCTGGGCGGCGAAATGACGCTGGATCCCGACGCCGTGCGGCGCGCGTTTGCCGGAACGATCTCGGCGCGGATCGGCGTGGATGTCGAAACCGCGGCCCTGGGCGTGCAGCGGATCGTCGACGAGATGATGGCGGCCGCCACCCGCATGCACCTGGCCGAGAAGGGCAAGGACCCGCGCAAATACACGCTGATCGCCTTCGGCGGCGCCGGGCCGGTGCATGCGCACAACCTGGCCCGCCTGCTCAAGGTGGGCAAGGTGGTGGTGCCGCTGGGCGCCGGCGTGGCCTCCGCACTCGGCTTCCTGGTGGCGCCGCCGGCGACCGATATGGTCACCAGCTATGTCACGCGACTGGAACGAGCGGACTGGCGGCACATCGATGCGCTGTTCGCCGACATGCGTGATCGCGGCTGCCGGTTGCTGAGCGAGGCCGGCGCCGATCCCGCGCGGATCGAGTATCGGCCCAGCGCCGAGATGCGCCATGTCGGGCAGGGCTTCGAAATCCCGGTGCGGCTGCCGGGGCTGCGCCTGTCGGCGGACGACCTGCCCGCCATCCGCGCGGCGTTCTTCGAGCTTTATCGCCTGCGGTTCGGCCGCACCATGGAGGAGGCGCCGATCGAAGTGCTGAGCTGGCGCCTAGGCTGTGTCGCGCCTGGGCTGGATATCCGCCTGGGCGGCGCGGCGCCCGCGGACGGCGCCGATGCGCAGGCCGCCAGGCGCGGGGCGCGCAACGTATTGTTCGAGACGCATGGCTGGCGGGAATGCGCGGTCTATGACCGCTACAAACTGCCGGTCGGCGCGCGGTTCGCCGGACCGGCGCTGATCGAGGAACGCGAATCCACCTGCGTCGTCGGCCCGGATGCGATGGTCAGCGTCGACGCGATTCGCAATCTCGTTGTCGAGTTGAACTAAGGACTTGCGGCGAAATATGTGGTTCAGTTTGCCGCGTCTCTACATCCGGTGTCATGGCCGTCCCCGGGCTTGGCCCGGGGATTGGCCCGGCCGCCCACGACTTCTCCCGGCGCCAGCAGCAAAGTCGTGGGTGGCCGGGCCTGATCCCCGGGTCAAGCGCCCGGGGACGGCCATGACACGGGGGAAACAGGGCGCCCCGCTGGCGGCGCGCAGAGACCGGGAGGCGTCGCCATGATCACCGGCAGGACCACCCTCATCGCCCATCTCGGTTACCCGACCGAGGCGTTCAAGGCGCCGATGATCTACAATCCGTGGTTCGAGATGCAGGGCATCGAGGCCGTCGTGGTGCCCCTGGGCGTCGAGGCGAAGGACTATCCGGCGCTGCTCGCGGCGTTGTTCCGCTGCAGGAACGTGCACGGCGCCCTGGTCACCATGCCGCACAAGGTGACGACGGCGCACCTGGTGGACGCGCTGAGCACGACGGCGCAGATCGCCGGGGCGTGCAACGCGATCCTGCGCCGCGCCGACGGATCGCTGCTCGGCGACATGTTCGACGGCGCGGGCTTCGTGCGCGGCGTGCAACGCAAGGGCCGGCAGGTCGCCGGCGCCAGCGCCCTGGTGGTCGGCTGCGGCGGTGTCGGCTCGGCCATCGCGGCGTCGCTGGCGGCGGCCGGGCTCGCCGCGATCGGCCTGTTCGACACGGCGGGCGAGGCCGCGACGGCGCTGGCGACGCGATTGCGGCGGCACTATCCGGCGCTGCGGATCGCCACCGGGGCGAACGATCCGGCCGGCTACGACATCGTTGTCAACGCGACGCCGCTTGGCATGAACGCGGGCGACCCGCTTCCGGTCGAGGTCGAAAGGATCGCCCCCGGCACGTTCGTCGGCGAGGTGGTGATGCGGGAGGAATTCACCCCGCTGCTGCGCGCGGCGATGGGCAGGGGCTGCGCGGTGCAGGTCGGCACCGACATGCTGTTCGAGATGATCCCGGCGTATCTCGAATTCTTCGGTTTCGGCACCAGCACGCCCGAGGAGCTGCGCGCGGTGGCGCAAATCAAGTACTGATTGCCGTCAAGCGCACCTAGCCCGTCTTATTCACCGCATAGCAGGGATTCGCTGACGGGCATGGTACAAACGTCTGGAATCGCATAGAGATTG
>Ga0209415_10010691_pt1 | contig 15555 bp, 13 predicted proteins | sample PeaSoiSIISIP2007_FD_187696 | JGI IMG/M metagenome (GOLD analysis project Ga0209415, IMG submission 187696) | Peat soil microbial communities from Weissenstadt, Germany - SII-SIP-2007 (SPAdes) (version 2) | ecosystem: Environmental > Terrestrial > Soil > Wetlands > Peat | place: Germany... | reverse complement strand
CCCGGGCGGTCCTTCTCCGGGGTGATGCCCATGTAGCGGATCTTCTTCGAGACGTAGTAGAAGACCGCCTTGATCCTTTCCATGTCGGTGGAGGACCCGGCCGTGAGCTCGGCCACCTGCTTCTTCATCGCGGGGGTTATCGCGTCCAGGTGAGGCTTGCTCAGGTCCCAGTACCAGCGCGACACCGCGGCCCAGTCGGCGGTCGTGCTGACCGACAGGTGCTGGAGGACCTCGGGGTAGGGCGGCATGGCCGGCTCGTCGAACATCCTCGGCACCCGGTTCACCTCCCAGTGGTAGACGAGGCTGCCGGCGCCGGCCGCCGTCGTCGCCGAGACCGTCCCCGGGGTCTCGTCGCGCAGGGCGATCTGCCGGAGGGGCTTGTCCGAGGGCATGCGGATCTCGATCGAGATGTGCCTGATGTAGCCGCTGCCCTCCATCATGAAGTCCTCCGCGTATTCCCCGGGCATGAAGGGGCGCTCGACCGTGATCCGGATCACCGAGTGGACGATGTCGCCGATCTCGAGCTTGGGGATGTTGACCTTGAGGACCTTGGAGTTCGGGTCGTAGATGTTCTCCTGCATCTGGCTCTCGTCGATGCTCTCCTTCGAGTTCGCGGCCACGTCGACCGGCACGACGTCGCCGTTCGCCCTGATGATCTCGAGGCGCGGCACCGACACGGTCATGTAGGGGAGCAGGAAGTTCAGGCTCAGCGTGTCGTTGTTGCGCCGGCCCTTCTCGGTCAGCACCTTCGTGAACACCTCGTCCTGCATCTCGGCCGTCCCGTCCTCGTGCACGACGCGCATCGACTTCTGGTCGACGGTGGCGTCGTCGCAGTCGGGCAGCCGAGCCAGGGTGACCTCCGACGCCTCGGCCTCGACCTGCTTCAGGTCGAGGGTCGACCACTCGGCCCCGGAGTAGCGGGCGGCCTCCGTGGCCCTCCCGGGCGGCGCGAAGGCCAGCGCCGCGGCGGCGACAATCGCGGCAGCCAGGGCGAGGCTCGGGTGTCTCATGGGTGTTGGCGGGTGCGTGATCCTCGGCATAAGGGTGGGGGGAAGCTGTCCGCTCGGGCCCTGGAGGGCAGAAAGGCTCATGGTTCCCGGGTCCCCTTCGGCGGGCGGGGCGCCCTAGGCGGCGAAGCCGTAGTTGTAGGGGCTTCGCATGCGGCGCGACACGTAGTGGTTCGCCTCGACGTGGTGGGGCCCGACGAACTGCTCGGACTCGGCGTCCCACACGAGCTTGCGGCCGGTGCGAAGCGCGATGGCTCCCATGTGGCAGATCGTCGCCGCCTGGTGGCCGGCCTCGACGTCGCAGATCGGCAGCTGCCGGGACCGGACGCAGTCGAAGAAGTTCGTCATGTGCTCCTTGCTAACGGGCAGCCGGAACGAGCCCTCGGGCAGGGGCGTCCGGAGCAGGTCGGGGTCGCTGGCGGTGATCTCGTGGCGGTTCACCCAGATCCAGCCGCTCGTGCCCACGAAGCGGATGCCGTTGTGCTGGCCGTCCTTGTTCACGCTGGACCCGTAGATGTCGTCGTCCCGGGTCGTGCGCACGTGGATGCCTATGCCGTTCGCGTAGCTGTACCGGACGTCGTAGTCGGCGAAGGCGGTGTATCCCCCGGGGACGGGCTCGGACAGCTCCTCGCCTTCGACCTCGCGGGGCGCGACAAGGCCGACCGCCCAGTTGACTATGTCCAGGTGGTGCGCGCCCCAGTCGGTCATCGTGCCGCCCGAGTAGTCGTACCAGTAGCGGAAATACGTGTGGCAGCGCTGCGGCATGTAGCCGACCCTCGGCGCCTGCCCCAGCCAGAAGTCCCAGTCCAGCGTGGAGGGCACCGGGACCTCCTTGAACGGGCCGTCGCGCATGCCCGCGGGCAGCCACACCTCGGCCCGCTCGATGCCGCCGATGCGGCCGTTTCGCACGAGCTCGCTCGCCAGCCGGAACCGCTGGGAGCTGCGCTGCTGCATGCCGGTCTGCAGCACGGTCCCGTGCTTGCGCACGGCCTCGATCACGTGCCGACCCTCCTCGATGGTCAGCGTCAGGGGCTTCTCGGCGTAGACGTCCTTGCCGGCCCTCGCCACGGCGATGTTGACCAGGCTGTGCCAGTGGTCCGGCGTGGCGTTGACTATGGCGTGGACGTCCTTGCGCTCGAGGAGCCTGCGGAAATCCGAGTACTGCGCCGGGACCTTGCCCCCGGCCGCGAACTTCTGGGCGGCTGCGGCCGCGTGGCTCGAGTCGACATCGCAGACGGCGACGACGTCGCCGTGGTTTGCGGCGTTGCCCAGGTCGGCCCTTCCCATGCCGCCGCAGCCGATGAGCGCGATCCCCGGCCTGTCGTTCGGCGCCGGGGCCGGGGCCGGCTCCTCGGCCCGGAGCATCTGGCTCTCGACGAACCACGAGGGCAGGCCGGTCGCCGCGGCCGCCGCGGCGACCCGCCCGAGGAAGGTCCGGCGCGAGACCTGGAACTGCCTCGGCGGCGAATGCGGCGCGGCCTGGCCGGACGGGGTGGGTGGGTTCATCTTTTTTGCGCGGGCGCCCGGCGATCCGAGGGTCCGGGTGTGCCGAGGAACAAGGAGCAGGGTGGCGTCAATTGCAAGCTGCGCCGCTGCCGGCGCGCGCCTAATCGCGCCCAAAAGCCGCGGTACTCTGTGCCCGGTGCGCTCCCCGGCCATGATTTTAGAGTGGCTAAGAATCCGCGCCGGAGGCAACCTGCCCCGCTTGGAGAAGTCCGGTCAGTTCAGCCGAATCCTGGCACCTTTGCCCTCGCCTGACCGTCTTTTCCATGTGCCCGGGGACACCCTCGGCCCCGGCGGCCGCAGCAAGCGTTTGGCATTTGGGGGCCAGGCCCGCGCCTGGCCCTCCTCTTGATAACCCCCCCAGGACCCTTTACCGCAGAAAGCGCATCCGCCAGACATCGCCCTAATCAAACGACCATGAACACCCCCGGAATGAACCGCAGAACCTTCCTGAAGACCGCCTCGCTCGCCACCGCGGCCGTCTCGTTGCCCAACATCCTGCGCTCCCAGGAAGCCGGCGCCCAGACGCCGAACAACAAGCTCAACGTCGCCTGCGTGGGCGTCGGGGGCCGCGGCGAGGGCGCGGTCGCGGGCATGAAGGGGGAGAACCTGGTCGCGTTCTGCGACGTAGACGACGAGCGGGCCGCGAAGACCTACGGCGAGTTCCCGAGCGTGCCGCATTTCCGGGATTTCCGGGTCATGCTCGACAAGCTGGGCGACAAGATCGACGCGGTGACGGTCTCCACTCCCGACCACATGCACTTCCCGGTCGGGATGGCCGCGCTCGCCCTCGGCAAGCACGTGTTCATCGAGAAGCCGCTCGCCCACAACGTCCACCAGACCCGCGTCCTCCTGCAGACCGCACGGGAGAAGAAGGTGGCGACGCAGATGGGCAACCAGGGCCACGCGGGCGAGGGAGCCCGCCGGCTCAAGGAATGGGTCGACGCGGGCGTGCTCGGCGAGGTGCGCGAGGTGCACAGCTGGACCGACCGGCCCATCTGGCCCCAGGGGGTGAAGCCCCTCGACCACAGCAAGATGATGCCCGTCGTGCAGCCGACGCTCGACTGGGACCTCTGGCTCGGCGTCGCCCAGGCCCGCGAGTACGATCCTGCGTACTTGCCTTTCACCTGGCGCGGCTTCTGGGACTTCGGGACCGGCTCGCTCGGCGACATGGGCTGCCACATCATGGACGGGGCCTACTGGGCCCTCGGCCTCACGGCCCCGACCTCGATCGAGCCGGTGAGCGCCAACGGGACCGCGATCAGCTACCCGTCGTCTTCGGTGATCCGCCTCCAGTTCCCCGCCCGGGGAGACAGGCCGCCGGTCCAGTGGACCTGGTACGACGGCGGCCTGATGCCTCCGCGGCCGCCGGAGCTCGAGGAGGGCCGGGCGCTCCAGGACAACGGCACGCTCCTCATCGGCTCAAAGGCGACCGTCGTCGCCGACACGTACTACGACAGCATCCGGATCGTCCCCGAGACCAAGATGAAGGAGATGGCCCCGGGCCTGCCTCCGAGGACGATCCCGCGCGTGCCGGGCGGCCACTTCGCCGAGTGGATACGCGCCTGCAAGGGCGGCGTGCCCGCCGGCTCGAACTTCGAGTACTCGACCCGCCTGGCCGAGAGCGTGCTGATCGGCAACATCGCGCTCCGCACGAACCGCCGGATCGAGTGGGACTCGGAGGCCATGAAGGTGACGAACCCGGCGTCGGCCAACGAGTTCGTGACCGAGCGCTACAGGCCCGGCTTCGGTGTCTAACCCACGCGCCTCCCCGAATCCCATGAGCGAGACAACCCAATCCCCCCAGCCGGCCCAGCGCTGCGAGTACGCCTGGGCCTTCCTGCTGCTGCGCCTGTTCCTCGGCCTGCGAACGCTCCTCGAGGGCCTCGAGAAGTACGAGCGCAACGGCCGCTACACGTTCGCCAACTACTACGAGAACATGAAGGGGATGGCGCAGGGAATCACGGCCAACTCCTTCCTGCCGCTCTGGGCCACCCGCCTCTACGCGGACTCGCTGGGCTACCTCCTGCTCTTCCTCGGGGCGCTGCTCCTGCTGGGCGTCAAGTCGCGCGAGACCCTGGTCGTCACCGGCCTCCTCTACGTCAGCCTCTCGTTCGGGCTCATGGCCGTCCAGGAGAACGAGGGCGTGGCCTGGCTGGCCATCCACGTGATCCTTATCGTCGGGGCGCTCCTCCTCGTGCGCTACGAGCGCTTCGCGCTCCTGCCCGACCGCCGGGCATAGGCCGACCCGCCGCCATGCCCGCCGCGCCCCCTCCCGGGTTCACCCGCCGCGACTTCCTCGCGACCGGCGCCAAGCTCGGCGCCGCGATCATCGCGGCCCCGTACCTCTCTCGCGCCGCCCCGGCCCCAGGCGGGGGGGAAAGCCTCAACGTGGCCATCGTGGGCTGCGGCGAACAGGGGCGCGTGCTCATGAACGCCTCGTTCAGGATCCCGGACATACGCTTCCGCGCCGTCTGCGATATCTGGCCGTACAACCGCAGGTACGGGGAGCGCCTCCTCAAGAAGTTCGGGCACGACCCCGTGCCGTTCGAGGACTACAGGGAGATGCTGGCGGCCACGCCCGACCTGGACGCCGTGATCGTCGCGACGCCCGACTTCATGCACGCCGAGCACGCGAACGCGGCGCTCAGGGCCGGCAAGCACGTCTACTGCGAGAAGCTGATGTCCAACACGGTCGAGGGCGCGCGCTCAATGGTTCGCACCGCCCGGGAGACGGGCCGCCTGCTCCAGATCGGCCACCAGCGCCGCAGCAACCCGCGCTACATCTACGCCCATGACCGGATCCTTCGCGACGCCAGGCTCCTCGGCCGCGTCACCAACGCCACTGCGCAGTGGGACCGGGCCGTCACGGAGGACCTGGGCTTTCCCGCCGGCCACGGTCTCCCGGAGGCCGTCCTGAACAAGTACGGCTACGCCGACATGCACCAGTTCCGCAACTGGCGCTGGTTCAGGAAGTACTCCGGCGGCATCATCTCCGACCTCGGCGCCCACCAGATCGACATCTTCAACTGGATGCTCGGCTCGAACCCGGTCTCGGTCATCGCCGGGGGCGGGCGCGACTACTACACGACCCACGAGTGGTACGACAACGTGTTCGCGATCTACGAGTACCCGACGCCGGCCCAGATCGTGCGCACCTGCTACCAGGTGCTGACCACCACGAGCGCGGGCGGAGGCTACTTCGAGTACTTCATGGGCGACGAGGGCGCGCTCAAGATGTCCGAGAACCCGAAGTACACGAGGCTCTACCGCGAGGCCAGGGCCCCGGACTGGGACCAGTGGGTGGACAAGGGCCTGATCGTGCGCCCCGGCTCCGGCGAGGGCGCGCCGGCGCCCGTCAAGCCCTGGGAGAAGCCGCGGCCACGCATTCCGGGCTTCTCGGGGGCGGCGGCGGTGGTCGACGTGCGCGAGACGGAGGCGCTGTCGGCGTGGGAGATCCCGGTCTCCCTCGACAAGCCGATCCACCAGCCCCACCTCGAGAACTTCTTCGACGCGATCCGCGGGAGGACGACCCTGCACAGCCCCGGCGAGGTCGCCTTCGCCACCGCCGTCACGATCCTGAAGGTGAACGAGGCCGTCGCCGCCCGGAAGATGCTCGCCTTCGCTCCCGACGACTTTACCGCATGAAAAACGCCGCAACGTTCCGACTCGCCGCCGCCGTCCTGGCGCTCGCCTCCTTCGCCCGCGCCGAGGATCTGGTCCCGCTGAAGGTCGAGCTGCCGAAGCCCCTCTTCGTCGGCACGCCCCGGCCGATCAAGGTCTCGAACCTTGAGCCGCCGGAGGCCGCGGCCAACCGTCCGCCGGTGATGGTGCCCGCGGGCACCGTGCTCCTCTCGCGCGGCAAGCCCGTCACCGCGAGCGACTCGTACCCGGTGATCGGCGAACTCGGCTACCTGACCGACGGCGACAAGTCCGGGGTCGAGGGCAGCTACGTCGAGTTCGGGCCCGGCGTCCAGTGGGCGCAGGTCGACCTCGGCGCGCCCGCCAGGCTGGCCGCCGTCGCGGTGTGGCACTTCCACGCCGAGGCGCGCGTGTACCACGCGGTCGTCATCCAGGCCTCCAACGACCCGGCCTTCAAGACCGGCGTCACGACGCTCTTCAACGACGACGACACCAACGCCGACGGCCTTGGCAAGGGGACGGACCCGGCCTACGTCGAGACCTACAAGGGCAGGGTGGTCGACGCCAAGGGCGTCGTCGCCCGCTACGTCCGCCTCTACAGCGACGGCAACACTTCCGACGAGCTCAACCACTACACCGAGGTGGAGGTTTACGGGAAGCCCGTGAACTGACGCGCCCGCGTGGTGGCGCGCGCCTGCCGTCCGCCGTGCCCAAGATCCTCTCCCGCTGGCTGCCCCTGGCGATAGTGACCCTGGCGGCGCTCTGGATGAGGACGCGGGGGCTCGCGCTGCGCCCGATGCATGCGGACGAGGCCAACCAGGCGGTCAAGGCCGGCGAGCTGCTCGAGTCGGGGCGTTACGCGTTCGACCCGCGCGACCACCACGGCCCGCTGCTGTACTACGCCGTGCTCCCGGTGGCCTGGCTCCGGGGCCAGAGGACCCTCGCCGGCCTGGACGAGGTTACCGTCCGCACGGTCCCCGCCCTGGCGGGGGCCTTGTCCGTCCTTTTGCTGGGCATCCTTGCCGCCCCGCTCGGCCGCTGGCCCTCGCTCGCGGCCGCGGCGTTCCTGGCCGCCTCGCCCCCCGCGGTCTACTACAGCCGGTATTTCATACAGGAGACCCTGCTCGCGGCGTCCGCGCTGGCAGCCTTCGCCTGCGCTCGCCAGTGGCTGCGCGGGGGCCGGACGCGCTGGGCCGCGGCGGCCGGCGCCTGCCTGGGCCTCATGCTGGCCTCGAAGGAGAGCGCGCCGCTCTTCGCCCTGGCCGCGCTCGCGGCCTACCTCGCCGCGCGGGCCGCGGGCGGTCCCTCCATGCCCAGGAATCCCGCGGGCGCCATCCTCGCCGGGGCCGCGGCGGCGTTCGCCGTGGCGGCGCTGTTCTACTCCTCGTTTGGCGCGCACGTCTCCGGCCTGCGCGACGCAATCTGGGCCTACGGGCAGGCGCTGGCGCGCCTCCGCGGCGCCGATACCGGCCACGAGAAGCCGTGGTGGTACTTCCTGAGGATCTTCACCTTTCAGCGCGCCGGAGGTCTTGTGTTCGAGGAGGTCGGGTTCGCCGCCCTGGTCCTGGCCGGCTTCGGCGTGGCCGTCTTCCGGGGGCCCCCGCTGCTGCGTTGGGCCGCCGCGTACTCGGGCCTCGTCCTGGTCGCCCTCTCTGCGGTGCCCTACAAGACGCCGTGGCACGCCGTCGACCTCGCGCCGGGCTTCGCGCTCCTGGCCGCTGGCGCCGTCGCAGCGCTTTCGCGGACGAGGCCGGGCCGGTGGGCCGCGGCCGCCGCGGCGCTCGCGGTCCTTGGATTCCTGGCCTTCCAGGCCGACCGGGTGACCCGGGCCTACGCGTCCGATGCGCGCAATCCCTTCGCCTACGTCCACAGCTCGCCGGACGTTCTCAAGTTCCGGCCCATGGCCGACAAGGCCCTCGCGCGCGCGCCGGGGGGCACGATCCGCGTGATTAGCGAAGAGTACTGGCCGTTGCCGTGGTATTTCCGGGGGCTGGGGCGCGTCGGCTACTGGGACCGGCCGCCGGCGGACTGCGACGGCGCGCTCGTCGTTGCGTCCGCCGACCAGGCCGATGCCGTCCGCTCGCGCCTCCACGGGGCCTACGCTGAGTCGTACCTCGGCCTGCGCCCCGGCTTCGTCTGCGTCGTCTTCACGCCCCGGCCATGACTCCGCGCAATTCCCTCGTCGTGCCCGTCTACAACGAGGCCGGGAACATCGCGGAGCTCGTCGAGCGGGCCTCCGCGGCCCTCGGCGCCCGCGCTGAGCCCTTCGAGATCATCCTCGTCAATGACGGCAGCGCGGACTCGACCGGCGCCGAAATCGCCGCGGCGGCCGGACGCTTTCCCGCCTGCCGCGAGCTGCGCCTGCCGGCGCACGCCGGCCAGGCGGCCGCCCTGCTTGCGGGCCTGCGCGACGCGCGCGGGGAGCGGATCCTCACCATGGACGGCGACCTCCAGAACGATCCCGCCGACTTCCCGGCCCTTCTTTCGCTGCTCGAGTCCGGCCCATTCGACCTTGTCTGCGGCTGGAGGGTCGGCCGGCGGGATTCCCTGCTTCGCCGCGCGATGTCGCGGGTTGCTAACTCCGTCCGGCGCGCCGTCCTGGCCGACCGGGTCCACGACGCGGGCTGCCAGCTGCGCGCCATGCGCCGGGAGGTCCTGGCCGCCGTGAAGCCGATGGCGCTGCTCCAGGCCTTCATCCCGGCCCTGGCGGCGGCGGCCGGCCTGCGGGTGGGCGAGGTCCCCGTGCGCCACCACCCGAGGCTGCACGGCAGCTCGAAGTACGGCCTCGCCAGGCTCTGGTGGCGGCCCGCCTTCGAGATGCTGCGCCTGCGCCTGGACCTGTGGCGGCACCCGCGTCCATGAGCGCCGACGTCTTTCGCCACGAGGCGATGGCGACCTGGTTCGAGATCACCGTCGCGGGCCAGGAGGGGCCGTACGCCCGGCAGGCGGCGGCCGCGGCGTTCCGGGAGCTCGACCGCATGGAGGGCGAGCTCAGCCGCTTTGTCGAGTCGAGCGACATCGCCCGCGCCAACCGCCTGCCCTTCGGGGGAACCGCGGTGATCGGCGACGACGCGATGGAGTGCCTCCTCATCGCAGCCGGGGTCGCCGAGGCGACGCGGCGCGCCTTCGACCCGGCGTACGGATCCGAGCGCGGGCCGGGGCTCCCGGACGGCGCCCCCGCCTTCACCCTCGACCCGGCAGCGCATGTGCTGACTTCGCAGGCATTGCGCCTCCAGGTCGACCTCGGGGCTGTGGGCAAGGGCTACGCCCTCGACCGGATGGCGGATGTGCTGGCCGAATGGGGCGTCCCCTCGGTCCGTCTCAACAGCGGCGGCAGCACCGTGCTGGCCCGGGGCAGTCCCCCGTCGGCCGTTGGGTGGCCGGCCGGGCTCGGCGAGGGCGGTGCCCGCCGGGAGATCGTTCTCAGGGGCGCGGCGCTCAGCGGCTCTGGGCTGGCCGTGAAGGGCCCCCACCTGGTCGATCCCCGGACCGGCCTTCCGGCGGCCCGGACCCTGCGGGCCTGGGCCTTGGCGCCGGGTGCCGCCGTGGCCGACGCCCTGTCGACCGCGTTCTTCATCATGACCGACGCCGAGGTGGCTGGATTCTGCTCGGCCAATCCGGGCATAGGCGCCGCGTTGGCCCGGCCGGACGGGACGCTCGGGCTCCACGGGCTTCTGGCTCCGCCCGATGCCGGGGGTTAGGGCGGGGCGCTCCCGGCGGGCGGCCCCGGAATTGTGCTCGCCGCCGCCGCGATGCAAGCGCCATCCTTCCGCCCCAACCGACACATGCCGGCCAGCTCCCAATCGACCGCGAACCGCGCCGTCTTCCTGAGCTACGCGCGAGAGGACACGGCCGCGGCCAGCCGGATCGCCGAGGCCCTGCGCAGCAACGGAGTCGAGGTGTGATTCGACCAGAGCGAGCTCCGGGGCGGCGACGCCTGGGACCAGAAGATCCGCAGGCAGATTGACGCGTGCACACTCTTCGTGCCGATCATATCCAGGAACACCGAGGAGCGCGGCAAGGGGTACTTCCGGCTCGAGTGGAAGCTGGCGGTCGAGCAGACGCACCTCCTGATGGAGGGCGTGCCGTTCCTGGTGCCGGTCGTCGTGGACGACACGCCTGATTCGACCCCAGGGGTGCCGCCCGAGTTCCGGCGCGTGCAGTGGACGCGCATGCCGGGAGCGCTGCCGTCGCCGCAGTTCGTGGAGCACGTGAAGGGCCTGCTCGACGGGAGGGCGCCGCCGGTCGCGGCCAGCCGCTCGGAGGCCGCCAAGCCGGTCCCCGCGGCCGCGCCGGCGAAGTCCGGCGCCGCGGCATGGGCTCCCTGGCTCATAGGGGCCCTCGTCCTTGCGCTCGCCGCGGCGGGATGGTTCGTCCGCAGGCCCGCGCCCGCCAACGGCGGCGCGGCGGAGCCAACGTCCGCCCCCCGGGTCGGCGACAAGTCGATCGCGGTCCTCCCGTTCGAGAACATGAGCGAGGAGAAGGACAGCCTGTTCTTCACCGACGGGATCCACGAGGACATCCTGACCAACCTTGCGCTAATCCGCGACCTGCACGTCGTCTCGCGCACGTCGGTCATGCAGTACCGGGGGACCACGAAGACCATCCGCCAGATCGGCTCGGAGCTTCGCGTGGCGTACGTGCTCGAGGGCAGCGTGCGCCGCGTGGGAAACAAGGTGCGGGTGACCGGCCAGCTGATCAACGCGCGCACGGACGAGCACGTGTGGGCGAAGGCCTACGACAGGGACATCACCGACATCTTCGCCATCCAGGCCGAGCTGTCCCAGGAGATCGCCGGTGCCCTGGCCGCCGCGCTCACGCCGCAGGTGAAGACCCTGATCGAACGCCGCCCGACCGAAAACCTGGCCGCCTATGATTTCTTCCTCAAGGGCCGGGACGTGCTCAACCGCTCGCCGGCCGGGCAGCCGGCGCGGCTCAAGGAGGCCGAGGAGCTCCTCCAGCAGGCGGTCGACGCCGATCCCAAGTTCACGGAGGCCTGGTGCTCGCTTTCCGAGGTACACTCGCTGTTCGTCTTCTGGGCGATCGACCACACGGCCGCGCGGCTGGCCAAGGCCGACGCGGCTATCGGCAACGCGGTGCGTCTGGCGCCCGACGCCCCGGACGTCATCCGCGCCCTCGGGACCTACGCCTACTACGCCTACCGTGACTACGCGCGCGCGACCGAGCAGTATCTCAAGATCGCCCAGCTGCAGCCAAACGACCCGACTGCGATCTCGTCGCTCGGCCTGATCATGCGCCGCCAGGGGCAGTTCGCGCAGTCGCTCAGCTACCTGCGAAGGGCCGTCGAACTCGACCCGGGCAATGTGAGCTATATGCGCAATCTCCTGCAGTCGCTGCGCTACGCGCGGCGCTGGGACGAGGTGATCGAGACTCAGCGGAGGGTGATAGCGATGATCCCGGAGCAGCGGCTCAGGGAGGAGGTCACGCTTGCTTACCTGTTCACGTATTCCAATGGCTCGACATCGGAGGCGGAGCAGCTGCTGGCCCGGTTGACTCCGGAGCAGCTGAAGAACGCCCGCGTCATCAACCTGCGCAAGAACCTCGCGGACTGGAAGGATGACTTCGCCGAGTTCAAGCGGCTCGACGCCCTCCAGCCGTTTTTCGATGAGGACGGCACCGAGCATTTCTACCAGGCCCTGAACGCGGCCGAGGCCTATGCCGCCCACGGCGACCTCGCGTCGGTCCGGTGGCGGCTCGCCGATTTCCCCTCGAATCTGCGCGCCCGAATCGAGCGCGAGCCCGCCAACCCCAGGCTGTACGGCGCACTTGGGGAAATGGAGGCCCTGTTGGGCAACGGGGAGGAGGGCCTGCGCCTGGCCCGGAGGGCCACGGAAATGCTACCCGAGGCGCGCGACAGGATAGACGGCCCCAGCCTGAGCCTAAACGTCGCCGGGGTCAGCGCGTTGAACGGCGACAGGGAGTGGGCGCTATTGGAACTGGCCCGACTGCTGAGCATACCCAGTCCCGCCAATGTCCACACGTTGAGGCACCACCCGCTCTTCGCGCGGCTTTGGGGCGATCCGAGGTTCGAGGCCCTGCTCGCCGACCCGAAGAACAACGCGCAGCTGTTCTGAGAGGCTCTTCGGCCTGCTCGCGGCTCCCGTGGAAGATCAGCCCGATTGGCGAGGGGCCTGCCGGTCGGCGGAACTGCCGGCCAAGGCCTTCGGTGCGGACCTCCTCAGGTGGTACCTGTCCCACACGACCTTGACCACGTAGACCAGGATGGCCGCGTTGACCACGAGGATGGACAGCCGGAGCCACGTGAACTTGTGGAGGAGAATGAGGCATTCCTCCGGCACAAAGACCCCGGAGGATATGACGACCATGTACTCGGCCCAGGCGGCTCCGATCCACAGGCCGAAACCCTCGACAAGGAGGATCGATGCGTAGAGCGCCGACAGTATGCCGAGACGAACCAGGGTCCTGGTGTCGACGAGGCCGACCTTGTCCAGCAGGAACACCACGTACCTGTTTTCCGGGGATATCCTGGCGACCTCCAGAAAGCGGAGCGCGAGCGCGGGAAGGTCGCTGTGGATTATGTCCAGCACCCCGAGCGAAAGGCACGCGAGGACTATGCCCTTGGCGAGCTTCGCCCCGGCGATGAGTTTCAGCCCGAAGGGGGCCTTGATGTTTGCGTCTGGTTTCAGAGGATCCTTTCGAGGTGTTCCCGGAGCGGTGCCGGCCATGCCAAAGGGGCGATGCTCTCATGTCCCCCGCCCGGCGGCAAGCCCGGCCGACGATCGCGGCCCGGAGTCCGGGCCCCAGGGGGGCCGCAGGCGGCCAAGCGACCACGGGCGCCCGGGGTTCCGATGCCTTCCGGTCATTGGTCCTTGACGGGATTGCCCTTCGTATGCTTGTCCTCGCCTGATGCGCGCGGCCAAGCCTGCGCCGACCGAGCCGCCACCCCCATGCCCCCTACGCCCAAGCCCACCGAACCGACGCCCGGCCAGCCGGGCGCGGTCGGGAAGGACGCCCCTGCGCGGATGGCGCCGAGGAAGGCGCCGTGCGACGTTCAGGTTGATGAGTCCCGGAATCTCGTCACGTTCAAGTATTTCGGGCACGTGACCGCCGCCTCGATGAAGGCGGTCACCGAGCGGGCCGGTGCCATTCTCTCGAAGTTGCGGCCGGGGTTCACCGTGTTGGCCGATCTGAGCGGGCTCGAGTCGATGGATCTGGACTGCGTGCCCGATCTCACGGGTATGATGGACAGATTCAGGGCAGCGGGCGTCGGCACCGTCGTGAGGATCATTCCGGACCGGTCCAAGGACATCGGGTTCAACATCCTCGCCATCGTGCACTACCGGCGCGGGGTCCACGTGGTCACCTGCGAGACCACCGCGGAGGCCGAGCGGATCCTCAAGCTATGATCGGGCGCCGGGGTGGGCCGACGCAAGCCATCGCCCCCTGCGCGCCGGCGGCGGCTCGCGCGGTGCGCTGCGCGAACGCTGGCACAGGCCTTCCGCACCCGCCGGATCCGCAATGACGCCATCGATCGGAAGCACCCCCCTGTCCGCGCGGGAGAAGATCGGCTACGGGCTGGGCGACGCGGCCAGCCACATCGTCTTCGACAACGTCATGTTCTACATGACGTTCTTCTACACAGACATCTTCGGGCTTCCGGCGGCATTTGTCGGGGGCATGTTCCTGATCGCCCGGGCCCTGGACGCGGTGAGCGATCCGGTAATGGGCTGGCTGGCGGACCGCACCCACTCGCGCTGGGGCAGGTTCCGCCCCTATCTCCTGTGGGGGGCTGTTCCCTTTGGGCTGAGCTGCGTGCTCGCGTACAGCACACCGAGCCTGGGGCTCGGCGGAAGGATGATCTTCGCCGGGCTGACGTACCCGCTGCTCACGCTGATGTACACCGTCGTCAACATCCCCTACTGCGCCCTGGGCGGCGTCATCACGGCCGACGACACCCAGCGGATATCCCTGCAGGCCTATCGCTTCGTGCTCGCGACCGCTGGCGGGATGCTCGGGACGATCCTGATGGTGCCGCTGGCGGGCTGGATCGGCGGGACCGACAAGGCCTCCGGGTACCAAGGCGCGATCGCCGTGCTGGCCGTGGCGGCAGCGGTCATGCTTCTCGCCTGCTTCGCCGCGACCCGGGAGCGCGTCCTGCCGAGGCGGGAGGCCGAAGCCTCGTTCTGGGCCGACGTGAGGGACATCGCGCGCAACGACCAATGGCGGATCGTCGGCGTCCTGACGGTGCTCAACATCCTGGCGGTCGCAACCCGGGGCGGCGCGATGATCTACTACGTGACCTACATTCTGGGGAAGGCGGGGCTGTTCACCGCGTTCCTGGCCACCTACTCGGCGGGCAACATCCTGGGTTGCCTTCTCACGAAGCCGCTGACCGACCGATTCTGCAAGGTGGGCGTCTTCACCTGGACCAACCTGGCCCTGGCGGCCCTGAGTGTCGCCATGTTCTTCGTGCCGCTCGAGCGGCGGTTGCCCATGTTCGCCCTCATCCTCGTCATCGGGGTACTGCACCAGATGATAACCCCGATCCAGTGGGTGATGATGTCGGACACCGTCGATTACGGCGAATGGAAGCAGGGCCGGCGCCTCACGGGGGTCAGCTTTGCTGGCACCCTTTTCGTGCTCAAGCTCGGGCTTGCGCTGAGCGGCGCCGTGATCGGCTGGGCGCTGGCCGCCAGCGGATACGTGCCGGGGGGGCAGACCCAGGCCCCCGGCGCCCTGAAGTGCGTCATCGCCCTGTTTACACTGTTCCCGGCCGCCTGCTACGCCGTGAGCGCCCTCGTCAGCAGGAGGTACAACCTTCGCGCCGGCGAAATGAGCTCCATCGCTGCGGCGCTCAAGCCCGGCGCCTGAGAGGCCCGCTCCATTCGGAGGAACGAAAGTTTTGGATGGCCTGGGGATCCGGAGCTTCCCATTAGTGGGACGGCTGGGTCTCGGTATCGGCCAACTTCTGCGGCCGGCAAAAGGGCTGGATTAAGCTTAGTTCCTTATTAACAAGGGCAAGCGTTTCTGGGGGTGCATGGCATGGTTCATGCCATTATTGAATCCATGCCCACTATGCAGCCGTTCTCACCTCGCGACGGGTCCAGTCGCCCCGCCGGAGCGCCGGCCCGAACCCCCGGGGGGGCTCCCCTTTAGCCGCCATGATCTTCGAATCCTTTCTCCAGGACATGCGCGTCGGCCTCAGGATGCTGGCCCACCGGCCGGCTTTCAGCCTCATGGCTGCGGCGTCCCTGTCCCTGGGCATCGGGCTGGTCGCCACCCAGTTCAGCCTGATCGACGGCGTCATTCTGCGCGGGCTGCCCGTCCCTGGCGCGCAGCGGCTGATGCACGTCTCGCGCGCGGACGTCCAGCAGGGAGGCTCGATCGGTTGGCAGTCGGTTTCCTACCGCGACTTCCTCGT
>Ga0209415_10010690_pt1 | contig 15556 bp, 15 predicted proteins | sample PeaSoiSIISIP2007_FD_187696 | JGI IMG/M metagenome (GOLD analysis project Ga0209415, IMG submission 187696) | Peat soil microbial communities from Weissenstadt, Germany - SII-SIP-2007 (SPAdes) (version 2) | ecosystem: Environmental > Terrestrial > Soil > Wetlands > Peat | place: Germany... | reverse complement strand
CCCACTGCGACGAGGCCCAGGGGTTCCTCCTCGGCCGGCCCGCCCCCCTGGCCACCCTGCGCGAGAGCGGGGCGCTCGCCGAGGACGGCTGAAGCCCCTCTCGCCGCCGGGTCAGTCGAAGACGATCACCGAGCGGGCGATCTCGCCCGATTGCATCGCCTTGAAACCCTCGTTCACCTCGTCGAGCGAGATCCGGGCCGAGATCAAGTTGTCGAGGTCGAGCCGGCCCTGGAGGTACAGGTCGACGAGGCGCGGCATGTCGACCCGGAACCGGTTGGAGCCCATGAGCGAACCCTGGAGCTTGCGCTCGCCGATGAGCGCGAGCCCCGGCACCTCGACCTTGGCGCCGGGCGGCAGCAGCCCGACCACGGTGGCGGTGCCCCCCGGTCTGAGCATGCCGAAGGCCGCCTCGGCGGTCGCCTTCGCCCCGATCGCCTCGAAGGCGTGGTGGACCCCTCCGGAGGTCATCTCGAGCACGGCCTTGACCGGATCGCCCTCGGACCCGTCGACCGTGTCGGTCGCCCCGAACCGCTTGGCCATCTCGAGCTTCACCGGGATCCGGTCGACGGCGATGATCCGACCGGCGCCGGCGAGCCGAGCCCCCTGGATCACGTTCAGCCCGATCCCACCGCAGCCGATCACGGCGACCGTCTCGCCGGCCTGCACGGCGGCCGTGCGGACCGCCGCCCCCACCCCGGTCATCACCCCGCAACCGATCAGCGCGGCCCGGTCGAGGGGGATCTCGTCCACGATCTTCACGAGCGCGTTCTCGTGCACGAGCATCTGCTCGGCGAAGCTCGAGAGCTGGAACCACTGGTTGATGGGGGTGCCGTCGGCCAGGCTGATCCGGGGCCGCTCGTCGGGGCTCCGGCGCATCTCGGTGGACGCGCACCGGTTGGGGTATCCGCTCACGCAGTGCTCGCAGTGGCCGCAGAACACCGAGAGGCAGCTGATCACGTGGTCGCCGGGCTTCAGGTAGTCGACCTGGTCGCCCACCGCCTCGACCACCCCGGCGGACTCGTGGCCGAGACAGGCCGGCAGGCGGCCGGGGATCGTCCCGTCGATGGTGTGCAGGTCGCTGTGGCACAGACCCGCGGCGGCCGTCCGGACCAGCACCTCCCTCGGTCCCGGATCGTCGAGGACCAGGTCCATGATCTCGAGCTCGCCGGGACTGGTGTGAAGGACGGCTCCGCGCATGCCCACTGTCTATGCCCAGGCGGGAGGGGCCGCCAAGCGGCCCTTGTACCATGTCGGCCGTGCTGAGCCCCGAGGAGCTGCGCTCGCGCGCCGATGCTCTCGGGTGGTTCCACAAGATCGACCTCGGACAGGGCGTCGTCACCCACGGGCTGTCGTCGGGTCCCTACGTCGGGCCGGACCAGCTGCCCGAGCTGAAGGGCAAGACGGTGCTCGACATCGGGGCCTGGGACGGCTTCTACTCGTTCCAGGCCGAGCGGCTCGGGGCCTCCCGGATCGTCGCGCTCGACCACTACGTCTGGGGCGTCGACATGGGGGCCCGGCAGGTCTACTGGGCCGAGTGTGCGGAGAAGGGGGTGCTCCCCGACCACGGTCGCGACACCACCGACTTCTGGAGGCCCGAGCTCCCCGGCCGGCAGGCCTTCGACTTCGCCCGGGCGGCGCTGCAGTCCAAGGTGGAGCCGATGCTGGCCGACTTCACCACCGTCGACCTCTCGACCGTGGGCCACTTCGACGTGGTCCTGTACCTCGGCGTGCTCTACCACATGAAGGAGCCGCTCACCGTGTTGGAGCGGCTCCGGGCGGTCACCGACGAGGTCGCGGTGATCGAGACCCAGGCGGTGGCGGTGGCGGGGATGGAGGGGCAGAACCTGCTCCAGTTCTTCGGGGGCGAGTTCATCGGCGACTACGGCAACTGGTACGTGCCGACGATGGCGGCGCTGAGCCAGCTCGCTCTGGCGGCCGGCTTCCGGCGGGTGGTCCCGGTCGTCGAGGCGGAGGTGGCGCCGGTCTCGCTGAGCACCAAGGTCAAGCGCGCGCTCCGGCCGCCCCGGCTGACCGGCCCGAGCTCGCACCCGAACCTCACCTACTACCGGGCCGTCGTCCACGCGTTTGTCTGACCGTCCGGCGGCCCCGGGGGTGCCGGACGGTCAGACGCTCTCGGCGACCGAGGCCCGCTGGCTGGCCATCGCCGCCCAGGGCCTCGCCGCCCCGCGGGGCCACGACGCCGCCCGGCGCCCGGGCCGGGCCCGGCTCACCGGGCTGCTCGACACGCTCGGCACCCTCCAGCTCGACGCGGTCAACGTGCTCGAGCGGACCCAGTTCGTCGTGCCCTTCAGCCGGCTCGGCGCGTACGACCGAGAGGTCCTGGCGGACCTCTCGGGGCCGGGTCGGCCGTGGTTCGAGTACTGGGGCCACGCCGCTTCCCTCCTGCCGGTCGCGATGTACCCGCTCTTCCGCCCGCGGATGGCCGCCTTCAGCAGGGACGAGGTCGACAGTGCGGCCCCACAACGCCGTCGCCACGCGTGGCGGCTCGCCCACGCCGACTACCTCGCCGCCGTGCTGGCCGAGGTGGCCGACCGGGGCCCGGTCGCCGCGTCCCAGCTGTCGGACCCGAGGCGCCGGGCCGGGGAGTGGTGGGACCGCCGAAGCCTCGGGCGACGCGCCCTCGAGCTGCTCTTCGGCGACGGCGTCCTCGCCGGCTGGCGCTCGCGGAGCTTCGAGCGCGTCTACGACCTGGCCGAGCGGGTGCTGCCGCCCGCCGTGCTCGAGGCTCCGGCACCGAGCCTCGAGGAGGCGAACCGCGAGCTGCTGACGGTGGCGGCGCGTTGCCTCGGGGTCGGCACGGCGGCGGATCTCGCCGACTACTTCTGGCTCCGGATCCCCGCGGCGCGGCCGAGGATCGCCGAGCTCGTGGAGGAGGGGCGGCTCACCGCGGTGCGCGTCGAGGGCTGGCGGGAACCCGCCTACGTCGCCGGAGTGCCCGGGCCCCGGCCGCCCCGGCGAGAGGGCGCGACGTTGCTCTCGCCCTTCGACTCGCTCATCTGGTACCGGGCCCGCACCGAGCGGCTGTTCGGCTTCCACTACCGCATCGGGATCTACCTCCCCGAGCCGCAGCGACCCCACGGCTACTACGTGCTGCCGCTCCTCGTCGCCGACCGACTGGTGGGCCGGCTCGACCTCAAGGCCGACCGGGCCAGCTCGACGTTGCGGGTGGTCGCCGCGTACCACGAGCCCGGCGAACCGCCGCCCGAGACGGCGGCCGCCGCCGCTCCCGAGCTGCGGGCGATGGCGGCGTGGCTCGGGCTCGGCGGGGTCGAGGTGCGGGCGAGGGGCGACCTCGCCCCCAGCCTGCGGACGGCGGTGCGCGCGTCGGTCTGAGCCGCGGGCCGGTCAGCCCGAGACCCACAACCAGGCGGCCAGGCCGACCCCGGCCGCCGCCGCCAGGACCCGCATGACCGGGCCCGGGACCCGGCGGGTCAGCGAGGGCCCGACGCTGCTCCCGGCCAGCAGCCCGAGACCGAGGGGCAGCGCCGCCCCCCAGTGGACCGGGCCGAAGGCGGCGAAACCGATCGCCGCGACGAGGTCGGCGAAGCCGAGCAGCATGTTCTTCAGCGCGTTTGCTCTCGGGAGATGGTCCTCGACCGTGAGGAGGAGGAGCGCGAGCAGCATCACCCCCGAGCCGGCCCCGAAGTACCCGCTGTAGACGGCCATCGCCAGCAGGCCGGCCGGGAGGAGCAGCGGATGGGGCTCGGCCCGCCGGCGCTCCCGCCACCTCGAGACCCGCGGCTGGAGGAGGAGGGCGGCCGCCGCCAGGACGAGCAGGAACGGGACGATGCGGTTGAAGACCCGGTCCGGGGTGAGCAGGAGCAAGGCGACGCCGGCTCCCGAGCCGGCCGCGAGCAACAGGGCCCACCGGCGCAGCCACCCGAGCTGCCCGGCCAGCTCGGGCCGGGAGCCGATCGCGGCGCCCGGGAAGGAGCCCACCAGGGCCACCGCGTTGGTCACGTTGGCGGGGAGGGGTCTGATCCCGACCGCCAGCAGCGCGGGGTACGAGATGAGCGAGGTGATCGCCCCGGCCGAGCCCATCGCCCCGGCCACCATCCCCGCCCCGACCAGCAGCGCGGCATCGCCCGGCGAGGTCACGGTCGAGGATAAGTCACCGGATCGTCACGCTCGGCCTGCCCGACCAGGTGGACCCGCCACCTCTAGCGTGGGGTGGATGGACCCGGACGAAACCGGCCCGCCGGTCGACCCCGAGGACTGGTCGGACGAGGAGTGGCTCGCCTGGCTGCGCGCCACCGACCCCGCCGACCGGCCGGCCGAGCGCCCCGCCACCACGGCCGGTCGTCTGACCCACTCGGCGGGGGGACAGGTCCTCGGCACGGCCATGCTGGCGATGGCCCAGGCGATCTACGGGCGGCGCGACGACGAGATCGTGGTCGTCGTGGAGGGTGCCTCCGAGCCCACCGGCGAGGACCTCGAGGTCCACCTCGATCCCGACCATCCGGAGCGCTCGACCGCGGTCGTCCGCCCGACCCGACGGCGAGGGCCGGCCTAGCTGGTCGGGACCCGGCCCACGCCGCCGTCGACGAGCAGCATGTCGGCCAGGTGGCGGTCGGCGTGGACGGCGCGCCACGACAACATCGACTGCGCGGCGGCCAGCACCCGGCCGGGGTCGTCGACCTCGGCCCGCCACGACGGGTCGGCCGCGAGGTCGAAGCAGCGCCAGTCGCCGTTGCCGTACTGGACGTAGGCGAGCGAGTCGGTGCGGACCACGGCGAGGTTCTGCCGCTCGAGCCGCCGGTCCCAGGGCCAGTCGTGCGGGCCGAAGAGGATCTTCTCCCAGCGCCAGTCGTACTCCCAGTGCGCGGCGCCCCGCCACCACGGCGGGTCCTGGCCGGCCAGGAACGCGCTCAGCGGCAGCCCGTCGCACTGGGCCGGGACCTCGACGCCCATCGCGTCGCACAGCGTCGGCATGACGTCGATGTTCTCGGTGAACGCGTCGACGACGGTGCCCTGTCCGGCGCGATGCCGGGGGTCGCGCACGATGCCGGGGACCCGGTAGCTCGCCTCGAACGGCCCGCCCTTGCCGAGCGTCCCCTGGTCGCCGAGCTGCTCGCCGTGGTCGGAGGTGACCAGCACGAACGTGTCGTCCCACATCCCGAGTTCGTGCAGGGCCGCCCAGAGGCGGCCCAGCTGCTCGTCGACATCGGAGATCATCCCGTAGTACTGGGCGCGCAACCCCCGGAGCGCGGCGGGGTCGGTCGGGGCACGGAGGTCGGCCAGGTTCCCGGCCGGCGGCATCGGGCGGTCGGGTGCGGCGACCGGGTCGGCGACGTCGTCGGGGTCGTACGCCTCGGACCAGTGACCGGCGGCCGCGTACGGCGGGTGGGGCCGGAGGTAGGTGGCGTGCGCGAACCACGGGCCCTCCCGGCTCCGGAGCCACTCGAGGAGTCGGTCGGTGAGGAACGCCGAGATGCCGAGCTCGGCCGGCCGCAGGGGCTCGGTCGAGAGCGCGCGTTCGGCGCTCGGGAGGTCGTGCCCGCGCGCCGCGAGCCACCGGAGCCAGGGCTCCTGCTCTGCGACCAGCTCGAGCTCGGCCACGAAGCCAGGCAGGACGCCCTCGTAGGTGGAGAGCCTCGGGTCCGTCGGCCCGTCGGCCATCTTGGGATCGATGCCTTGGTCCGTGTAGCCGAACAGCGCCGGCTGGTAGCCCGCGCGTCTCGCCGCCCGGGCGAGGTTGTCGAACCGGTGGTCGAGCGGCGTGCCGTTCCCGACCACGCGATGGTTCATCTGGTACATGCCGGTGTAGAGCGATGCCCGGCCGGGCCCGCATGGCGCCGACTGGGCGTAGTGGCGGCGCAGGAGCGTGCCCGACCGGGCCAGCAGGTCGAGGTTCGGGGTGCGCACGATTCGATGGCCGACTGCCGACAGGCAGTCGCCGCGGAACTGATCGACGGTGACCAGGAGAAGGTTCAGCGGACGGGGCCTCCGGAACGCGCGTGCAGACGCTGTTTAGCCCAGGTCGGTGTCCGGCGCGGTCCTCGACGTCCACGAAGAGGTGACAAACGTGAAGCGGTCGGCTACCACCGGGGCGACGGTCAGAACTGCGAGGTCATAAGTCCGACGGTCGGGCGATCGTCGAGGTGAGGCTCAGCCGGCCGGTCCCGGGATGTGCGCGGTCGCGGTGGCGGTTGCGACGACGGTTCCGGAGGTGTCGAGCAGCTCGCCGGCGAGGAAGGCGACGTGCCGGCCTTTCCGCACCACCCGCCCCCGCCCGATCAGCCGGCCGGGCGACACCGGCCGCAAGAACTGCACATGGAGATCGGTGGTCGGCGCGAACTGGCCCGGACCGAGCGTCGCGACGAGAGCTGGGCCGAGCGTGTCGTCGAGCATCGCGGCGAGGAGGCCACCCTGGATGTTGCCGACCGGATTGAGGAACCGCTCTGACGCGCAGAAGGCCACCTCGACCGTGCCGACCTCCGGATCGACGGACAAGAGCTCCAATCCGAGCAACTCGGCGGCCGGCGGTGGGGGCACACGACCCTCCACGAAGTCCCAGAACGCGCCGCGCTCGTCCATGTCGTCCTCCTCTTTCCGGCAACGACGGCCTGTCTACCGTGCCGCTGTGACGTTCCGGCTGCCTCGACCCGTCCCGATCCGTCCGGGCCAGTCGCAGCCGGCTGCCTATCGTGAGCCGATGACCACCCAGACCGACCGCGCCGCGACCTTCCTCGCCGGCCACCGCTCGTCGAGCCCGCTGCTCATGCCCAACCCCTGGGACGTCGGCAGCGCCCGGCTGCTCGAGTCCCTCGGTTTCGAGGCCCTTGCGACGACGAGCGGGGGATTCGCCGCCAGCCTCGGGCGGACCGACGGGTCGGTCACCCGCGAGGAGGCGCTTGCCCATGCGGAGGCGCTCGCGGCGGCGGTCTCGGTGCCGGTGTCGGCGGATCTCGAGAACTGCTTCGCCGACGCGCCCTCCGGTGTGGCCGCCACTGTCGAGGCGGCGGTCTCGGCCGGCCTGGCCGGCTGCTCCGTCGAGGACTTCTCGAAGGATCCCGAGCGCCCGATCTACGAGCTCGCCCTCGCCACCGACCGGGTGGCGGCCGCGGTCGAGGCGGCCCATCGGGGTCCGGTGCACCTCGTGCTCACCGCCCGGGCGGAGAACCTCCTGCATGGCCCGAAGGACCTCGACGAGACCATCGCGCGGTTGCAGGCCTACGAGGCGGCGGGTGCGGACGTGCTGATGGCGCCGGGCCTCTCGGATCTCGGCGACATCGCCCGGGTCGTCTCGAGCGTCGGGCGGCCGGTGAGCGTGATCGCCGTGCGGGGCCGGACGGTCGCCGAGCTGGCCGATGCGGGGGTCGCCCGGATCTCGGTCGGATCGTCGTTCGCGTGGGTCGCCATGGCCGCGCTGGCCGAGGCCGGTGCCGAGCTGCGGGCCGGCACCTTCACTTATTCCGAGCGGGCGGCCGCCGGACGGGCAGCTGCGCTCGCGGCGTTCGGAGGGTGAACGCGGGCGGGGGCCCGGCCCCCGTCCGAGGCGTCAGACCCTCGGGGGTGCTTGCATCGGGACGTAGTTGTGCCAGATGTCGTTGGTGGTGCTCAGCCGGCTCGGATCGGCGGTGTATGCGTCCACCACGTAGTCGGCCGCCCACGGCGGGAGATAGATGAGCGTGCCGGGCGGCGGGTAGATCGTCACGCCGACGGTCGAGTGCGGCCGGACCACGACGGGCTCGTTGTGGGAGGTGGTCCAGAACCCGGCGGGGTGGGCCGCGCCCGTGTCCACCATGAACTCCGGTCTGAGCGTGCGGCCGGTCTGGTTGGTCACCGCGAGGGTGATGGCGAACACGTGCTGGTCGCCCGGTCCGATGTCGGCGGAGAGGAAGCGGAGTGCGAGGGGCGCCCCGGTGAAGGACAGCCCGGACAGGACGGCGGTCGCGACCCCGAGCACCCCCGCCGACAGGCTGGTGACGGCGACCCGGCCCCATCGGCGTCGCTCGGCTCCGGCCGCTGCCGCACCCACGGTGACGAGGCCGATCAACGCGAGGGGGAACATGTCGAGGAGGTACCCGGTGAAGCTCCGAGGGGCGAAGAAGAACGAGACCGGGACGAGCAGCATCCACAGTCGCTTCAGCGCTCCGAACCAGGCGACGAACGCCACCAGCGTGGCCAGATAGGCCACCAGGCTCGCGTACATCAAAAGACGCAGGTCGACTCCGCCCGTCAGCCCGTGGAGGGCGAGCGAGACGAGGCCCTGGCCGTCGGCCACCAGCGGCTCGTTGAACGGCAGGATCGTCCCGTGCCACCACGCGGAGGCACCCATGACGATGAACGGCAGGTTGACCGCGAGGAACACGAAGACCGTGACGACGACGTAGCGGACGACGACCGGGATCGGGGCACGCCCGTCGCGCCGGGTCTCGATGAAGATCCCGATGACGAGGAACGGGAGCAGGAACCATGGGGTCTGCTTGATCGCGCAGGCCAGGCCGAGGGCGATCGGGCCCAGCCACCCGGCGACACCGGCGCCTTTCCCCTTCCCGTAGCGGTCCCACCTCCAGAGGGCGAGCAACGCGAAGGGGAGGAACGTTGCGTCGGTGCCGCCGCCCCCGAAGATGCCCGTGAATATCCCGGTCAGCGTGATGAGCGCCGCGAGCCAGCGGAGCGACCGCGGTACGAGGAAGAAGAGGAGCAGGGCGGTCGCAAGCCACGCGTAGAGGTCCATCCAGTCGACCACCTGGTGGCGGAACCCGAGGAGGAACGCCGGCGCGTACACCAGGAACGAACCGGCCGGATACGACACGCCCGAGACGTGTCCGCCGGTGACCGTGTAGGTCCAGAACAGCTCGGGGTTCTTCAAGAAGCGGGCTGCCGCGGTCAATGACGCGGTGTACGGGTTGTGGCCCAGCGTCAGCACCCGTGCCGCGACGTGGTCCAATGCGGAGGAGTCGGTCGGGTAGTAGATCCGAGTGTGGATCGAGATGACCTCCGGGGCGGTCACCGCCGCGAGTGCGCCGGCCATCCCGAGGCCCTGATGCCACCACGCGCCGGGGCTCGGGCCACACCAGCAGAGGACGAAGCCGACGAAGCTGAGCGCGACGAGGGCGGGGGCCAGCGCGTCGATCACCGGCCATGACCACCACGCCCCCCACAGGTTGACGCCGCCCACGAGCACGCCGAGCCAGACGAGGGTCCAGGCGACCCGCTCGAGGAGATCCGCCCGATCCGGAGCGAGCGGGCCGGACAGGGCGGCGCGGCCGTCGCCGATTCCGGCGGGCGTGGGTCCGACGAAAGCGGCAAGCCTCCGCCGGATCGAGGTGAGGGGGTTCGGCATGCTCAGATCGGGCTCCGTTCCGGCCGCGAGTCTGTCATCCTGCGCACCGGGTGCCTGCCTTCTTCGGTCCGGGCGCCGGCCGGTAGGCTGCAACCTCCATGGCGGGCGCACCACGCCGACCGCCCGCAGCCCCGGTGCCTGTCACCACCTCCCGCATGCAGGGCGCACGACCGCTTCGGATCGCATCGGCCCATCGGAGAAATGAAGTTCGCCATCCCACATGTGCACGAGTCCGTGACCGACGTCACCGACGTGTCACCTAGTCGAGCCCTCGTCCCACCGGGCGCGGCGTCGGCCTCCCCGGCGGCGGCTCCGAACGAGCGCCCCGCGGTGCCGCTGTGGCTGTCGACCGCGGTCGGGACCGCGGGCTACGGCGGGATGGTGGCGACCGGAACCCGGCTCGGGCCGCTCCCGAACCCCCCGAGCGGGGTCTGGTGGTTCCATCTCCCGCCGGGACACCTGGGCCTCCTCCGGGTCCTCTTCTATGTCGCGACGGCGTTCGCGATCGCCGGGTGGCTGGGCGCCGGCCAGGCGGCCCGGGCCGGACGGCTCTCGGTCCGCACCTCGGTCGCCGTCCTGGTCGCGTGGTCGGCGCCGCTCCTCATCGGCCCGCCCATCTTCAGCAAGGACCCCTACAGCTACATCGGCCAAGGGCTGATCGCCCATCGGGGGTTCAACCCCTACGTCGTGTCGCCGTCGGTGCTCGGCCACGGCCCGCTGCTCAACTCGATCGCGAGCGTCTGGCGCCATTCGCCGGCCCCCTATGGCCCCTTCTTCGTCGAGATCGCCCGGGCCGTGACCGCGATCGTGGGGCCCTCGATCGTGCCCGAGGTCGTGGTCATGCGGGCCCTCGAGATCGTCGGCATGGCCCTGTTGGTGGTGTTCCTGCCGCGCCTCGCGCGTCGCCTCGGCGCCGACCCGGGGATCGCCCTGTGGCTCGGGGTCCTCAGCCCGCTCGTCCTGCTCAGCTTCATGGCGTCCGGGCACAACGACTGCCTCATGATCGGGCTCGTGGTCGCCGGTGTCACCCTCTCGCTCGAGGGTCGCCGGTCGATCGGCCTCGTCCTCTGTGCGCTCGGCGCCATGGTGAAGGCACCGGCGGCGGCGGCGATCGTGTTCCTGGCGATCGACGAGCTCCGGTCGCGGCCCTGGGACCGGCGGTCGCTGCGCACCCTGGCCAAGGTGGTGCTCGTGCCGGTGGCGACCGTGGTCGTCGTGACGCTCGCCAGCGGGCTCGGGTGGCGATGGCTCCAGCCATCCAACCTCCGGATCCCCGCGCAGCTCCGGATCGACGCCACCCCGACCGTTTCGCTCGGCGTCGCCATCTCGAGGATCCTCAGCCTCTTCCGCATCCACGCGGCCCAGGCCGGCACGATCACGGTGGTCCAGACCATGTGCGCAGTGCTCGCGGCGGCGGGGGTCGTGTGGCTCGTCGTGGTTTTCCGGCGCGAGAACCTGGTCCGGGTGCTCGCGGTCGTGCTCGTGCTCGTCGTCCTGGCCGGCCCGACCCTGTGGCCGTGGTACCTCAGCTGGGGTCTGATCCTGCTCGCCGCCACGAGCGCCCAGCGATCCCGGGTGCTGGCCGTGGTGGCGGCCTTCGCCCTGCTGCTCGCCGGGCCGGTCGGCACCCCCCAGCTGGGTGGATATTGGTTCTGGGGGGTATCGGTGACGACGGTGGCCGGCTGCGCCTGGCTACTCTCTCGGCGGAGATGGTCCAGCGTGATCCTGGGCGAGAGCTCCGCCAGCTGAAGCGATGACCTCGATCTCCAACGCCAGCCGCCGGACCGCCCATTCCACCGACGTCGCGGAGGCACCACCTCGCCCGGCACCGGAGCCGCCCGAGCGGCGCCTGACCGGAACCCTCGAGCGCATCTGGAACGTGAGCTGGCGTCCCGGGTCCATCTACCTGTTGTCCCGGGCACTCGTGCTGGCGACCATGGGGGTCGTCGCGGCGATCGGAGGCGGGAGCCTCGGTGACCGCATCTACCGGTGGGACAGCGTCTGGTACCTGCGGGCTTCAGCTCCCGTCACGTCTCACTTCACGGTTCACGGCCACCTCTTCAGTGGGGGCTATCCGACCCACCTGCCGGTCGGCCCCCACGGCGGCGTCATCGCGAACACGATCGCGTTCTTCCCCGGTCTGCCCCTGTTGATCCGCGGGCTCGCGGCGATCACCGGCATGTCTCAGTTCTCGGCCGGCGTCGTCATCTCCAACCTGACCGGGCTGACCGCGACCATCGGGATATGGATGCTGGTCCGGGAGTTCGCGGGCGAGCGGTCGGCCAACCGCGCCACCGTCCTCTTCGCCTTCTTCGGCGGCTCCTTCGTCTTCTCGATGATCTACTCGGAGGGGTTGGTCATCACCGGAGCGGCGTTCGGTCTGCTCGCCCTCATGCGTCGCCGTTGGGTGCTCGCCGGCGTGCTCGGGTTCATCGCCACCGCAGCGGCGCCCATCGCACTCGCCTTCGTCCTGAGCTGCGCGTGGGCGGCCGTCGTCGCGATCCGGCGCGACCGTGACTGGCGCGCGCTGGCGGCGCCGGTGCTCGCACCGATCGGGACCATCGCCTACCTGTTGTGGACCTGGCGGCACACCGGCACCCTCTCGGCGTTCTCGCGTACCGAGCGCGGCGGGTGGCACAGCTTCCTGTCGATCGCGTACCCCTTCAAGATCATCTGGGCCAACCTCGCCCACCCGATCACGACCTACGCCAACCAGCGCCTCGTCTTCTTCTGCATCCTCGGAGTGGTGGTCGCCGCGGTCATCGCAGTGCGGGACCGCCAGCCGATCCTGCTCCTCCTCTACGGGCTCGGGGTCGGGGTGCTGGCGATCCTCACCCAGCCGGTCGGGCCGCGGCCCCGGATCATCCTCGACGCCTTCCCCCTGATCCTCGCGGTGGCCCTGCACTACCGCGACGGCTGGAAGTACAAGGTGGCGCTCCTCGCCTCGGTCGCCTTCCTGGTGGGAATGACCGCGTACGAGGTGGGCGCCTGGTCGGTCTTCCCCTGAGGCGCGCCCTCAGGGAAGGCTGACGGCGGCCGGGCCGAGGTCGACGAACCGGGACTCGACGAGGACCGGGACCACCGCGCTGACCCCGGCCTCGGCGGCGTAGCCGACGTCGTCCCCGTAGCCCTTGGCCTCGAGCTCCCGGCCCGAGGCGCTCGCCCGGAGGGCGACCTCGAGGCCGTGTGCCTGGACCGCCCCGTACACCTGGGCGGCCGCGTCAGCCTCGGGCGAGCGGCTCCCGGCGAGCGCAGCGATCACCGCCCCCGCCCCGAGCATGTCCTCGAGGCACGGGCGGAGCGATCCGTCCGCCCACCGCTCGCCGCAGGCGACGACGGTGACGCCGGCCCCGCCCCCTTCGAGCCAGGCCCCGACCGCGGGAGCGTTCCGCAGACAGGCTGCCACCACGGTCGACCCGGCTTCGGCGGCCAGCGCCGCGCAGGTCGAGCCGTTGGGGGAGGGCAGGACGACCGCGGTGCCGCCGGCGAGCTCGCGCAGGCGGAGGGGCGAGAGCGATGGGCCCGTCCGATCGCCGGCGGCGAGGACGGCCCCGACGGAGCTCGCGTAGGCGGCCGCGGCCGCCGCGTCATTCCAGCGGAAGGGATGGACCGTCACCCCGACCGACAGGGCCGCTTCGACGGCGGTGCTGAAGCGGAGGACGTCGACGATGACCGCGGTGGTGCCGGGGACGAGGGTCGCCGCAACTGGGCCCCATTCGAACCGGACGTCGAAACCCTCCTGGCGGTGCCACTCCGGCGCGGTCACGGGCGCGGCCATCGGTCGGTCGGGTGTCGTGGGGCGGCGGGGCGGCGGGGCGGGGCCATGTCGGACCGTCGCGGGCGCTTGCCGCGCGACGGTCCGCGATCGTAGGGGGACTGACTCCTCCCGGGGCGCGCTCCGCCGCCCCGGTCAGTGCAGCGTGGCTACGAGGCCCGCCGTACCGTCCTGTCGAACTCGGGGGCACGGCCGCTGGAGCGGGCCGACCCCGACCGTGTTCGCGTCCGTCGCGATTCGGTCACCGAGACGAGGCTGGGCGGTCGGAGTGTTCCGATCGACCGTTCCATCCGGGCCCCGACGACCGCGCGCCGGGCTGCTTCGAGGCTGGTCAAGACGATCGCGATGCCGACGAACACCGCGAGGACAATCCACAGGTGCATGGTGATCCCTCCAAGGACGCGATACCCGGCTCAGCGGGCCGCCACACCTCGCTCGTTCTCCCAGGTGAGCCCGACTGGCGGCCAGCGCCCAGTTGTGCCAGAAGGGGTGGATGCCCGTGCTCGCCATCGCTCATCGGGGTGACCCGGTCGCGGCGCGTGAGAACACGCTCGGCGCATTCGCGGCCGCCGTCGCCGCCGGGGCCGACATGGTCGAACTCGATCTGAGGTGTACCGCCGACGGGTGCGTGGTGGTCCTCCATGACTCCACCCTGTCCAGGCTGTGGGACATCGAGGCCGCCGTTGCCGACATGGGTCGGGCCGAGGTGGCAGAAATCGGCGAGGGCGACCTGCGGATCCCCACGTTCGCCGAGGTGCTTGAGACTTTCGATGTTGCCCTCATGGTCGACTTCACCGGGGCGGAAGTTGTCGAGGGCGCGCTCGAGGACGCGCGGCGCGCCGGAGCGGTCGAGCGTTCGCTTTTCGTCTCGGGCAACTTGACCGCACTTTCCAAGCTGCGGGCCCTTGGCCCGGAGGTCCGGATCGGCCTGACCTGGACGAGCCCCGAGATGCCGACCGCCGGGCTCCTTGCCGACCTCTCGGCGGAGTACTGGAATCCGCACTTCACACTTGTGACCGAGGAAACGGTCACCCGGGCGCACTCGATGGGCGTGGCCGTGTCGACCTGGACCGTCGATGAGCGCGCCGACATGGTTCGTGTCCTGGCAAACGGCGTGGACGCCATCGTCTCCAACCGCGTCGGCGAGCTGCGTCGCGTGCTCCGCGGCCGGGACCCGTTGCTCGGGTCTTCGGCCTAGAGACAAAGGGACGTTGTCGACCACGTCGCGCTCCGGCGAGTCCCGCGGACGTTCACCGCCGAAGTCGGCGCACACGGTGACCGGGTCCTGCCGCCACCTCGTGAGCACCTGGGGTGGACGGCCTTGTGAGCTGGCCGAATGCCCCGGCATAGTGTGCGTCTGATGAGGGACGATCCGATCATCATCGGAGGGACACCAGGCTCGGGGACCACGGTGTTCGCTGCGATGCTCGAGCGGCTCGGCATGGATATCGGCAAGCGGGCCAAGTTCAACGAGTGGAAGCCCTTCGGAAAGTTCATGGCGAAGTGGCGCCCTGCGCTCGTCGAGCACGAGTTCACCGGGCGTCCCGTCGACTTTGCCGGCGCGGCATCGGATCTTGCGGTCGCGATCGCTCAGCACCGGGGAGCGTTCCGCGACGGGCCGTGGGGCTTCAAGCGCCCGATGGCCGGCATGGTCCTCGTGTTCCTCAACGACTGCATGCCGGACATGCGCTACATCCACGTGATCCGTGACGGGCGCGACATGGCGATTTCGTCCGACCAGAGTCAGGTCGAGAAAGTCGCCGATCTCCTTATCGGTGAGCCTGACGACACCGAGTCGATAGTGCGCTCGGCGGCGTCCTGGAGCGCCGCCAACTGCTACTCCCTCGAGGTCGGATCGAAGCTGCTCGCCGACCGATTCTTCGTCGTCCGCTTCGAGGACCTCATCGACAGCACCCGGCCGACCCTGCTTGAAGTGGCGCGGTTCGCCGGTCTGAAGACCGGTGACCGGCGGCTCAGCGAGGCGGCAGCGTTGCTCGAGCCCGAGACCCCGGGGGTCGGGCGCTCGATGCGACTGGGTGCCGAACAGCTCGACGCGGTCACCCGCGCGGCCGAGCCCGGACTCCGCGCCTTTCGTTATCTCGAGTAGCGACGGCGATCGGGGTTGCCTTCAAGAAGTCCCTGTTCCTGGAAGCAAGGCCATTCCGGAACTGCGACGTTTCGGGTTCAAGGTCGCCGTTGCCATCTTGAGACGTGGTTCGTGGTGCTCGAGCCCTGATCCCGGTGGAGAAACCGGCGATCATCGGTGGAAACGGTTGGGGGGTGTCCATGTGTGAGTGTCGTCATTGGTGGTCGCTCGGGCCCGGCATGTTTCGAAGGCCTGGGTACTCTGTGCCTCCCCGTAGCAAGGATGGAGTTCTGACCACGGTATGAGCGAGATCTTCGTCTCCTACTCACGTCGCGACAAAGAGTTCGTGCAACGCTTGGTCTCCGCGCTCGAGGCTCGCTCG
>Ga0209415_10010689_pt1 | contig 15556 bp, 15 predicted proteins | sample PeaSoiSIISIP2007_FD_187696 | JGI IMG/M metagenome (GOLD analysis project Ga0209415, IMG submission 187696) | Peat soil microbial communities from Weissenstadt, Germany - SII-SIP-2007 (SPAdes) (version 2) | ecosystem: Environmental > Terrestrial > Soil > Wetlands > Peat | place: Germany... | reverse complement strand
CTTTGGCCCAGCCGCCGGACTTTGCGTTGCGCCCGCCGATGCCGGGGGCGACGCGCCCGCAGGAAGGGACCGTCCGCGATCAAGCCAAAAGCGTGTTGGTTCCGGGCCGGTCCAATCTCAGCTTGGGCGGATTCTCGTCTGCCAGTCAGGGCGAGCAAGTGCTTCTGAACAAGGCCGGCGCCGAAAAGGCCGATCCGAATATTCGGCGTAAGGTCGATGAGGAAACCACGTCGCTGATCGAGGCGGACGATAGCTTCACCAACAAGATTCTGTTCTGGCAGGACAAGCCGATCCCGGGCGAGCCTTTGGATCCCGCCAGAGAAGCCAAGCGCCTGCAACAGAATTCCGCAGCGGCCAAGCCACCCACGGCCAATTCGCCGCAGATCATCCGGCGCGACAACAGTTGGCTTGGAGGGATTGAAGATATCTTCTGATCTGATGCGCCGTTTGGCGTCACGGACGGAGATCCCTCAATCGCCGAGACCGGGCCGATAACGGCCCCATCCCGGATAAAAGGAGTCCGCCGCTTTGCGGCGGACTCCTTTTTCACCGGCCCGTAAGGCCGGTGCCACTGCCCTCTGGATCGCGGCGCTTCGCTCGCGATGACGATATTTTCTGAACCGAACAAGATTGGCTCCAGAGAGCAACTCGCGATCGCGCGGAGATTCGATGACAATGGTTCCTCTCAAGATCGTGGCCGCTTGTCTGGCTGTCGGCCTATCGGCCCTCAGTGGTCCTGTTCGGGCGCAAGTGTTCAATCCCGAGACCTTTACCTTGAAAAATGGGATGCAGGTGGTGGTCATCGCCAACCATCGCGTGCCGGTGATCAGTCACATGGTCTACTACAAGGTCGGTTCGGCGGACGAGGTGGCCGGTAAGACCGGACTTGCCCATATGCTCGAGCATATGATGTTCAAAGGCACCAAAACGGTGCCGGCGGGCGCCTTCTCCCAACTGGTGGCGAGCAATGGCGGCCGCGACAACGCCTTTACCACAGCCGACTACACGGCGTTTTACCAGAACGTTGCCGCCGACAAGCTCGATCTGGTGATGAAGTTGGAAGCCGATCGGATGACCAACCTGTCCCTGAAGGACCAGGATTTTCAGCCGGAGCGCCAGGTTGTTTTGGAAGAGCGCCGGATGCGAATCGAGAACGAGCCGGAGGCGCTGCTGGAAGAGCAGATCGAGGCGGCCTTGTTTCTCAACAGCCCCTATCATCATCCAGTGATCGGTTGGCGCAATGAGATCGAAAAATACACATTGTCGGATATCGTCGACTTTCACCGTCGCTGGTATGCCCCCAACAATGCGGTTCTGCTGGTCTCCGGCGATATCACGGCGGCGCGGTTGAAGCCTTTGGCCGAGAAATATTACGGCGTCATTCCCTCCCGTCCGGTCCCTTTGCGTCAACGGACGGAAGAGCCGCCGCCGGTTGCCGCCCGCACCGTGGACATGCGCGATCCGGATGTCCATCAACCGAACTGGGAGAGACTCTATCTGGCGCCCAGTTATCACTCCGGTGAGACCAAATACGCCTATCCTCTGCAAGTTCTGGCCGAGATCTTGGGCGGCGGGACCACCAGCCGGCTCTATAAGACGCTGGTGGTCGACCAAAAGATCGCCGTTTCGGCCGCCGCCGGTTACGATCCGGGAAGCATCGGCCTTTCCTCGTTCTCTTTTGAGGCCAGTCCCCGGTCCGGAGTTTCGGTGGAAAATCTGCAAGCGGCGATGGTGGCGGAGATCCAGTCCGTCGCGACCCAGGGGGTTCGCGCCGAAGAGGTCGATCAGGCCAAGTCGCGGCTGCAGACGGCCATTGTCTATGCCAAGGATTCCTATGCCTCGGGGGCCCGCGTCTTGGGGGCGGCGCTCTGCACCGGCGAGAGCGTCGCCGACGTCGAAGCCTGGCCCGAGCGGATCGCCGCCGTGACCCCGGACTTGGTCAATGAAGCGGCGCGCCAGATTTTGCGCGACGAACGCGCGGTGACCGGACGTCTGCTGCCGTCCGACCCGAACGACGCCACGACAAAGGCTGTCACCTCGGAACCGGCGCCAAGGCTTCCGGCGGGTCTGTCGGGAAGGGAACTGCGATGACATTCCGTCCTCTCTTATGCGCTCTCGTCCTTTGCACGCTGCCGGTGTGGCCGGCGGCGGCGATGACCGTCGAGCGCGTTTCCAGTCCCGGCGGTATCGAGGCTTGGCTGGTGCAGGACCATGCCAATCCGATCATCGCGGTTGAGTTCGGTTTTAAAGGGGGGGCGGCCGTCGATCCCTCGGACAAGTCCGGCCTTGCCGAAATGGTCAGTGGGCTGCTTGACGAAGGCGCGGGGGATCTGGATTCGCAGGCGTTTCATGGAAAACTTGAAGATCTGGCGATTTCGTTCGGCTTTTCGGCCAGCCAAGACGCCTTTCAGGGCCATTTGAAGACGATCACCGCCAATCGCCAGACCGCTTTCGATCTGTTGCGCCTCGCCTTGACCAAGCCACGTTTCGACGCCGACGCGGTGGACCGCGTTCGGGGGCAGATCCACGCCATTTTGGCCGAGGAGTTACAAAGTCCCGATGTGATCGCTCGTCGGGCGTTCGCCCGCAAGATGTATCCCAACCACCCTTACGGATCGCCGATCAACGGGACGCCTGAGAGCGTCGATGCCATCACCGTCGCCGATTTGAACGCCTGGGTGGCAGGTCATTTGGGGCGCGACACGTTGACGATATCGGTGGTGGGCGATATCTCGCCAGCCGATCTCGGGCTCTTGCTTGATCAAACGTTCGGCGCCTTGCCGGCGCACGCGGCGCCGGTCGATGTCGCCGACATCGCGCCCGCGGCGGATGGCAAGATCGACGTCGTGCATCGTGCCATCCCTCAAAGCATCGTCTTGTTCGGGGAACAGGGCTTGAAACGCGACGATCCCGATTGGTATGTCGCCTATGTGATGAACTATATTTTAGGGGGCGGTGGTTTTTCCTCTCGGCTGATGACCGAGGTCCGGGTCAAGCGGGGGTTGGCCTATGGGGTCAGCAGCTATTTGTTGCCGCGGGATCATTCGGCTTTGTTCGGGGGGCAGGTGGCCACGCGCAACGATCGGGTCAAGGATAGCCTGCAGGTGATCAAAGAGGAATGGCGCCGGATGGCCGAAGATGGGGTGACGCCAAAGGAACTGGCCGACGCCAAGACTTATCTCAACGGCTCTTTTCCGCTGCAACTGGAAAGTACCGCGGCGATCGCCGGATTGGTGCAGGTCATTCAGACGGAAAAGCTGGGAATCGACTATCTCGACCGTCGCAAAGCGCTGATCGACAAAGTGACGTTGGCGGACGTGAAACGCGTGGCACGGCGTCTGCTCGATGTCGATCATCTGTCCTTTGTCGTGCTGGGCGATCCGCAGGGACTTTCAGCGGAATAGGCGATCCGGCATAGCAGAGTGAAACCGTGACTCATTTGGCCCTCGCGCGCTCGCGTGTTATGGTGCGCCGCTTGAGGGATGTGGAAAACGTCTTGAACGATAAACAGAAAAAAATCGGCCGTGACGAGGCCGTCCAAGCACCAATGAATCGCCACGCGACGCAAGACTCGATCGGCCCTGGGCGGCAGGTAGGGGGCTGACGGCATGGGGATGGTCAAGACACTGACCAGAAGCGAGGGGATTCGTCGTCTTTTGTGCTGGCTGGCGGCTCAATACATCCGTCTTGTCTATGTGACCGGCCGCTGGCAGGTCGTCGGCGGAGCGGTGCCCCAGGCGTTTTGGGACGAGGGGCGTCCCTTCATTCTGGCTTTCTGGCATGGCCGCATCCTGATGATGCCCTATTGTTGGCGGCGCCGGCAGCCCATCAAAATGCTGATTTCCCAACATCGGGACGGACAGATCATCGCGCGCACGGTCAGCCATTTCGGCATTGAGACCATTGTCGGCTCTTCTTCCAAAGGCGGATTGGCCGCGTTGCGCGGCATGCTGCAGTCCCTGAAGGGCGGGACATGCGTCGGTATCACGCCCGATGGGCCGAGGGGGCCACGGATGCGCGCGTCCGATGGGATCGCCCAGGTCGCCAAATTGTCCGGCCAGCCGGTCATTCCCTGCAGCTTTTCGACCAAGCGGCGTAGGATCTTGGGAAGCTGGGACCGCTTCGCCGTTGCCTTGCCGTTTTCCAAAGGTATTTTCGTTTGGGGAACGCCCATCAACGTGCCGAATGACGCCAACGGTCTGCGGGAGGCGAGGATGGCGATCGAAGCCAGCCTTAACGCCATTACCGAGCAGGCCGATCGCGCGATGGGACATCGTCCCGTCGAGCCCGCGCCAAGGCCGGAGGAGGCGGACGCCTCCGGCAATCGGGAGACCGAGCGGTGATTTTGGCTCTTTATCGTGGCCTAACCACCTTGGGTGCGCCGCTGATCGCCTATTATCTTGATCGCCGCATGGCGCGGGGCAAGGAAGATCGGGTTCGCTTCGGCGAGCGTCGCGGGGTGGCCAGCCAACCGCGGCCCGCAGGCACGGTGGTGTGGTTGCATGCCGCCAGTATCGGCGAGTCGATCTCCATGTTGCCGGTGATCGAACGCCTGCAAGCCCGCGCGAACACGACCGTCCTTCTGACCACCGGGACAGTGACGTCGGCGGAAGTGATGGCCGAGAGATTGCCGCAGGGCGCCATTCATCAGTATGTCCCGGTCGATCGTTTGCCGTGGGTTCGACGTTTCCTCGATCATTGGCGCCCCGACCTCGCTTTGTGGGCGGAATCGGAGTTCTGGCCCAATCTGCTGGTCGAGACGGCGGACCATAAGATTCCGCTCATTCTGTTGAACGGGCGTATTTCGGATCGTTCCTTTGCCAAATGGCGACGTCAAAAGCGGTTGATGCACCGTCTTTTGGCCGGGTTCGTCTTATGTCTCGGACAGACGCCGACCGATGCGGAACGGCTCTCGGTCCTGGGGGCGTCCCGCGTCGCTTGCCGCGGCAATCTCAAATTCGCGGCGCCGCCTTTGCCGGTTGACGACGGGACATTGGCCGGTCTGGCCGCACAGTTGGGAGATCGGCCTCGGTGGCTGGCCGCCAGCACGCACCCCGGCGAAGAGGCGGCGATGGGGCGCGTTCACCGGCAATTGGCGCTCCGCCATCCCGGCCTCTTGACGATCGTCGTGCCGCGTCACCCCAGTCGCGGTGCCGACGTGGCGGCCGAGTTGACGGCGCAAGGATTCACGGTTGCGCAACGCGGCGCCGGTCAGGAGATGACGCCGGGCACAGAGATTCTCTTGGCCGATACATTGGGGGAGTTGGGGCTTTTCATCCGCTTGGCGCCGATCGTTTTCATGGGGAAGAGCCTGATCGGCCAAGGCGGGCAGAACCCCCTGGAGCCGGCGCGTCTGGGGGCTTCGGTGTTGTTTGGCCCGCATATGGACAATTTCGCCGAGATCGCCAGCCGGATGTGCCAGGCGTCGGCGGCGGAACAGGTCGAGGACGAAGCCGCCTTGATCGCGGCCCTATCCCGCCGCCTGTCGGATCGTCCGTTGCTTGCGGCTTTGGGAGCGAGGGCTCATGATTTCGCTCGTGCCGAGGATGGCGTTCTGGATGCGGTGTTGGACGATGTCATCCCATGGCTGACCAAAGGGGGGGCAAAATGATGCGCGCACCGGAGTTTTGGATCAAAGGGGGGCCTCTGTCCTGGCTGCTGGCCCCCGCCGGCTGGCTATGGGGGGTCGGCAGCGCTTGGCGCGGCGCTTTCGACGTTCCGTTCGTCGCCTCGATTCCGGTCATCTGTGTCGGAAACGCCGTGGCGGGTGGCGCCGGAAAGACCCCCATCGCCTTGTCGATCGCCGAGCATCTTCCGGGGTTGCATTTCTTGTCTCGGGGGTATGGCGGGCAGGAAGAAGGCCCCTTGTTGGTCGATTTGAAGAAGCATAATCACGTCCAAGTCGGCGACGAACCCCTGCTTTTGGCCGATGTCGCTCCTTGTTGGATCGCCAAAGACCGCGTCGCCGGCGCCAAGCGCGCGATGGCGAAGGGAGCCACATGTCTGGTGATGGATGACGGCTATCAGAATCCGTCCCTGAAAAAAGACATCTCCTTGCTCGTTGTCGACGGTCATGTCGGTTTCGGCAATGGCCGGTGCATCCCGGCCGGACCTTTGCGCGAACCGATCGGCCGCGCTTTGGCCAGGGCCAGCGCGGTGATTATTCTGGGCGACGATCGGACAGGGATCAGCGCGCGCGTGCGGGCGGCCGGAAAACCGATCTTGCGGGCCAAATTGGAACCCGAGGCGGAAGCCAGCGCTTTGGCCGGCCAGGATGTGGTGGCTTTTGCCGGCATCGGCCGGCCTGAAAAATTCTTCAAGACCTTGGAGTCTTTAGGCGCCAAGCTGGTCGAGGCCTATGCCTTCCCTGACCATTATTCCTATCAGGCCTCCGAGATCGCCGAACTTTTGACCATTGCCGAAACCCACGCCGCGGCTCTGATCACGACGACCAAGGACCTTGTGCGGATTCCGTTTCACCAGCGCGAGTCCATCGGCGTTCTGCAGATCGTCGTCACCTGGGACGACGAGGATGCGTTGCACGATCTCCTGCGTCCCGCCATGAAAGGAGTTGCGCGGCAATGATCTGGAAGGATCTGGGCTTCCGGCTCGAAGCCGTCGCTGTTTGGATCACCTATCAGCTTTTCGCCACCTTGCCGATCGATGCCGCTTCGGCTCTTGGCGGTTGGATCGGCCGGACGATCGGCTATCATCTGCCGGTCACCCGTCACGCCCGGCGCAACCTCACCCGTGTTTTTCCCGCTTGGTCGGAAAGCGAACGCGAGGACGTCCTCAAACGGATGTGGGACAATGTCGGGCGCACGGCCGGCGAATATCCGCATATTCCCGAACTGACCTATGGGCCCGGGGCGCGTGTCGAGATCGAAGGCATGGAGCACTTCGCTGCCTTACGCGACGACGGACGGCCCGGCCTTTTTTTCAGCGGACATTTTGGCAATTGGGAAATTCTGGGGCCCTTCGCCGCGCGCCATGGCATCCCGTTGCATCTGATCTATCGGGCGGCCAACAATCCTTACGTCAATTGGGTGTTCACCCACGGTCGCGCCAATGATGGGGTCGAACTGATACCCAAGGGCTCCGCCGGGGCCCGGGCGGCGTTGGACAAGCTGCGGCATGGCGAACACATCGGCATGCTGGTCGATCAGAAAATGAACGATGGGATCGCCGTGCCCTTTTTCGGCATCGAATCGATGACGGCGCCGGCCCTGGCCGCCTTTGCCCTGAAGTACAAATGTCCGGTGGTGCCGGCGCATATCGTGCGGCTGAACGGGGCGCGGTTCCGCATCCTGTTCGATCCGCCGATTCTCTTCGACGACAGCGGCAACCGTCATACGGACGTTCTGGCGGCGATGACGCAAGTGAACGGCTTTCTCGAATCCTGGATCCGCGAACGGCCCGACCACTGGCTGTGGCTGCACAAACGCTGGCCGAATTAACGTCCCCGTGGTTTCGCCCTGGCCGTCGGTTCGGCCTGCATCGGATCATCCGGCCAGTAATGTTTGGGATAGCGGCTCTTCAGGTCGGCTTTGACCTGCCGATAAGTGTTGGCCCAGAAGCTTGCCAGATCTTGCGTGACCTGAACCGGACGGCGGGCCGGCGAGAGCAGATGGAGCGTCAGTTTGGTTCGTCCGCCGGCGATCATCGGCGTATCGGCAAGGCCGAACATCTCTTGCAGGCGAACCGCCAGGACCGGTTGTTCGCCCGACTGGTAGTCGATGGCGACGCGGGAACCGGATGGCACCGTGATATGCGTGGGGGCGTGGTGATCGAGGCTCTTCTTGGCCTCCCAGGGCAGCAAGGCGTCGAGGGCCGCCGCCACGTCGAGGCGGGTCAGGTGGGAGCGTCGGCTGACGCCGTCCAGCCACGGCGCCAGCCAGACATCCACCGTTTCAAGCAGAGCGTCATCCGAACAATCGGGCCAGGCGGCGCCTTCCGTCCGGTGAAGGAAGGCGAGGCGGGCTTGCAGGGACCGGGCCGCCGGCGTCCAGGGCAGGCAGTCCAGGCCCATCTCATGAATCCCCTGCAGCATGGCGTCCAGGACGGTTTCGGGCGCCGGGGTGGCAAGACGGATATCGTCCAGTACCAACTGGCCGAGACGACGTTGTCGGCGAGCGGCCACGATCTGTTCGCGACCGTCCCAGCGAACCGTTTCGGTGGTGACGATATGGTCGGCGAAATGCGTTTCGATTTCGGCGAGGGCCACGGGCGCCGCCAGGAAAATGCGGGCATCGCGCCGGTCGCCATCCAACTCGGCAATCGCCAGCATATCGAAGGTGGCCAGCGGTTCGGGCTGTCGAAAGAAGGCGCCTCGACCATTTGACAGATGGTAGTGCAGCGCGTCGCCGCCGCGGCGCAGGGCGAGTCGATCCGGATAGGCGAAGGCCAGCACCAATCCAGCGTCTTCGACCGTTGTCTCGGCGAGGCCGAGCCCCAGGTGCCGGCGCATGAGACGAGCGTCCTCGCGGCATCGTTGCACGCCGCCGCGATCCACGGCTTGGCCACGCGGATCGCGGAGCGCTTCGAGACGCAGGCGCACGTCGGCATCTTGAGCGGCCCGGAGAATGTCGCGTTCGGAGAGCAAGGCGGCCAGGTCGCAAGCCAGGGCGCCAAGTCCCAGGCTTTTGGCCTTCAGCACCATATGGGCGAGACGGGGATGCAAGGGAAGGGCGGCCATGGCGCGGCCATGCGGCGTGATGCGTCCCCTGTCGTCGAGCGCATCAAGGCGGCGCAGCAGATCGCGGGCCTGGGTTACGGCGGCGGGAGGCGGCGGGTCGAGCCAGGACAGGGTAGCGGGGTCGGTGACGCCCCAGCGGGCCAATTCGAGAACAAGCGGAGCCAGGTCGGCGTCGCTCATTTCCGCCGTCGAAAAGGCCGGCAAGGCGCGATGTGCGGCTTCCGTCCACAAGCGGTAGCAAACGCCCGGTCCCAGACGGCCGGCGCGGCCGCGCCGCTGTTCCGCCGATGCCTTGGAGACGGGCACGGTGAGCAGACGGGTCATGCCTCCGTTGGGATCGAAGCGCGGCACCCGCATCTGACCGCCATCGATCACCACACGGATTCCCTCGATGGTCAGGCTGGTCTCGGCGATCGCGGTGGACAGCACCACTTTGCGCCGGTCGGTCCTGGGGAGCAGCGCGGCGTCCTGAGCGTCTTGCGACAGATCCCCGTAGAGAGGGGCGATGAGGATGTCCGATCCGATGTCGTCGAGCCGTGTTTGCACGCGGCGGATTTCGCCCTGGCCCGGCAAGAAGACCAGCAGGTCGCCGTCCGGCTCGTCGGCGAGGGCGCGGCGGATCAGGCTGGCGACGGCATCTTCGAAGCGTTGCGGCGTCTCCCGCGCCAACCAGCGGACGTCGACCGGATAGGCCCGCCCCTCGCTGGTGATCACCGGAGCATCGCCCAGCAATCGGGCGATGGGGGCGCCGTCGAGGGTGGCCGACATCACGAGCAGGCGGAGATCGGGGCGGAGCGTCGCTTGGGCTTCCAGGCTCAGGGCCAATCCCAGGTCGGCATTGAGATTGCGTTCGTGGAACTCGTCGAAAATGACCAAACCGACGCCGTCCAGGCCCGGATCGTCTTGAATCATCCGAGTGAGGATTCCCTCGGTGACGACCTCGATGCGAGTGGTTTTCCCGATTTTGCTGTCTTGTCGGATGCGATAACCGACGGTGTCGCCGACGGCTTCGCTCAAGGTCGCCGCCATGCGCCGCGCCGCGGCGCGGGCGGCCAGACGGCGGGGTTCCAACAGGATGATCTTGCGGCCGCCGAGCCAGTCGCTGTCCAGCAGGGCCAAAGGCACGAGCGTGGTTTTGCCGGCACCGGGCGGCGCTTGCAGGACCACGTTCGGGCCTGCCTGGAGAGCGGCCTGGAGCGACGGCAGGGCCGTCTCGATGGGAAGCGTTACGGTTCGCGGAAAGCGGCTCGGCAATGCGGCGTCTCCCAGACGACGATTTCTTGAAGTTGCGCCAAACCGCCGCTTTTGGCGGCGACCACCGGTTTCAGCCGATAGAACCAATGACGGCACAATTGCTCGGCGGTCGGATTGACGTCGAGCACATAGAGCTTGGTCCCCATCTGTGTCGCCGAGGTCAGGCAATAGCCGTCTTTGCGCACGTCGTTGCGAAGTGTGGCGAGCCAGGCGGCGCTGTCGGCGTTTTCGGGGCGGAACATGGACAGAAGTTCGACATCCTCGACATAAGCCAGGAAGCCGTGGTCGCAGGGCGCGTCGATTTCGGCCATCATTTCCTCTTTGAGGAACCCGAAATCGAGCACCATGTCGGATTGCTCGCCGACGGCTTGCAGATGGTCGGCCAGGCAGGTCGCTTCGACGGTATAGCGGTGTCCATGCAGGTGACGGCATTTCGAGCCATGGGTCATCACTCGATGGCCCGCGTCGATGGCGATCTGCCGCGTGACGGTGAAGGAAGTCATTTCAGAACTCTGTCCTCAACGAAGGCCTGCGACCTTATGCATTTGCAAGCCGAGGCGCCACTGCGGATTTTGCAGGCAATAGGTTGCGGCGGCCTGGATATGTCCGACTTGGTCGGGGCCATCAAGGGGTTGCAGGAAAAAATGGTCGAAGGCCAAGGAGGCGTAGCGTTCCGGGGAGGCGCCGGCTTGCGGATAGACCAGCTTCAATTCATCGCCCGAGGTCAGGATCAATCGGCTGCCGGCTTTCGGGCTGACGCACAGCCAATCGATGCCGGGGGGGCGGCCTTGCGTGCCATTGGTCTCGACGCCGATCTCGAAGCCTCTGGCGTGGAGGGCGTCGCAGAGGGCGGTATCGAGTTGCAACAAGGGTTCGCCACCCGTACAGACCACATAGGGCCGTCCGCCGGGCTTCCTGGGCCAGAGAGCGGCAACAGCGTCGGCGAGGGTGTCTGCGTTGGCAAAGCGCCCGGCATCGGCGCCGACGAAATCGGTGTCGCAAAAGCGGCAAATGGCGTCGGCACGGTCCTCTTCGCGTCCCGACCACAGATTGCAGCCGGTGAAGCGGCAGAATACCGCCGGCCTGCCGGCCTGCGCGCCCTCGCCTTGCAAGGTGTAGAAGATCTCTTTGACGGAATAGGTCATGATCGCCCTTGCCTAAAGGCAAGGGCGATCATGAGTCAATGTTTTAAATAGCCCTCAGACGCCGGGCGTGGGCTCCGCCCACTTGGCTTTCCTCGCTTTTGCCTCCGCTGGCGCTGCGGCAACGCTGCGGCGCCCTCAACGGGCTAGTCACGAAGCCGTGCTTCGTTCCGTCGGGTCACTACAGTCAACGTTGAAAATGAGGGACGGAGCGAGCTTGCTCGCGACTGGGCCGTTGAGGCCCCCCCCGGCTTCGGAGGGCTATATATAACTACCCCCGCCCGGCGCCTGAGGGACATTTCATAACAACGTCACTTGCATGTAACGTTGGCTGTCGTTAACCCCAGTCTCTCAAGAGAGATTTTCTTTAAGGATTGGCCCCTTGCGCATCGCCATCGTCACCGACGCCTGGCACCCGCAACCCAATGGGGTCGTGCGGGTGTTGTCCAGTCTTTATGACCGCTTGCGGGCGATCCCCCATGAGTTGCTGGTCATCGGCCCCGATTCCTTCCGGACCATTCCATGTCCGACTTATCCCGAAATTCCCCTGGCGTTGGGCGCCGGATCGGGGGTGCGCAAACGTTTGGAAGCCTTTCGTCCCGAGGCTGTGCATATTGCCACCGAAGGTCCGCTCGGTTGGGCGGCGCGGCGCTATTGTCTGCGCCGTGGATGGCCCTTTACCACGGCCTATCACACCAAATTTCCCCAATATCTGCAGGCCCGGACCAAGCTGCCGTTGTCTTGGCTTTACGGGATTGTCCGCTATTTTCATGCGCCGTCATCAGCCGCCATGGTGCCGTCGCATTCGGTTTATGAGGAATTGTCCGAGCAGGGATTCTGCAATTTACGGCACTGGGCGCATGGCGTCGATACCGATGTCTTCCGGCCGCAAGGCAAGGCCGCGCTCAATTTTCCGCGCCCCATCTATCTGTTCGTCGGCCGCGTCACCATCGACAAAAATCTGCCGGCGTTTCTGGACCTGGATCTCGACGGCACCAAAGTGGTGGTGGGGTCGGGGCCGCAACGCGATCATCTGATCCGTCGTTACCCCGACGCCAAATTCATCGTCGCCCAGGGGGATGCCCAGCTTTCCAGCTATTTCTCGGCCGCCGATGTCCTGGTTTTTCCCAGCCGGACCGACACCTTCGGGTTGGTCATGCTGGAGGCGTTGGCCTCGGGGGTTCCTGTTGCCGCCTTTCCGGTGGCGGGTCCTCGGGATGTTCTGTCCAAGACCTTGCCCAATCATCCAGTGGGTGTCATGGACGAGGATCTTGCGGTCGCCGCAAAACAGGCCCTGTCATTATCGCCAACCGATTGCCGGGCTTATGCCGAGCGGTTTTCCTGGGACGTGGTGGTCGAACAGTTCCTTGGCTATCTGGCGCCGATTCCCTTGTGACGGGATTTGTGAGCGGTGCCGCCGGCTTGGGACGGCCGGCGTCACTGATCTTCGAAATCGACGGTTAGCGGGACAGCCAGCCGCCATCCACCGGCAGGACGATGCCGTGGACATAGTCCGCCGCGCGGGACGCCAGAAAGACCGCGGCGCCGCCGCAATCCGAGGGAATTCCCCAACGACCGGCAGGAATGCGGCCGAGAATGGCGGCGTTGCGATCCGGATCATCACGCAATTGCTGGGTGTTGTTGGTGGCGAAATAGCCGGGGGCGATCGCGTTGACGTTCAATCCTTTGCCGGCCCATTCGCAGGCGAGCAAACGGGTCACGCCGGCCAGTCCGCTTTTGCTGGCGGTGTAGGAGGGGACCCGGATGCCGCCTTGGAAGGACAGCATCGAGGCGATATTGATGATCTTGCCGCCTTGTCCTTGCGCGAACATCCTTTTCGCCACCGCCTGCGTGAGGAAGAAGGCGGACTTGAGATTGACGTTCATGACCTCGTCCCAGTCTTCTTCGGTGAAGTCGACGGAGTCGGCGCGGCGAATGATCCCGGCGTTGTTGACCAGGACATCGATTTGTCCCGCCCAGGCGACGGTCTCGTCCACGATGCGCGCGATGGGGCCGGTGGTGGCGAGATCGGCCTGTATCGGCAAGAAACGGCGGCCGGCGGCGGCTATCAGTTGGGCGGTTTCGCTCATGTCCGAACGGGCCACGGCGGCAATGTCGGCCCCGGCATTGGCCAAGGCGACGGCTATTCCCTGACCAATGCCACCGTTGGCGCCGGTGACGATGGCAACTTTGCCGGTGAGATCGAAGAGATGGCTCATGGTTTCGTCTTTCCTAGAGGAAATCGTTTCGAATGGGATTGAAGCTGTCGACCAAGCGGGCCGTCTTCGACAGCAATTGGATCGAATGCGGCACGTCGGGAGGAATGGCATAGAGATCGCCAGCAGTCAGGCGGACCGGCTGAAGTCCCTCGCAAACAAACAGGATGTCGCCTTCAGCGACATAAGTCGTCTGTTCATGCGGGTGGCTGTGAAAAGGATCCGCTTCGGTCCAGGGGCCGCCGCCGAAGTCGATGACGACGCTCATCAATTGGGCCGTATGAATGATCCGCCGTTCGCAGCTTTCGCGGAAATGGTCCCCGGGCGTCGCTTGACGGGTCAAGACTTTCACCGTTTCGGTGGCGGAGACGATATGAGACTTTGGAGAGGGCTTGTTCATGCAAAAACCTCGTGAACGCGTGGGATGAGCCTGATTGCTCTTATTCGGGGGGACTTTGCCGCTCGGACAGGATCGCGGTATCGGCGGCGGCAAATTTGCGATATTCGGCGAGCGTGCTTTCGAGATGGGCGCGAACGGCCTTCCGCGCATTCTCGGGATCCCTGTCACGAATGGCGATATAGATCTGTCGATGCTGTTTCTGGACCCGCGTAAAATAGTCGAGCCAGACTTTCGGGTCTTTGAGAGCGGGATCGATTTCTCGCCCGGGCGGCAAGGCGCTGCGCAGGAAACGGATGAAGCGTTCGAAGTAAGGGTTGGCGGTGGCCGCGGCGATCGCCAGATGGAATTCGTAGTCGCGTTGCCCAATTCCGGTACCGGCCTTGAGGCTCTCATCCAGCAAATCGAGACAATGTCCGATCCGGGCAAGCGTCCGTGCGTTCCGATGCAGGGCCGCCATGCCGGCGGCTTCGACCTCGACGGCAAGGCGGAGTCGCAAGACATGAAGCTTTTGCGGGATCGAATGCATGTCGTCGGGGGAGATGCGAAAAGGAGGCGCGATCGAATTTTCGGCGACGAAGGCTCCCGACCCTTGTCGCGTGATCACCAGTCCTTCGGCTTTGAGTGACGCGAGCGCTTCCCGGATAACGGTGCGGCTGACGCCGAACCGCACGATCATGTCTTGTTCCGTCGGCAACCGATCCTTTGGCCGATAGATGCCCGAACGGATGTCGGCGCTCAGCAACTCAACGACTTGGCTACAGCGGGACGCGGTTGGAACGAGGGGCGTGAGCGGATTCGGGTATCTGGCCATAAGCGTATATCCATCGGATGTTGATGGCGGTTCTGGCGTGGCCTGCGCAAAGACGGCGAGCGAGACAGCGTTCCACCTTCTGTACGCCAAAAGTTATCATATAACTAGACCGCAATACCAGATTGGGTGGCCCTTCGTGTCGCATTTACCCCCATTTGTTTGAGCAGATTGCCGGGAGGAGGTGCAATTTATCCCCGATGGTCACCACATGGATTGATCTTTGGTTGGAGAGAGGCGCAATATCTGCCCGTCCAAGCTCTTTTCACAGAATGAATGGTGTATCTTGCTTAAGCGTTTGAGTGCTTCTGTCCTCGTTCTTTGCCTGACCTCTTTCGGGGCGGCGCAGGCGGCGACGACGGCCTGCTTCACGCCTGGTGAAGCAAAGGCCGCTCACTTTCGGATTTTGCAGCAGGAATTTAACGTCGCGGCGTTGAATTGCCAAACACTCGATCCGAACGATCCCACTTTCTCCGTCCGTTACAATGATTTTGTCGGAAAATTCGGCGGTAAGCTGCAAGAGAACGCCGCGGCCTTGCGGCAGCACTTCAGCCGCGCCGGTGGCAATTTCGACATGTGGATGACCAAGGTCGCCAATGATGCCGGCCAACGCGTCTTCACCGACGTCGCCTATTGCCAGCAGGCGTGGGAAAACCTTGATAAGGCGTTGGCCATGGAAGCTCACGAAATTGAAGGTTTCGCGGTGACGGCCGGCGCGTCGCATGCTTATTACGTTCAGGCCTGCGAGGATGCCAAGCCAAAGGCCGAAAAGGCGAAGGCGTCGAAAAAGAGCAAGCCAGCGGCCAAAGACAAAACGGCCAGCGCGGCGCAGGCTTCGAAAACGGAATAAAATCACTGCACCCATGATCGGAAGGATGTCAATGCCGTCTCGATTTGGCGGGGACGTCCGGCGTTTTTGGGCAAGAATGACAAAAGCCGCCGCAGGATTGCCCCTGCGGCGGCTTTTGCGTTTCCGGAGTCTCCGGTTGCGGATCGTCTTTTAGATGATGATCTGCACGCGGCGGTTCTGCGGCTCGCGGA
>Ga0209415_10010688_pt1 | contig 15556 bp, 13 predicted proteins | sample PeaSoiSIISIP2007_FD_187696 | JGI IMG/M metagenome (GOLD analysis project Ga0209415, IMG submission 187696) | Peat soil microbial communities from Weissenstadt, Germany - SII-SIP-2007 (SPAdes) (version 2) | ecosystem: Environmental > Terrestrial > Soil > Wetlands > Peat | place: Germany... | reverse complement strand
GCGGCAGGATCGGCCCGGAAGCCAGGAGACCTGCGCCGACCGCAAGCCCACATAGACCCTCGTGGAAAGGGGTTGGCGAATCATGCAACGAATCCTCGGCGTGCGCCCGGCGCTCGCTCTCCTCGCTACCGCTGCGCCGGCGCTCGCGCTCGCGATGACGGCTGCGAACACCAGCGCCGCCGCGACCTCGGCGACCGCGATCACCGTGCGCGTCGAAGGCACGACCAAGACTCTCGTGCCAACGACGGCCGTCACACTCGGCTCGCGCGCCGTCGTCAAGGACGGCAAAGCGACCGACAGCTGCAGCGGCCAGAGCGCCGCCGCGGCGCTCGAGCTCGCAAGCCGCGGGAACTGGAAGGGAACCTGGTCGGCGTCCTATCACGCCTACTTTCTGACCTCGATCGAGGGCCTCGGCTTCCCCTCGACCGGGGCGGAGTATTGGGCGTTCTGGGTCAACGACAAGCCCTCGCCATCCGGGATCTGCGGCTACGACCCCAAGCCCGGCGACAGCCTGCTGTTCTTCCCCGACTGCTTCGGCAAGAAGTGCCCGAAGAGTGACGGCGTGCTCGGCGTGAAGGCGGCCGCTTTCGCGACCGTCGGTCACCCCTACACGGTCTCCGTGACCGCTTACAGCGACGCCAAGGGGACGCCGTCGAGGGCGGCTGGAGCGACCGTCAGCGGCGGTGGTGCAACCGCCAAGACGGCCGCCAGCGGCACGGCGACGCTGGCCTTCGCCCACGCGGGCCACTTCACCCTCGATGTGACCAAGCCAAGCGCCGTGCGGACCGAGGCGTCCGTCTGCGTGCAGGCCGCCGCCGCGACGACGTGCGGATGAGTGTCACGAACTGACGCGATCTGTGCGAGCGTCGCCGTCGTGGCGACGCTCGCGCTCGCGGGCTGCGGCCTCGGCGCCGGCAGCAGGCCCGTGCGCGTCTCGCTGCTCGTAACACAGGGCTTCGGCGCGCAGACCGTGCTCGCCAGGCAGGCGCCCAAGGTCGTCGGCGCCGACACGGTGATGCGCATGCTCGAGCGTAACGCCAGCGTGACGACGCGCTACGGGGGCGGCTTCGTCGAGAGCATCCAGAAGCTCTCGGGCGGCGGCGCCAGCGACTGGTTCTACTACGTCAACGGCGTGCAGGCCGGGAAGGGCGCCGCCGACACCAAGCTTCACAGTGGCGACCACGTCTGGTGGGACCGTCACGACTGGGCCGCGACGCAGACGATCCCGGCCGTCGTGGGCTCCTTCCCCGAGCCGTTCCTCGACGGTTACGGCGGCAAGCGCCTGCCGCTGCTGATCGAGTGCACACAGACCGCCTCGCCCTCGTGCCGGGCCGTCGAGGACGAGTTCACGAGCCTCAAGCTCGTCGCCTCGCTCAGCTGCCTGCTCTGCTCGCAGTACAACGAATCGCTGCCCGTGCTCGTCGGCCCCTACGCAACGCTGACGCCAGCCCCGGCCGCTGTGAAGCTGGCGGGGCCGGTCTCCTCGAGCGGCGTCTACGCCCGCTTCGAAGACGCCGGGCGCAAGCTCGTGCTGCTCGATCAGCGCGGGCGCGTCGTTCGCAGCGCCGGCGCCGGCGCCGGCCTGGTCGCGGCGACGCGCTACGCCGGGCAGCCGCCGACCTGGTTCGTCACCGGCACCGACGCCGCCGGCGTGGCTGCGGCGGTGCAGGCCTTCAATGCGCAGACGCTCGACGGCCACTTCGCTGTCGCCGTGATCGACGACGCCGCGATCCCCCTGCCCGACAGCGGGCCATGACCTACCTGCGCCGCGCGAGCCCGCTGCACGCGGCGCGCGCCAGCGTCGCCGCGGCGTACTGCGCTGCGCTTGTGACAGCCGCGTTCCTGAGCTCGCACCCGCTCGTGCTCGCCGTGCTCGCGCTGGCCGTACTCGGCGCGGGCCTGGCCTGCGGCGTCGGCTCCCGCGTCGCCCGCTCGCTGTGGCTGTCGCTCCCGATGGGGCTCGCGATCGTGCTCGTCAACGCGCTCGTCACGCGCGAGGGGCTGACCGTGCTCGTGCGCCTGGGCGACGGCGGCCCGCTCGGGCAGCTCGACGTCACGCTCGAGGCGCTCGCCTTCGGCGCCAAGGAGGCGCTACTGCTGGTCGTGGTCGTCGCGGTCGCCGCGCTCGCGAGCGCGGTCATCGATCCCGACGAGGTGCTGCGCTCGCTGAGGCGCGTCTCCTTTCGCTCGGCGCTGACGGCGACGATCGCGACGCGGATGCTGCCGCTGCTCGCGCTCGACGCTCGCCGCATCGGCGAGGCGCAGCGCTGCCGTCCGCAGCCGCCCGGCCGCCTTGCGGTGATGCGGGCAATCACCGCCAACGCCCTCGACCGCTCGCTCGACGTCGCCGCCACGCTCGAGGTGCGCGGCTACGGCTCGGCGCGACGGCCACCGCGCACGCGCCGGGCCGCCTCGCGCCACGACCTCGCCGTCGCCGCGTCCGCCGTCGCGCTGGTCGCGCTCGCGGCGGCTTGGCCCGCGCCGTTCTCCTACTACCCGACGATCGCCGGCTCCTTCGATGCCTCGGCCTTCGCGCACGCCGCCGCGCTCGCGCTGGTGGCGCTGGCTCCGTTCACGCAGCGACGCGGGATCTCACGGTGAACGCGCTAGAGCTACACGCGGTCACCTACTCCTACCCGGCAGCGTCCGAGCCGGCGCTGCGCGACCTCACGCTCGAGATCGCCGAGGGGGAGTTCGTGGTGCTCGCCGGCGGCTCGGCTGCCGGCAAGTCGACGCTGCTCGGCGTCGCCAGCGGCCTGGTGCCGCATTTTCACGGCGGCCGCTTCGACGGCCGCGCGGAGGTGTGCGGCATGGACCTGCGTAGCCACGGGCCGGCGGCGCTGGCGGGCGAGGTCGGCACGCTGTTCCAGGATCCGGAGACGCAGGTCGTGATGGGCACGGTTCGCGCGGAGCTCGCCTTCCCGCTCGAGAACCGTGGCTACGAGGCGGTGGCGGTCGCGCGCGGGGTCGAGGAGGTCGCGCTCGCGCTCGGCATCGAGAGCCTGCTCGAGCGCACGACCGTCGATCTCTCGGGCGGCGAGCTTCAGCGCGTCGCGCTGGGGGCGGCGCTCGCCGGGCGCCCGCGCCTGCTCGTGCTCGACGAGCCGACCTCGCAGCTTGACCCGGTCGCGGGCGATGAGCTGTTGGCGCTGCTGCGACGGCTGAACGAGGAGTGGGGGACGACGATCATGCTGGCCGAGCACCGCCTCGAGCGCTGCCTCGCCGCGGCCGATCGCGTGATTGCGCTCGAGCGGGGCGCCGTCGCCTGCGACGCGGCCCCGAGCGGCTTCCTCGAGTGGGCCCATCGGCGCGAGCCAGGGCTCGAAACGCCGGGCGCGGCCCTGATCGCCGGGCTCGGCCTGGGCCCGCCGCCGGCCGGCGTCAAGCAGGCCCGCGCGACGCTGCGAGCGGCCGGGCTGCTGCCCGACGTCGCGGCCGCGCCCGAACCGCCCGGCGACCACAGCCGGTCGCCTGGCGGCTGGCGACGGCACCGGGCGGAGGGGGCGCCGGCTCTGCAGCCGACGCTTCGCCTGCGGCGCGTCTGGCATGAGCTGGCGGGCGGGCGGGCGATCCTGGCCGACGTCTCGCTGTCGGTTCGCCCGGGCGAGCGCGTCGTGCTGCTGGGTCGAAACGGCGCCGGCAAGTCGACGCTCCTGCGCCACGTCGGCGGGCTGATCGAGCCGACGCGCGGGCGGGTCGAGCGCTCGGGGCGCGTCGCGCTCCTGCTTCAGAACCCCGGGGACTACTTCGTCCATGACCGCGTCGGCGATGAGCTCGACGCGGAGGCGCTGCGCGAGGCGGGCCTCGAAGCGCTCGCCGACCGCCATCCGCGCGACTGCTCGGGCGGTGAGCGCCAGCGCCTCGCGCTCGCGATAGTGACCGCGGGAGACCCGCCTGCGGCCGTGCTGTGCCTCGACGAGCCGACGCGCGGAATGGACCGCCTCGCCAAGCGTGCGCTCGCCGATCGGCTCGTCGAGCGCTCGGGGCTCGGCGGCGCCGTCGTCGTGGCGACGCACGACCCCGAGTTCGCGGCGTCGTTCGCGACGCGCGCTGTGCTGCTCGCCGACGGCCGTATCGTCGCCGACGCGAGCCCCGCCGAGCTGCTCTCCGGGGGCTGGTATTTCGCGACCGAGACGGCCCGCATCCTCGGCGGTCACGCCGGCATCCTCACCGCGGTCGAGGCCATCGCCCGGCTCGGCGCCGGCGCGGGTGCGCTGGAGTCGCGCGCATGAGCTGGCCGCTCGCGTCCTTCGGCCTCCTCGCGCTCGCCCTGGCCGGCGGCTTCGCGTGGTACGAGCGCTCCAAGCCTTCTTCGCGGACGGTTGCCGTCGTCGCTTCGCTGGCGGCGCTTGCGACACTCGGGCGGATCGCCTTCGCGCCGCTGCCCAACGTCAAGCCGACGACCGACATCGTCCTGATCGCCGGCTACGCGCTCGGGGGGGCTCCGGGCTTCGCCGTCGGCGCTGTCGCCGCGGTCGCCTCCAACATCGTCTTCGGTCAGGGCCCGTGGACGCCGTGGCAGATGCTCGCCTGGGGGCTGGTTGGGCTGCTCGGCGCGGCGATCGCGCGCCGCCGCCGCCGCCGCCCGCTGCCTCGGCTCGCGATGGCGCTGATCTGCGCGGCTGCGGGCTTCGGCTACGGGCTGGTCCTGAACTTCTCGACCTGGGTCACCTTCAGCGGCCAGCACACGCTGGCCCAGTTCCTCGTGATCGAGGGGGAGGCCTTCCCGTTCGATCTCGCTCACGCGGTCGGCAACCTCATCTTCTTCCTCGCCTTCGGCCCGGCGCTGATCCGCGTGCTCGGCCGCTTCAAAGCGCGGATGGACGTCAGCTGGGGGCTCGCGGGAGCAGCTTCGCTGGCGCTGCTGGCCTGCGTCGGCGCCGCCGCGCTCGGCGGCGGCGGGCGGATCGCGAGCGCGCAGGCGGCGGCGCCGGCGCTTGCGGCGTCGGTCGGCTACCTCGAACGCGCTCAGAACCCAGACGGCGGCTTCGGGCTCAGCCCCGGCCAGCCCTCCTCGCAGCTCGCGAGCGCGTGGGTCGTGATCGGGCTCGCGGCGGCGGGCCGTGCACCGGGGTCGGTGCGCCGCGACGGGCATGACGCGGTCACCTGGATCCGCGCGCACCTCGGCCAGATCAGCGATGCCGGCGACATCGAACGGACGCTGCTGGCGCTCGCCGCCGCGCACGCGCCGCTCGGCTCGCTGCCGGCGCGCCTCCGTGGCGACCAGCGCAGCGACGGCTCGGTCTCTGAGCAGGTCAACCTCACCGCGTTCGCGATCCTGGCGTGGCGCGCCGGCGCGGACTCGGGCGGCCTCGCGCGCGCCGCGGCGTGGCTGCGTCGCCAGCAGAACGCCGACGGCGGCTTCAGCTTCGCCGTGCTCGGCGACCCGAGCGACATCGACGACACGGCCGCCGCGCTCGAGGCGCTCGCAGCGACCTCCGCGCCCGCCCGTCCGCTGGCGCGGGCGCGAAGCTACCTCGAACGCCAGGAGAACCGCGACGGCGGCTTTCCCCTGCAGCCGGGCGACTCCTCGAACTCGCAGTCGACCGCCTGGGCCGTGCAGGCGCTCGTCGCGGCCGGGGCTCCGGTCCCACGCGCGCTCGGCTACCTGCGCGCCCGCACCGCCCGCTCCGGTGCCGTGCGCTACGCCGCGGGACTGGACCAGACGCCCGTTTGGGTCACCGCCGAAGCGCTTGCCGCGCTCGCGCTGCGGCCCCTTCCGATCCGCTGAAAGCGGGCCGGCGGGCCCGCGACGCTGCGGGAGACCCGGACGGTCCGCGCCAAGCGATCGCATATGGTTCCGCGCGATGCAGATCGGGGTGCCCGCTGAATCAGCCGCCGCCGAGCGCCGAGTCGCGCTCGTTCCAGAGGTCGTGCGCAAGCTGACCGCGCGCGGCGTCGAGGTTGTGATCGCGGTGGGGGCCGGTGCCGCCGCGATGATCCCGGACTCGCTCTATGAGCAGGCCGGCGCCCGGATCGGCGACGACGCGACGGCTTGGAGCGCGCCGCTGGTCGTCAAGGTCTCGCCTCCCAGTGACGAGGAGGCCTCGCAGATGCAGCGCGGCGCGGTGATCGTCGCGTTCCTGAACCCGCTCGGCAGCGCCCAGGCGACGCGTGCGCTCGCCGCGGCCGGCGTCACGGCGTTCGCGATGGAGGCGATTCCGCGGATCTCTCGCGCGCAGTCGATGGACGCGTTGTCGTCGCAGTCCAACGTCGCCGGCTACCGTGCGGCGCTGCTGGCGGCCGAGCACATCGGCCGTTTCTTCCCGATGCTGATGACCGCGGCCGGCACGATCCCGCCGGCCCGTGTGCTCGTGTTGGGGGCCGGCGTGGCTGGGCTTCAGGCGCTCGCGACGGCGCGTCGGCTGGGCGCCCAGACAACCGGTTACGACGTACGCCCCGAGGTCGCCGAACAGGTGCGCTCGCTCGGCTCCTCCTGGCTTGACCTCGGCATCGAGGCGGCTGGCGAGGGCGGTTACGCGCGCGAGCTGACCGACGAGGAGAAGGTCTCGCAGCAGCAGGCGCTGACCGACGCGATCAAGGCCTTCGACGTCGTCATAACGACGGCGCTGGTGCCGGGACGCCCGGCGCCGAAGCTCGTCACCGCCGAGGCCGTGGCGGGCATGCGCCCCGGCAGCGTGATCATCGACCTGGCGGGGGAGAACGGAGGCAACTGCGAGCTGACCAAGCCCGGGCAGGTTGCGGTCGAGCACGACGTCACGATCGTCTCGCCGCTCAACCTCGCCGCCCAGATGCCCGAGCACGCATCGCAGCTGTACGCCCGCAACGTGCTCGCGCTGCTCGATCTGATGCTCGACGAGAGCGGCGAGCTCGCGCTCGACTGGGGCGATGAGATCATCGCCGGAGCCTGTGTCGTGCGCGACGGTGAGATCGTCAACGAGGCCGCGCGGGCGCTCGCGCAGACGGGCGCCTGATGTTCGTCACCAACCTGACGATCCTCGTGCTGGCGGGCTTCGTTGGCTTTGCTGTCATCTCCAAGGTCCCGAACACGCTGCACACGCCGCTGATGAGCGGCACCAACGCGATCCACGGAATCGTCCTGCTCGGCGGCCTGCTCGTGATCGGCTTCGCCGGCAACAGCGTCTTCAACAAGGTGATCCTCGTGGTCGCGATCACTTTCGGCACGATCAACATCGTCGGCGGCTTCCTGGTCACCGACCGCATGCTCGAGATGTTCAAGCGCAAGCCCGCGCCGCCGCCGCCGCCCAAGGACGGCGACGGCTGATGCTCGCGGTCTTCCTGCAGAACCCGAACTTCATCCACATCCTCTACATCGTGGCGTTCGGGCTGTTCATCTACGGCCTGTCCGGGCTGACCGGGCCGCGCACGGCGGTCCGCGGCAACCGCATCGCCGCCGTCGGCATGGCGATCGCCGTGATCGCGACGCTGCTGTTGCGTTCGGAGGGCAACTGGGCGCTGATCGTGATCGGCATCGCGATCGGCACCGCCGTCGGCGTGCCCGCCGCGCGGCGCGTGCACATGACCGCGATGCCGCAGATGGTCGCGCTGTTCAACGGCGTCGGTGGCGGCGCCGTCTTCCTGATCGCGTGGGCCGAGTTCCGCAACACCCACGGCTACACGGCTCAGGCGACCTACATCACCGTCTTCTCGCTGTTCGCGGCGATCGTCGGCTCGGTCTCCTTCTGGGGCTCGAACATCGCCTTCGGCAAGCTCCAGGAGCTGCTCCCCGGCCGCCCGATCACGCTCGGGCGCGCGCAGCAGCCCGTCAACGGCCTGATCGCGGCGGCGGCCGTCGCCTGCGCGGTGGCGATCGCCGCCGGCTCGCACCAGGAGCTGCTGTTCGTCCTGATGCTGCTCGCCGCGGCCGTCCTGGGCAACCTCATGGTGCTGCCGATCGGCGGCGCCGACATGCCGGTCGTGATCTCGCTGCTGAACGCCTTCACCGGGCTCTCGGCCGCCGCGACCGGCGTCGCGCTCAACAACTCGGCGCTGATCGTCGCCGGCATGATCGTCGGAGCCTCCGGATCGATCCTGACCAACCTGATGGCCACGGCGATGAACCGCTCGATCCCGGCGATCATCGCCGGCGGTTTCGGTGGCGGCGGCGTGGTCGAAGGCGCGAGCGGCGCCGGCGAGTTCGCCGGAACCGTGCGCTCCACCAGCGCCGCGGACGTCGCGGTCCAGCTCGCCTACGCGCGCCAGGTGGTGATCGTGCCCGGCTACGGCATGGCCGTCGCGCAGGCCCAGCACACCGTCCGCGAGCTCGCGAAGGCGCTCGAGGCGCGCGGCGTCCAGATCAGCTACGCGATCCACCCGGTCGCCGGCCGCATGCCCGGTCACATGAACGTGCTGCTCGCCGAGGCCGACGTCCCCTACGAACAGCTACGCGAGATGGACGACATCAACCCCGAGTTCCCGCGCACCGACGTGGCACTAGTGATCGGCGCCAACGACGTCACCAACCCGGCCGCGAAGACCAATCCGGCCTCGCCGATCTACGGGATGCCGATCCTCGACGTCGAGAGCGCGCGCTCGGTGGTCGTGATCAAGCGCTCGATGAACCCGGGCTTCGCGGGCATCGACAACGAGCTCTATTTCCGGCCCAACACCGCGATGCTGTTCGGTGACGCCAAGACGGCCGTCGCCGAGATCATCGCCGAGCTCGCCAACATCTAGACGCCGCGGACGCGCCGAGCCTCCTGCCAGACTGCGACTGGTGATCGCGCGGGCACAGGCAGTTGGGACGCTCGCCCGGGAGCGCTTCGATGTCGCAGTGATCGGTGGCGGTATCACGGGCGCCGGTGTCGCCTTCGACGCCGCCAGCCGCGGCTACAGCGTCGCGCTGCTCGAGCGCTCGGACTATTCGGCCGGCACCTCGAGTCGCTCGAGCAAGCTCGTGCACGGCGGCCTGCGCTACCTCCAGCACTTCGATCTCGGGCTCGTTCGCGAGGCGCTGCTCGAGCGTCAGCTGCTCGTCGCGCTCGCGCCTCACCTTGTCCGCCCGCTGCCGATCGTCGTGCCCGCCTTCGACGGCGCTCGGCTGGACCGCCTCGTCGGCGTGGGCCTCAACCTCTACGACGTGATGTCGGTCGAGCGCCGCCGCGGCCGCCGGGCTGCGTCCGAGGGCTGGAGCCCGGACCGCCACCGCGTGATCTCCGGCGCCGAGGTGCTGGAGCTGCTGCCGGCGCTCGGCGCGCGCGAGCCAAGCGCCGGCTACCTCTTCTACGACTGCCAGACCGACGATTCGCGGCTGGTGCTGACGGTGCTCGGTGAGGCGGAGCGTTTCGGCGCCGTCTGCGCCAACGACCTCGGGGTCGAGGAGCTCGTGCTCGAGCACGGTCGCGCGGCCGGCGTACGTGCGCGTGACGGTGGCAGCGGCGAGGAGTTCGTCGTGCGCGCCACCCACGTCGTCAACGCGACCGGGGTCTGGGCGGACCGGCTTCGGCCGGAGGAGCTCCACGGCGAGGCCGAGGTGCCCCAGATCCGCCCGAGCCGCGGCACGCACCTGATCTTCTCCGAGCGCGACCTGCCGCTGCGCGCCGGGGCGATCGTGCCGGCCGGCGGCGGGCGCACGATCTTCGCGCTGCCGTGGCTCGGCCAGACGCTGGTCGGCACCACCGACAACGACTACGACGGCGACCTCACGCACGTGCTGCCGGCTGCCGAGGATGTCGCCTACCTGCTGGCCGCGGTCAACGAGTTCTTCGGAACCGCGCTCGGCGTGGAGCGGATCGCCGGCGCGTTCGCGGGCGTGCGGCCGCTGATCTCGAGCACCGACTCCAAGTCGTCGGTCGACATCTCGCGCAAGGCCGAGCTCTATGAGACCTCGAGCGGCATGATCACGATCACCGGCGGCAAGCTGACGACGTGGCGGCGGATGGCCAAGATGACGGTCGATCGGATCGTCGAGCGCGAGGCGCGCGACGCGCCGTGCCGAACGCACGAGATCCCGCTCGGCCAGCAGATCGACCCGAGCGAGCTCGAACGCTCGGCCGGGGTTCCCGAGACGGCGTATGCCGCGCTGGCGGCGCGCTACGGGCACGAGGCGCAGGCCGTGCTTCGGATCGCCGCCGAGCAGCCCTACCTCGCGACGCCGATCGTCGAGGGCTTCCCGGACCTGCTCGCCGAGGTGGTCCAGGCCGCCCGCCACGAGCAGGCGCGCGGCATCGCCGACGTGCTGCTGCGCCGCACCCGCCTCGGGCTGCTGGCCGCACGCGCGGTTACGGCCGACGACACGCTCGAACGCGTCGGCGCCGTGCTCGCGCAGGAGCTGGGCTGGGACGCTGCGCGGCGGGCCGCGGAGGTCGCCCGCTTCCACGAGGAGGCCACCGCCGAGGGGATCGTCGTGGAGCCGGTGGCGGTGTGAGCGTCGGCCGCGGCGCGCGGCTCTGCCTGACCGCCTGCGCGCTGGCGCTGCTCGCCGCGCAGAGCGCGCGCGCCGCGCTCGGACCGCCTGCGACGATCGACGGGCCGAGCCCCGACATCGTCGCGCTCGACGCCGTCGCGCTGGCACCCGATGGCGGCGGCGCGCTCGTCTACCGCAAGCTCGCGGGAGGCGCTCCGCACGTGTTCGTCTCACTCGAGAGCTCCGGCGTCTGGGCGGCGCCCCTCCAGGTCGACAACGGCGTTGCCCCCGGCGCCTCGGCCGCCGCGGTGGCGGTGGCCAGCGGCGGTCGCGTGGCGGTGGTCTGGGTTGCGGGCGGCATGCTCTACGGCGCCGTCCGCGACGTCGGCGCGAGCGCCTTCACGGCGCCACAGGCGATCGCCGCCGCCAGCGGCGTCCCGGCCCTCGGCATGGGCATCAGCGGCACCGCCTACGTCGCCTTCAGCGCAGCCGACGGCGCCGGCTCGGACATCGATGTCGCGCGGCTGGACCGGACCGCGACGAGCTTCGCACCGCTGGCAGGGCCGCTCAACGCCGCACCGGTTGTCCTCGCGGGCGCAGGCGCCGGACCGAGCATCGTTGTCGCCGCGGACGCCACCGCCGTTGTCGCGTGGGCGCAGCGTCAGCCGGACGGCAGCACTCACGTGTTCGTGCGCCGCGCCTCGGGGGCGGGGCCGAGCCCGGTGCTCGACGATGCGACGGTGGCCAGCCTCGATGGCCTCCCCGGGGGGTCCGCCGACAGCCCCGCGCTGGGCGTCGAGTACGACGCGAGCGTCGCCTGGCTCGCCTTCCGCGAGACGCTCGGCGGCTTCTCGCGGCTGCTCGTGGCCGAGCTGCTCGGCGATGAGCTGCGCACGCCCACGCTCGCCGACTCGCTTGGGAGCGCGGCCGGGCCCGGCTCGGCGCTGGCGCCGAGCCTCGCCGTCAACGGCAACGGCGGCGGGTTGCTCGCCGGTGAGATCGCGCCGGGCAACCAGGTCGTCGTCGCCGAGCTCGGCGCCGCCGCCAACCCCTTCGCCTGGAGCGCCGGCACGATCGGCTCAGCGGCCGTCGAGCCGGTCCCGCCGCAGCCGCTCGCCGCGCTGTCGGCGAGCGGCCGGGGCGCCGTCGTCGAGGTGCCGGCGGCGGGCGCGCTCGCGGCGTCGCTGTTCCAAGACGGCGCCCCCAGCGGCGCGCCGCTCGCCCTCTCGACCGCCGCGCTCGGGCCGGTCGTCGCAGCGGACGGGCTCAGCGCGGGCGCCGACGACCGCGGCGATCTCGTGGTCGGCTTCGTCGCCGGCGCCCCCGGAGCGCTGTCGGTCGCCGCCCAGCCGATCGTCGTCGCCCCGGGAGTGCCGCGCGCGACCGGCACGCAGCTTTGGATCGCGCAGCGCCGACCAGCGCTGCACTGGCAGGCCGCCGCCGACTCGTGGGGGAAGCCGATGTACTCGGTCTACGTCGACGGTGCCCGTGTCGCGACGACCGCCGCGACCTCCTTCACGCCGCCGTCGGACCTGCCGGACGGCCGCCATACCTGGCGGGTGGTCGCGACCGACGCGCTCGCCCAGAGCGCCGCCTCGCAAACGCGCCGGCTGCTGATCGACGCCGCGCCGCCGTCGATCCGTCTGCTCGTGGTGGGGCTGCGCACGGCCGGCACACCGATCGCCTTTCACATCGAGGCCGCCGCGATTTCGGGGGTCCGCCGCGTCTCACTCGATTACGGTGACGGCAGTGGGAGCGCCGCCGCCGACTCCACCCACGCCTTCGCGAAGCCCGGCCGCTACACGGTCTCAGTCACCGTCGTCGACCGCGCCGGCGTGGACGCGGCCCTGCAGGAGCGCGTGACGATCTCGTGAGCACGCTGCTGCGCGCAGGAAGCCGCACCTACGACCTCGACGGCGCGCTCTGGCTGATGGGCATCGTCAACGCCACGCCCGACAGCTTCTCCGACGGCGGCCTTCACCCGACCTTGCGGGCGCGCGTCGAGCTCGCCCGCGAGCTGCTTGCCCGCGGGGCGCGCGTGATCGACGTGGGCGGCGAGTCGGGCATCACCAACCGCCCGCCGGTCGAGGCGGCCGAGGAGATCGAGCGGGTTGTGCCGCTGATCGAGCGGATCGTTCTCGCGACCGACGCGATCGTTTCGATCGACACCTACAAACCGGCGGTGGCCGCCGCGGCGATCGCCGCAGGCGCAGCGATCGTCAACGACGTCAGCGGGCTGCGTGACGTCGAGCTGGCCAACGTCTGCGCCCAGACCGGCGCGGCCCTCGTCGTCATGCACACCGCGGCGGCGCCCAAGCAGCGACTCCAGGACCCCGGGCTCTACGACGACGTGCTCGCGGAGGTCATGCGCTTCCTCGATCACCGGCTCGAGCTCGCGCGCTCGCGGGGCATCGCCGACGAGCAGCTGATTGTCGATCCCGGACCCGACTTCGCCAAGACGCCGGCCCAGACGGTCGCGCTGCTGCGCGGCGCAGCCAGGCTGCACGAGTTCGGGCGCCCGGTCCTGATGGCCATCTCGCGCAAGGACTTCGTCGGCGCGCTGACCGGGCGCCCTCCGCGCGAGCGCGGCGCCGGCACGCTGGCGGCCCTGGCGCACGGGATCGATCTCGGGGCGCACATCTTTCGCGTCCACGACGTTGCCGCCGCGGCGGACTTCATCGCAGTGCGCGCGGCGCTCCGCGGCGAGGTCGACGTGCCGGCGACGCTCGCGCTCAGCGACGCGCTGCGCTGGGAGCCGCCGCGCGAGTAGCTAGAGTAGGGAGACCGGGTGCCGGCGGCTGACATCAACGCCGCGGGACGCCTCCCACCCATTCCAAAGGAAGACGATGTCCATCATCAGCCCCGCTGATCTCGAGGCGAGTCCGCTCGCCGACCTGCACGCCCTCGCCTCCGCGCTCGGCATCGACGGTTTCCGCCGCCTGCGCAAGGACGACCTGATCGACGCGATCCTGGCTCGCCAGGGCGCCGCCGCTCCACGACGGCCGCGTGCGCGCCGCTCCGCCGCAGCTGCACCCGACACCACTGACACCGCCGGCGTCGCGGACGTTGCCGAGGCCGAGGAGGAGGAGGGTGCAGCCGGACCTGCCGACGAGCGCCCCGCCCGCTCGAGCCGCTCGCGCCGGCGCCGCGGCGGCGGCCGTTCCCGTGACGGTGACGAGGAGTCGCCGGTCGGCGCCCCGCAGGCCTCACGCGAGGAGAGCGAGGCCCCGAGCGAGCGCATTGCCGAGGGCGTGGTCGAGCTGCTGGCCAACGGGTCCGGCTTCCTGCGCGTCAACGCCGACGAGGTCTCAGACGACGACGTCTACATCTCGGCGGCGCAGGCGCGCCGCTGCGAGCTCGTCGCCGGCGACCGCATCAGCGGCCCGGTGCGCGCCGCGCGGCGCTCGGAGCGCCACGCGTCGCTGATCCGCATCGACACGATCAACGGCGTCCCCGCGGACGAGGCGGTCGTCGGCACGCGGATCGACGACATCGACGTCGACTTCCCCAGCGAGCTGTTCGTGTTCGCCGACGACGCCGCGCTCGCGGCGCTGCCGCCGTTCGGGCGGGGTTCGCGCGTGGCGGTCGTCGGTCCGCCGCGCTCGGGGCGAAGCGCGCTGCTGGGGCTCATCGCCGCGGCGCTCGCGGGCACCGACGGGCTCGACGTCGAGCTGCTCGCCGTCGGCGTGCGCCCGGAGGAGCTCTCGGAGTACAAGCTCCTCGAGCACGCGGTCTCGAGCGGGTTGTCGTTCGCGGCCTCGGCTGAGACGCAGGAGTCGGCCGTGGAGCAGGCTGCGGAGCGCGGCCGCCGGATCGCCCTGCGCGGGGGTAACGCGGTGCTGCTGATCGACACCCTCGACGGGCTCGGCCACGGCGCGGCCCGCCGCGCGATGGCGGCGGCGCGCAACCTCCGCGGCGCCGGCTCGCTGACCGTGATCGCCACTGCCCGGGCTCCGCTCGGAGGGGAGACGACGCTGATCACGCTGCTAACCACCGGTGAGTTCCCCTCGCTCGACGAGTCGGCGTCCGGCACGCTGCGCCCGGAGCTCCTGGTCGCCGCCGCCCCCACCAAGCCGGCCCGCGTCCGCAAGCCTCGCGCCCCCCGCAAGAAGGTCGAGGCCGAGCCGCCGACCGGCGCCGAGCTGCCGTCCGACGCCGCGTCGGCGACCGACTCAGGGTCCGTCGACGGCGAAGACCACCTAGACCTCTAGCAATCGAGCCGGCCACGAACGCCGAGCAACGCGCGTCCGCAGAGGCGAGCGTGCCGCAGCCGGCGCAGCAGCCGCTGTCGCGATCAGTGGCGGTAGGCGACCCGGCCCCAGGAGGGCTCGGGCGCCAGATCGATCGGCTCGCCGCCTCGATCCGGCTGCACGTAGGAGAACGAGTGCGTCTCCTCGCAGTAGGCGACGTCGAGCTCGCCCTCGCGCACGCGCTGGTCGAGCCAGGCGCCGCGGAAGACGAGCCGGCGCAGCCAGTGGACCAGCGAGCGCTCGGCCGGGCCGATGATCTCCGGCCAGCAGTCGTTGACGTGAAGCCCGAGCGCCGAGGCCGGGTCGATGATCTCGCCGTTCACGGCGAGGTTGACGAGGTCCTCGAGCTCATGTGCATCGAGGCGGTCGCCGATGAAACCCAGGCGCAGCGCGGCTTGTTCGCAGCGCTCGCGGAAATCCAACTCGTTGAAAGTGAAGCGAAGCTCACCGTACTCGAGCACGAAGTCTTCGCCGGAGTTGTAGTTTCCACGTCGCGCAGTGTCCATGAACGAGCCCTTTGCGGAGGCGTCGGCATCATAAGCGGCTTTCCTGCATCGACACTCGCGGTGCACGCTTTCTTTCAGGCCGAGCAAGGACGAGTGCGAGTTACACATGGACGCTGATCGGAGGCCGCCATCGCGCGCCTGAGTGAGCACGGGCTGCGGCGCACGGTCGGCGTGCCCGGGCTCTTCGCGACGGCCTACGGCAACGTCGGCTCCTCGATCTATTACGCGCTCGGCCTGGTCGCCGCGCACGCGCTGGGGCTGACGCCGCTCGTATTCCTGTTCGCGGGCGGCCTCTTCGCGTTGACCGCGAAGACCTACGCGGAGGGTGCCTCGATGTTCCCCGAGGCGGGAGGCTCCTCGTCGTTCGCGCGCCACGCCTTCAACGACTCGATCTCCTTCTTCGCCGGCTGGGCGCTGTCGCTCGACTACATCCTCACGATCGCGATCTCGGCCTACTTCGTGCCGTTCTACGC
>Ga0209415_10010686_pt1 | contig 15557 bp, 24 predicted proteins | sample PeaSoiSIISIP2007_FD_187696 | JGI IMG/M metagenome (GOLD analysis project Ga0209415, IMG submission 187696) | Peat soil microbial communities from Weissenstadt, Germany - SII-SIP-2007 (SPAdes) (version 2) | ecosystem: Environmental > Terrestrial > Soil > Wetlands > Peat | place: Germany... | reverse complement strand
AGATGGAGGCGCTTTGGCAGGAGGCCAAGGCGCAGGAATGATAGACGTTCGCCCACTCACTGAGCGCGAAGATCTCAAGACCGTAGTGCGGTTGCAACGCCAAATCTGGGGCTTCGAGGATGTCGATCTCATCCCGCTGCGGCTCTTCGTGGTCGCAACGAAAATCGGAGGACAGGTTTTCGGCGCGTTCGACGGCAAGGAAATGATCGGCTTCTGCATGGCCATTCCCGGGCTGAAGGCCGGCGGCAAGACGTACCTGCACAGCCACATGTTGGGGGTGCTGCCGGAGCACCGGAATTCGCGCATAGGCCGCGCGCTCAAGTTGGCCCAGCGCGACGACGCGTTGCGGCGCGGCATCCAGCTCATCGAGTGGACTTTCGATCCGCTTGAAATCAAGAACGCGTTTTTCAACATGGAGCGGCTGGGCGCGATCGTGCGCCGCTATGTGCCCAACCAATATGGGACCACCAGCAGTCCCCTCCACGGCGGATTACCTACAGATCGATGCATTGCCGAGTGGTGGCTTGCGAGCCCGCGTGTGAAAGCCATCACCGCAGGCCAGGAGTTTAAGCGAAATGCCGTGGAAACGCGCATCTCGATTCCCTCGGACATCGCGACCATTCGCACCGCTGAACCGGCACGCGCCAGAGAGATTCAGAAGACGGCCAGCGATCACTTCCGCGAGGCCTTCGATCGCGGACTCGCGGTCATTGGCTTCGAGAAATCCGAGCAGGCCGGCACATATCTATTTGGACCATGGGAATCCGCCTAGAACAAATCACGCTGCGCGAAATCCAGCTGCCGCTGTTGCATTTCTTTGAGACCAGCTTTGGCCGTACCACCGATCGCCGCATGGTCCTGGTGGAGGTATCGGCGGGCGGCGTCTCGGGCTGGGGCGAGGTGACCGCCGGCGAGAATCCGTTCTACAACGAGGAGTGGACCGAATCGGCGTGGCTGATCTTACGTGACTTCGTTGCGCCGCGCGTCCTGAATCACACTTTAGAGTCTGCGTCCGAAACTGGCGAACGCACCGCCCACATTCGCGGGCACCTGATGGCCCGCGGCGGACTGGAAGTAGCGGTCTGGGATCTGGAAGCGCGCATGCTTGCAAAGCCGCTCTACCAACACATTGGAGGAGGCGCTCGCCGCGAAATCCCGTGCGGAGTCTCCATCGGAATCCAAGATTCAGTCCCGCAGCTTCTCCAGAAAATCGAGACGGAGCTCGCGGCCGGGTATCAGCGCATCAAGATGAAGATCAAAGCCGGCTGGGATGTGGACGTGGTCCGCCAAGTGCGCCGCCGCTTTCCCGACATCCTGCTGATGGCCGACGCCAATTCGGCTTACACGCTGGCCGATGCGCCGCTCCTGCATCGTCTGGACGAATTCAACCTCATGATGATCGAGCAGCCGCTCGCGCATGACGAGATCATCGACCACGCCAAATTGCAAGCGCAACTGAAGACGCCAATCTGTCTCGATGAATGCATCCGCTCGGCCCACCAGGCCCAACAAGCCATCGCCATGGACGCGGGGCGCATCATCAATATCAAGCTCGGGCGCGTGGGCGGGTTCGCCGAAGCCAAGCGCGTGCACGACGTCGCACAAGCCGCGGGAATTCCGGTGTGGTGCGGGGGGATGCTTGAATCGGGCATCGGCCGCGCGCACAATATCGCACTCGCGACTCTTCCGAATTTCACGCTCCCGGGCGACGTCTCGGCCAGCCAGCGCTACTGGGCGCGCGATATTATCCGCCCGCCAGTGGAGACTACTCCGCGCGGGACCATCGCCGTCAGGGATGAACCAGGCTTCGGCTACGAACTCGACCGCGAGTTCCTGGATTCCATCACCACCCGGCGGGAATCCATTCGATAAATGTCCGGCTTCCTGGAGCTGCTGAAGGCCAACCGGAACTATCGCTGGACCTGGAGCGGCCAAGTGGTCAGCGAGATCGGCGACCATTTCAACAACGTCGCCGTCTTCAGCCTGGCGCTAGCGAACACGCGCTCCGGGCTGGTGGTCACCGGAATCATGCTGTCGCGGGCGATTCCCGCCGTGATGGCCGGGCCCGTGGCCGGTGTGATCCTCGACCGGCTGGATCGCAAGCGCATCATGATCGCGAGCGATCTGATCCGCGCCGTGGTCGCCATCGGATTCATCCTCGCGATTCCGCGCTCGGATACCTGGCTGCTTTATTTGCTGAGCGCATTGCTGAAGTTCGCGTCGCCGTTCTTTACTAGCGGCCGATCGGCCATTCTTCCCACTATCGCAAACAAAGAAGAGCTGCATACCGCCAATTCGCTCACGCAAACCACGCAGTGGATGACCCTGACCATCGGGGCGTTCCTCGGTGGAACAACCGTCACGCAGTTTGGCTACAAATGGGCATTCGCGTTCAACGCTCTATCGTTTTTGTTTTCGGCAGCCTGCATCTCGCGCCTGCGCGTGGCCAGAGGCGGATTCCGCGCCGAGCGAACGGCCCTCACCGAAGACAAGGTTGTGCGGCCTTGGCACGAATACACCGAAGGCTTGCGTTATATGCGGGCTTCGCCGCTGATTCTTGGGATCGCGCTGCTGGGGATCGGATGGGCCTCCGGAGGCGGCGCGGCTCAGATTCTGTTCAGCCTTTTTGGCGAGCTGGTATTCAATCGCGGGCCGGCGGGCATCGGCTACCTTTGGGCGGCTGCGGGCGTCGGACTGCTGTTTGGCGGAGCGTTCGCGCATTGGCTTGGAAAGCGGATTTCATTTGGCGCGTACAAACGCACCATCAGCATCTGCTATGTAATCCATGGTGGCGCATACATCATCTTCAGCCAGATGCGCGATTTCCAAATGGCGCTGCTGTTTCTGGCGATTTCCCGCGCGGCCATCGCGGTCAGCTCGGTGCTGAACATGTCACAACTGCTGCGCCACGTCTCGAACGAGTTTCGCGGGCGCGTGTTTGCGACCATAGAGACGATGCAGTGGTCGACCATGATGCTTTCGATGGCGGGCGCCGGAGTCGGGTCGCAAGCTTGGAGCCCGCGCACGATTGGCGTGGTTTCCGGGCTGCTTAGTTCGAGCACGGCATTCTTCTGGCTGTGGGCCAACTGGAGCGGACGTTTGCCGGAGCCGGCTCGCGAAGGCGTGGAGCCGGAAGAGATTGAAGTGCACGGAGACCCGGTGGTCTGAAATGGAAAACGGGCGGATCGTTTTAGTTACTGGTGCAGCTAAGCGCATTGGGCGCGCCATCGCGATCGGGCTCCATCAAGCCGGCTACCGCGTCGCAATTCACTACGGAACGTCGGAGAAAGAAGCTCGTGCGACGGCCGAAGAATGCGGATCGGCGCCGTTGTTTCAGGCGGATCTCGAAAACGTCGACGACATCCGGCGCATGTTTCACGAAGTGGAGGAACAGCTCGGAGGCCTCTACGGCTTAGTCAATAACGCTGCGCGATTCCGGCGTCGCGACCCCTTCGAAATCACCGAAGCCGACTGGGACTTCATCCACAACGTAAATCTCAAAGCGACCTTCTTCTGCTGCCAGCAGGGCGCTTTGCTCATGCGGAAAACCGGCGCCGGACGCATCGTCAACATGAGCTCGCTCGGCGGCATCCGTCCTTGGGAGCTGTACGCGCACTACTGCGCATCCAAGGCCGGCGTGATCATGCTGACTCGCGCGCTGGCCAAGGCGTTCGCGCCCGAGATCACGGTGAACTCGGTGGCGCCGGGCGTGATTCTCGCGTCGGACGAAGATCCCCGCGCGCAGGACCTGATCGCGGCAACTCCGGCGAAACGTTCAGGCACGGCCGAGGAGATCGCCGAGGCGGTGCTCTACTTCATCAACGCGTCGAATTTCGTGACCGGCCAAGTTCTGGCGATCGATGGTGGCCTAAGCCAGCGCTAGTGCGGTGTCCCTGTGCCGTAACTTGCAAACACCATCTTGGCAATGCGCTTGGCCATATCGTTGGTGACGCCAAGATTCTCGCCGAAGAAGCGCACCTTGCCCGAAAGGTCATTCGTCAAAACCACCTTGCCGTCGGGCGCCGTAACCGTCGTCGTCACATCCACCGTGGTCCCGCCGGTGACGGTAGTAAGCTCGCGCTGCAGTTGGTTGCCCTGCTTGAAACGCGACACCGTGGTGCGAAGTACCACCAGATCAGGGGCTCCCTTCGCATCCTTGTCGCCGCTCCGGAAGATTTTCTGGAATTCCCCGTCGGTTCGTATTTTCTCAATCAGGCGTTCATAGATCGCTAAACGAAACTCGGCCGGAATGCTGACATCGCCGGCGTCAATGGCCTCAATTTGAATCGCCGTAGCGTGGAGCTTCGGCGGCTTGGTGGCAGCCGGCGCGATGGCGGGCAACAGGGCTATACAGCCGCAAGCGATCGCTCGAATGAATCCTCTGTGTCGGATGGCCATGGCTACTTCCCTTCTTTCTGCGGTGGTTCCGGCAGCTGGCTGGCGTGCGCTCCGGCGGCGATCAATTGGGTTCGTACACCGGCCGCCATGCCCTTCGGCGTGGCGAGAATTGCGCCGTGCAAGCCTCCATTCGGGTCGCGGTACTGGATAGTGAGGACGTCCACTTTCGTGAGCATCAACAGACTCAGAACTTTACCGGTCTCAAAGGGAGCCGCTATCGCCGCGGTCTTCACTACCCGGCCGGCTGTCCCTCCAGACTGAGTGCTCTCGGTGCCCAGATAAATGTCATCGATCGAGGCGACCGGAATCTTGGTCTGCGCCTTGCCGGTATCGAACACTAAAGCGCCGCTCTGGACGCTGAGTTTACCAGAGGCTTGCGATTTGACGTTGTCCAGTCCGATGAGATGGCGAACTTTTGCCACGGACCCATCGGCTGCGGGTGCTGGCGCGGAAGAGGTTTGCGCCGCCAACGCTGGCAGCGTGGCGATCGCGAGAATAGTGAGGACGCTCGCTCGGGCAGAGCGCGCCTGGAACCCTGGTTTCATCAAAACTGCCTCCTGGCTTAGGGAACCAGCTTACCACTAGGGAAGGCTGCCCGTAGGCACGCCAGGAAGAACAAGCCCGCGCTGAGACGCCACGGGTTATTCGACCGTAACCTTAGTGCCCTTCTGGTCGTGCTTCGAGAGATGCTCGATGCGCGCATCCAGCATGCTCCGCATTCCTTTGAGCATTTCGATACGAGCATTGTGGAAATGCTCGCGCGTGTTTTGCGGCCAGACGTGATCGAGGAGGGCCTCGATCTGGGGCCCCGCGACGTCGCAAAAGAAACAGCCGTGGGCATGTTTACCGGTACTTTGTTGTTCATCCATATTCAGCCTTCTTTCATTTCCACTGTTAATATTTTATTCTGAAGCGACGCTCGGGTGGGGATCAGCGCGGCCATGGAGGTTGGCAGCCCTATGTGGCGCCGCAGCGTTCCGATCTCCACCACCAGCTCATCACCTTTCTTGAACAGCCCCACTTCGCCCTTCATAGCGAACGGCAGCCGCAGCCGGACTTCATAGTGCGAATTGCGCTTCTCAAAGGTGTAGGGCGCTTCGGTCCGCACTACCAGGGCGGGATCTTCCGTCTTGCCATACAGAACGTCGGCAAGTTCGATGAGCCGTTCGCGCCCCAACACTTCGTGCGTGAACAATGGGACGCGCTTCATCGCCACCGGCTGGAAATACTCCTCAATTTCATCCAGAATCTTGGATTGCGACGCCCGCCATTGATCGAACCACGTGTCGGTCACCGCCTCCGGCAGCACGCGATTGACGATGATGCCGTCCACCGTGAGACCGTGCAGCGAGAAATACACGAAGGCGCGTTGGGTCTCCCGCAAGACCATCTTCTCCGGATTAGTCACCAGACGGACGCTGGTGATGTTCGGATTTTCGAGCAGCTCCGCGATCCCGTCCAGGCGTCCGAAGAGTTCCTTGATATTTCCGAAATAGCTGTCGGGCGGCAGTTCCACCGGCGAAATCCGATTCGCCACCGGACGCACGGCCTTGAGGATTCCACGCTGGAACGGAAAGACGTGCTTCATATACCACTCGAGCGTGGTCGGCATGCTAACGAAGCGCATGGATTCCGCGGTGGGCGCGCAATCCAGCACGATCACCTGGTAACGCCCCTCGCGCCGGTACTGATTCACGTACATCATCGCGCTCAGCTCTTCCATGCCGGGCAAGATGGCCAACTCTTCGGCCTCGACATCGCTGATGCCGGTGGTTCGCAGCACCGAGACGACATAGGTTGAGATCTCGCGCCAGTGCCGCTTGATTTCCTTCTGGATATTCACCTCTTGGATGGAGAGGTGATCGTCGATGGGAAGCGGATCGTTGGCTCGTTCCTGAAACAGGCCGGTTTCAAGGTCGAACGCATCGGCCAGGCTGTGCGCTGGATCGACGCTCATGACCAGGGTGTTGTAGCCGAGGCGGGAAAGCTGGAGTCCGGTGGCCGCGGCAATACTGGTCTTGCCCACGCCTCCTTTGCCGCTAAAGAGCAGGATGCGCATGCTTTCAGTGTAAGCGAGTGGCTGAGCTCGCCCGTAGGACTAAGGCTCGAAATAGGTTCAAGTGGATGCCGAGCGTTGCGATAAGGGAATTGTGAGCCGATTCCTCGACAACGCGGTGCAGATCCTGGACGCCGCCGAAAGCGCTGTCCAATCCGGCCACACTCCCACGGATATGACCATTCTCATCACCGCCGAGGGCGCGATCCGGATGGTGGCCGATTCCGATTGGCCGCTGGATTCGCTGCAATCGCACCATGGGGCGAAAATGGCCTACCGTGTGAGCCAGAACGCGTCGCTAGTACGCGTGGAAGGCCGGGCAGATTCTCGCACTTGTCTGTTCGAAACCGCAAAGCCCGAACGGGTCGCCCGGCTTCTCCTCAACCGCACACCCAGTTACTGGATGGGGCCCCGGTTGCTAACGGCCGCGCAGAGCTAAGACATCCCGCAGGTGAGTCAGCTCAGGGGGCGTCGAAAACACGACGTTTACGACGTCAAATCGAACCTTTTGCCACGGAACTTCAGCATGCCTGGCATATTCACGAGCCGTGCGGATCAGGCTGGCGTGTTTGTTGGGCCCGATGGCGCGATCCGGCGACCCATATTCTTCGGTTTTCCTGGACTTCACCTCGACGAATACCAGCGTATCGCCATCCCAAGCAACCAGATCCACCTCACCGGCACCCGACGCCATGCGGTAATTGCGGTCCACAACGATCAAACCGGCGCGCCGCAGAAAGCGGTGGGCTAAGTCCTCGCCGCGGCGTCCGACTGCGTGATCTTCGGTCATTTGGCGCTTGCGGGCTCGGTGGCGGAGCAGGTCGGTGAGTTCGTAGGGGCTCCTCACTCTACTAACCGTGCCCGTTCATTCCAAAAGCTCTCAGCAATGTAATCGCGTAGGATAGTAGGTGCAGATGGACAACAGCCAGATTCTTACCATCGCTTTGGCCGCTGTGCCGAATATGCTCGCAGTCTTAGCGGGCATCCTGATCAATAATGCACGACTGAGTGACACCAACACGCGGATCAGCGAACTGCGCAGCCACATGGATGCGCGTTTCGCCGACGTGGATCACCGCTTCGATGGAGTCGATCGCCGTTTCGACGAAATGCGCGACCTCTGGCGGTCGGAGCTTTATCGAGTGGAACAAGTGATCGACGCCCGGCTAAAGCACCTTGAGGAACGTGGCTGAGCTCATCAGCCGAAGTAAATCGGATTCTTCTCCGCGCTGGCGACCGACACAAGCTCGGTCATTTCGCTGATGAAGACCTCCAGTAACCGGGACCGGTTGCCATCCGAGGCCTCCGCAAGCAAACGTAGTTCTCGGCCAAGCAGCTCCATTTGCGAAAGGGGAATGTAATCTCCACAGTGAGCGCCTTCGTAGACCACCCTCTCAGTCAGGATAGGCACCTGCTCTTGGGCGATGGCCAGGATCTCCGACCGCAATTGAGAAATGGCGGCCACGTTACCTAGCCGATGATGCAAGGCAACCACTTCTTGCTCGAATCGATACATATCCCCTTCGAGGTCGATGAGGCCGGTCTCTGGATCAATTGAGACGCCCGGGCTGGAGGGATCAAAAGACAAGCTCGCTGGATTTCGATAGACGTACGCATCAAGTCCCATATTTGTCGCCTACTTGATCGCTTCAAACTCGAACTCCATCACTTTTCCGCGTACCACGTAGCACAGATAATGCTCCCAAAACTTCCGGAAACGCCTGGAGTGGTTGACCAGAAATTCGAAGCCCAGCCAACGCCATAGCGCTAGCAATCTCACGTAAACCTTCACCTCACGGAATCTCGCTGCGCTGTAGTAGCCGAAGCCACCGTGATTCTCGCCAAAATAGCGAAACGAAAAGCTGTTCAAGTGCCAGCGATGGGTAGGATCGCAAAACGAGCTGAAGTCGGTATAGTGCGGCGTGGCCAGAAACACGCGGCCCCCCGGCACAACCACGCGATGGAACTCTTCCATGGCGCGAATGACGTCCGAAACGTGCTCGATCACGTGGATGGCGCGCAGCTCGCTGAACGAGCTGTCGCGAAACGGGTATGGAAAACGATCCAGATCGCACAACACGTCGGCACGAGTGTTCGCGTTGCGATCCACGCCGATTGCGCCCGGATATTTGTTGATACCGCACCCGACATCGAGGATGCGCTTGGCGGCTACGCCACCAGCTACTGGCATTCCCCAAGTGTAGCTTCGAGCGTGTCGAGCGCGAAATCGGCTTGATCGCGCGTGATCACCAGCGGCGGACACAGGCGGATAGTGTTGCGTCCCGCCCCAAGTACCAGCAAGCCGCGCTCGAAGGCCAGCTCCTGGATGCGATCGCGCAACTCCGGCGCGCGCTCCTTGGAGTGTTGATCGCGCACCATTTCAAAGCCGATCATCAGGCCCAGACCCCGCACATCGCCAACGTGCCGGAACCGCTTGGGCCAATGGCGCATGCGATCGAGAAGGTAGTCACCGACGTGCGCCGCATTCGCGATCAATTCGCCTTCAAGCAGCTCGATGGTCGCCAACGACGCCGCCACCGCCACCGGATTCCCGCCGAACGTGGAAGCATGCGCGCCCGGCGGCCAGTTCATGATGTCGGCGCGCGCGATCATCGCGCTCAGCGGCAATCCACTGGCGATGCCTTTGGCCGAAGTGAAAATGTCGGGCACAACGCCAAAATGCTCCGACGCCCACATCTTGCCGGTGCGCCCCATGCCGCATTGGACTTCGTCGAAGATCAGCAGGATGCCGTGCCGATCGGCTAGGCGCCGCAGTTCCTGATGGAAAGCCCTGGGTGGCACCAGGTAGCCGCCTTCGCCCTGAATGGGCTCGACGACGATGCCAGCCACTTCGTCCGCCGGAACGATGGTGCGAAAAAGCTCGTCCTCGATGAAGCGCACGCAGCTTACGGCGTGATCGTCAGCGGAAACGCCATCTGGCCGGCGATAAGGGTCAGGAAAGTGCGCGTGAAATACGCCAGGGACCAGCGGCCCAAAGCCTTTGCGCTGCACCACCTTGCTGCCGGTGAGCGAAAGCGCGCCCAGAGTGCGTCCATGAAAAGCGCCCGTGAACGCAATGAATTTGTCGCGGCCGGTGTGATATCGAGCCAGTTTCATCGCGGCCTCGATGGCTTCCGTCCCCGAGTTTCCGAAGTAGACACGATGCGGGCCGGCGCCCGGCGCGATGGAAGCCAGCTTCTCCGCCAACTGCACCATGTTTTCGTAGTAGAAATCGGTGCCCGACATATGGATCAGGCGCTTCGATTGCTCTTCAATCGCCGCGACCACTTTGGGATGACAGTGGCCGGTGGAGGCGACCGCGATTCCTGCGTTGAAATCGAGGAAGCGGTTTCCGTCCACGTCTTCGATAATCGCGCCCTCACCGCGCGCTGCAACCAGCGGATAACTGCGCGTATAGGATGGCGACAGCACTTGAGCGTCGCGCTGGATCACCGCCGTGGCGCGGGGTCCCGGCAGGGTTGTCAAAAGATGCGGGAGGTCCAGACGGACCATTTCCTTAGTAAGCATTACAGTTCCCTTCCTTCTATCGGTAAGTCTGTTGGTGGAGATGAACCGCAGGGAGGAAACTAGTCGGAGGCGAACAAGTTGGGGCGGGATATGGCAGGTCGCGACATAAGCTTAACTACTGTTATTGTAGCAGCGCTGCCGCCCGCGTGGCGCATAAAATTGCGATACTCAGACCATGAAGAAGACTTTGCTTGTGTTGCTTGTAAGCGGCTTGGCGGGCTTTACCGCGCTGGCTCAGGATACCGTCAAGGAGGACGTCAAGAAATCCGGCGAAGACGTAGAGAAGGCCGGCAAAGCCACCGGAAAGGCCACGAAGAAGGCGGCCAAGGCTACCGGGAAGGCCACCGAAACGGCGGCGAAGGATACTGGGAAGGCCGCGAAAAGCACCGGCAAAGCTGTCGCAAAAGGAACAAAGAAAGCCGCCAAGGCAACCGAGAAGGGCGCGGAAAAGGTAAAAGAGAAGACCACCGAATAGGCGCGGGGTGCGGCGCGCTACAATTGAAGTTTCCCGCACATGGTGAAGGCACTTCCGGACATCCTGGCTCAAATTGTCGAGCAAAAGAAGCTTGACCTGGCGACTCGCGAGCCTGGGGTTGAACAGCGGGCCGAGCAGTCGATTTCCGGACGGCGGGATTTTCTGGCGGCGCTCACTCTCCGGGCGCCAGCGGTTATCGCGGAGATAAAGAAGGCTTCGCCGAGCAAGGGTCTCCTGGCGGCCGACTTCGATCCTGCGTCGATCGCGCGATCGTACGAAGAAGGCGGGGCGGCGGCGCTCTCGGTGCTGACCGACGAAAAGCATTTTCTTGGTAGCCTGACGCATTTGGAATCGGCTCGAGCGGCGGTCCGGCTCCCGGTTTTGCGCAAAGACTTCACCATCGATGCGTATCACGTGCAGCAGGCGGCGTCCCATGGCGCGGATGCGATTCTGCTGATCGCCGCCATTCTATCGGAACGCCAGATGCGCGATTTCCGCGAGCTGGCAGAGCGTTATCGCATGGCTGCGCTAGTGGAAGTGCATGACGAAGAAGAGCTGAAGCCGGCCATTGCTTCCGGTGCGCGCGTGATTGGCGTTAACAATCGAAACCTCCACACCTTCGAAGTCAATCTGGAAACGGCGTTGCGATTGGCGGAGCACATTCCAGCCGGCGTGGTGCGGGTTGCCGAGAGCGGGATTCATTCTTCAGCCGATGTGGAACAGCTACGCGCGGCCGGTTATCAGGCGTTCCTGGTGGGCGAGCACCTGATGAAATCGGGCGATCCGGCGGGTGCATTGCGAGCGTTACTGTCATGATGGTGAAAATCTGCGGGATCACCAATCGCGACGATGCGCTGGCGGCCGTGGACGCGGGAGCCTCGGCCATTGGATTCAACTTCTACCGCGAGAGCCCGCGCTATATTTCACACACGGGGGCGGCCATGATCGCCGAGAAGATCCCAGCGAATGTGTGGAAGGTTGGCGTGTTCGTCAATGAGACGCAGGAAACCATCGCGAAGATCGTACTCGACGCCGGACTGGATGTCGCCCAGCTTCACGGAAGCTCGGACGCGCTCGGCGTTCGCGTCTGGAGGGCGATGTCGCCTGTCGATCCCGTTGCGCTTGCGCTTTTTGGCGATGTGGAGGCCGTGTTGATTGACTCGCCAGTCTGCGGTGTGTTCGGTGGCTCCGGCAAAACCTGGGACTGGACGCAGGCGCCGCATCTGGAACAGAAGATCATCATTGCCGGCGGCTTGGATGGTGACAACGTGCAACTCGCCATCGAGCAAGCCCAGCCGTGGGGCGTCGACGCCTGCTCGCGCATCGAAAAATCCCCCGGCTTGAAGGACCACGAAAAAATGCGCAAATTTGTGAAAGCTGCTCTCGAATCGTCATGACGCCACAGCCTGATGGTGGCGGCCACTTTGGCCCGTACGGCGGCCGCTATGTTCCCGAAGTTCTGATGGCGCCGCTGGAGGAACTGGAGCAAGCTTACCTGGAGGCCTGCGACGATCCCGCGTTTCAAGCTGAGTTGAAAGATCTGCTGGCCAACTACGCGGGCCGTCCGACGCCGCTGTATCACGCCAAGCGTCTCAGCGAAATGTATGGCGGCGCGAAGATTTACATCAAGCGCGAAGATCTGCTCCACACCGGCGCGCACAAGATCAACAACTGCATCGGTCAAGCGTTGCTCGCGCGGCGCATGGGCAAAAAGCGCATCATCGCCGAAACCGGCGCCGGGCAGCATGGCGTGGCAACCGCTACGGTGTGCGCTCTGTTCGGCCTGGAATGCATCGTCTACATGGGCGAAGAGGACATGCGGCGGCAGCGGTTGAACGTGTTTCGCATGCGTTTGCTCGGCGCGAAGGTGGTAAGCGTCACCAGCGGCAGCCGCACCTTGAAGGACGCTATCAGCGAAGCCATGCGCGACTGGGTGACCAACGTTCAGTCCACGCACTACCTGCTCGGATCGGCCCTCGGCGCGCATCCTTACCCCATGATGGTGCGCGATTTTCATAGCGTGATTGGCGAGGAGACACGCCGCCAGATTCTGGAGCGCGAGGGACGCCTACCGGATTCGATTTTCGCCTGCGTGGGCGGCGGCAGCAATGCGATCGGGATGTTTCATGCGTTTCTGGACGACGAAGCCGTGCGCTTGATTGGCGTGGAAGCGGGCGGAAGCGGCTCGGAGCTGGGTGCGCATGCCGCGCGCTTCTCGGGCGGATCGCCGGGGGTGCTGCACGGCGCCTACAGTTATCTTTTGCAGGACGCCGATGGCCAGGTGGCGCTGACGCATTCGGTCTCAGCCGGTCTGGATTATGCGCTGGTGGGCCCCGAGCATGCCTGGCTGCACGACAACAAACGCGCCGAATATTGCTCGATCACCGACCAGCAAGCCCTCGACGCCGCGCGCACGCTGGCCCGCACGGAAGGAATCATTCCCGCGCTGGAATCGGCGCATGCGGTGGCTGAAGCGCTCCGGCGCGCGCCGGCCGCCAAGGGCGAGATGTTCGTCATCAATCTATCCGGACGCGGCGACAAGGACACCGACATTTATCGCGAGAATATGAAGGAATTAGATGACCCGAATTAGCCGCCTATTTGAGCGGCTTCGGGCACAGCAACGGCCGGCGCTCATCGCCTACATCGTCGGGGGTGATCCATCCCCCTCGGCGACTCCGGATATTGTGGCCGCCCTCGAACGCGGCGGCGCGGATCTGATCGAACTCGGCGTGCCGTTTTCCGATCCGATCGCCGATGGACCCGTGATCCAACGCGGCAGCGATCGCGCGCTGAAGGCCGGAACGAACCTGGCAAAAGTGCTCGACATTGCGGCTCAGATCCGCAAACGGTCCGAGATTCCGCTGCTGCTGTTCACCTACCTGAATCCGGTGCTGCGCTATGGTCTGGAGCCGCTGGCAAAGGCGGCGGCGGCCAGCGGAATCGACGGCTGCCTGCTGACTGACTTAAGCGTCGAGGAGGCCGAACCATATATTCGCGTCATGCGGCAGGCGGGTCTCGACACCGTTTTTCTGGCTGCGCCGACCAGCAGCCAGCGGCGTTTGAAACTGGTGGCGAAATACTCCACTGGATTCGTCTATCTGGTTTCGCGAACCGGCGTGACGGGCGAGCGATCCAATGTATCCGGCAGCGTTGCGCCGCTTGTAGCGGCCATGCGCGGAGCGACCAAGCTGCCCCTCGCGGTTGGATTTGGAATCTCGACGGCGGAACATGTGCGCGAGATCGGAGCCATCGCGGATGGCGTGGTGGTGGGCAGCGCCTTCGAACGCGTGATCGAAGAACATGCCGCCGGCCCCGAACTTCCCGCCGCAATGGAGGCTCTGGCCCGGGAGCTCGCCAGTGGTTTACTATCGAAGAACAAATGAGTCCGAAAGACCATGAGCATTGAGAAGCTCGCGGAATGCCGCCGGCAAATCGACCAGGTGGATGTGAAGATCGTCGAGTTGCTCAACCAGCGGACCGAGATCGTCAACGAAATCGGCCGCGTCAAACGCGAGTTCTCCTTGCCCATCTATGAGCCGAAGCGCGAGGATCAAGTGTATGATAACGTCGCCGGCCACAATTCCGGGCCTTTGACGGCGGAAGCGCTCAAACGCATATTTGAACGCATCATCGACGAGATGCGGACCATACAGCAGAAGAAGATGAGTTAGCGGGCTGAGAGGATTCGGCCCCGAGCGCTACAATGGAGATGTCGATGAATAACGTTCAGTTCTACCTCACGATCGGCATTCCGACCTTGGCCATACTGATCGGGATTTTGATGAACACGCTTTCTTTCAACTCCATCAACGCAAGATTCAGTGCTAGCGACGCCCGCTTCAGTAGTCAGGACGCACGATTCAACAGCCTGGAAGCGCGTTTTGATGCCTGGTTCAACAACGTCGATGCGCGGTTTAACAACCTTGAGGTTAAGTTCGACACCCTGATCGGCAAAGTTATCGATGTCGATAACCGCGTCACCCGTATCGAAGCCAAGCTCGACATCCGATAGCCCGCATGCCTCCGGCTTGCATGGTAAAACTGTGTCTATGATGCGCCTCGATCGCCAATTCCTGTATAAGGAAGTTGGGCCCCTGGAGGGAATGTAGATGGTCAACTGTCCAAACTGCGACGCTGTAATCGACGTGGACGAGGACGATTTGGATGAAGGCGACACGCTGACCTGCGAGGAGTGCGGCGCCGATCTCAGCGTAACCGGGTTGAGTCCTCTGGAACTCGAGACTCAAGAAGACGAGGACGAGGAGGAGGAAGAAGAAGAGGAAGAGGAAGACTTCAAGTATGACGAGGACGAGGACGAGGAGGAAGAAGAAGAGGAAGAAGAGGATTGGCACTAGCCTGCTGCTGCTAGTGGTGGCGGCTCTTCTCCCGTTTGCGGCCGCCGCCAAGAAGAAACCGGCGCTCGAGACTTACGCCGTGATTAGCGGCAGTGTCTTTAAAGAAAGCGGGTATGCGCTACCCGACGCCTCCGTAACGTTGCTACCAGACCCTCCGTCCGGAAGCGCGGCTGAGAAAGCGCAAAAAATGGAGATGGTTTCCGACGCCCGAGGCGAGTTCATCTTTCACGTTCCGCCCGGCCCGATGCACTACTCCATCGTGGTTGCGGCCAAAGGCTACCAGAGCCTGCGTAAATCCGTCGCGGTAGAAGGCGAAGAGCGCGTCGAGGTAACTTTCCAATTGGAACGCGAGCCGAAATAAGTAGTGAACATGATGCCGGTCCGCGCCGCCTGTATGGCAACCCTGTTGCTGTGCGCCAGTCTGGCCGGGCAACAAAAGAACAAGGACCTCACCACGCGCGACCTGCAAGGTGTTGTGACCGACGGCACGGGCCAGCGGGCGGCCAAGGCCGTGGTGCAGTTGAAGAACACCAAGTCTCTGCAGATCCGCTCCTTTATTACCGCCGAGGATGGCAAGTACCATTTCGCGGGACTAGGTTCGGACGTTGAATACCAAGTGAAAGCCGAGCGCGAGGGGGTAACCACTTCCTGGAAGACCCTGAGCGTCTTCAATACCAAGAAGACCGCGGTAATCAATCTCAAGCTAAAGAAGTGACAGGCGTCCGTGGTAAGTGGTGCGGTT
>Ga0209415_10010685_pt1 | contig 15557 bp, 9 predicted proteins | sample PeaSoiSIISIP2007_FD_187696 | JGI IMG/M metagenome (GOLD analysis project Ga0209415, IMG submission 187696) | Peat soil microbial communities from Weissenstadt, Germany - SII-SIP-2007 (SPAdes) (version 2) | ecosystem: Environmental > Terrestrial > Soil > Wetlands > Peat | place: Germany... | reverse complement strand
GACATCGACGCCAACGGCATCGTCAGCGTCCAGGCCAAGGACAAGGCCACCGGCAAGGAGCAGCAGATCCGCATCCAGGCTTCGGGCGGCCTGTCGCCGGGCGACATCGAGAAGATGGTGAAGGACGCCGAGGCGCATGCCGAGGAGGACAAGAAGCGGCGCGAGCTGGTCGAGGCGAAGAACCAGGCCGAGGCGCTCGTCCACTCCACCGAGAAGACGATCAAAGAGGGCGGCGACAAGATCCCCGCCGGCGACCGTCAGGCGGTGGAGGCGGCGATCGCCGCGCTCAAATCGGTGACCGGCGGCGACGATATCGGCCAGATCCGCGCCAAGACCGAGGCGCTGGCGCAGGCCTCGATGAAGATCGGCGAGGCCATGTACAAGGCGCAGCAGGCGGGTGGCGGCGATGGCGGTGCCGCGCCCGGCGGCGGCGGCGGCACGGGCTCCGCCGGCAATGAGAAAGTCGTCGACGCCGATTTCGAGGAGGTCGACGAGCAGAAGAAACGCGGCGCCGGCTGAACGGCTTGGCCGCGCGAGAGACGACAAACCGCCCCGGCGAGAAGCTGCACCGGGGCGGTCGCGCGTGACGGTACGAGGTCGAGAGCAGTGAGCGATGGCTAAGCGGGACTTTTACGAGCTCCTCGGCGTAGCGCGCGGGGCGAGCGCCGAGGACATCAAGAAGGCCTATCGCAAGCTTGCCATGGAGCACCATCCTGATCGCAACGCCGGCGATCAGTCGGCCGAGCAGAAATTCAAGGACATGAGCGAAGCCTACGACGTCCTCAAGGACGATCAGAAGCGCGCCGCCTACGACCGCTTCGGTCATGCCGCCTTCGAGAACGGCGGCGGACGCTCGGGCGCCGGCGATTTCGGCTTCGCCACCGGCTTCGCCGACATCTTCGACGAGATGTTCGGCGAGTTCATGGGCGGCCGGCGCGGCGCGCGCGACAGCGCCACGCGCGGCAACGATTTGCGCTACAACCTCGAGATCGGTCTCGACGAGGCGTTCAAGGGCAAGCAGACCACGGTGCGCGTGCCGACCTTGGCGCCCTGCGAGGCCTGTCAAGGCAGCGGCGCGGCGGCGGGCTCGCGCCCAGTCAACTGTCCGACCTGCCAGGGCGCCGGGCGCGTGCGCGCGCAGCAGGGCTTCTTCACCATCGAGCGCACCTGTCCCTCCTGCCACGGCGCCGGCCGGGTCATCGAGAATCCCTGCCGCGCTTGCGGCGGCCAGGGCCGCGTGCGCAAGGAGAAGACGCTTGCGGTGTCGATCCCGCCGGGGGTCGAGGACGGCACGCGCATCCGGCTCGCCGGCGAGGGCGAGGCCGGCGTGCGCGGCGGCGGCGCCGGCGATCTCTATATTTTCTTGTCGGTCAAGCCGCACCCGATTTTCCAGCGCGACGGCAACACCATCCATTGCCGGGTGCCCATCACCATGCTGGCGGCAGCGCTGGGCGGCACCATCGAGGTGCCGACGATCGACGGCAGCCGCGCCAAGCTCACCATCCCCGCGGGGACGCAGTCTGCGCGGCAGTTCCGCCTGCGCGGCAAGGGCATGTCGGTGCTGCGCTCGGCCGCGCGCGGCGACATGTTCATCGAGGTGATGGTGGAAACGCCGATGAATCTGAGCAAGCGCCAGCAGGAATTGCTGCGCGAATTCGAGAAGGCCGGCGACAGCCAGGCGACCCACCCCGAGAGCGAAGGCTTCTTCGCCAAGGTCAAGGAATTCTTCGAGGACCTGCGGGAATAGGCGCGGCCGGACTCTACGCCACGCCCTCCACGAAATAGGCCCGCGATTTCGCCGCTTTCAGCCGCTGCGGCAGGATCGCTTGATAGGCCGGCGATTCATACCAGCGCCGCGCCTCCCCCATGTTGGGAAACGCCAGGACCACGACGCGCGTCGGCGCATCGCCTTCGAGCGCGCCGACCTGGCCGCCGCGCACGAGGAAGCGGCCGCCATAGGGCAACAGCGTCGCCGGTACGCCCTCGCGATATTTCTGGTAGGCCTCGGCATCGTGGATGTCGAGCTCGGCAATGAGATAGGCAGGTGGCGCGGCGGCCATCAGCGATCCTCCCCTGGGAAAACGAAACCTCGCAAATGTGCGGCTAGGCGCGCGCGAAGGCAAGAGGCGGCTCGAGCGCCAATCGACGGTTGCGGCCTGTGCCGCGCTCGTCTAGCAAGCGCGCGATGGCGGCACTCGATCGCGCGCGCAGCGGCCTGACGCCGGCGCAGCTCTTCACCTGTCTCGTCCTGCTCTGGCTGTCGGGCGCCGGGCTGCGCCTGACCTTGCTCGCGGTGCCGCCGGTCATTCCGCTGATCCATGCCGATCTCGCGCTCACCGAGACCGAGATCGGCGCATTGGGCAGCCTGCCTTCGCTGCTCTTCGCGCTCGCCGCCGTGCCGGGCGCGCTGCTGATCGCGCGCTTGGGCGCGCGCGCGACCTTGATCGCGGGATTGTTGCTCACGGCGCTGGGCTCGGCGGCGCGGGGTGCTGCGCCCGATGTCGTCGTGCTTTATCTCGCGACGGGTGTGATGGGCGCGGGCATCGCGGTGATGCAGCCGGCCCTGCCGCCCTTGGTGCGCGCCTGGCTGCCCGACCGCATCGGCTTTGCCACCGCGGTTTACAGCAACGGGCTCTTGGTGAGCGAGACCCTCGCCGTCGCGCTCACCATTCCTTTCGTTTTGCCGCTGGTCGGCGGCAGTTGGCGCTGGAGCTTCGTCGTCTGGTCGCTGCCGGTGCTGCTGACGGCGGTCCTGGTTTGGGCGCTGGCGCCGCGCGAGGCGGAACCAGTGACGGCGGCGCTGCGCCGCTGGTGGCCCGATTGGCGCAATCCGCTGGTGTGGCGCCTCGCGCTCATGCTCGGCGGCGTCAACACGGTCTATTTCGCGACCAACACCTTCTTGCCGGATTATCTGGGCTCGCTCGGCCGCGGCGATCTCATCAACCCCGCGCTGACGGCGCTCAATTTGGCGCAGTTGCCGGCATCCTTCGCCATGCTCGCCTGGACCGGCAGCCTCGCCACCCGCCATTGGCCTTATGTCGCGGCCGGGCTGACGCTGGTGGCGAGCGTGCTTGGCATGACGCTCTTGGGCGGCGTGTGGATCGTCGTTTTCGCCGGCGTGCTCGGCTGCATCAATGCCGCGGTGTTGGTCATGCTGCTGGCGCTGCCGGCATTGCTCGCGGCGCCGCAGGAGGTGCACCGCGTCTCGGCGGCGATGTTCACCATGAGCTACCCCTGCGCCGTGATGCTCACCATCATCGGCGGCGGCGCCTGGGATCTGACCGGTCTGCCCATCGTGGCCTTCGTGCCGGTGGGGCTGGGCGCGGCCGCGATCGCTGCGCTCGCGCCCGGAATCGAGTTCGCCCACCTCGCGCGTTGAACGCCCACGCGGCGATTGCCGCCACACCCGATTGGGATTAGCATCCCTCGCAATGGCCCGCCTGGGCCGGCGATGAAGATGAGAGCGCGGCCGCAACGGCGCGCGCACCGCGGGGAGAAACGTCAATGACAGCCTTTTCGATCAACGGGCGAAGTGTCGATGTTGCGGCGGATACGGACACGCCGCTCTTGTGGGTCATTCGCGAGCACCTGAAGCTCACCGGGACGAAGTTCGGCTGCGGCATCGCGCAGTGCGGCGCCTGCACCGTGCATCTCGATGGCCAGCCGATCCGCTCGTGCGTGACGCCGCTCGACAGCGTCGCCGGCAAGCAGGTGACGACGATCGAGGGGCTGTCGCAAAATTCGAGCCACCCCCTGCAGCGCGCCTGGGTTGCGGAGCAGGTGCCGCAATGCGGCTACTGTCAATCCGGCCAGATCATGGAAGCGGCGGCCTTTCTCGAGCACAACCCGCACCCCTCGCGCGCCCAGATCGTCGCGGCGATGGACGGCCATATCTGCCGCTGCGGCACCTATAACCACATCGTCCGCGCGATTGAACGCGCGGCGCGTACCCATGAAAAGCAGGCGGCGGTGACGCATGACTCGGCATCCCCCGGCTCCGCGCGCGGGAGGGCCCAGCCATGACCCGCCGCATCGCCGTCACGAGCTGCGCGCTGTCGCGGCGCAGCTTTTTGGTCAGCGCCGGCGGCGTCGGCATCGGCGTCGCCTTTGGCGCGCTGCCGGGAAAGAGCCTTGCCGCGGCGATGGCCGCCGGCGCCGGCTCGTTGAAGCCCAACGCCTGGGTCGTCATCGGCGGCAACGGCATCGTCACCATCATGTCCGCGCCGGCCGAGATGGGCCAAGGCACCATGACAGCGCTGCCGGTCGTGATCGCCGACGAGATGGACGCCGATTGGCACAAGGTGCGGGTCGTGCAGTCGCCGGCCGATCCGTCGAAATATGGCAATCCATTCCCGTTGATGGGCGGCCAGATGCGGACGCTCGCCAGCCTGGCCGTCGCCGGCTATTACGACCAGCTCCGTCTCGTCGGCGCCCAGACGCGAAAAGTCCTGATCGCCTGCGCTGCGAGCGAGTGGGGCGTGCCCGCGGCCGAGCTTTCGACCGAGCCCGGCATGGTCGTGCACAAGCAATCGAACCGAAAGATCTCCTACGGCGCCTTGGCGGCGAAGGCGAAGCTGCCCGACCCGCTGCCGCAGGCGACCAAGGACGATCTGAAGCCGTCCTCCGCCTTCCGCCTCATCGGCAAGGACGTGCCGCGCGTCGATCTGCCGCTCAAAGTGAACGGCAGCGCCAAATACGGCATCGATGTGCAGCTGCCGCACATGCTTTACGGCGCCATCCTCTATCCGCCGGTCGAGCATGAAAAGCCGGAGAAGATCGACGATACGGCGGCGAAGGCGGTGAAGGGCATCGTCAAGATCGTGCCGATCCCCAACGGCGTCGGAATCATCGGCGAAACGGTCGAGGCGACGCGAAAGGCGAAGGCCGCGCTCAAGGTCACCTGGTCGGCCACGGCCGAGGCGCGCAAGTACAACACCGCCAAAATGGTGGAGGACTACGGCGGCGTGGCCAAGGACATGAACCAGAAAGCGGTCGTGATGATGTCGCAAGGCGACGCGCCGGCCGCAATCGCGGGCGCCGCCAAGATGGTGACGGCCGAATTTTACTCCGAGCATGTCGCGCACACCCAACTCGAGCCCTTGAACGCGACCGCGCTGGTGAAGGGCGACACGATCGAGATCTGGGCGTCGAACCAATCGCCCTCGGCTTCGATCATCTTCGCGACGATGGTCGGCGGCGTGCCGCCGGAAAAGGTCGTGGTGCATTCGACGCTGATCGGCGGCGCGTTCGGCCGTACCTCGGATGATGCCGACCATATCGCCCATGCCATCATGCTGGCGAAAGCAGTGCCGGGGCGGCCGGTCAAGCTCATCTGGACCCGCGAAGACGACATGCGCAACGACATCTTCCGGCCGTTCTCGGCGCAGCAGGTGTCGGTCGGGCTCGACGCGTCGGGCGACATCGTGGGCTGGCGGCAGCGCATCGTCGCGCCTTCGCATTTCGGCCGGCTCGGTCCGCCGGTGCTCGAGCATTTCGGCGGCAAGGACATCGTCACCGCCGGCTGGGGCGAATTCCACTACGCGGTTCCTGCGCATCTCGTCGAGTGGATCCGCGCCGAACGCGGCTTCGACATCGGCCCGTGGCGCGCGACCGCGTCGGGCTATACCAAATTCGCCATCGAAGTGACGATCGACGAGCTTGCGGCGATGAAGGGCGTCGATCCCGTGCAGTATCGGCTCGGGCTCCTCAAGAACCAGCCGCGCGCGACCGCTGTAATCGAGACCGTCGCCAAGATGGCGGATTGGGCCAAGAAGCGTCCGGGCCGCGCTCTTGGGATCGCCTATTCGGACTTGTACGACAGTTTTCTCGCGGAGATCGCCGAGGTTTCGCTCGACGAGAAAACCGGCCAGATCAAGGTTCACCATATTTGGGCCGCGGTCGATCCAGGGCTTGCCGTGCAGCCGCGCAACGTCGCCTACCAGCTCGAGGGGGCGATCACCATGGGGCTCTCGGCCGCGCTTTATGAGCAGATCAACGTCGTGAACGGCGAGGTTCAGGAACAGAACTTCGACAAGTACCGGGTCATCCGGATGGCGGACATGCCGATGATCGAGGTCAAGGTGATCTCGACCGACAACCATCCCTCGGGCGTCGGCGAAATCGGCGTCGGACCGGTGGCGCCCGCCATTGCCAACGCCGTCGCCCAACTTACCGGCGGCAAGCGGTTGCGGCATTTGCCGCTGTCACCGGCGCGGGTGCAGGCGGCAATGAAAGCGTAGAAGGACCGAGGCGAACGGCTCGCGGCAGGATTATTCCGCCGCGACCGTGCTGTCCTTGGCCCGACCCGGCGCGCGCGTCTCGTCCGTCGCGGGGCCGGCGAGAACCGCGGTCAGGCGGTCGCGGATTTCGTTGCGCCGCCTCTCGGGCTCGACCTGATGGCCGAAGAGGTCCTTGACGTAGAACACGTCCACCACCTTCTCGCCATAGGTCGAGATCTTCGCGCTCGAGATCTGCAAATTGAGGTTGGTGAGCGCGCGCGTGAGTTCAAAGAGCAGCCCCGGCCGGTCGCGGCCGTTCACCTCGACCACGGTATGCGTCTTGCTCGCGTTGTTGTCGATGAGGACGCGCGGCGGCACGGTGAAGACGCGGGTGCGGCTCGGGATCGCCTCGGGCTCGTTCAATTCGACATGCGGCTTGATGCGGCCCGACAGCACGCCCTCGAACAGGACGCTGAGCTTGGCGAGCTTCGCCGGCTCGGCGAAGGCGCCGCCGCGGCGGTCCTGCACCAGGAAGGTGTCGAGCGCCATGCCGTTCGCCATGGTCAGGATCTTGGCGTCGACGATGTTGGCGCCGGCCAGGGCGAGCGCGCCGGCGATGCGCGAGAACAACCCGGCGTGGTCGGCGGTATAGAGCGTCACCTCGGTCACCGCGCGCGCGGAATCGACCCGCGTTTCGACGGTCAGGGGCTCGCTGCCGCGCTCCTGCCGCCGCGTCAGCCGCGCATGGCGCGCCAAGGTCTCGGGTTCGAAGGAGAGGAAATAGGTCGGATAGCCCTTGGCGAAGAAGGCTTGGACTTCCTCCGGCGCGAAGTCCGGCAGGAGCTTCCGCACCGAATCCTGTTGCGCTTTGATGCGCGCCTCGCGCGCCTCGCCTTGCAGCCCGCCCGACATGACCTCGATGGCGCGATGGTAAAGCTCGCGCAACAGCGTCGCCTTCCAGCCGTTCCAAACATGCGGGCCGACGGCGCGGATATCGGCGACAGTGAGAACCAGCAGGAGCTTCAGCCGCTCCGGCGACTGCACCCGCTCGACGAAACCGTGGATGGTCTGGGGATCGTCGATGTCGAGCTTGAAGGCGGTGCTGCTCATGACGAGATGCCAGCGCACGAGCCACGCCACCGTCTCGGTCTCCTCGGCGGAAAGCCCGAGGCGCGGCCCTAAATTCTCCGCGACCTTCTCGCCCAGCACGGAATGGTCGCCGCCGCGGCCCTTGGCGATGTCGTGCAGAAGCACGGCGAGATAAAGCGCGCGCCGCGAGGCGATGGTTGGAATGATCGCGGTAGTGAGCGGCAGCTCGTCCTTGAGCGCGCCCATCTCGATCTGATGCAGGATGCCGATGGCGAAGAGCGAGTGCTCGTCCACCGTATAGACATGATACATGTCGTACTGCATCTGCGCGACGACGCGGCCGAAATCCGGGACGAAACAGCCGAAGACGCCGGCCTCGTTCATCCGCCTGAGCGTAATCTCCGGATTCTTGCGCGAAGTCAGCATCTCCATGAACAGGCGGTTGGCCTCGGGATCGGCGCGCAGCTTGCCGTCGATGAGCTTCAGCGACTGCGTGATCAGGCGCAGCGCATGCGGGTGGATGTCGAGCTCGTGCTCTTGGGCGGCGTGGAAGAGGCGGACGAAATTGACGGGATCGTCGCGGAAGGCGCTGTCGCTCGCGACATCGAGCCGGTCGATGTCGACGCGGAAACCTTGGACCTGGCGCTTGCGGACGGGCCAGGGCCGCCATTGGAAGCGCGGGCGCGAGCGCTGCTCGGCCTCCAGGAGCGCGCAGAAGATGCGTGTCAGATCGCCCACGTCCTTCGCCACCAGGAAGTAGTGCTTCATGAAGGACTCGACGCCGCGCGTTCCCTCATGGTCGGTGTAGCCCATGCGCCGCCCGACCTCGGCTTGGACGTCGAAAGTCAGACGGTCCTCGGCGCGGCCCGTGAGGAAGTGGAGGTGGCAGCGCACCGTCCACAGGAAGTTCTGCGCCCGCGCGAAACGCTGCGCCTCTTCGGCCGAGAGCACGTTGCGCTCGACCAGCTTCTCGATGTCATCGACCCGATAGATGTATTTGGCGATCCAGAAGAGGGTGTGCAGGTCGCGCAGGCCCCCCTTCCCCTCCTTGACGTTGGGCTCGACGAGATAGCGCGAATCGCCGAGGCGCGCGTGGCGCTTGTCGCGCTCCTCGAGCTTGGCGGCGACGAATTGCGCCGCGGTCCCCTTGATGATCTCGGCCTCGAAGCGGCGCTTCAGTTCGAGGAAGGGTTCCTGCTCGCCCCAGAGATAGCGCGCTTCGAGCACGGCGGTGCGGATGGAGAGGTCGCCCTTGGCCCGCACCAGCGTCTCGTTGACCGAGCGTGTCGCCTGGCCGACCTTGAGGCCCAAATCCCATAGCGTATAAAGGATGTACTCGACCACCTGCTCGGTGTGCGGCGTCTGCTTGTAGGGCAGCAGAAACAAGAGGTCGATGTCGGAATAGGGCGCCAATTCGCCGCGGCCGTAGCCGCCGACCGCGACCAGGGTCATGCGCTCGCCCGCGGTCGGGTTGGCGAGCGGATAGACCTGCGTCGTGGCGAAATCGTAGAGCGCGCGGATAACCTGATCGATCAGAAACGACAGCTCGTGCACCGTCCCGGTGCCGGTGGCGCGCGCCTCGAAGCGCCGCTCGATCTCGGCGCGGCCGGCCTCGAGCGCCGGCTTCAGCACCGCGGCGACCCGGGCGCGCGCCGGCTCCGTCACGGGCGCCAGCTTGTCGAGCTCGGCCGCGACCGCGCGGCGGTCGAAGATCTCGCGTTGCCGCTCGACGGCGTTCATGCCGGCGATCCTACACCGCCCGATGGCGCTTGTCGCGTGGCCCGCCTCAGCCGCGGCGGTCCGGACCGCCGATCAACGCTCGCTGGCGAATTGTCCGGGTGGAGCGATGCCGGTAACGACCCGGGCCGCGAGCAGCTCCGGCGCGCTCGGATACCACATCGCCGAGGGCGGCGCGTCGAAGGCGCGCGCGGCAAAGGCCTGGGATACGCCGGAGCGAATGAGTGCCTGCTTCTCCGCGGCGACCTCGAGCACGGTCGCGATCGACAACCCGCCGGGCGTGCTCGCCTGATGGAAGCCGAGCCTGGCGCCGGGCGCGAGCCAGCGTTCGCGGCCGCCCATGAAGGCGCTGGTGCAGGCAGAGACACAGAATTGACCGACATATGTGGCGAGGCCGCGCTCGGCGATGAGGTCGTGCAGATGCTGCGCCTCGACGAGGCGGCCGCCGCGGCTGCTCAAGTGAATGACCGTCACCCCCGGCGCCGCGTCGAGCGCGCGCCGAACTTCCTCGCTCACGCCATAGGTGATTGCGCCGGAATAGAAGAGATCGCGCCCGCCCGGCAGCACGCGGATCTGATGCTCGGCGAGCGCCGCATCGCCCGCCCAGATGCGGCCCAATTCCAGCATCTGCGGGATCGCGGAAGTGACCAATTGCGCCGCCAGCATGACGGCGCCGAGGCCGACACTCACTTGCCCCAGAACCGCCCAGATCTTGCGCCCGCCGCGCCCGACATGCCGGCCCGCCGAGCGCCAGATGCCGACGAGCTGCCAGATCGAGACCAGAAAGGCGAGAACCCATACCGCCATCCCTGCGGCGAGCGCCGGCTTCACCAGGGCGGGCACGCGAATCAGCAGCCCCGCGCCCGTCGCCAGCAAGATGATGGGAATGTCGCCGAGCCAGCCATTGATCCAATAGGCGACCGGCAGCGACAGCTCGCCCCGCCAATGCCGCAGGAGGTAGGACCGGCGCACCGGCGCCGCCGCCTCGTTGTCGTCCTGACTCATTTCGTCTCGCGCCGCCCAGCCTCGAGAGCCGAGATTCAACGCCGCAGCGATTAACATTTCGGCAAGCCGCAAGCCCGCGGTGGTTAACGCCGCTCCGCCGGCAGCGCCTTGAGCCGATAAAGCAGTTCGAGCGCCTCTTTGGGCGAAAGCTCGTCGGGCCGGACCGCCGCGAGCGCCGCCTCGACCGCGGAGGGAGGCTGCGCCGGCGCCGCCGCGCGCGCCGCGGCAAAAAGCGGCAAATCGTGCGCGAGCCGCGCCAATGCGCCGCCCTGCTCGCCCGTCTCGAGCGTCGCCAGCACTTGCTCGGCACGGGCGATGACGCTCGCCGGCAGGCCCGCGAGCTTCGCCACATGAATGCCGTAGGAGCGATCGGCCGCGCCCGGCGCCACCTCGTGCAGGAAGACGACGTCGCTCTGCCACTCCTTGACCCGCATGGTGTAGCAGGCCAAATCCGCGAGCTTCGCCGCCAGCGCCGTGAGCTCGTGGTAATGCGTCGCGAAGAGCGCGCGGCAGCGGTTGACGTCGTGAAGGTGCTCGACTGCGGCCCAAGCGATCGACAAGCCGTCGAAGGTCGCGGTGCCGCGGCCGATCTCGTCGAGGATGACGAGCGAGCGCTCGGTCGCCTGGTTGAGGATCGCCGCGGTCTCGACCATCTCGACCATGAAGGTCGAGCGTCCGCGTGCAAGATCATCCGCCGCGCCGACCCGGCTGAACAGGCGATCGACGATGCCGATGCGCGCCGCCTCGGCCGGGACGAAGGAGCCCATCTGCGCCAGCACGGCGATGAGCGCGTTTTGGCGCAGGAATGTGCTCTTGCCCGCCATGTTCGGGCCGGTGACGAGCCATAGCCGCCGCCCTTGATCGAGGTCGCAATCATTGCCGATGAAGGCCGCTCCCTGCGCCGCGCGCAGCGCCGCCTCGACCACGGGATGGCGGCCGCCGGTGATGCTGAAGCCGGGGCCATCTTCGACCGCAGGCCGGCAATAGCGCTCGGCGACGGCGAGTTCGGCCAGGGCTGCGCTGCGGTCGAGCAGCGCCAGCGCCGCCGCGGCCGCCGCGATCGCCTCGGCGCGCGCCGCCGCCTCGCCGACGAGATCCTCGAAATAGCGAAGCTCGAGCGCCAATGCCTTGTCGGCGGCGCTGGCGATGCGGCTCTCGAGTTCGCCCAATTCGACCGTGCCGTAGCGCACCGCGCTCGCCAGGGTCTGGCGGTGGATGAAGCCCTCGCCCATCTTCGCCGTCTGCACCGGCGTCACCTCGATGTGATAGCCCAAGATGTTGTTGTGGCGGATCTTGAGCGCGGGAATGCCGGTCTCGGCGGCGTAGCGCGCCTGGAGATTGGCCACCTTGCGCCGGCTCTCGTCGCGCAAGCCCCGCAGCTCGTCGAGCTCGGGCGCATAGCCCGGGGCGACGAAGCCGCCATCGCGCGGGAGAAGCGGCAGATCGGCGGCAAGCGCGCGGGTGAGCCGATCGACGAGCACGAAATGATCGCCGAGATCGCGCTCGGCGCGCGCGAGAAGCGACGGCAGCGGTTGCGGCTCGGCCGCACGCAGCAGGCCGCGCAATTGCGCTGTCTCGCCCAATGTGTCCCTGAGCGCGGCCAGATCGCGCGGGCCGCCGCGCCCCAATCCCAGCCGGCTCATGGCACGAGCGATGTCGGCGGTGCGCTTCAGATGTTGGCGTAAATCCTGGCGCAGCCGCTCATCTGCGACCAAGAATGCAACGCCATCGAGCCGCTCGTTGATGCGCGCGGGATCGGTCAAGGGCGCGGCGAGTTCGGTCGCGATGAGCCGCGATCCGGCGCCGGTGACACTGCGGTCGATGATCGACAACAGGCTGCCCTTGCGCTCGCCGGAAAGATTCTCGGCGAGTTCGAGATTGCGCCGCGTCGCCGCGTCGATTTCCATGAAGGCGCCGGCGGCGAGGCGCCGCGGCGCACGCAGCAGCGGCGCCTTGCCCTGCTGCGTCAGCTGCACGTAATCGACGAGCGCGCCGCAGGCGGCGATCTCGGCGCGGCCGAAAGCGCCGAAGGCATCGAGCGCGCGCACGCCATAGAAGCCTTCGAGCCGCTTGCGGCCGCCCTCGCTGTCGAAGCGGGCATTGGGCAAGGGGCAGAGCGCGGTCTTCCACTCGCCCCAGAGATCGAAGAAATCGGGCCGCGCCACGAGCCGCTCGGGCAGCAGCAGCTCGCCCGGCTCGAGCCGCGCCAGCGCCGCGGCGAGCGAACCAGGTGCGACCTCTTGCGTCTCGACCTCGCCGGTCGAGAGGTCGAGCCAGGCGAGGCCCAAGGAGGCCGCCGCATCGGCGAGCGCCGCGAGATAATTGTGCCGGCGCGCGTCGAGCAGGCTGTCCTCGGTGAGCGTGCCGGGCGTGACGATGCGGATGACCGCGCGCTTGACCGGGCTCTTGCCGCCGCGCTTCTTCGCCTCGGCGGGATCCTCGATCTGCTCGCAGACGGCGACGCGGAAGCCCTGGCGGATGAGGCGGGCGAGATAGGCATCGGCGGCATGAACCGGCACGCCGCACATCGGGATGTCCTCGCCGTCGTGCCGGCCGCGCTTGGTCAAGGTGATGTCGAGCGCCTGGGCCGCCTTCACCGCGTCCTCGAAGAACAGCTCGAAGAAATCGCCCATGCGGTAGAAGAGGAGGCAATCGGGATGGGCGCGCTTCAATTCGAGATACTGCGCCATCATCGGCGTCGCCTCCGCGGCCGGCGGAAGCGCCGTCGGGTCGCGGGCGGCGGCTGGTACGATGTCGGTCATCGGGACGAGCGAGTTGCGATCGGCGCTCGACGGTAGCATTCTGCGGCATGCGGGGAAACCGGAGCCGCAGGAGAGTAGAGCATGGAAGTTGCCAATAAACCCCATCCGGCGATCCGCGAGACGGTCGCTGCCTTCGCCAGCAAGGAGTCGTTCCGCGGCGCCATCGCGGCGCTGCTTGCTGCGGGCTTCGCGCCCGACGACCTCTCGGTCCTGGCGACACATGAATCGCTGGAGATCGCGGGCCAGGTGCCGGGCTATCCCGGGACGCCGCGGGAAAACGTCGCCGCCAGCCTGACCGATGAAGTGAGCTTCTTGGCCCCCGTCACCGTCGCCGGCATCGTGCTACTGTCGGGCGGCGCGGTCGCGGCAGCGCTCGCCGCGCTCGTGGGCGCCGGCCTCGGCGGCATGGCGCTCAACGAGGTGATCGAGCGCTACACCGCCAACCGCCACAGCGCCGATTTCGCCAAGGCGCTCGCTGCGGGCGCGGTGCTGCTCTGGGTGCGCGTCGGCAATCCCGAACGCGAGGCCGCCGCGCTGCGCATCCTCGAAGCAGCGGGCGGGCGCAACGCCCATATCCACACCCGCGACCCCGATGCGGCGCGGACCTAACCCTCAACCGCCGAGCCAGCGGGCGATGAGGCCGGTCTTCCACAGCGCGCCGATGACGGCGGCAAGGATCAAGACGAAGATATAGAGCCCCCAGGGCTGACGCTTCTGGGCATAGGGATCGGTGAGCGAGCGTTCCGCCCGCGGCGGCAGCTGCGCCAAGGACGTGAGGGAGCGGCCGAAGGGAATGTTGATCTTGAGCCGCGCGTTCACCGCCCAGCCGCAGGCATCGAGGATCGGCCCGAGGTTGCGTTGCCGCAGCTTCAGCATGGCGATCACCACCGAGGGCCCGGAAATGAGCAGGATGACGCCGAGGATCGCCAGCGGCATCTGCCACCACGACAGGCCCATGAAGCCGGTGACAATCGTAGCGATGGCCGTGCCGATGGCGCCGATGGCGAGGCCGATGGCGGCGAAAATCCCGGCCATGCGCGCGGCGTCGTAGCCCTGGGACTGCGGCTGCGCCGGGGGCGTTGCGCCGCCCGCCGCCGGCGCCGTCGCCTGCGCCGCGCCGCGCACCATCTGGGCTTGCGAGGCCTGGCTGCGCGCGGCGGCGACCTTTTGAACGCCTTCGCCCACCATCCGGCCGAATTGCTGGTAGGGCAGCCAGAAGGCCTGCCGGACGCTGATGGGATGGGAGATGATCTTGACGATGGTCGCGTCCCAATCGCGGCCCTTGCGGTCGTAGAAGACGCCGTTGCGCCCGACCATGAGATTATCGGAGCCGCCGGCGGTGAAGGCGGCGGCGATGGTCATGGGCTCCTTCTGGCCCTGGCGCGTGCAGCGGCAATAGGCCAGGTAGATCCGGCTCAAGGTTGCGAGCTGGGCGTGCTTCGCTTCGTCCTCGACGGTGACGCAGAGTTCGCAGCAGCGGCCATCGAGATAGAGCCGGCCGGCCTGGAACGCCGCCTTCTCGTGCCGCGTGTAGAAATCGCGGAAGGAAACGAAGTTGCGCAACAGCGGCAGGAGATCGCGCTGCAGCCGCGTCAGCTTCTCGACGCGCGAGATCGCGTTCATCTGCGGCTCGAGCGCGATGTCGCGGGCAATAAGCGCGTCGATGCGCCGGCGCAGCTCGGAGGAGACTAGGGCGCGAATGCGCGCGATGCCGAGCGGCTCGACCGCGGTCGCGGGCTTGCGCGCTAGCCAGGCGTGGAATTCGGCGAAGCGCGCCTTGAGCGCCTGCCACGCTTCCTCGCTCAAGCTGTCGCGCTCGCCCAGAAGCGGCACGACGACCGCCTGGCGAAAGCGCTCGACGCCCTCCGCCCAGGCGGGGTTGATGCCCTCCTTGAGCGAGAGAGGCCGCCCGGCCTCGATCCGCGCCAGCGGCAGCCCCGCGACCTCGGCGTCCGCCGGCGCGATCGCTTGCGCGGCCAGCGCTTCATAGGCCGCGAGCGGCGGGTTGAGCGGCTCGGCCGCGCGCGGGTCGTACTGGGCGAGGCGGCAGCGCGTGAAATAGTCGGCGAGCTTGGCGTCGAGCGCGGCGAGCGTCGCCGCGGCTTCTTCGGTGCGCTCGCCCAAGAGCAGGATCGATGCCGCCTGCGCTTCCGCCTCGTCCTGCCACCGCGCGTAGGCTTCCGCCTCGGTGAAGAAGCGGTCGGATGTTGCCTGCGAGACGCCGGGCCGGCCGCTGCGGTCGGCGACGGCGCCGATCACGTTGATGATCTCGCCCAAGGCCGCACGCGTCGCCTCGTCCTCGGCGGCCTCGACGGGAATGACGCCGTCGCCGTTGAAGGCGGTCGCGTCATAGATGCGCTCGATGGCGGCGGTGTCCGCGATGGTGATCTCGCGCGCCGCGCCCTTGCCGAGCACGCCCAAGATGGTGCGGGCGGATTCCAGGATCTCCTGTCCTTCCGGCGCGCCGTCGGCGATGGCGTCGAGCGGCAAGGTGGCGCGCCCGAGGGTGAGATCGTTCGGCTTCTTGAGCAGGCCTACCGCCCATTCGGCGGCGGCCAGCAGATCGGGGGCGCGAACGCGGCCGTCGTGATCGACGTCGATCAGGTCGAGCGTGCGCTCGTCGAATTCGATGCCGTGGGTCGGGCAGGCGAGCGCCACCCAGAGCTTCTGGTCGAGCGTCGCGAGCGCCGCGATGTCGTCGCCGCTGTCGAGCCGAACCTGATCGAATCCGCCGGCGCGGAAGAAG
>Ga0209415_10010684_pt1 | contig 15557 bp, 11 predicted proteins | sample PeaSoiSIISIP2007_FD_187696 | JGI IMG/M metagenome (GOLD analysis project Ga0209415, IMG submission 187696) | Peat soil microbial communities from Weissenstadt, Germany - SII-SIP-2007 (SPAdes) (version 2) | ecosystem: Environmental > Terrestrial > Soil > Wetlands > Peat | place: Germany... | reverse complement strand
CGCGTCGGTGCGCAACCTCCAGCTCCTCGCCGGGCGATTCATGGACTCGAGCGACGTCACGCTGCGTCAGAAAGTGGCCCTGCTCACCGAGAAGCTCGCGAAACGGCTCTACGGGAGCCAGCCCAGCGCCATCGGCCAGACCGTCAGGATTCACCAACTCGAGTTCACCGTCATCGGCACTTTCAAGGAGCGCACGGAAAGCTTCGGCCTTTCGGAACTGTCCAGCGAGACCATTCTCATCCCCATTACCGTGATTCGTTATTTCTCGCCGGTGGAGCGTATCGACCCCATCTATGTGCAGGCGAAAACCTCCGAGGATGTGGAGCCGCTGACGCAGGCTGTTCGCCAGATCATCGAGAGCCGCCATCGCCCGGGCGCCCTTTACGACATCGAGAACCTCTCGTCCATTCTCGACGCGGCGAAGAAAATCGCGCTGGTCCTTTCCATTGTGCTCATGCTGGTCTCGGCCATCGCCCTGATCATCTCCGGCATCGGCATCATGAACATCATGCTGGTTACGGTGACCGAGCGCACCCGCGAAATCGGCCTGCGCATGGCCGTGGGTGCGTCGCGCCGCGAGATCCTCGATCAGTTCCTCACCGAGGCCGTTCTGATCAGCGTCGCTGGCGGCGCCGTGGGTATCCTGATCGGAATCTCCGTTCCTCTGAGCATTCGCTTCTTCACCGACGACATCCGCGTTCCCGTTTCCGCCCTCTCGGTTGTGGTGGCCTTCGTAGTGTCGGTGATTGTGGGAGTTATCTTCGGCATCATTCCCGCCAACCGCGCCTCGCACCTGAATCCGACGGAAGCTTTGCGCTACGAATAGCCGGGTTTGCGGAACCCTGGGGCGGGACTCTCCGTATTCGGAGATATGAACCTCCTCTGGCGCGACGCCCGCTTAGCGATTCGCAGCCTCGGCCGCGATCCGCGCTTCACCGCTCTTGCTGTCCTTGCCCTCGCCTTGGGAATCGGCTCGACAACCGCGATCTTCAGCGTCATTGACAACATCCTGCTGAATCCTTTTCCCTACAAAGGCTCCGATCGCCTGGTCCAGTTCGAGATTCACGATTCGGCGGGAAGTCCCAATAACGGACGCGGCTCCTTTCTTGTCTCAGAAGTGCTGGACTACCAGGAGCAGAATCGCGTCTTCGACGGCATCATAGCCAACAACGATTTCGACGTGCTCTACTCCAACAACGAGGGAAGCGAGCGCTTCCAGGGTGAGCTGACCAGCCCCGGCACGTTCGAGTTTCTGGGCATGCCGCCGCTTCTCGGCCGCGCCTTCGGACCCGCCGACTACAAGCCCGACGCCCCGCCTGCCTTCGTGCTTCGTTACAAGGTCTGGGTGTCGCGTTTCAGCGCCGATCCGAAGATTCTGAACCGCACCTTCGTGCTCAACGGCACCCCCCGCACGCTGATCGGAATCATGCCCCCGCGCTTTGGCTGGGGCGACGCGGACCTGTGGATTCCCGCGCCCATGATTCGAACCGCGAATGCCGGCGGGCCGAACCAGTTCGCCGACCGCTTCGGCATGCTGTGCCGTCTCAAGCCGGGGGTCACCATGGAACAGGCCCAGGCCGACCTCAGCGTAATCGCACATCGCCTCGCCAAAGCGTATCCGAAGGAGTACCCGAAGCAATTCACCGTGGTGACGCACACTCTGGCGGAGAACGTCGTGGGGCAGTTCCGCGTGATGCTGTTTATCGTGATGGGCGCGGTCGGCCTGCTGTTGCTCATCGCCTGCACGAACGTGGCGAACCTGCTGCTCGCTCAGGCCACCGCCCGCGAGAAGGAGATTGCGATTCGTTCCACGCTGGGCGCCGGCCGCTGGCGCATCGTGCGTCAGCTTCTTGTGGAGAGCCTGCTGCTTGGCCTGAGCGGCGCTGCTCTCGGCTGCCTGTTTGCCTGGGGCGGAATCCGCGGCCTGGTCGCCATCATCCCGCCCCGCGTCATCCCCGCCGAAGCCGAAATCGCCATGAACATTCCGGTGCTCCTGTTTGCGCTCGCCGCGGCGGTAGTGACCTCGCTTATCTTTGGCACCATTCCCGCGCTTTACGCGACACGGCGAGACCTCAACGACGCTCTTCGCGACACCGGCAAGGGCGTTTCCGGCGGCTTCCGGCACGCCGGTCTCCGCAACGCGCTCATCGTCGGCGAAGTGGCGCTATCGCTCGTGCTCCTCACTGGCGCGGGTCTGCTGATGCGCAGCTTCGTCTCGCTCCAGCGGGTGGATCTCGGCTTCAACCCCTCGCACATTCTGGTGGCACGTTTGCCGCTGCCCGAGGACCGCTATAAGACCGCGGCCCAGGTGACCGGTTTCTACCGCCCTCTGGTGGAACGGCTGAAGTCCCTGCCCGGCGTGATCGACGCCACCGAGACCAGCACGCTCCCACCCTTTGGCGGAATTCCCAGCAAAGTCGCGATTCCGGGAAAAACCGCCGGGGAGGACTGGCGCACGGCGTTTCAGCTCTGCGGCGCCGAGTATTTCCCAACGCTGGATATCCGCGTGTTACGCGGCCGCAATTTCACGGAGGCGGAGGCGAACAGCGCGCGAAAAGTAGCGGTGGTGAATCAAACCTTCGCCAGGAAGTATCTGTCCAATATCGACCCGATCGGCCAGCGCTTCACTTTGTCGGACCTCGCCACCGCCCCCGACCCCGTCGCCGACCCCACCTTCGAGATTGTCGGAGTGGCTTCCGACGTCAAGAATCAGGGACTGCAACAACCGGTTACGCCGGAGGTCTGGCTGCCCTACACCATCACCGGAGGATTTGAGCGTGGCGTGCTGGTGCGCACCACGGGCGATCCCCGGCAGATGCTGAACGCGGTGAGTCGCACCGTCTGGTCCGTGGATCGCGGCGTCGCGCTCACGCTCACCGATACGGCCGAGAGCTTCATCAGCCAGTTCGCACTGGCGCAGCCGCGCTTTGGTCTCTACCTGCTGGGCGTTTTCGCCTCGGTCGGGATGGTGCTGGTGCTCATCGGCGTGTACGGAGTCATCGCCTACGCGGTCACGCGGCAGACCCATGAAATCGGCATCCGCATGGCGCTGGGCGCTAGTCGCGCGGCGGTGCTGCGAATGGTGCTGCGCCTGGGCGTGCGCCTGCTGGTGATCGGAGTCGCCATCGGACTGGCCGGCAGCATCCTGCTCACCCGCACTCTGGCGAGCCAGCTTTTCGGCGTTTCGCCGTACGATCCAGCGACGCTTGCCGGGGTGGTCGCGGTGCTTTTCCTCGCGGGCTTTGCCGCCTGCTTCTTCCCCGCGCGCGCGGCGACGCGAGTGGATCCCATGATCGCGCTGAGATACGAGTAGCGAGCTGCTCGACACGCGCTCGCGTTTTGTGATGACCTGAGTTCATGTTCTCGTCGCGGCTGAACACGTCCGTCGAGGTCAATCGCATTACGCACCGGCTGGGCGAACTGCGCGCGGCCGCAACGCCTGTTCTCGATCTGACTGAATCGAATCCCACACGATCGGGAATTGAATATCCTGCCGCAGAGATCGCGAGATTGTTGTCGGATGCGCGGTCGCTCATCTACGAGCCAGAACCCGCCGGCCTGCCTGCAGCGCGCGAAGCCGTGGCGCGGTACTACGCCGAGCGTGGGGAATCGGTGGACCCGGGGCGTGTCCTTCTCACCTCCAGCACCAGCGAGGCCTACGCCTGGCTGTTCAAGCTCCTGGCCGATCCTGGCGACGAGGTGCTGGTGCCCCGCCCGTCCTATCCGCTGTTCGACTATCTGGCGGCGCTCGAATCGGTACGCGTGGTTCCATATCCGCTCGTCTACCACGGCGTTTGGACCATCGATCTCGACGCCCTCCGCGACGCCATCACGCCGCGCACTCGCGCAATCGTTGTCGTCAATCCGAACAACCCCACGGGCTCATTTCTCAAGCGCGACGAATACGAAACACTGGTCCGCCTGTGCCGCGATCACGACCTCGCCATCATCGGTGACGAGGTCTTCTCCGATTACGCGCTAACGGACGACCCGCGGCGCATCCCCACGCTTGTGGCCGGCGATGACGTGACCATCTTCGCGCTCAGCGGGCTCTCCAAGATTGCCGGCCTGCCGCAAATCAAGCTCGGGTGGATGGTGGTGAACCGGCCGGAGGCGATGGCCAGGCTGGAGTTCATCGCCGACACGTATTTATCGGTATCGACGCCGGTGCAATGGGCGGCGGCGGGCTTGCTCGCGCTCCGAACATCGATACAAAGCCAGATTCACGCGCGCCTGCGTCGCAATCTGCAAACGCTGCAGGTGCAGTTCGGCCCCGAGTCGCCGATGCGCGTACTGCATGTGGAAGGCGGCTGGTACGCGGTTGTTCAGGTCCCTCGCATTCGTTCCGAAGAAGAATGGGCTCTCGATTTACTCGAACGAAAACACGTGCTCGTGCAGCCCGGCTTTTTCTACGATTTCGAAGCGGAGGCGTTTCTGGTGGTGAGCCTGCTGACGCCGGAGCCAGTGTTCGCGCGAGGAATCGCAGAGTGGACCACGTGACGGTGGCCCACCCTGCGGCTTCGGGTCAGTTACTGAGCGGGACCGCGCGGCAGCACGCGCGACGGCAGCGACGCTTCACGGATGGCCGTCAGCACCATCTCCCCTCCGCTGTTGACGAAGGTGAGACTCGGCATCGCGCCATCTGGCGTCAGCACGCCCGGACTGCTCAGCAACGCGACGGTCCTGCCGTCCGCGCTGCGGATTGTGATCACTCCGTTCACCATTTCCTCCTGAATGGTGTACGCGCCGGCCGGCAGTTTCACCTTGCCAACGACGAACGAATAGGGAATGTTCACGCTGAGCGACTCGGCCTTCAAGGGCGCCAGCGCCACCGCGAGCAGACCAGGCAGCACACACAACTTGAGCAACTTCATGTTTTTCCTCCATTGATTTTGGTTGTGATTCTTTGCGAACGCGCAGACGCGTTTCCGGCGCGCCATGCCACGTCGCATCGTTTTGTCTTCGAGGGGGAAAAGTCAGCGGGGACTGGCGCACGGCTGACCACGGCCGCGCGCCGTTATTTCTTACTCAATGTACCACAGGTTTGGCTGCAATTCAATTACGATTTCTTATCGGTCGCATCAAATCTTTACTGCATCCCGGCAAGCACACCACGCATATATGCGAACGACTTCTGCATCCCAGGATACGGATTATCGGCGTCCGTTTCATACTCCAGCATCACGCCGCCCGCATAGCGCATCCTGCGCAGTTGACGGAAAATCGCAGCCACCGGCATCATGCCATCGCCAACGGGACAATCCTGGCCTTCCGCGGGCTTTCGCAAATCCTTCATGTGGATGTCCAGAAGCCGCGGTCCGGCGTCGGCAAGGGAACCCACCGGATCTGCGCCCGCGCGCAGCGTGTGCCCCACATCCACACAGCAACCGATCCGCGCATCCATTCCTTTCACCGCGGCAAGTACTACCTGCGGTGTGGGGAAGGTCTTGTCTTCGGGGCCGTGATTGTGGATGGCCAGCCGAATGTCGTATTCGCGCACGAACTTCTCCAGCAGCGGCAGCGTGCGCAGCGTGGGCGCACAAACCATCAGCGGCATTCCCGCGAGCCGCGCATACTCAAACGTGCGCCGGATGGCCCCGTCGTCTTCTTTGTCGAACGCGATGTTGCCTCCGCCATCAATGCTCAGGCCGGCGCTTTCGAACTCCGTGCGCGCTGCGCGAATCTGCTCCGCCGTGCTCTCCAGTGGCAGATGAAACGATTTGATGTTGATGTCGTGCACGCCCAGCGCCAGGGTCATCTGAATCGCCCGCTCGCGCGAGAACTTCCGAAACGAATACGACGCGACTCCCAGCCTGAACGCAATCGCGTCATCGGGCCCTGCAGAGCGAACCTGCGCACTGGACGCGCGCACGCGAGCACCGGACAGGGCACAAGCCGCAGCGCCAGCGCCCAGAAACGAGCGGCGGGAACTCAGATGAATCATGACTCCCCGAGCTTAGCGGATTTTCGAGGGCTACCGCGCCGCCACAAAGAACGCGCTGGCCGGCACGTCAGCCAGCGTAATGCCCGGGCCTTCCCAGCGCAGCGTGAACGCTTCGGGACCCGCGGTCTCACTCACCTCAATGTGGATGGAGTGCAGACCCGCCTTGAGCCCGACGCTGCCCCGCGCGGCCTGAACCATGTCGCCCACCGAGCCGCACACCTGCGCGACAGGCGCGGGACTGGCGGCCACCACGTCTCCACCGATCTCCAGCCGCCCGCCATCTTTCGAAAGCAGCGTGAACGAATACCCGCCATCGGTTGGTATATCGATGTAGCCGTCGAACACCAGCGCGTAATCGTCGCCGCGCAGCCGCACCAGCGGATCGAACCCTTTCGCGATTCCGCTGGCGACGCTGGTGAGCCCTTCAAACTTCGGCAGAAGACTCCACGGTCCCTCGTAATAGCGATAGTGCAGGCCCGGACTAGCGGCCACCAGCGGAACGGCTTCCTGCAACCCCGACGTGACCACCACCCCATGCGACGCCCAGTCGGTTCGGCCCCGCGCATCCGCCACCTTCAGCAACACGCGGAATCGGCCGGAACCGTCGCGCAGCGTGCCCTCCGCATCGGGAAAAGCATGATGCACCACTCGGCCCCGCGCCGAGCTGCCATCGCCAAACAGCCAGGTGTAAGAGCCATTGTTCACCGGGGCCGCAGCGAAGCGGATCCGCCGATGCGGAATCAGTACCTGAGGGCGGAACGTGAACGACGCCATCGGACCGTCGCCGTGCACCTCGCTGGGTTGCGCCGCGCCGCCTGAAACCTCCAGCGGCAGCTCGCCCACTTTGACGTTCTCCAGAGTCACGCCGTCAACCGGGCCTGAAATCACCGACGGCACCAGCGATGTCCCATCAAGCGCCCAGATATCGCGCAGCTTCACATCGCGGATCGCTGGATTGGGCTGCCGCAACTGAAGCAGCGAATACCAGTCCTCGAGGCGAATGTTGTCGAGAAGATAACCAAAGTGATTGCCGCGGCCGTCCGGATCGGCCCAGATTTCGAGCAATGCGAAAGGAATCACGCATCCGCCCATGCCCATGTGAATGACGTCGGAATTGCGCAGCGTGAAATGGCTGCTGTTGAATTCCTTCCTCGGCCAGTTCACGCGAACGATGTTCGAGATGCTGGTGGAGAGAACCGAATCCTCCACCGTGATATTGACCACGTCGTGGCCGGGCGTGGTCCAGTTGTCCTCGCCATAGCCGAGCCAGTTGCCCTCCAGCGCAAAGATGTCGTCGGAAGCGCGAAAGAAGCAATCGTGCACGGTGCCGTCGCCCGACCCGATCCAGTCCAGCCCGTCCTGGTTCGCATTGCCGGGGCATCCGCCAATCTCCTTGACGTTGTCGAAGTGGATGCCGCGCGAATCCTGCATCTGGATCATCCACGTGCGGCTGCGCACCACGCAGACGATTCCGCTCACCTCGATGTTGCGCGCATTATCCATGACGATGGCGTGCCAGTTCGGACGATGCATCCAGCCTTCGTCATGGTCGGGGTTCTGCGGGCCGTCGTAAACGACAATGCCGCGGCCCAACACCTTCACGTTCTCCACGCCCCACAGATTGATGCCGCCGAAGATGACCGCGCCGCCCGCGAGATAAATCGTGTCGCCCGACTTCGCGTCGATGTTTTCGCGGTGCAGTCCCGGCCCGTAATAGCGCACGCCGGGATCGCCCTCACGAGGCGGATTCACTTCGGGAGCGTTGACGAACAGGAACAGCATCTCCGACGTGGCCGAGTAATCGCCGGGACGCGTGATGGAGAGCTTCAGGGGGCCATCGATCCGAAACGTGATGGTGCGCCCCTGGCGAATCGGCCGGATGTTATGCCTCCACGGCTGCACCTCGACGCCCTTCGCCCAGTAGTCGTCCGCAGCGGCGGTAACAGAAACGGTCGCCGCGCCGGTCAGCTCGAAGCTGGCGAAATAGTAGTTCGATGCGGCGTGAGCCACCGGCACGGGCCTTGCATTCACAACCACCCGGAAGTGGTCCGACTCAATCTCCGGCGGCAACGGGAAGATGGTGACGCCGGCAAGCGCGGCTGTGGGCGCCAGCAGTACGAGGGCGCGCAGGCTCCACATTGGATTCGAGGACAGTCTATCAGGCGCGAGATGATGAAATCATCGACAACGCCGCCGCAATCTGGGAAGACGTCCAGCGTATCCGCGCCGCCGCTCCGCTGGTTCACAACATCACCAACTACGTGGTGATGAACGCCACGGCAAACGCGCTGCTGGCCATCGGCGCATCGCCGGTCATGGCTCACGCTGAAGAGGAGGTCGCTGAAATGGCCGCCCTCGCCAAAGCGCTGGTGATCAACATCGGGACGCTCAGCCGCGTGTGGGTACACTCCATGATCGAAGCGGAACGCGCCGCGCACGCGAAGCACGTGCCCATCGTTCTCGACCCGGTTGGCGCGGGCGCTACTCGGTTTCGAACGGAAACCGCCCACCGGCTACTCGGTGAAGCGCCGGTGACCATCGTGCGGGCGAACGCCTCGGAGGTTCGCGCGCTGTGCACCCCGGATCATCTGACGAAGGGCGTGGATAGCGTTCACGGCTCGGAACAGGCGCTCGATGCTGCGCGGGCCCTGGCGGCGCGTTACGGCTGCGTCGTCGCCGTCAGCGGCGCAACCGATCTGGTGATCTCCGGCGAGACCGTCATCCGCATTCACAATGGGCATCCCATGATGCCGCGCGTCACCGGCCTCGGGTGCACGGCAACCGCGCTGGCCGGCGCTTTCGCCGCGGTCAATCCCTCTCCATTGCGCGCCGCCGCGCATGCCATGGCGGTGATGGGCATCGCCGGGGAACTCGCTGCGAAGAACTGCCCCGGGCCGGGAACGTTTCAGGTGCGCTTTCCTGACGCCTTGTACCAGTTGCGCGAGCCCGACATTCGCGAACGCCTGACCATGGATGAGACGTGAGAATGCACGAAGCATGAGAGGTCGGCCCGACTGGCGTCTTTGCCTGGTCACCGATCGCCGCCTCGGCGGTGGCCGCGCTCTTGAGGACATCGTTGCCGCGGCGGTGCGCGGCGGCGTCACCCTGGTTCAGCTCCGCGAAAAAGAATGCTCCACGCGCGATTTCGTCGAGCTGGCCCGAAGCCTGAAACGAATTCTCGCGCCCGTTGGCATACCGCTCATCGTTAACGATCGCGCCGATGTGGCCATCGCCGCCTGCGCCGACGGCGTGCACGTTGGCCAGTCCGATTTCGACTGCCGCGACGTCCGCTGGCTCCTCGGGCTCGACGCAATCGTCGGCCTTTCGGTGGAGACACTGGAGCAGGCGCGGCAGGCGGAGAATCTACCCATCGACTACCTCGGCGTCGGCCCCATTTTCGCCACTCCCACAAAGCCGGACGCCGCACCGGCCTGGGGACTCGATCAACTCGCCGCACTGCGCCGCCAAACTCCACGGGTCCTGATCGCCATCGGAGGCATCCACGCGGGCAACGCGAGACAGGTCCGCGAAGCCGGCGCCGACGGTATCGCCGTCGTCTCGGCTCTCTGCGCGGCACACGATCCCGAGAGCGCCGCTCGCGAACTCAGCACCGCGGCGTGCTCTTACCGCAAAAGGCTCTGATATCCTGTCTTTTCCCTCGCGGCCAACCCGCCGCATGGACGATGCACACATTCGAGGAGACAAGAATGACTCCAAAAGAAGTCCTTGAATTCGTAAAACAGCAGGACGCGCGTCAGGTGGATCTCCGCTTCACCGATCTGCCCGGCCTTTCGCAGCACGTCTCGTACCCCATTAACCAGCTCACCGAAGCGTCCTTCGAAGAAGGCTTCGGTATCGACGGATCGAGCATCCGCGGCTGGGCGGCCATCAACGAAAGCGACATGCTGCTCATTCCCGACGGAACTACGCGCTTCATGGACCCGTTCACCGAAATGCGCACGCTGGTGATGACCGCCGACGTCATCGACCCGATTACGCGGCAGCACTATGAGCGCGACCCGCGCTGGATCGCGAAGAAGGCCGAGCTTTATCTGAAGAACAGCGGCGTTGGCGACACCGCCTATTTCGGCGCCGAGGCCGAGTTCTTCATCTTCGACAACATCCGTTTCGACCAGACCCAGCACTCCGGTTTCTACTTCATCGACGCCGAAGAGGGCCGCTGGAATTCAGGCCGCAAGGAAAACAACCTCGGCTACCGGCCGCGCTACAAGGAAGGATACTTCCCGGTCCCGCCCACCGATCATTATCAGGATCTGCGCTCGGAGATGGTGCAGACCATGATGGAGTGCGGGCTGGAGATCGAGTGCCATCACCACGAGGTGGCCACCGGCGGGCAGTGCGAAATCGATCAGCGCTTCAACACCCTGGTGAAATCGGCCGACAACATGATGTTGTACAAGTACTGCATCCGCAACGTCGCCTATCAATACGGCAAGACCGTCACCTTCATGCCCAAGCCGCTGTTCGGCGACAACGGCAGCGGCATGCACACGCATCAGAGCATCTGGAAGGGCGGCGAGCCGCTGTTCGCGGGCGACCTGTACGCCGGTCTGAGCCAGCTCGCGCTCTGGTATATCGGCGGCCTTCTGAAACACGCGCGCGCGCTGTCGGCCATCATCGCCCCCACCACTAACAGCTACAAGCGGCTCGTGCCCGGCTATGAAGCGCCCGTCAACCTGGCCTATTCGCGCCGCAATCGTTCGGCGGCGGTGCGCATTCCCATGTATTCGGCGAATCCGAAAGCCAAGCGCGTGGAGTTTCGCCCGCCCGATCCGTCGGCCAATCCGTATCTGGCCTTCGCGGCGATGCTCATGGCCGGCCTCGATGGCGTGGCCAATCGCATCGATCCGGGTGAATCTCTCGACAAGGACATCTACGATCTTTCGCCCGAGGAGCTTTCGAACGTGCCCTCCATGCCCGCGTCGCTCGAAGAAGCGCTGAGCTGCCTCGAGGACGATCACCAGTTCCTGCTGAAAGGCGACGTCTTCGGCGAAGAACTGATCGACACCTGGATCACCTACAAGCGGAAGAACGAAGCCGACGCCATCCGGCTGCGTCCGCATCCCTACGAGTTCGAGCTCTACTACGACATCTGATCGTGACGCGCAGGGATTATCTGGTTCTCTTCGGAGGCGGCCTCTGCGCCGCCTCCACCGGCTCGCTGCTTTCCCGATGGCGGAGCATTGTCGCGGAGAGCGACGGCGTCGTCGGCGTTGCCGCGCTGAACCTTCGCACCGGCGAACCCGCCAGCCTGAACGGCGACGAGCGCTTCCCTCTCGCCAGCGTGTGCAAGCTTCTCATCGCCATGAATCTCCTCGCCATGGTGGATGAACGGAAGTTTGCCATCCCGGACGAGATCGAAGTGTCGCCCGCGGACGTCGTCAGACATGTCAGCGAAGTGGCCGAGCGCTGGCCGAAGCAGCGGCGCTTCCCGCTGAGCGAGCTGATTCAGCTCATGATTGCCACCAGCGACAACACCGCGGTCGAGACGCTCTACCGCATCGGCGGTGGAGCGCCAGCAATGGCCGCGCGATTTCGCCGGTGGCGGATCGACGGCATACGCATCGACCGCAGCGAGCGCCAGTGCGGTCATGATGCTTCGGGAGGCGAAGAAGCCATGCGCCGCTTCATCGCCGATCCGCGCGACACCGCCACGCCGAACGCCACCGTTCAACTGTTGCAGCGCTTGTTCGCCGGCCAGCTTCTTTCGGCCGTTTCAACGGCGTTCGTGATCCGCTGCCTCGAAGCGTGTGAAACCGGCCGGAACCGAATCAGAGCGCTGCTTCCGCCCGGGACCGTGGTGGCCGATAAAACCGGCACTACCGGCACAGCCCCCGGCGGCCTCAACGGCAGCACCAACGACGCCGGGGTGATCGACGGCAAACTGGCCATCGCCGTTTACATCAAAGGCAGCAGACAAAGCCAGCCAGCGCGCGAAAACATCATTGCGCGACTGGCCGCAGCGGCCTGGAGATAGTTTGTGGGGCAGATCTCCAATCGGCCTTATTGTTCTTGTGGGGCAGGCTCGTAGCCCGCCCCGCCTATTCTGTCGGCGGCTTCTTTCTTGGCCGCCGCTGTCTCGACTCCCCGCTCCCCGCCGCTTTCCGCACCCGCGGAGTTCGCGGCGCTCTGGGTCCGCGCGGCGCTCGCTTGCGCACCGCCGGCTCCGGCACGGGCGGTGGATTCGGCTCGAACATCGACGGCTGCCCCGGCACAATCGGCTGCTTCTCTTCTTCTTCCTCTTCCGGCATCGCCTCGACGTCCCGCTCCGGCAGCGCCGGCGGATAGAACTCCGCGCCCAGATAAACCGTGAGCCCCTTCTCCTGATCCGGCTCGATGCGCACCACCAGTTTGTCCTGCGCGTAGTTCAGGAATTCGGTGAACTCCTGAAAGCCGATGTCGGCCACCGCGAACGCCGGGTGCTCTTCCTGCATCCACTGCTCCAGCTCTTCGGCGTGCACGCCGTTCTCAACCTCCAGCCGGTGCAGTTCCAGCACGTCGCGCAGCAGCGGCAGCGATTCCTCCGGCTTCCTCGTCGCCCGCTCCGGCGCATGCGCCCCGCCCCCGCCCTTGCGTTCGATGATGTACCGTCCGCCGGTCCCGCTCACCTCCACGAAATCGGCCTTCTTCAGCTTTTCCACGAACTCGGAGAAGCTGCCCGCGCCGTACGCTTTTTCGCTGAACGCCGGATCGAGCTGCAGCATGGTCGATTTCAACAGCCCGAGCTGCGGCTGCACCGCCCGCCGTTCCAGCACCTGCAGAGCGCGCTCCACCAGCGGCATGGCCTGCGCCAGATCGAGCGGGGCGGCGCGGGGAGCACGTCCCCGGTCGCGGCCTTCGCGCGGTTCACGCGTTTCTCGCTGCTCTCGCGGTTCCCGTGGTTCTCTCGGCTCCCGGTCGCGTCCGTGACGCCGGTCCCGATCGCGCTCCCGTTGCTCCCCAGGCAGGGTCACGGAAACCGCTTCCCCCGCGTCGCTCAGCAGCGATTCATAGCTGATGAACTCGTGACAGTTCTGCTGCAGGATGGTGCTGGTGAACGCCTTTCCGCCCAGCACGAACACGGTCTTCCCGTATTCCTTCAGCTTGTTGACCAGCGGAATGAAATCGCTGTCGCCGCTGACGATGGCGAAAGCGTTCACGTGTTCGTGCGTGAAAGCCATCTCCAGCGCGTCCAGCGCCAGGTTGATGTCCGCCCCGTTCTTGTCGCCGCGCGGCGAGGGGATGCGCTGCACCATCTGCACGGCGTTCTCCGCCATCCGGCGCGTGGCCGGTTCCTGGCGGCTCCAGTTCGCGTAAGCGAACTTGGCCACAATGTCGCCGCGCTCCTTGAACGCGTCCAGCGTAATCGAGACGTCGAAATCCCGCTGCAGCGTCGATTTCACGCCAATTTCAATGTTGTCGTAATCGACAAACACCGCTATGTTCAGTTTCTCTTCCAAATTGACTCCTCAGTAACGGGCGCAGGTCCGTGACCCGCCGCCCACTGGGTTGTGTTCGCCGTTTGCCGCTTACACGCGCACAACCGACGAACGGATAAATTCGACAATCGCGTCGAGCGATGCGCCGGGCTGAAACACCGCGGCCACACCCAGTCTCTTCAATTGTTCCGCGTCCTCGTCCGGGACTGTTCCTCCCACCACGACGATCACGTCTTCCATGCGTTTCTCGCGGAGCAGCTCCAGCACGCGCGGCACAATGGTCCGGTGCGCTCCCGAGAGTATGGACAATCCGATAGCCTGCACATCTTCCTGCAGGGCCGCGTTCACGATCATTTCCGGGGTCTGGCGCAGGCCGGTGTAGATTACTTCCATACCGGCGTCGCGCAAAGCGCGGGCAATGACTTTTACGCCACGGTCGTGGCCGTCGAGTCCGGCTTTCGCGACAAGCACCCGAATCCGGGTGTCCATATACTACTTGTGATTATAGAACGCCCGTCGCCTGGCGACTATAGAACACTCGTCTCCTGGTATGTTCCGAAGACGTCCCGGAATGCGTCGCAGATCTCGCCCGTCGTCGCCAGCGCGCGCACCGCGTCCAAAATCGCCGGCATCGTGTTCGCCTTGCCCTCGGCCACCCGCCGCAGCTCGTCCAGCGCCGCTCGCACCCGCGAATTGTCGCGCGCAGCCCGCAGTTCCTTCAGCTTCGCCCGCTGGCTCGCTTCCGCGCTCTCGTCGATCTGCAGCAGTTCGAGGGGCTCTTCCTCGGCCGCCTGGAATGCGTTCACCCCCACAATGATGCGCTCGCCCCGCTCCACCGCGCGCTGATACGCGTAGCTGGCGTCGGCGATTTCGCGCTGCGGAAAACTCTTCTCGATCGCCGGGATCATCCCGCCCATTTCGTCGATGCGCCGGATGTACTCGTTCGCCGCCTCCTCCACCTCGCACGTCAGGCGCTCCACGAACCAGCTTCCGCCCACTGGATCGGCCACCGCGGCCACGCCGCTCTCGTGCGCGATGATCTGCTGCGTTCGCAGCGCGATGGTCACCGCTTTCTCGCTCGGCAGCGCCCACGCTTCATCCAGCGAGTTGGTGTGCAGCGACTGCGTGCCCCCGAGCACCGCCGCCAGCGCCTGCAGCGCCGTCCGGACAACGTTGTTATACGGCTGCTGGCACGTCAGCGAACACCCCGCCGTCTGCGCGTGGAACCGTAGCTTCATGCTCCGCTCATCGCGCGCGCCGAACCGGTCGCGCATCACCTGCGCCCAGATCGTCCTCGCCGCCCGGTATTTCGCGATCTCCTCGAAGAAATCGTTGTGCGCGTTGAAAAAGAAGCTGAGCCGCGGCGCGAAGCTGTCCACCGGCAGCCCGCGCTCCAGCGTCCACTCCACGTATTCGATCCCGTCGCGCAATGTGAACGCCAGCTCCTGCACCGCCGTCGACCCGGCCTCGCGAATGTGATACCCGCTGATCGAAATCGGATTGAAACGCGGCACGTGCTTCGCTGCGTGCTCGATCACGTCCGTCGCCAGCCGCATCGAAGGCCGTGGCGGATAAATGTACTCCTTCTGCGCGATGTACTCCTTCAGAATGTCGTTCTGCAGCGTCCCCGAAAGCCGCTCCCACGCGACGCCTTGCCTTTCCGCCACTGCCAGATACATCGCCCAGATCACCGACGCCGGCGAGTTGATGGTCATCGAGACAGTGACGTCGCTGAGCGGAATGCCCTGGAACACCGTCTCCATGTCGGCCAGCGAAGACACCGATACGCCGCACTTGCCCACCTCACCCGCCGAATTCGCGTGATCGGCGTCGTAGCCCATCAGCGTCGGCAAATCGAACGCCACCGAAAGCCCGTTCTGCCCCTGCGACAGCAGGTACAAATAACGGCGATTCGTCTCCTCCGGCGTGGCGAAGCCGGAGAACTGCCGCATGGTCCACAGCTTCCCCCGGTACATGTCGCGATGGATTCCGCGCGTCCATGGAAACTCGCCTGGTGACGGAACACCCGCTACCGCATCGCCGGGACCGTACGATTCCTTCAGCGGGATGCCGCCCAGCGTCTCCGCGAGCGAAGCGGCCGCAGGCGTCTTCAGGGCCATGCTCGTCATTGTAGCCCCGCACTTGAGAGGCAGGTTTGACCACGGGCGAAGCCG
>Ga0209415_10010681_pt1 | contig 15560 bp, 10 predicted proteins | sample PeaSoiSIISIP2007_FD_187696 | JGI IMG/M metagenome (GOLD analysis project Ga0209415, IMG submission 187696) | Peat soil microbial communities from Weissenstadt, Germany - SII-SIP-2007 (SPAdes) (version 2) | ecosystem: Environmental > Terrestrial > Soil > Wetlands > Peat | place: Germany... | reverse complement strand
AGGTTCAGGCAGTCGTTCCAGTCGGCGTGGCCGATGAGCGGAAGGCCGTGGGGGCCGCGGTTCCTCAGCGTGTAGGCCATCGATGTCTCGATGTGGTGCAGGAGCGTGTCGCGGGAGCCCGGCTTGTCGGCGTAGCCGCACGGCTCGCCGAGGATCGTCCTGTCGCCCGTCTCGCGGATGTAGGCGCACGTCGACAGGATGAGCCAGAGGGGATCGTCGTTGAAGCCGCCCCCGACGTCGGCGTTGCCCTTCTTGGTGAGGGGCTGGTATTGGTGGAAGCACGTGCCGTCGGACAGCTGGGTGGAGGCGATGTCGAGGATGCGCTGGCGCGCGCGGGAGGGCAGGAGGTGGACGAATCCGAGGATGTCCTGGTTCGAGTCCCGGTAGCCCATCCCCCGGCCGATGCCGGTCTCGTAGCCGGAGGTAGAGCGCGAGAGGTTGAACGTGGCCATGCACTGGACCTGGTTCCAGACGTTGGTCATGCGCTGCAGGTGCACGTTGGGAACCTGCGGCGCCTGGTAGGCGCTGAGCAGGTCGAGCCAGCGCCGGCGCAGGGCGGCGAGGGCGCCGTCGACCACGGCCATGTCCGAGTACTTCGCGAGGACCTCCCGGCCCTTCGCCTTGTTCATGACGAACGGGGCGTCGAACTTCGGCAGGTCGCCCTGGTCGACGTAGGCGAGGACGAAGGCGAAAGCCTCGGACTTTCCGGGCTTGATCGCGAGGTCCACCTGGTGTGCCCCGATCGGGTTCCAGCCGTGCGCGCGGCTGTTGGAGCACCGGCCGGCGAGGACCGCCCGCGGGTCGTGCAGCCCGTGGTGGACACCGACGAACGCGTCCCGCGACGTGTCGTATCCCGCGATGTCCCGTGTGCACCCGAAGAGCGTGTAGTGGTTTCGGCGCTCGCGGTACTCCGTCTTGTGGTAGATGGCGGAGCCCTCGACCTCGACCTCGCCGATCGAATAGGTGCGCTGGTAGTTGGTCATGTCGTTCAGCGCCTCGTAGAAGCAGAACTCGACGAAGGAGAACAGGGACAGCCTCTGCGTGGTCCTCGACGCGTTGCGCACCGTGACCTTCCAGATCTCAACGTTCTCGTCGGGCGGCACGAAGATGAGCTGCTCCACCTCGACGCCGCCCTTCCGGCCCGTGATGCGGGTGTAGCCGAGCCCGTGGCGGCACTCGAAGGCGTCCAGCGTGGTGCGCACGGGCTTCCAGCCGGGATTCCAGATCGTCTTGCCCTGCTTTATGTAGAGGAAGCGCCCGTCGTTATCCATGGGGTTGCTGTTGTACCGGTACCGCGTGAGGCGCCTGAGCCGGGCGTCCTTCCAGAACGAGTAGCCGCCGGCCGTCTGGGTGCATAGCCCGAAGAAGTCGTCCTGGCCGAGCATGTTGAGCCACGGAAGTGGCGTGTCCGGGCGCGTGATTACGAACTCGCGGTTGGTGTCGTCGAAGTGACCGTATTTAGCCATGGGTGGAAGAGGGATTTGGGATGGCCGGGCGCTGGGGCGGGCCTGTGCCTGGCGCCGCGCGCCCGGAGCGCCCTGCCGCCTAGGGGTCGCGGGAATCGATCCCGATTGAATGGGACCAGGGGGCGCGTTTGCAAGCCTCGGCGGCCGGCCAGGGTCTCCCCTCCCAGAGGGGCGCCGGGCCCCGAGCCCGCAGGGAGCGCCGCGGGGCTAACGCGCGGACCGGACCAGCTCCAGCATGCGGCTGGCGGACGGATCGTTTGGCCGGAGCTCCAGGACCCTCCCGAACTCCCCGATCGCCTCGTCCCTGCGGCCCATCTGCAGCAGGGCCATGCCGCGGGAGAAGTGGGCCTGGGCGAAGTCAGGCTGCGCGCGGATCGCGGCGTCGATCCGCTCGAGCCCCTCGCGGGTGCGCCCGCTACGGCAGAGCAGCACGCCCAGGTTGTTACTCGCCTCGGCAAGTCCCGGCTGGATGCGCAGGGCCTCCTCGAAACTGCCGATCGCCTCGGGGATCCTGCCGGCCTGGGCCAGGGCGTTGCCCAGGTCGAAGTGCACCGGCGCGTGCTCGGGGCTGATCCTCAGCGCGGCCTCGAACTCGGCGACGGCCTCGGGGGTCCTCCCGCTCCTGAGCAGGGCCTCGCCCAGGGCGTCGTGCGCGTCCGAGTTGCCGGGCTGGATCCGCACCGCCTCCTCGAACTGCCCGATCGCCTCCGGCGCGCGCCCGGCCCTGTCGAGGGCCTTGGCGAGGTTGTAGTGCGCGGCCGCAAACCCGGGCTCGAGGCGCAGCGCGGCCTCGTAGCATCCGATCGCCTCCTGGGTGCTCCCCTGGAGATCGAGGGCGTTCCCGAGGTTGTTGAGCAGCCCCGGGTAAGCCGGCTGTATCTCCAGCGCCGCCCTGTACTGGCGGATCGCCTCGGGGGCCCTCCCGGCCCTGAAGAGGGCCAGCCCCAGGTTGTTGCGGGCGTTCGCGTTGTCCGGGCGCTTCGCGACCGTGTCGGTCCAGAGACCAAGGTCGCTCGCGTAGGCCTCGTTTCGCCCCGCGGTCAAGAACCCGAGCACGGCGGCGAGCAGGCCCAGCGCGGCCAGTCCCCGGCGGCCCGCGCACGAGTAGGCGCCGACGGCCGCGGCCGCGGCCACGGCCGCGAGCGGCAGATACATCCTGTGCTCGGCCATCGACTGCGTCGCCACGGGCACGACGCTGCTCGGCGCGAGGATGACGAGGAACCAGGCCCCGAGGAAACCCAGCGCAGGCCTGCGCCGAAGCGCCGCCACGGTGGCGGCCGCCAGGGCGGCGACGGCAAGGGCGAAGGGCAGGACCCCGGCTGGAGAGTGGGCACGGAACGGGCCGTATTCGAACACCAGGGGTCGCGGCCACACGGCCAGCCCCGCATAGCGGGCGATCGCCTCGGGCTGCGTAAGCCAGTATTCCCCGGCGGTGACGCCCGCGTTGAAGCCTGCCGAGCCCCCCCGGCTCCAGCCGGTTCCTGCTGCGAGCGCCGCCAGCGGCAGCCATGTCGCCGCCAGCGCGATGTAGAGGCCGCTCCGCCGCCGCCACGCCTCCCGGAACGAGCCGGCGGCGAACGTGCGGTCGTAGAGCAGCACGACCAGGGGCGCCGTCGCCATCACCTCCTTGGTCGCCATGCCGAGCGCGCAGGCGGCGACGGCGCAGGCCTGCCAGCCCGCCGGCCGCGCCGACTCGGCGGACCGGATGAAGCAATAGAGGGTGAGTAGGTAGAACAGTCCCATCAGCGACTCGACCCGCTGGACGACATAGGTCACGCACTCGGTCTGCAGGGGATGCAGGGACCAGAGCAGCGTCGCCGCCAGCGCGAGCGCCGTGGCGTCCCTGCCGTAGCGCCCGGCGAGGACCGGCCCGGCCAGGGTCCTGCGCACCACGCCGAAGAGGGCAAGGGAGGCCGCGATGTGAATGAGGACATTGAGCGCATGGTAGCCCCGCACCTGGGTCCCGCCGAGCGCATGGTTGACCGCGAGCGTCAGGTTGGCCACCGGGCGGCCGGCGACGGTGGTGCCAGCGGGCGCCGACAGAAGCGCGTCGCCGGGCGGCCAGAGGCGCCGTATCGAGGCGTTGTCCACGATCGCGGACTGGTCGTCATAGACAAAGGGGGCCCGGTAGCAGTTGTGGTAGGCCGCGAGGACCGCCAGGGCGACAAGCGCGACCGCCGCGAGGGTCCCAGGCCGGCCTTGGGCGCCCCGCGGGGCCGTCGTGGAGGCGGGGGCGCTCATCCGGGGTGCGCGCCCGCATTCCTGCGTCCGCGATGGCACCATTTCCTGCGCGTTGGCATCGTAGGGGTTGTCCCCAACCCTGTCTGGCCTTCGTCTCCCATGCAATCAACACCGTTGGATTGCGCGCGTTGAGCTTGGGCTCCGGGCGGCGGGGGCGCGCGACGTTGGCCGGGAATGCCCGCCAAGCGAGCGGCCGACCGCCAATCGCCATCCGCGGATTGCCAATTCGGGGAAGGAGGCCAACGTCCTTCTCGATTTGACGGCCATGGACATCGGCACCTGCGCCAGGACTCTCGCGAAAATCCCCCGGGCTGCGAGCACCGGGGGCGCGCCGCCGCCCCGCCGGGCCGCGGGCGGCCGCGGCCGCCCGGAGGACCGGGGATCCAGGCACAAGTGGCCGGCGTGACACCGCCATTGCCCCAGGCCAGGCTGGTCGATCGCCGGTCGTTCGTGCGCTCGGCGGTGTGGACGTCGCTCGGCCTTGCGGCCGGCGCCTCGCTGCCGTTCGGGGTGTCGGCGCAGGCCGCGGCGCCCCGGGCGGGTGGGGCGCCCGCGCGCGCCCAGCCCGAGAGCACGCGGCGCATGGCCGCGCTACTAGCAAAGATCACGCGCGAGGCCGATCCCCTGCGAAATCCCTACCGCAACCGCGAGCAGGTGGCGCTGCTGCGGGCGATGGAGGCGAAGACCGAAGATCTCGCCGAGGTCTTCCGCATAAGGATGCGGCTTGCCTGGCAGCTCCTGGACGCCGGCATGGCCGACGAGGCGCTTGAGCAGTACAGCGTGATCCAGCGGATGATGGAGGAGCAGCACGTCGCGCCGGGGGACCGGAGGGAGGCGGACTGGCTCACCTTCAAGGCCACGTGCGGGCTGAGGATCGGCGAGAACGAGAACTGCTGCGCCCAGCACAACGCCGACTCGTGCCTGTTTCCCATCCACGGCAGGGGGATCCACAGCTTGCCCCGGGGCTCCCGCCTGGCGATCGCCACCCTGACCGAGCTGCTCGAGAAGTACCCCGGAGACCTGCGCGCGCGCTGGATGCTCAACATCGCGTACATGACCCTCGGGGAGTACCCCGACAAGGTGCCGCCGAGGTGGCTCCTCGAACCGAAGCTCTTCGCGTCCGACTACGATATCAAGCGATTCCCCGACGTGGCCCCGGACGTCGGGCTGGACCTGGACGGCCTCGCGGGCGGCGTCGTGCTTGAGGACTTCGACAACGACGGGTTCCTGGACCTCATGGTTTCGCGCTGGGGGGTGACCAGCCAGCTGCGGCTCTTCCGCAACAACGGCGACGGCACCTTCACCGAGCGAACGGATGAGGCGGGCCTCGTGGGCCTGACGGGCGGCCTCAACATGATCCAGACCGACTACAACAACGACGGCCTCGTGGACGTCCTGGTGCTTAGGGGGGCCTGGCTCGGCACCGAGGGGCACTACCCCTGCTCGCTCCTGCGCAACAACGGCGACTTCACCTTCACGGACGTGACCGAGGAGGCGGGGCTGCTCCGGCTGCGCCCCGTCCACTCCGCCGTCTGGTTCGACTACAACGCCGACGGCTGGCTCGACCTCTTCCTCGCGAACGAGTCGAGGAGGGACGACCGCAACCCCTGCGAGCTCTTCCGCAACAACGGCGACGGCACTTTCACCGAGTGCGCGGCCGAGCACGGCCTGGACCTGGTCGGGTTCTTCAAGGGGGTGGCGAGTGCGGACTACAACAACGACGGCAGGCCGGACCTGTTCCTGTCCCGGGTCGACGGGCCGAAGGTGCTGCTGCGCAACGACGGGCCCGCGGGAGCCGACGCGTCGGCCCGCGCCCCGTGGCGTTTCACCGACGTCGCCGAGGTGGCCGGCGTGACCGAGCCGCCCGTCAGCTTCCCCTGCTGGTTCTGGGACTACGACAACGACGGCTGGCCCGACATCTTCGTCGCCGGATACAAGATCCAGGACGTGGGGGACGTCGCCGCCGAGTACCTCGGGCTGCCGCAGGCGGGCCAGCGGCCGAAGCTCTACCGCAACAACCGCGACGGCACGTTCGCCGACGTCACCCGGGAATGCGGGCTCGAGCACGTGTTTGTGGCGATGGGCGCCAACTTCGGCGACCTCGACAACGACGGCTGGCTCGACTTCTACCTCGGCACCGGCAACCCGGAGCTGAACACCCTGATCCCCAACAGGATGCTGCGCAACGACCGCGGCCTGCGCTTCCAGGACGTGACGACCTCGGGCGGCTTCGGTCAGCTGCAGAAGGGCCACGGCGTCGCCTTCGGCGACATCAACAACGACGGCACCCAGGACGTCTATTGCGTCATCGGCGGCGCCGTCGAGGGGGACCACTTCCACAACCAGCTCTTCGCCAACCCCGGCCACGGCAACCACTGGCTCAAGCTCAAGCTCGAGGGCGTGAGGACAAACCGCGCGGCTATCGGGGCGCGTATCAGGGCCGTGGTCGAGACGGTCGAGGGGGAGCGGTCGATCCACCGCATTGTCGGCAGCGGCGGCAGCTTCGGGGCCTCGCCGCTGCGCCAGGAGATCGGGCTGGGCAGGGCCCGGGCCGTGAAGCGCGTCGAGATCTTCTGGCCGGTGACAGGCGCGACGCAGGTCGTGTCCGGGCTGGAAATGGACAGCTTCTACCGCATCAGCGAGGGCGTGGACGCTCCGGCCCGGATCGAGCTTAGGCGCTTCAAATGGCCCGCCGGCGCCCAGGCGTGAGGGGGATCGGCGCCGTCGCGGCGCTTGCGATTTGGGCCTGCGCCGCCGGGCGCGCCGGGGCCCAGATGTCGGCGGACAGCTGGTCGACGGACCCGGCCGTGGCCTCCCAGAACCCATCGCAGCCGGCCCGCTTCAGGTCCGGCCCGGACTTTCCGCTCCCCGCGTACCGCGCGATCGGCTCCTCCCTGGCAGGGACCGGGCATTTCACGGAGATCGGCTGGGGCGAGGCGCAGGTAGCCGCCTTTGTCGAGGGAATGCGCGCCGCCTTTCTGGGACAGCCCATCGCGCTCGACGACCAGGCCCGCCAGCTGCTTTCCGAGATGGCGAGCCGGGCCGCGGACCGGGGGTCGCCGCAGCCCGGGGGAGGGAAGGCGGCCGGCGCGGACCTTGCGCTGCCGGCCTGCGGCGCGATCGGCTCCTTCCTTGCCCAGACCGGGCATTTCGCGGAGCTCGGGTGGAGCGAGCCACAGGTCGGCGCCTTTCTCGACGGCATGGGGGCGGCCCTGCGGGGCAGGCCCTTCGCGTTCGACGACCAGGCCCGGCAGCTGCTGTCCGACGTAGGCCGCCAGATCGGCGACCTCGAGGAGCTCCGGAAGCTTGAGGCGCCGAGGTCCGTCGACCCCGCGGGCAAGCTGGAATGGTACATGAGGAAGGTCCGCAGCCGCCTCGGCCTGCAGCAGTCGGACAGCGGGCTGGCCTACCGCGTCGAGGGGGGGCGCGGCGGGGTCAGGCCCAGGCCCGGCGACACGATCGTGTTCACGTGCACGGCGATCGCGGCGGACGGCGCAACGAGGCTGGCGCAGATGTCCGGCGAGCGCATCCGCATGAAGATGGACAAGCTCCTGCCCGGCCTCATGGAGGGCATCCAGATGATGACCGTCGACGGGTCCGCCGTGTTTGTCCTGCCGCCGAGGCTGTCCTTCGGCGACAACCCGTGGCCCGACGGTGTGCAGCGCGGCTCGCCGGTCATCTTCACCGTCACCCTTTACGACGTGAACGCCGCGGAGGCATCCCCCTGACGGCGCGGCCTGCGCCGGCGGGGGGGCCCGGTCTCGTCCCGGGGCCGCGCCTACCGGCTCCAGGCAGCCGCAAGCCGCATGAGCCCCGTAGGCCCGAGGTCGGGGACCAGGATCGCCCGCGGCTCGCCGACGCCCCGGCAGACGGCTTCCGCAGCCAGGTGCCCCGATCGCGACGCGCCCTCCATCGTCGACGGCCAGCCGGTGGCCGTCCAATCGCCGGCCAGGAAGCAGTTCGGCCACGGCGAGGCGGAGGACGGCCGCGAGGCGTCGATGCCCGGGGGCACGCCGAAGGTGGCGCGAAGCTCCTTCACAAAGGCGGCCTTCTCGAGGCGCGCCGAGCGGACGCCGGGAAAGAACTCGGCGAGGTCGGCGACGGCCCGGGCGACGGCCTCCTCCCGGGAGAGCGCTGCAAAGGCGCGCGACGCGCTCACCACGAGCTCCAGGTAGCTGCCGGCGCGCCTGCGCCACGCCTGTAGCCGTCCCTTGTTGAACATCCAGTGGACCTCGCGGTCCAGCAGCACAGCGTGGTCCAGCTCGGTGATGTCGCGGTCGAACCACAGGTGCACGCTGCAGATCGGCCAGTGCTCGTGGCGCCCGATCTGGGCGGCGAGCGCGCCGGCGCCCTCGCGATCCGGCATGCGCGGAAGCAGCCTCGCCATCCCCTCGAACGGCAGCGCCAGGACCAGGAACTCGGAGGTCAGGGCGCCGCTCCGCGTGGCGAGCGCCCATCGGGAGGCGCCCTCGTCCCACGACGCCGACTCCACGGCCTCGCCGAGCGAGACGGCGCCGCCGCGCCCCCGCAGGAATTCGGCCGCGCCGACGTAGAGCTCGCCGAGCGGCACCGTGCTCAGGCCCATTCGGCCGGCCTCGGCCGAGTTCATGAACAGCTCGCGGACCACCTTGGCCGCGTAGGGCAGCGCGATCGAGTCGATGTCGGCGTTGAGCGCGCTGGCGACAACCAGCCGCCAGAAGCGGTCGAGCGCCCCCTTCGTCTGGCCGTTGCGTGCCAGCCACGCGGCAAGGCTCTCGGTGCAGTCCGCCGGGACCGGCCGCAAGAGGCCGCGGAAGGCGCGCCCGAGGGCCGCCTTGTCGCGCAGGGTGAACGCCCTCGCGGCCAAAAGGCGCGGGAGGCCGTGCAGCGGCGCCGGCAGCCAGGAGGGGCCGAGCGGCGATCGCCGTCCCCCGGGCTCGATCATGGTCATGCCGCTCGTCCAGCGAATGCGGTCCGCGACCCCGATTCGCCGGTAGAAGCCGGCGAGGTTCGTGCAGCAGCCGAAGAGCACGTGCTGGCAGTTGTCGATGACCTCGCCGACGCCCGGGTGGAGGAACGAGGTCGCGCGCCCGCCCAGGTAGCTGCGGCGCTCGACGAGCCGCACGCGCATGCCGGCCTCGGCCAGCGCGCACGCCGCGCTCATGCCGGCGACCCCGCCGCCCACCACGGTGACCGTCCGGCCCTTTCCAGAAGGCTGCTCGGCGTCCATCTCTTTCGGCGGTCAGGCGGACAGCCGCGCGAGCGCCATGCGCGCCTGGCCCACGGCGAGGATCCCCAGCTTCTGCGCGAGCGGCACGCTGACCCGCCGCGAGAACACGTCGTAGTCCACGCGCCGGATCCGGTCCAGCAGGCGATGATAGATCGAGACGAGCACCCACATGGCGGGGCGGCTCTCGCGGTCGAGGAGCGGCAGCAGCCTTTGCGCCGACTGGTAGTAGGCCTCCGCGCGGCGGGCGATCTCGGCGAGCAGGGCCCGCTCGTTGGCCGTGGGCGGGGCGCCGGGCGCGCGGTGCAGGAGCGACTCCAGCGCGACGCCGTGGGCCTTGAGGTCCTCGAGCGGCAGGTAGACGCGGTTGAAACCCGCGTCCTCGGCGACGTCGCGAAGGATGTTGGTCAGCTGAAACGCGATGCCCGTCTCCTCGGCAAGCTTCTCGGCGCCGCGGTCCTCGTAGCCGAAGATGCGGATGCATACCAGGCCCACGACCGAGGCCACCCGGTAGCAGTAGCCGTAAAGGTCGGAGAACGTGGCATACGTGTCGGGTGCGTCGCTCGCCGCCGGCCTGAGATCCATCGTCATGCCCTCCACGAGCTCGTCGAGGAGGCCGAGCGGGATGGCGAACCGCCTTGTGGCGTCGAACAGGGCGAGGAAGACCGGGTCGGAGGTGGCCCCGCCCTGGCAGACGTCCCGCCACGCCGCCAGCCACTCGTCCAGGCGGCGGCGGCGCTCCTCGCGGGGGAGGCTGTCGTCATCGGCCAGGTCGTCGGCCCTGCGCATGAAGGCGTAGGTGGCGCAGATCGCGTTTCGCCTGTCCTCGGGCAGGGCGACGAAGGCGTAGTAGAAGTTCTTCGCCTTGCTCCTGGCGACCGCCCGGCACGCCGCGTAGGCCTCGTTCAGCCTGGCACCGTCCGACTTGAGCTCGGGCGTCACGCAGCCTTCCCCTTGGGCCGCCCGCCGAGGCGAAGCGCGGGCAGGGCCCTGCCGCCCACGGCGCGCAGCGCGAGCCTGAGCTTGGCGCCCTTCGAAAGACTGGGCCGGGAGCCGAGCACGTCATAGTCCTGCCGCTCGATGGCGCGAAGGATCTCCAGACCGCCCCGGCTGAAGAGCTCAAGATCGAGCGCGACGTCGGGGCGGACCATACCGACCAGCGGGAGCCCCTGCTCGAAAAGGCCGCGCGCAAAGTCGACCTCGTGGCGCAGCAGCGCGCGAAACCCCGGCGTGGCGACGGCGCCGGCAATCGTCGCCTCGGTCACCCCGAACCTCCGCATGTCGCTTTGCGGAAGATAGATCCGGCCCTTGGCGTAGTCCCTGCGCACATCCTGCCAGAAATTCGCCAGCTGGAGGGCGGAGCAGGTGGCGTCGGACAGGCGGAAGCGGCCCTCGTCCGCCTCGCCGCAGGCGTAAAGCACGAGGCGGCCCACCGGTGCCGCCGAGTAGCGGCAGTAGGCAAGGACGTCCTCGATCGCAGGGTAGCGCGTGACATTCTGGTCCTGGCGGAACGCCGTCAGCAGGTCGGCGAACGGCTCCTTCGGGATGGAGCACGCGCGGATCGTCTCGCCGAGCGCGACGAAGACGGGATGGCGCGCGCGCCCCTCGTAGCAGGCGTCCAGCTCGCGGCCCCATACGCCGAGCAGGGCCGTGGCCTGCGCCGTGTCGCCCACCTCGTCGCCCAGGTCGTCCGAGATGCGGCAGTAGGCGTAGATCGAGTAGAAGTGCTGGCGAAGATCCCTCGGCAGGAACCACGAGGCCACGTGGAAGTTCTCGTAGTGCGACTCGGCAAGGCGCCTGCAGTAGGCGACGGCCTCAGCGAGCGTCGGCGCGGCCTCGGGGATGCGGTACGAGTCCGGCAGCGCCTCCCAGCCGCGCTCCGCCAGCGCCTCGTCGCCAGGCTGCCCGGCCGCCGTGGTCATGGCTCGAAGCCGCCCCCTTTGGCCGGCCTCACCGGGGCGCGGCGCGGTCCCGGCACCCCTGGGGCGCGCACGGCATCCTGTGCGTGGTGGGCCGAGGCCCTGGTGGTTGCTTTCGCCAACACGTCGTTCCGATCGTACCCACGTCGGGCGCCCGGGACAAGCTCATTGAGGATCGACCGCGGCCCGGCCCCGGCCCCCGGCGTCCGTCCCGTGGCGGTCCAGGAAGCCGAGCAGGGATTCGCCGACGGCGCGCGCGGCCTCCCTGCTGTCCCTGCCCATGCGCATCAGCGCCGGCCAGTGCCAGGGCCGGGCCGCGGCAAAGGGGATGAAGCGAGCCCATTGGAACCTGCCGTCGGCCGAGAAGAAGCGGTTGAAGTCGGGCAGCCCTTCCTCGGCTCCGTCGCTCACACCCTTGATGCAGCAGAACCGGACCGCGCGCGCCGCCGCCAGGCGGGCGACCGCCGCAGCCTCCATGTCGACGAGGCCGGCGCCGTAGGCCTCGGCAAGGCGCCGCTTCTGGGCCCGACCGGCCACGCCGCGGCTGGTCACCAGCCAGCAGTCACCGGGCGAGTCCGGGACCGTGAAACGCTCCCCGGTCTCGGCATCGATGACCCCGGATACCCTGTAGGCGCGGCCGGCCGCAAATTCCGCGCGCAGCGCCCCGGCCCAGCCGACCGAGACGGCGAGATCAGGGGCCCCGTCCCGTCCCGCCTCGGCGAAGGCCCTCGCCGCGGCCTGCGCGCCGGCGCCGGCGCAGGCGGCGATCCATTCGCCGCCGCCGTGGCGCCGCCGCCAGAGATCGACTCCGTTGCGCGACTCGCGCTGCCAGCCGTGCACGAGCGGCCTGAGCTCGCCCTCCATCGCTGCTATGATGGCGACCCGTGTCATGGCCGCGGCGCGTAGCCGTGGGCTCGGTACCACTCGATCGCCGCGCGCATCGCCGGTTCGACCGGCGCGGCTCGGAATCCCAGCTCCTCCTGCGCGCGGGCGCTCGAGGCGAACATCTTCTTGCGGCCCATGCGGACCTGGTCGAGCGTCGCGCGCGGCTCGCGCCCGCGCAGCCGGCCCGTGATCCACTCGTCAAGGAAGGCGTAGGCGAACGCGACCGGAAACGGGATCCTGGCCGTCGGTGCCGCGATGCCGGTGATCGCCGACATCTTCTCGAGGATCCGCTTCAGCGTCAGGTTTTCGCCGCCCAGGATGTAGCGGCGGCCGGGCCTGCCGCGGGTGAGCGCGTCGGCGTGCGTGCGGGCGACCTCGGCCACGTCCACGAGGTTCAGCCCAGTGTCGATGTAGGCGGGAAACCTGCCGTTGAGGAAGTCGACGAAGATGCGGCCCGTTGGCGTGGGCTTGGCGTCGTTTGGGCCGATGGGCGTCGTGGGGTTGAGGATGATGACCTGCTGGCCCTTCTGCGCCGCGGCGACCGCCTCGAGTTCGGCCAGGAACTTCGAGCGCTTGTAGTGGCCGACCATGTCGGCGAGGCAGACCGGCGTGTCCTCGTCGACGGCGACCCCGTCGGCGCGGAAGTGCATCGTGGCCACGCTGGAGGTGTAGACGAACCGCGGCACCCGGGCCTCGCGGGCCAGGCGAAGCAGGTCGCGCGTGCCGTGCACGTTGGCGCGGTACATGGCAGCCGGGTCGCGGACCCAGAGCCGGTAATCGGCGGCCACGTGGACGACGGCGTCGCAGCCGTCCAGCGCGGGCCGCAGCGTCTCCGGCTGGGCCAGGTCCCCCACGTGGGTCTCACCGGGTATTCCCTCGAGGTTGGACAGGCTGCTTGTCCTGCGCACCAGCATGCGAAGGCCGGCGCCCTGCGCCGCCAGCGCCCGGGCCACGTGGTGGCCCACGAACCCGGTCGCGCCCGTTAGGAAGATTTTCAAGGATGACCTGCCGACCTCCCGGATAGGTCCCAGGGGCCCCGGGCCGGCGGGGCGCCGGGGCGTGGGCCCCTAGTCAAGCACCTCCGGGTGGAGCGCGATGCCCTTTTCGCCGGCGGCCTTGCGCTCGTTGTACTTGCGCACCCAGTCCTCCCACTGCTTGCCTGCGGCGCAATCCTTGCCGGAGAACTCGATGCGGGCGATCTCGGCGTAGCTCACCCTGCGCTTCTCCGGCGCGTTCGGGGTGAAGTACTGGACATGGGAGTCCGCCAGCGTGGCCCCGTCCTGGCGGTTGAAGATGTAGGCCTCGATGCGCTCACCGCTCCTGAGCGTGAGCGTCACGTTGCCGCGGTAGTCGAAGGCGGTCTCGAGTGCCCTGCGCAGGTCGTCGTCGCTCGCGAGCGCAGGGACCCAGCCCTCCAGATTGTGCTGCTCGGCGCCCGGCGCCAGCTCCAGCGCCTCGACCTGGTCCAGCGTGTATTTCTGCGCCTCGGCGCCCATCAGTGGACCTCCTCCAGGCTGGGGACCGGTTGCTCGGCCGGCGCCGAGGGGCCGTGGGCCGCCGACTCCTCGAGCAGCTTCAGGGCATGCGGGTCGGCGTAGGTCCTGAAGTTTCCCCTGACCATCCCGAAGAAGCCGCTTAGCGAGCTGAAGCCGTCCATCACCGCGGACGGTTCGTAGCCGCAGCTGACCATGCAGTTGGCGCACTTGGGGTTGCCGCTCGCCGCGCCGTACTGCTCCCACTTCGTGGTCTCCAGCAGTTCCTTGAACGTCTCGGCGTAGCCGTCTTGCAGGAGGTAGCACGGGCGCTGCCAGCCGAATATGTTGAAGGCCGGCGAGCCCCACGGCGTGCACTCGTACTTGCGGTCGCCCATCAGGAACTCGAGAAAAAGGGGCGACATGTTGAACTTCCACGAGCGCTTGCGGTTGGACAGGGCCGCGCGGAACAGCCGGCGCGAGCGCGCCCGGCCCATGAAGTGGCTCTGGTCCGGGGCCTTGTCGTAGCTGTACCCGGGGGAGAGCACGATGCCCTCGACGCCCATGTCCATCACCTCGTCGAAGAAGCCTCGGATGCTGACCGGGTCCGCGCCGTCGAAGAAGGTCGCGTTGGTGGTCACGCGGAAGCCGCGCTTGACCGCCACCTTGATGGCCTCCACGGCGATGTCGTAGCCGCCCTCGCGGCAAACCGAGAGGTCGTGGTGCTCGCGCTGCCCGTCCAGGTGCACGGAGAACGTGAGGTACTTTGACGGGGTGAACTCCGGCAGCCGGCGCTTGAGGACAAGGGCGTTCGTGCAGAGGTAGACGTACTTCTTGCGCTCGACGAGACCGTTGACGATCTCGACTATCTGCGGGTGAAGAAGCGGCTCGCCGCCCGGCAGCGAGACCATCGGGGCGCCGCACTCCTCCGCCGCCGCGAAGCACTGCTCTGGCGTGAGCGCCTTCTTGAGGATGTGGGGAGGGTATTGCACCTTGCCGCACCCGGCGCACGCCAGGTTGCAGCGGAAGAGCGGCTCGAGCATGAGCACGAGCGGGTAGCGCTTGTTGCCGGCCAGCCTGTTCCGCACCACGTAAGTGGCGACGGTCCACATCTGGGAGATTGGTACTGCCATATTTGTATTGTGCGCTGCGGCGTTGCCTCAGGAACTGCCTTCGGCAGCCCGCCGTACGCCGACGAGGGCCAGCAGCGGAAAGTACTGTCGATAGAGGTGATACGCCAGATAAAACACCTTGGGAAAGCCCGTCGCGGTGTACAGGGCCTGGCGTGCCGGCCCGGTTTCCGTCGATTCGTCCCAGCTGCCGTCCGGCCTCTGGCGGGCGAGCAGCCAGCGGACGCCCCTCTCGACGCAGTCCGAACGGCCGTCGCCTGCGGCCAGCAGGCCGAGAAGCGCCCACGCGGTCTGCGACGGCGTGCTCGGCCCGATCCCGCGCGTGGCGGGGTCGTCGTAGGTCCCGCAGGTCTCGCCCCACCCGCCGTCGTCATTCTGCACGCTTCGGATCCAGTCCGCCGCCCTGCGGATCCGCGGGTCGCGGCGGTCGAACCCCACGGCGTCCAGCCCGCGCAGGGCCAGGAAGGTGCCGTAGACGTAGTTCACCCCCCAGCGGCCGAACCAGCTCCCGTCCGGCTCCTGCAGGGACAGGACGAACCCGACAGCCTCGTCGACGCGCGGGTCGGAGCGGCCGTACCCGTAGGCCGCAAGCATCTCCAGGATGCGCCCGGTGATGTCCGCCGTCGGCGGGTCCAGCATCGCGTTGTGGTCCGCGAAGGGGATGTTCTGGAAGATCATCTTGGTGCAGTCCTTGTCGAAGCTGCCCCAGCCGCCGCCGCGGCACTGCATGGCGAACTCCCACTCGATCGCTCGCCGCTCCGCCTGGCGCTTGTCGTTGTCCCTGGGGTTGTCCACCTTGCTCAGGGCCAGCAGCACCTGTGCCGTGTCGTCCGTGTCGGGATAGAACTCGTTCGCGAACTCGAAGTACCAGCCTCCGGGCTCGGTGCCCGGGAGCTTGACCGTCCAGTCGCCCCTGTGGCGGACCTCCTTTGAGAGCAGCCAGTCAGCGGCCTTGACCATGCGCGGGTCGGCGCGCTCCACCCCGGCCTCGCCGAGGGCAAAGACCGCCTGCGCCGTGTCCCAGACCGGCGACGTGCAGGGCTGCATTCGGAAGGTGGCCTCGGGCGCCTCCGCGGTGGCCGGCTGCTCGATTCCCAGCTTCTCGAACTCGGCGCGGGCGCGGATGACCTGCGGGTGGTCCTCCGGGTAGCCGAGGCAGCGCAGCGCGATGACGGCGTTCAGCATGGCCGGGTAGATGGCGCCCAGCCCGTCGGACATCTCCAGGCGCTCGAGAAGCCACC
>Ga0209415_10010680_pt1 | contig 15560 bp, 10 predicted proteins | sample PeaSoiSIISIP2007_FD_187696 | JGI IMG/M metagenome (GOLD analysis project Ga0209415, IMG submission 187696) | Peat soil microbial communities from Weissenstadt, Germany - SII-SIP-2007 (SPAdes) (version 2) | ecosystem: Environmental > Terrestrial > Soil > Wetlands > Peat | place: Germany... | reverse complement strand
CCGCAAAACTCATGCCCCAGCGTCACCGGCGGCTTGATTCGCCCCTGCGACCACCGGTCCCATCCATAAATGTGCAAATCTGTCCCGCAAATGGAAGCTGTCTTCACGTGCACCAAAACGTCCGCCGCGCCAATCGACGGCACTTGCGCGGTTTCATACGACAGGCCGCGTGCCGCCTGCATTTTCCGCAACGCTTTCATCGTCGCTGCCATCTATTCGGGTCCTCGCCTAACGCACAATCTTCGATGCTAGCACAGCCCGCCTTCCTGCAACTCTTTGCTCCTCGCCTTGTCCACGCGAGACCGTGTTTCGAATTTCGTATTTCGAATTTCGTTTTTAACTAGGCCTCATCGCGAAATTTCCTCCAAAACCAATCCGTTCGTCCGCGGCCCCATAACTCCCACGACCGTCGCTACCAAAATCATAGCCACCGCCAACATGGCAAACACCGCCGGCACCCCATGCACCAGCACGGCGCCAATCAAAAACGCAGTAAACGCCGCGCTCAAACGGCTCCAGCTATACGTAAATCCCACTCCGGTCGCCCGCAGCCGCGTGGGGAACATTTCCGCCTGATACGCATGAAACGCCGCAGAAAACCAGTAATTCGCCAAAGTAAGAAGCGCTCCAAATCCCACAACCGCCGCAGGAGCGATCGAATTTCCAAATCCCAATCCCAGCACCGCCACAAGTAACGCCAGCACCACGATCGTCCACTTCCGTTCGATCCGGTCAGACGTCCATGCGGCCAAAAGCGGGCCAATCGGCGACACGATCGCAATTAGCATCGTGTACTCCAGCGAATGCAGTAGCGAAACACCTCGCTTCAACAAGAACGTCGGCGCCCAATTCGCAAACCCATAAAACCCAATCGTCTGCAAAGCCTGAAAAATCACCAGCATCACCGTTCGCGAAAGATAAGGCGGTCTCCATAACTCCCAAAACGACCCGCTCTCCCTCTTCTCTGTGTCCTCTGCGCTCTCCGTGCTCTCTGTGTAAGCTTCTTCTCCTTCCTTTTTCTCGCCACTCGTCACTCGCCACTCACCACTTCTTTCCGTAGAAAACGATTCTTTTTCCAAAGCCTCCATCACCGCGCCAGCTTCCGCCACGCGCCCGCGGCTCTCCAACCACCGCGGTGACTCTGGCAACCTCCGCCGGAACCACCAAGTCAGCAGCGCTCCCGACGCCCCAATGACCATCACCCAGCGCCACCCACTCATGAGGTAATGCGTCGGCACCAGCAAACGTGAGAGCACCGCCGCCACAGGCACGGCGCAAAATCCCGCCACCTGCGTAATCGCGACATAACGTCCCCGCGCGCGCCCCGGCACTATCTCCGTCACATACGTATCAATCACCACAATTTCCGCGCCGATACCGACGCCTGCAAAAAACCGAAGCACAATCAGCCACGCCGCATTGGGCGCAAACGCACCCAAAAACGTAAACACCGAATAAATCAGCAGCAGCAAAATAAACGCGCTGCGCCGCCCCATACGGTCGCTCCCCATCCCGAAGACGACCGTCCCCACAAACATCCCCAAAAATCCCGCTGCCACAAAAAACGTAAACTGCCGCAGCGTCAAAAATCCCGACTGCTGCAAAGCCGCCCCGATGTACGCCACAATAAAAATGTCGTAGAGGTCGAAGAAGTTTCCCAGCGACACCAAAGCAATAAACCGCCGGTGAAACTTCCCCAACGGCAGCCGCTCAATCCTCTCCGCAATCGTCATAAATTTATTGAAGTCATTCCGGTCAGTTTATGTGTCATTTCGAGCGAAGCGAGAAATCTCTCTTCTGTTTCGCTCGGCCAGTTGGTCTCACTTCACCTCACTCACTAAACCAATCTTCTCCAACGCCCTCAAATACTCCACCACCATCTCCAACGGCACCGGCCCATACTCCGCTGACACCGCATCCCGTATCTCCTGCGCATTCCTCTTCCCATCCGCAAAATTCAAAACCTCATAGGCATACTCCTCGCCGCTCCCCCACAATCCCTCATAGCTCATCAGCTTCGGCGTCACTACACCCGCCGCCTTCGCATGATCCGCAAAATAGTCATACCCAAACACCGCCAGCGGCCCCTTCGGTTGCAGCTTTCTTTGAAATCGTTTGGCGCTTTCTGCGGTCCCGCCCTGGCCGGACAGGGGACATTCTGGCCCGTCCATACGCAGTACCTCCTCCTTCAACGCGACGAAACGGTCCAATTCGTTTAGCGCGGCCGTCTCATACCGGAGGCCGTAGTCGTCCGCGCACGCGGTCTCGCGGGGTGAAAGTGAGTTTCGCCGCGCGATTAGCAATGCCCCACGCCACGGGCTCTCAAAATCGACCGTGCTTTTTGCGACGGAGACATTTTCCGTTGTGAGGCGACTCAAGAAATACCCGCTAGCCGCCCCAATAAACGCCGCCCTCTTCAACTTCGTCGTATCAATATTCGCCGCCGTATCGAAATTCGTATGAATGTACCGGTCCGGCCAGTCATTCATATAAATCGCCGGTATCCCGAACGACGAATCCTGATACACGTCATGGTCGCTCCCCATCGTGTACGCCGAATACTCCGCCCGCAGCGGCTCCTTGCCACCCTCCGGCGCCACAAACGGATACTCCGCCTTCCCCGTCGCCGCAAATTTGTACGACTCCTCGTTCACAAACTCCGCAAATGCCCACGCCACGTCATGTACAAACGACGGCAAACTCATCGGCCCGCGTGTCACGTGGAACACTGCTTTCGTCGCGGGCCCGCCGCCCACCATGTCCATGTGAACAACAGCTTTAATCCGATGACTCAGACCGGCCCCAGAAACATCAATCGGCGCGCAGGGATCTTGCTTGATTGGTTGGCGTTCTAATGGGCCGCTGAACGTCGGGGGTACACACGTTCCGGCAATCGAGTCAGGCCTCCCATTCAGCAACGCCAGCGTCCCCTCAATCTCCGGCGGCCAGATAAACCGTATCGTCCGCGCCGGCCTGGCCAATTTCCCCTCCGCAATCAGCTTCTGCAAAGTCCGCGCCACCTCCAGAATCGTCACGCACCCGCTGGCATTGTCATTCGCTCCCGGCCGCTGATGATCCAGGTGGCACGAAAACGCAATCTCCTCCTCCTTCAACTTCGCATCCGCCCCCGGGATCACCGCCGTCACCACTTCATAATTCCCCGCGTGCTGCCCCGCCTTCACCTCCGCATGCAGCCGAATCGTATCTCCCTTCGCCAGCCGCTCCCGCATCCCTCGCGCCGTCTTCAGCGACACCATGAACGCAAACGTCTTGTGCTCCGAAAACGTCTCCAAGTGCCCCCACCGAATCAAATTCTCGTCTTCGCCCCACCAAGCGTTCTTCTGGTTCTGCGCATAACTCACCAGCCCCGCCGCCCCAAATTTCCCCACCGCTAATTCCTGCGCCGCCCCCGGCGACGCGCCGACCAAAACAATCTTTCCCTTAACGTCCTTCCCCGCGTAGTCGCTCTCCTTCGTCCCCTCGCCGACATCCACCAGCTCCGCCGTCACGTCGGCAGACTCGCTGTCCTCCGCCAAAACCACCGGCTCCGCCGCATAACTCGCAATCTTCGCTTCGGTGCCGACAAAAGTCTCGCAGTTGTGACTAATTTCCTTCTCAATTTTTCTCGCTTCCTCTTCGGAAGCCGCGTGCACTCTCACCTTCGCACAGTCACCGACAGGAACCGGCACCTCCCACAGCTCCCCCACCTCCGCATCCCAAGCCGGCCGCGACCTCTGCGTCCCATAAAAATTCTTCCCATCCGCCGGAAACTCCAATATCTGCACATCGCTCAACCCATAAGCCCGCGCTCGCTCCGCCACCAACTCCGCCGCCGAATGAAATCCCTTCGACCCCCTCTGCCGGTGAAACGTAGCAATCACCTCCAAATTCCGCTTTGCCGTCTCCCCGCTCAACTCATTCGCCAAAGCCGCCACATCCCCCTCCGGCAAAAGCGGTGGCTTTTGCGCCCGCGCCACACTCGCGCACACTGCAGTCGCGATCGTTGCGGCGATCACCATCCAAATCTTCTTCTTCACGATCTCCTCCAAAGACTCGCGCCATCCAGCTATGTTGTAGTGCCTACGTAGCGCCGGGCTTCAGCCCGGCAGCTGTCTCTCGTTCCCCTCTACGCTACCCGCGCCGCGATTCTACCTTCATTTCCAATGTTCGATTGTCTTTTCCCGTAGGGGCACGGCACGCCGACGGCACGCCGTGCCCGTCTGCTGTTTCTCTTCGCGTTTCGATCCGGACGCACCTGTACTCTGCATCCGTGAGAGCCAACGCTGGGGTTTCGAGATTGTCTTGTTTTTTACTTACTTTGGAATCGAGTGAAGTTTCTTTGCAGTGGAAGCGGAGCGTTCGGAGCGTCTTTCTTGTTCCACATGCTGCGTGCAATCGGCAATTTCGTCGTCGATCTTCTTGATCTCCAGCGCCAGGTGAAATTCCTCGGGATGCTTTGCGTATTTTTCGAATAGCGAATTCCGCTTCGCCTTTAAGTCGTCCCGTTTTTTCTTCCAGACTCCTGCCACTGCCAGCATGTGATTGGCCCCTGCACCTAGTGTGCGCCCTTTTCCGTGTCATCGATAGAACTTCCCATCGATTTGTTGCTTCTCCTCCGTTAACGTAAACGTCGCGCGGAACCGGAAGAATCCAAGTAGCGAATGCGCGAAAAGAAGAGACAACAAGATTGCCACCCTGGAATTTTCGCTGGAATGAAGTTTTCCGGGCCAGCCATTGGACTTATGGCTTGCCGCTGTTCCTCCGATTGCCGAGCCTCCTAACCGGCAGACAACTCAAGGGCGTCCGCCTAAATTTGCGATAGACTACCGCCACCGAGGGACTACACCGATGCCCGGCTTACCTCAGCTTCTTCCGACCAGCGCCGAAGCGGAAACCTTTGGCGGCGTCACCTATCACATTGATGGCGAACTTGTTCCCGCGCTGACTGTCGACGTCTCCGCCAGGCCCATCTATTTCGAGCATCACATCCTGCTTTGGAAACACCCGACCGTGCAGATCAGCTTAAAGCCCATGAAAGGCGCTCTCAAACGAATGATGGCCGGAATGCAGGTATTCGTCACCGATGCCCGCGGCCCAGGCATGATCGCCTTCAGCCGCGATGGCGCCGGCCACATCGTTCCCATTCATCTTCCGCAGGGCATGGAACTCCACGTTCGCGAGCACCAGTTTCTGGCAGCGACCGATAGCATCGACTACACCTTCGAACGCGTGCGTGGCGCCGCCAACATGCTCTTCGGCGGCACTGGATTTTTCATCGACAAATTTCACAGTCACGCCGGTGACGGCATCCTATGGCTCCACGGCTACGGCAACGTCTTCGAAAAAATCCTGGGCCCAGGCGAAGCCATCGACATCGAACCCGGCGGCTGGCTCTACAAATCTCCCACCGTTCGTATGGAAACGGTCGTCGACCGCCTCACCAGCGGGCTGTTCGGAGGATTCAATTTGATCGTCAATCGCTTTACGGGTCCCGGGCGCGTCGGCATTCAGTCCATGTATATGCACTACGCGAGTGAAGAATAGAATCGAACGCAGCCTTTGCCGGACCAGTAAGCCAGTTAGGAGGCGACCATGCGGCGAATGATTTCTGTAGCGGCATGCTTGGCAGCTTTCGCACTTGTATTCTGCACCCATGCGCAAACGCGGGCCGCTAACTCCCTAGCCCCTAGCACGGCAACCATCTCGCCGCATCAACCTGACACCGGCACGTCGAGCACGTGGGATCCGAAAGCCGCCGCAGCCTACCTCGACGAACGTGCAGGTTGGTGGATGGCCTGGCCGCGCGCCGCACGGGATCACGAAACCTTCTGCGTTTCCTGCCATACGGCCGTGCCTTACGCAATGTCGCGACCCACTCTTCGCCATGAGCTCGGCGAGCAAGCTCCTTCGCCGATCGAGCGCAAACTTCTCGAGAATGTCACTAAGCGCGTCCGCCTATGGAAAGAAGTCGAGCCGTTTTACAAGGACGCGGATCGTGGACCGTACAAAAGCGTCGAATCTCGCGGCACGGAATCAGTTCTGAATGCGCTGATCCTCGCGAGCAACGCTGCCGGCAATGGTGCGCCGAATGCGCATCTCAGCGACGACACGCGCGCAGCGTTCGCGAACATGTGGGCCGAGCAGCAGACCTCTGGCGCTCAAAAAGGTGCTTGGCTGTGGCTGCGTTTCAAGAATGAACCTTGGGAAGCCGATGACTCCGACTACTATGGTGCCGCCCTAGCCGCAATCGCCGTCGGAACTGCTCCCGAGAATTACCGCGCGAATCCAGAAATCCAAAATAATTTAAAAATGTTAGGCGAATACTTGAACCGTGAATACAGCGCGCAGACACTGAGCAATCGCGCAGTCCTTTTGTGGGCCTCTGCGAAACTTCCAGGATTCCTCGACCCCGAACGCCAAAAATCGCTCATAAACGAATTGCTGAGCAAGCAGCAGCCTGATGGCGGCTGGAGTCTGACCTCAATGTCCGGAGACTGGAAACGCCACGATGGAACGCCGCAAGAGCCGCATAGCGATGGCTATGCAACAGGGCTGATTACGTTCGCGCTCCAACAAGCGGGCCTTCCACGAGAAAATCCGCAGCTGAAAAAGGGTCTCGGCTGGCTCATCGCGAACCAAAACCGCTCCGAAGGTTTCTGGATGGCCTACTCTCTGAACAACAACGACCAACATCACATCGGTCCCGACACCGTGCGATTCATGAAAGACGCCGCGACCGCCTACGCCGTGCTCTCCCTCACCGAGTCCAAGACTCGCTGAAGGCACGCTTGTTAACCTGGAAAAACTGGCCCGCTATCGGCGAGAAATATTCTCGTCTCCTCATTGCCAGCTGATGCGGAGAAGCGAGAGCCCTTGCCGCGGCAGCGTAAAGGATATTTGCGCAACGCCTCGCTCAATCGGGAGAAACGCAGGAGACTCCAGGAGCTGCAACTGGCCCGCGCCTTCCAACTGCTCAAATTGATGCGGCGTGGGAGCTTGCGGCGACCCCATTTCCTTCCACGACGTGAACGCGTTGCTGTGATCCGAATCAATTCGAAAATGTTCACTCAACACGCGATTTGAACCCGCGGGCAAACCGCTGATGGAAAGTTCAATCTTCGCCGTGTCAGCAGGCAGGTCAACATCGTGATAATTCCACACCAGGATCTCGATTTCGTGATCCTTGCGCGCGGCGATCACGTTGATGTCAGGCTGGCCGCGCACTCCCTCGCGCAGAATCTCTTCGGCGGGAAGCGCAGCGGAGCTCGAAGATTTCACGCGTTCGCCACCTAGCAATCCAAACATTCGAAATGCGTTCAGTACGGGCTTGTCCAAACCGTTCGTGGCCAGTTCGCGGAAGCCTTCGAAATAAGGCTGGCCTTCAAACTCAAACGACCATGTAACCGCGCCGGAAAAATTGATTTGTTCGCGGCGAGCCAATTCATAAATTGCGTTCAACGCTTCCGCCGTGTACGAGGCGAACAGCGATCCATTTCGATATGCATTTTGTGGATTGCTCCTCGCGGAGCATGCCGCGCACCCTTCCGGATCTGATTCTCCAAGAATAATCGGCGTCTGGCGCAATTCGGGAAAGGAAGCCGCAATCTTGAATCCTTGTTCGATGGAGGCCAGTTGGCGAGCGATTCCCATTTGAACGTGGTCTCCGTGCCACTCCGGCGCTCCTTTCGGATGAAAGCTGATGAAACTCAGAGGCGAGCCCGTCTTGCCAGTCGCAAAGTTCTTTTCGCGCGCGCAATGCTCCAGAAATCTGCGCAAAAAGTCCGCCGCTTTCGGTGAGGCTGGGCCTGTGCTGTCTGGTCCACCGACCGAAGCGCCTGGCAGCGCCTTCAGAATTGCGTCCGCCGCAAAATCGTATAGCTTGAAATATTCTTCCGGAGTTCCCTTCCAATAATCGATGTCCGGCTCATTCCAGACTTCCCAAAGCCAGCTCTTCGCCTCGCTCTCCCCATAGCGATCGCGCAGGTGGGCGGCAAAGTGAAACACCAAGTCCGCCCATTTTTCATAGTCCTTCGGCGGATAGGCCCAGCCCGTGAAGATCGAGCCTTGCGGAAAATTATGGCGATACGGCTCCGGGTGCGTTGAAAGCGCCTCGGGCATGAAACCGACCTGCACGAGTGGCTTGATCCCCAGCGCAATGTACGTGTCAAAAATGCGGTCGAGAATCTTCCAGTTGTAGACCGGATTTCCCTGAGCGTCCTCCGTATAAACATTCGTGGAACCCCACTTCATCGAAGCCGAGCCGTCTCCACTGGTCAGCAGGTTATGCACACGAATGTGAACGGGCACCGGACTGAGAGCCGCCAACTCGCCAAGCAATTTCCTGCCGTTGGGCGTGTAGGTGTAGTTCGGTTCGTCGTAGCCAAAATAATTCCAGATCGGTGGAAGCGCTCCGTCCGGTTTGTCCGCATGAACTTCGATTCTCACAGACTGCGCCGCTTGCTGGGCCGCACACAGCGCTTCACTCAGCGAAAGAAATGCAACCAGCACGGCTCCGAAGTAGGACAGCCAGATGATAAAACGCGGGGCACCCAGCCGTCCGCGATGTTGCTTCGTGAGTCCACCTTTAGGCAAGTAACTGTCCCTACTGGCCGTTGGACCACGGCGGCACGACTCCGCTCATTCGCGCGTACGCAATCAACTGCCCCATGTGCTCGTTGGCGTGGACAATAATCCGTAGATACATTCCATCTACGGTCGCATCCCGATCCGCGATATGAACTTTGCGCTGCAGATCTTTCGGCGTTACTGCGAGATGGGCCTCCTTCACGGCGTTCAAGGAACGCTTGAGCCACTTGATTACATCAGCCTTGGCTGTGACCGATTTTTCCATCCCCTCTTTCATGTCCGCCGGCATCTTCGGTCCGGTCACGCTAAGCAGATAAAAATTAGCCTCAGCAATGTGCATGTACACTTCGCTGACGGAGCGCACACCCTGCGCGGGACGCCACGAGAATTTCTCTTCGGGAGTCGCCTCGGCAAGCGCAATCAGCTGCTGCGATACGTGCAGCCATTCTCCGTCATAACCTTGCCAAATCCCTTCGGGGAGCTTCTGGTTTTGCGCCTCCAAAGGGCGCCCCATCTGGAAGCTTAATAAAAGCGTCAAAAGAATCGCCTTCTTCATAATTTGTCTCCTTGCAGAAATCAGTTCGCGGGACGAAGCCGTCGTAAGCCAGGCCATTCTATACGCCTCGCTGAGTTAGACGTCGTTTATTCCGATACGTTTACAGCAGTGGGAGCCCGAGTCGATGAATACATTTGGCCGTCCAGTGAATCTAATAACGTATGCGTATACGAACAGGACTGCTTGGCTTCATCGCCGTCATTCAGACGGTTCTTTTTCTGACCCATTTTTTCCTCTATCAGACTTGGGTCTTCTCGCCAACGGGCCACACCACCGCCGGACCATCTTGGCTGAAGGTTCTCCTGGGAGTTTTGTCCGTGAGTTTTCTCGTCTCCTCGCTCCTCGCCTTCCGCTATACAGGCGCGGTCTTGCGCCTTTTTTACCGAGCCTCGGCCACATGGCTCGGTTTGCTCAGCTTCCTGTTCCTAGCAGCAGTGTCTTCCTGGGTTGTATACGCGATCACTCTACTGGCTGGCTCGCCGGCCAACTTCCACTTGCTCGTTGAAATTCTGTGCGCGGCCGCGCTCGCCACCGGACTCTACGGCGTTTTCAACGCTAGCTGGACGCGCATCACTCGCATCACCGTACGCCTCGCCAATCTTCCCCGCGCGTGGCGCGGTCGCAAAGCCGCCCTCATCAGCGACGTCCATCTCGGACACGTGCGCAACAAGAGTTTCCTACAACGCATGGTCGCCAAGATCCTCAAGGAAGAGCCGGACGCGATTTTTATCGCCGGCGATTTGTATGACGGCACGGCCATCGACGCCCACCGCGCGGCGGAGCCCTTGAGCAATCTAACCGCCCCTCACGGTGTCTATTTCGTCGCTGGGAATCATGAGCAGTTTGGCGACGACTCCAAATATCTTCGCGCCGTCGAAGCTGCCGGTGTCCGCGTCCTCACGAATGAGAAAGTCGAAGCGGACGGCCTCCAAATCATAGGTGTCCCTTACCGTCACGCCACGCAGGACGCGCATTTTGCGTCCGTGCTCCAAGGCATCGGCGTTGATCGCGACCGCGCCAGCATCCTTTTGACCCACGCGCCCGACCACCCGCACGTTGCCGAAGCCGCTGGCGTTTCTCTCCAGCTCTCCGGCCATACCCACGTCGGTCAATTCGTTCCCTGGAGCTGGATGGCCCGTCGCATCTATCGCCAGTTCGTCTACGGTCTGAGCCGCATCGGCCAAATGCAGGTTTTCACTTCAAGCGGCGCCGGAACATGGGGACCGCCGCTCCGCCTCGGTTCGAATCCCGAAATCGTAGTCTTGCAGTTCGAGTAGATGCCGCCTCTTTCCCGTAGGGGCACGGCACGCCGTGCCCGCTCCGCCCTTAGCGGCGACCAGGCGTCTAAAAACAAGTTTCACAGCGACAGTAGAAAAGTCAGCAGATCTTTCTTTTCCGCAGGCGTCAATTTTTCGAACTCCGCCGTGACAAAGGCGCCGTCCGCATTTTGTTCGCGGTATTTCCGTGCTCATGTTCGGAATAATTCTCCCACGAGCGTTCCGTGAATCTCCTGCCGTAGTGCTCCGTGGCGGACTGCACGATTCCATCTCCCGTACCCACGTTATGCAGCAGGAAATCTCCATACGGATGAAACGTCTTGTCGCCCAGCGCGGGAGGTATGGTGAAGTTGCCTCCATTGATCACCGTTCCGGCAGCCGCGGTCGTAAGCGTCGGCACGTGGCAATTAGCGCAGCCCACCTTGTCAAAGAGCGCTTCCCCCTTCTTCGCTTCAGGAGTTTGCGCCAGTGTCACATCTCGCGCAGGCGCCTCTGAAGCGCGCATAAATCGCGCGAAATGGTCGATGTCGGAAAGCCCATCCGCCCCCGTCTTATCGTTGGGTTCCGAGGCCGCGTTGCAAAGATTCGTCACTTCGTCCGGCTGCAGCCGGTTGGTGATCCCCATTTCATTCAAATAGGCGTCGCCAGAGAAAGAAAGCAGGCTGGCGTGCTGGTCCTTCCAGCCGAATCGTCCAACACCCGTTTTGCCCGGAGATTCCACGATCGGCACGACCAGCGCCTGCCCGCAGATTTTCCCGCCACTCTTTTTGCACTGATCCTTCGCCAGATCGATCAGTGTCTGGTCCGCGACAGCTTCGACAAATCCATCTCCCAGCAGGTTGAGTGAAACGCGAAACGTCCGGATCTTCTCGGAGTCCGGTACGTGCTCCTGAATTTCCGTGCTGGGGAAAGCCCCGCTCGGGCAGATCGCCCGGTCGTTGATCAAGGATCGACCCTTGATGATCTCCGCGCCATGGTTGATCGGAATTTCTGGGTTTTGAAATACGCCTTGAGCGTTGTTGTGCCCGACGCGCAATTCCGTCACCTGGCTCGACGCGCCGGACGTAGGATTCTGGTGGCATTCACGGCAGGACTGCGCGTTGCACAGCGGCCCTAGACCGTCGGCGAGCCCTTCGACTTCTTCAAACGTGGCCTGGTCGGCGCTGTGCGTCGCATCGTCGACTACGCCATTACTCTTGTTATCGAATCCTGTGGGAGCCTCGGAAAGTGTCGGCGCAAAAGAAAGAAGCCCAAACGACAAAAACAAAGAAATACCTGTGAGTAGTTTCATGGGGACCTCGAGGGTTGGCTGGTTGAAACGAATCTACTCTCCGAATAGAAGAATGCCAAGTGACACATCTGATAAGAGAAATGCACGTCTTGTGCCGCTGAAGAGTTAGACCGGCCGCCGGATGCCGAGTTTGCGCATGCGCGCTTGCAGTGTGGTGCGCTTCATGCCGAGCAGAACAGCCGCGCCTTTGGACCCGGCGATGCGCCACTCTGTTTGCCGCAGCGCTCGCAAAATGTGCCGCCGTTCCGCGTCTTCGAGTGTGGAAATCGATGCGCCAGGTGAGGCAGCCACCGTGGAGGAAGTTACAGCACTGAGGGGGGACGTGGAATCATCGCCCGCGCCCGTCGCCGCAGGCACAGACTTCAGTTCGCTGATCGTCACGCGCAGTTCTTTGCCCGGTGAGAGCAGCACGGCTCGCTCGATAAAATTCTCCAGCTCGCGAATATTGCCCGGCCAGGAATATCCGGCGAGCGCCTCCATGGCCTCCGCCGGAACATACGCCACCGATTTGTTCAGCCGCCGGCTGAACTTCTGCACGAAATATCGCACCAGAAGCGGCACGTCTTCGGGCCGCTCGCGCAGCGCCGGAATGTGGATCGGGAAAACATTTAGCCGGTAATACAGATCGCTACGGAAAGCCCGCTCCGCCACCAACTTCGACAGATCGCCGTTCGTCGCGGCCACTATCCTCACATCCACTCGCTGCGTGCGATTGCTCCCCAGCCGTTCGAACTCTTGCTCCTGTAACACCCGCAGCAGTTTGGGCTGCAGATCCAGCGGCAGGTCGGCCACCTCATCCAGAAAAAGCGTGCCCTTGTCGGCAAGTTCGAATCGCCCGATTTTTTGCGTAATTGCCCCGGTAAACGCTCCCCGTTCGTGTCCGAAAAGTTCTGATTCGAGCAGCCCTCCGGGGATCGCCGCGCAATTCACCTTGACGAACGTCCGCTCCCGCCGCGGGCTCAAATTGTGAATCGCCCGCGCGATCAGCTCTTTACCTGTCCCCGTCTCGCCGGTGACCAGAACCGCCGTCCCGGCCGGTGCAACGAGTTCCACCTGCGCCAGCGCCCTCTTCAGCGCTGGACTGTCTCCGATAATCTCTTCAAAATTGAATTCGCTGCGAATTTCTTCCTCGAGGTATAGCTTTTCTTCCGCCAGTTTGTCCTTCAACGCATCAATCTGTTTGAACGCCAGCGCGTTTTCCACTGCGATAGCGATTTGTCCGCCCACTTGCTGCAAAAGCTCGACATCGTGCTGCGGGAAAGCATCCTCGCGCCGGCTCGCCAGATTCAGCGTTCCAAAAGTCCGCCCCTGCGTTGTCAACGGGACGCAGCAAATCGTTTGCACTCCTTCAGCGCGTAGCGCGCGAATGATCTCGTTGGGAAAGCGATCGATCTCAGCTCCCCGGGCAATCAGCGGCTGCCCCGTCGTAAAACATACACCGGATGGAGTGGTATCGAGCGGGACCGTGATTTCCTGATTGAACAGGCCAGGACGGCTGGAAAAATCGAGCGCGTGAATTTTCAATAACCCGGAGGCGGAATCGCGAAGCGCAAGGCTTGTGTAGTCGTGATGGATCACTTTTTCCAACGACGTGATGATCCCCCGAAAAAGTTCGGGCAATTCGCGCGTCGAGACCAGCACGTTGTTCACTTCGAGTAGCACTTGCAGCCGGTCGCGCTCGCGGGCTAGTTGTCCCTGGTACGCCTGCGACGTTTCATAGTTCAGCGCGTTGTCCACCGCCACCGCCACTTGGCTCGCCGCTCGCAGCATGAATTGCACTTCCGCTTCCGTAATGCCCTGCGGCACCAGCCGCCCGAATCCCATCGCGCCAAGCCGCCTCTGCGCTGTGGTCAGCGGCACCATGGCCAGCGAACGTACTCCCACTTCCTTCAGCCGCTGCAAAAAGTCAGGAAAGCGCCGGTCTTCTTCAGTGTCGCTCACCACAAAGGGTTGCTGCGTTTGCCACACCCACCCGGAAGGATGTCCCTCCATCGGCGTTTCGCTCCCGGTTTTTACAGGCGTCGGCAAACGCGTTTCCAGAATGTGCAGTCGCATCACATTGCGCACCGCGTCGTGCAGCACCAGCGTCAGGAAATCGAAATCGACAACAGAGTGGAGGCGCTCTGCGAGATCGTGAAACAAAGCCGCCAGGTCGCGATGCTGCGAGATGGATTCGGCTACTTCGAGCAGAGCTTCGAGTTGACGCCTCGAATGTTCCAGCGGCGCTGTCGCTGTTGGTTCGGGCGGCGAGATAGCGGGGTCCGCCATAGAATTCAGAATAGCATCCGTCTCGCCAACCGCTCAACCAAAGTACTCGTGGCCGCTGCCCCTCGAATTCCGCGCGATTGCCCGTCCGCAATCGCTGGAGTAAACTCCCGTGCCAGTGGCGGATACTTCTCCCATTATCGGCCGCACCATTTCCCATTACACCGTCGTGGAAAAACTTGGCGGCGGAGGCATGGGCATCGTCTATCGTGCTCACGACACCCGCCTCGGCCGCGACGTCGCTCTCAAATTTCTTCCCGAAGACATTTCCCAGGATCCCCAGGCCATCGACCGCTTCCGCCGCGAAGCGCGCACCGCCTCCGCCCTGAACCACCCGAATATCTGCACGATCTACGACATTGAAGAATTTGAAGGCCGCCCCTTTATCGCCATGGAACTTCTCGAGGGGCAAACGCTGAAGCGCCGCATCGCGAAAAAATCCATCGACATTTCCGAGCTTCTCGAGATCGGCATTCAGTTAGCCGACGGCCTCGAAGCTGCCCACGCCAAAGGCATCGTCCATCGCGACATCAAACCCGCGAACATTTTTCTGGTACATCTCGGACCCGCAAAGATCCTCGACTTCGGATTGGCAAAGTTCGCCGCTTACCGGCAACCCGCCGCGGAACCCGCCGGCGACTCCTCCATGCCCACCCAACGCAACGTCCTTGACGATGCCCTTGCCACTAGTCCGGGACAGTCCGTCGGCACCGTTGCCTACATGTCGCCGGAACAAGCCCGCGGCCACGAATTGGACCCCCGCACGGATCTGTTTTCTCTCGGCGTCGTCCTCTATGAAATGGCCACTGGCGTCACCCCTTTCGGCGGCTCCGCGGTTGGATTGATTTTCGACGGCATCCTGAACTCTTCCGCTGTGCCAGCCAGGAAGTTGAATCCCGGCTTGCCCGTCGGGTTGGAAAACATTCTGGCCAAGTCGCTCGAGAAAGATCTCGCCCTCCGCTATCAGACCGCCGCTGAACTTCGCGCCGATTTAAAGCGCCTGAAACGCGATCTGGACTTGGGTCACTCCGGAGCCGGCGTTGCCGCGCCGAGCCCAGCCGAAGACGTTCGCGAAAAGTATCCCTCAACTCGGTGGCAGACTTGGGCACTGGTCGTTGGCGCGCTCATCACTCTCGCCGTCATTCTTGGCTACGTCCCGTTGCGGCCTGTCGCGCCGCCACACGTACTTCGAACCGTCCAACTCACCAACACCAATCGGCCCAAATCAGACGTGGTCACGGACGGTTCCCGCCTCTACTTCATCGAGGGACAATCCGCTCTCTCTCAAACTTCCGTTACCGGCGGCGACACCTTTCCCATCCCAAATTCCCTCGAAGACACAGGCTTTGCCAATGTTTTCGATATCTCTCCAGACGGCTCCTCCCTCCTGATGAATACCGCACGCGGAACTTCTCTCGACGGCCCGCTCTGGAGCGTTCCCGTTCTTGGCGGTTCTCCTCGTCGCCTCGCGAGCCTCGATGGCCACTCCGGCGCTTGGTCGCCCGATGGCAAGCAGATCGCTTTCTGCAAAGGGAACGAGATTTATGTTGCCAGCTCTGACGGTGGTCAACCGCATCTTCTCTTT
>Ga0209415_10010679_pt1 | contig 15562 bp, 17 predicted proteins | sample PeaSoiSIISIP2007_FD_187696 | JGI IMG/M metagenome (GOLD analysis project Ga0209415, IMG submission 187696) | Peat soil microbial communities from Weissenstadt, Germany - SII-SIP-2007 (SPAdes) (version 2) | ecosystem: Environmental > Terrestrial > Soil > Wetlands > Peat | place: Germany... | reverse complement strand
AACCGGTTGCCAGCCAAGAGAACAGACGCCGCGACGGCGTAATGAGCCCGCGTCAAGCTCAAGTTATGGTGCTGGAAAACAGGGAGGGTTGAATGAGCAAGCTTTATATGAGCCGCCGCGACATCCTGCGCAGCGCGGCGGCGATGGCCTCGATCACCGCTTTGGGGATCGACCCCAAGCAAGTGCTGGGGGCGGAAGAGGGCATTCTGAAGATCAGGATGCCCGTCGACTTACAGATCCTGGATCCGGGCTACATGATTGGCGGCCCCGAGACCACGGTGCTGTTCATGTGCATGCCGCGGCTGGCCTTGCCGGAAAAGCAGCCGGACGGCACCTGGGGTTGGAAGCCGTCGGATTATGTGGAGAAAGTGGGCCAGGACGACCCGACCCACATTTCCTTCACCTTGAAGCAAGGCATGATGTGGAGCAACAATGCCGGCGAAATCACTTCCGCCGACGTGAAGTTCTCCTTCGAGCGTATGCTCAAGGCGGACTGGAGCGGGCGCTGGCCGACGCTCGACCATGTCGACGTCAAGGACAAGTACAGCGGTACCGTGGTCCTGAAGTCGCCGTTCGTTGCCACGTGGGGCATGGGCGTGGCGGCGGATTCGGGGTCCATCGTGCCTGCATCCCTGGTCTCGAAGATGAAGGACCAGAAGTACACCATACCGCTGCCCGCCCAGTTCGGGCCTTACACGATGATCGATTGGACGCCGAAGCAGAAGGCGACATTCAAGGCCAATCCCGCCTGGATCGGCGCAAAGCCGTACTTCCAGGAGGTGCATCTGGTGGATGTCGAGGACTTCAAGGCCGCCGAACTTGCCTTCGAAGCCGGGGAACTGGATTTCACCGGCGTGCCGCCGGACACGGCCGCCCGCTACATGAAGTCCTTGCCGGCGCACGCGAAGCTGGTCAATACGCCGGGGCCCTTCTACACCTGGATGGGGATGAACACGCAGAATCCGAAGCTGAGCGACATCCGCATTCGCAAGGCCATCCAAAGGGCGATCGACACGGACGCGATCCTGCAGGCGGGCTACGCCGGCGTGTGCCCGCGGGCTTATGGCGTCGTGCCAATTGGCGTGCTCGGACATCGCGACAAGTCCAACTACTCCTACAACCCGGATGAAGCGAAGGCATTGTTGAAGGAGGCCGGCGTTTCTGGCCTGTCGCTCGAAATCAAAACGCTTGCCGGCGAAACCGAACGCGTGACCGCCTGCCAGGTTATTCAGCAGAATCTCGGCGACGTCGGCATTACCGTGAAGGTCACGCCGACGGATTCGGGGCCCTTCTGGAATCTCGGGCTGGAGTCCAAGGGCGACGCCTGGAAGACCCTGGAACTCTGGATCATGCAATACCAGACGACGCCCGATCCGGCCGACGCCATCCAGTGGTTCGTGAAGAGCCAGATCGGCGTCTGGAACTGGGAGCGGTGGTCCGATCCGGAGTTTGAAGCCCTCTGGTCGAAGGGTCTGGAAGAGACCGACAGGACGAAGCGGGCGGCGGGCTATGTGCGCATGCAGGAGATCATGGAGAACACAGGCGCCTATGTCTGGATCACCTTCGATCCCCTGTTCTATGCCTACAAGGACGCGATCCAGCCAGGCTATGACGCTGGCGGCGATCCGCTGCCGGAACTGTTTACGCCGGCCTGAGGCGAAGGCCAGAGGCTTCGCGGCAACTTTACCGCTCGGACCGTTTCCGCCTCTTGGGCGGTCGGTCCGGGCGGGCAGGTTCCATCTGGCTTGAGTTCCCGGCCTGCGATAGCGTGAGGCCTGCCAATCCGCCCTCACAAGGGGGCGGCGGTTAAAAAAGTGGGAGGCTAGGCGAGCGTGGTCCAGATCTATGGGGATAGCGCCCTCGGAAGCGTCGGGGCGATGACGTACGGGCCATGCTGACCTATACGCTGCAACGGATCGCGCTTGCGATCCTGATCTGCCTCACTTCAATGGGCCTGCTGTTCACCGCGCTGCACGCGATTCCGGGTGACCCGGCCTCGATCATGCTGGGCTCGCGGGCGACGCCGGAAATGCGCCAGCGCCTCAATCACGAGCTGGGGCTGGACAAGCCGATCCTCATCCAGTTCGCGACCCAGGTCGCCAACATCGCTCAGGGCGACTTCGGCACCGACATTTTCAGCAAGCGCAGCGTCGGTACAGAGATCATGGAGAGCCTGCCCAAGACGCTGATCCTGATTGGCACCGGGCTGGGCTGGGCGGTCTTGATCGCCATACCGCTCGGCTGTTATTCGGCCTTGAAACGCGGGACCTGGATCGACCGGCTTACGGGCATTCTCTCCGTCGGCACGATCTCGATTCCGTCCTTCGTGGTCGCGATTTACGCCCTGCTGCTGTTCTCGGTGCAACTCGGCCTGTTTCCCGTCATCGGCGCGGGCGACGACGGCGATATCAGAGACCAGCTTTGGCATCTCGTTCTGCCTAGCTTCGCCGTGGGCTTGGGCTGGGTCGGCTATCTGGCGCGGATCGTGCGCGCCTCGATGCTTGAAGTCATGAACGAGAACCATATCCGCACGGCACGGGCTTTCGGCCTACCCGAGGGCAAAATCGTCCTCCACTATGCGTTGCGCATCGCGATCCTTCCGACCGTGACCTTGCTGGGGCTTGCCATCGGCGGACTGCTGTCGAGCGCGGTATTTGCCGAGAACATATTCGCGCGCCCCGGCATCGGCAAGCTGATCGTCGATGCGGCCGACGTTCGCAACTACCCGGTCGTGCAGGGTGCGGTTCTGTCGACCGTGGCCTTGTTTGCCTTTGCCATGCCGGTCTCCGATCTCATCGTCGCCTGGCTGGATCCCCGTGTCCGCGCAAACTTCTGAGGCGATCGTCGCCATTACGGCCGAGGCAGCCACCCCAGGCTTTGCCGCCGGTCTGTTGCGCCGGCTGCGGAGCGATCCCTTGGGTTTGCTGGGACTTTCCCTGGTGCTGCTGGTGGTGTTCTGCGCGCTCACGGCGCCCTGGATCGAGCCCTATAACCCATTCAAGATCAGGGTGCTTGAGCGCTTTAGTCCGCCGTCCCTGGTTCATGTCTTCGGCACGGACAACCTGGGGCGCGACGTCTTCAGCCGCGTCATCGCCGGCAGCCAGATCGCGCTCGGCGTCGGCGTGTCCTCGATCGCGATCGCGCTCGTCCTTGGGCTGATTCTGGGGCTGTGCGCCGGATACGGGCCGCGCTGGCTCGACAATTTCCTGCTGCTGATTTTCGATTCGCTCTACTCGTTTCCGACGGTGATGCTTGGACTCACGGTCGTGACGCTGTTCGGCCCGAGCCTGGAGACGCTGATGTCAGTGGTCATCACGATCCAGACGCCTGGCTACGCCCGTCTCATCCGCACCGCAACCTTGGCGACCAAGCACTCGGAATACATCCTCGCCATCCGCTCCCTTGGCAGTTCGCCGTGGCGCGTGCTGTTGATCCATATTCTGCCCAACATCATCGGGCCGATCCTGATCATCGCCAGCATGGATATCCCTTCGGTGATTACCCTGGAGGCGGGTCTGACCTATCTCGGCATGGGCATCCCACCACCGGCCGCGAGCTGGGGCCGCATTTTGCAGGACGGCTTCGACAGCATTCGCGATGCCCCTTGGATCGTGATCGCGGGCGGCATACCGCTTATCCTCACGACGCTTGGTTTCACGTTCCTCGGCGAAGCCTTGCGTGATCTTCTTGATCCCAAGCTGAGGAGGGTCGTCTGAGCATGGCGGCGGCGGTCCAGCCGGTCTTGGAAACCACCGCCAATGTGTTGGAGGTTCGGGATCTCAGCGTGCAGTTCCGCACGCCGAAGGGCCCGGTCATGGCTCTGCGCAAGGTGAGCGTCGCGGTGCCGCGCGGCAGCATCGTCGGTCTCGTCGGCGAAAGCGGCTCTGGCAAGTCGACCCTCGCGCTGGCCGTTATGCGGCTCATGCCCGCCAACGCCACGATCACCGAGGGCAGCCTGCGATTTGCCGGGCGCGAGCTCTTGACCCTTCCGGCCTTGGAAATGCAGCGGCTTCGGGGCGACCGTCTCTCCATGGTGTTCCAAGACCCGATGACGTCGCTGAACCCGGTTCGGTCCGTCGGCATGCAGATGGTGGATATCCAGTATCGCGACCGGCAAATGTCCCAGGCGGACAAGCGCCGCAGGGCCGCTGACATGCTTCGGCGGGTCGGCATCCCGGATTCCGAGCATCAGCTCGACCGGCACCCGCACCAGTTCTCCGGCGGCATGCGACAGCGCATCGCGATTGCCATGGGCATCCTGGAGAAACCCGAGCTCCTCATCGCCGACGAGCCCACTACAGCCCTGGATGTGACCTTGGAAGCGCAGATCGTCCAGTTGCTGCGGGATTTGCGTCGCGAGTTGAACGGCTCGATCCTGTTCATTTCTCACAATCTCGGCATCATCGCCGAGCTTTGCGATTACGTCGTCGTGCTCTATGCCGGCGAGGTCGTGGAGCAGGGCCCCATCGAAGATATCTTCCACAGTCCGCGCCACCCCTATACCCGTGCCCTCCTTGAATGCGATCCCGCACGCATCGAAGAGGTCTGCCGCGAGCTGCCGACAATCTCGGGCGACGTGCCGAACCTGCTTCGAATTCCGTCCGGCTGCGTGTTCGCTCCGCGCTGCCCGCAGGCGGTCGATGTCTGCCGGCAGGAGCGTCCGGCCGATCACGAGGCCGGCGCCGGCCATATCGCGCGCTGCCATCTGCTACGGGGCGGGGCGAATGGCTGAGGTTTCACTCGCTCCCTCCCAGCAGCTGCTGGCTGCCAACAGCGACAACACGCTGCTCGAGGTGAACCATCTTCACGTGCGCTATCCCTTGGTGGGGCGGATCCGCGCCAAGCTGTTCGGCATACCGAACCGGTTCCTCGATGCGGTGCTCGACATTTCATTCATGCTGCGCCGGGGCCGCACTCTGGCGCTGGTGGGCGAGAGCGGCTCGGGCAAGAGCACGCTGGGCCGCGCCATCATCGGACTGGTGCCGATAGCCGGCGGTTCGATCCGTTTCGAAGGCGCGGAGCCCTTCCGCACGGCGAAGGGCGGCACCAAGGCCTATCACCGCGACGTCGCCATGATGTTCCAGGATCCGATTTCGAGCCTTAGCCCCCGCCGCACCGTGCGTTCGCTGGTGACCGAGCCCTTTGTCGTGCATGCGTTGAGCGACCGTGATCGGGATGCCGAGGCAAAGCGGCTGTTGGCATTGGTCGGCCTGCCGCTGGATTTTGCCGGGCGCTATCCCCACCAGCTCTCGGGCGGTCAGGCAAGACGCGTTGGCGTCGCCCGAGCGATCGCGCTCTCTCCGAAGCTCATCATCGCCGATGAGCCGACGGCCGGGCTGGACGTCTCGGTCCAGGGCGAAATCCTGAACCTGATGAACAGGCTCCAGCGAGAGCTGGGCCTGACTTACCTCATCATCACCCACAACCTGGCCGTAGTGCGCCACGTCAGCGACGAAACGGCGATCATGTACATGGGGCGCTTCGTCGAGCACGGACCGACAAGCGAAATCTTCGCCCATCCGGTTCATCCTTACACCGCCGGGTTGATTGCCGCCCAGCCCCACCCGGATCCGGCCAAGCGGCGCACCCAGGTGGCACTCCTAGGCGAGGTGCCGAGCATGGCTCGGCGCCCCGAGGGTTGCGAATTTCATACCCGCTGTCCTGGCGCCAAGGACCTGTGCCGACAGGTGCGGCCGGAGACGCAAGCGATCTCGGCGCAGCACTTGCATCGCTGCCACTTCCCGCTCATGGAGAACCTCGAGGCTTGCGCGGACGCGAGCCGGAGAGTTGTCTGACCAATCCAGTATTTATTTGACGGATCAATGGGATAAGGTCAGAATTGCCTAAGACCTAGTGGCCTGGGGCAGGGGCTTCGGCGGTCGCTGGCATCGGGGGGAAGGCATGCCGTTCCTGGAAACGCCACAGGCCAAGCTGTTCTATCTCCAGAGCGGCGCGGGGCCGGATGTTCTGTGGATTCCAGGCGGCGATAATGTTGCGGCCGACTGGGCCGATCAATTCAAAGCCTTCGATCGGGACTTCAGAAACATTTCCCTCGACCCTCGCGGGGCGGGGCAGACGGTTAGTCACGGCCTGCCGCCCTGGACCATGGCGGACTACGCAGTGGATTGCGCGGCGCTGATCCGCGCTTTCTGTCGCCCGCCGGTCTTCGTGGTCGGGCTGTCCATGGGATCGCTGATCGCGCTGCAGCTGGCCCTCGATTTCCCAGAGCTCTTGCGCGCGGCTGTGCCCATGGGAACCGCGGCCAAGGCGACGGGCTTCACCCGGGACTGGATGATCGCGGAGGTCGAGTTCCGCCGCGCCGGCGGCCGTCTCACCCGCGATTTCGCCCTGTGCCACTATGGCGCCTTCATGTATCCCTCCGAGGTGCTGGGCGACGAGCGTCTTTGGCAGAAGGTGAAACCCTTCATTGACCGAAGCTACGGACAGCGTGAGGGCGAGGATCTTTCGGCCCAATGGCAGGCCTGCATCGATTTCGACGTCGTCGACCGGCTGCCGGGCTGCCAGGTGCCGATCCACGTGATCGGGTTTTCCCAGGATTTGCAGGCCCCACCCCAGCACGGCCGGCGGGTGGCCGCATTGGCGCCCAAAGGACATTTCCATTTGCTCGAAGGGTTGGGGCATCTGTCCATGGCCTTGCACAGGCCGGACGCGGTCAACCAATGCATCCGCGGCATTTTGGAGGCCTATCCCTCGGCGACGGCGGCGGAAGCGCGAGCAATGGAGTTCTGAAGTGGATATACCATTCGATATCGCGCGGACGGCCGTGCTCGCCATCGACTTCCAGAAGGAATGCATAGAGGCCGATGGCGCCTGGCCGATCTACAACAAGCCCGATCTGCTGGCGAACGCGAAGACGGCTCTGAATGCCTGCCGTTCCGCCGGCCTGCCAATCATCTATACGCAGCACTGGCTCGATCCGAGGGGGACGGACGCCTTGCGTTACGAGCCGCTGCGCAATGGGCGTCCGACTCACTCCGTGGCCGGCGACCCCATGGCCGAACTGCACGAGGAGCTGGCGCCCGCGTCATCCGACATCATCGTGCGCAAGCAGCGCTGGACGGGCTTCTTCGGCACCAATCTCGAGTTGATCCTGCGCAAGATGGACGCGAGCCACCTCATCATGATGGGCGTGTGGAGCGAGGCCTGTTTCGAGACGACGGTCTGGGACGCCATCTGGCGCGACTACCGGATCACCATCGTCAGGGATGCCTGCAGCACGGCGACCGAGCTCATGCACATGACGGCGATCCTCGACCTCGCCAACTGGCTCTATGGCGGCACCATCTTGCGCGCCGGCGAGTTGGCGAAGGCCCTGGCGGGCAAGGGCTTCAAGGCCTGGCATTTCGAGAAGCCGGCGGCCTTTCCCTATACGATCGAGTCCGTCCGGCCCATGTATGATTCCCTGGGATAGGAGTGCCCCCCTTTGCCCACGCTCGATCTGTCGGACGCTTCCCTGTTCTATCTCCAGCGCGGCAATGGCCCCGACATCGTCTGGTGCCCGGGTGGCGACAATGTGGCGGCGGACTGGGAAGATCAATTCCGCGCCTTCGAGGGGCAGTTTCGCAACACGTCGTTCGATCCGCGCGGCTCGGGGCAGACGGCAAGCCGGCGCGAACCACCATGGTTGATCGAGGACTACGGGGCGGATTGCGCGGCATTGATACGCGCCGTCTGCAAACCGCCGGTGTTCGTGATCGGGCTCTCCATGGGTTCCAAAATCGCGATCCAGGTCGCCCTCGACCATCCGGAGCTGGTCCGCGCGGCCGTCGCGATGGGTGTATCCGGCCGGCCGGCGGGGTTCCTAAAGGACTGGCTGACAGCCGAAGTGGAATTCCGCCGGCAGGGCGGACGCCTCAGCCGCGACTTCGCCATTTGCCACTACGCGGCCTTCATGTATCCCTCGGAAGTGCTGGGCGACGACGAGCTATGGGCGAAAGTGAAGCCTTTCGTGGATCGCAGCTATGGGGAACGCGAGGGCCCGTTCCTGGCGGCCCAGTGGCAGGCGTGCATCGACTACGACATCACGGCCCGGTTGCCTCAATGCCAGGTGCCGCTGCATGTCATCGCTTTTTCGGAGGACATGCAGACGCCTCAGCAGCACGGCCGGCGGGTCGCCGATCTGGCGCCGCAAGGGCATTTCCACTTGCTCCAGGGGTTGGGACACCTGTCCCTGGTGGGGCACCGGCCCGAGCAGGTGAATGACTGTATCCGCCGCATTCTAGTTGACTACGCTTGAGGCGGTGACGGACTCATCCGGCACTTGTTGATCGCCGCTGCGCTAGCCGTCGGCGGAGGGAAACCCGAAGCCGCAGAAGCAGGATCATGACGATGGGCACCAGGACGATAAGCCAGGCCCAGCTTCCGACGCGGTCGACGGCGGCGCGCCCCAGGCCATAGGCAAGGCCGAAGACGACCGGCAGATAGAAGACGGAAAGCCCCGACGTCGTCAGGGCGTAGCGCTTGAGCGACAGGTTGAACCAACCGACGGCGATGTAGGTCGGGAACATCAGGCCCGGCATGACCCGCCCGACGAAAATGACCCACAGCATGTTGCCGCGGAGCCATTCGCTCAGCAGCTGCACCCGCGGCCTGATCAGGAATCGCCTGGCCGTGGCGTTGTGCCGGGCCGCGGCGCCGAGGCCGTAGAGGAAGAGATCCCTCCCCACCATGCCGCAGAAGATGCTGGGGAATGCCAGCTGGATCGAAAGCCGGTGCTGGGCGATCAGCAGGGCGGCAGCGACGATGGCGATGTCCTCATGAATGAACGGGATCAGAAACAGCGCGGCGGCTATGGCCGGGCCGGAATGAGCCGAGGACGCGATGAAGTCGAGGAGGGAATTCATCGCTCCGCGGACGACGGCGGGATGCTCATTGGCCGATGCGGACCGGCTTGATCGTGCTCGACAGGGGAATGTAGATCAAGGCAGTCGTGGAAGCCGGCGTAGGGACCGTCCGGTCGCCCGCGGTCGGATGGCGATAGTGCTCCAGCAATTCGGGGATCACGTGAAACCGCGCAGCTTGATGCCAATCCGCACGATCCCCATCAGGATCCGGGAGAAGATCTCCATGTCGAGGGGCATCCCGCGCCGGCGCACATCGAGAAGCAGGACCATCCGCAAGTCATTGCTGTGGTTCCAGACCTCGTGCGTATAGGTGTCGTCCCACAGCATGAACTCGCCGTCTTTCAGTCGATACTCGGAATCGGCGATCCGCAGCACCGCGCCCGGCCGTCCATCCGCGCCCGTCGGCATGGACAGGGCCAGGTAGAATCGAAGCACGCCGCGAAAGGGGCCGCGATGAGCGGGAACATGCTTGCCCGGCGACAGGAAGGAAATCGAGGCCGAAAGGACGTCCGGCGCCGAAGCGACGATTGACGCAAGCACGGGGCACTTCGCCATGTTGGGCGGGTTCTCGATCCCGTAAGCCTTCAGGATCAGCATGCGCCAGTCCCGGCCGTCATTGGCTGATATCTCGGTCTGCTCGCGCATGATCTCGTGGAAGCGGGGGACGCTGCCCAGCTGCTGTGCGACGCGCAGCCCTTCGTCTCGGATTTCGCGCCAGGCCTTGGCGAACTTCCGTCCATCGGGGAAAAGCGCGTCGATATCGAGCACGGCGGGAGCGACGATACGGCGGTCGTAGATTCCGCGTATGACGTCCGCGCTGAGATCGTAGAACGCAGCCATAGCAACCCCATCCCTCGCCGTCGGATCGGCTATCTGGCGCCAGGCCGGCCCCGGCGCCGCGATTCCCTCTCGTCCAGGCCCTGTTGCTGTCCGGGCCGGCTTAGGGAAGCTCTTGTCCCCCAGGCAAAGCAGTCTGGATTGACTGGCCGAAGGATAGCAAGGGGAGTTATCGCCGGGTGGGTGGGCCGGCGGTTACCCAGGCCCTCTGCTACGCCGCCCGCCGTTGCCCGCCGTCACGCGGCAGACGCGCGAGTTCCGAAGCGATCCTTCCCCTGGCCCAGAGATAGAGCATATAGAAATCGGCCGCAAAGGAGAGCAGCGGGTGCTCGAAGGTCTTGGGCAAATTGCCCTCGAACAGGGGATGAGAAGACATGGCTAGTCCGTAGCCGAGGATGGGTGCGGCCAGAAGAAAGCGCCAGTCCATGGTCGCCAGAAAGGCAAGGAACGAGGCGACTCCAAGGGTTGTGCCAAGGTAGTGGATGGCGCGGGTCCTACGGTCGCGGTGGGCCGAAAGATATTCTGGCCAGAAGGCGATAAAGCTCGGTCGATCGGGCATCAGGGTCTCCAATGCAGTCCGATGCGGCTACATGAATCGCGCCTCGATTGCAGGATGTCAACCAGGCCGGCGCCCTGGGGCAACGTCGCGGTTGCGGCAGCGCCGACAAGCCTGACTTGCGCTCTGGACTGGCTCATCGATTCAGGGCTTTCATCATCGTTCTGGAAAAATGCCGGCGCGGATCAGCGGCCCGCCGGCCCCGTCGCGAATCACGAGGAGCCTGTCATGAAAGCCCGCATTAAATGGATCGAGAATGTAACTTTTCTTGCCGAATCGGGCAGCGGACACGGCCTGATCCTCGACGGCGCGCCGGAAGCGGGCGGGCGAAACCTCGGGCCGCGTCCGATGGAAATGCTGCTGCTGGGCCTGGGCGGTTGCACCGCGTTCGATGTCATTCATATCCTGCGCCGTGGCCGGGAACAGGTGACTGATTGCGTCGTCGAGGTGGAGGCCGAAAGGGCCGAGACCGATCCCAAGGTCTTCACCAGCATCCACATCCACTACGTTGTCACCGGGCGCGGACTGGCGGAATCGAAGGTCGAGCGCGCCATCGCCTTGTCGGCCGAGAAGTATTGTTCGGCGTCCCTCATGCTGGGCAAGACCGCGAAGATTACCCATGACTGGAAGGTGATCGATGAAGGAGCGGCTCCGGCCCATGCCTGACGTCTTGATTTAGGCGGGATCGGGAAGCTCGTCCGCCGGGGGAACGAATGGCAACCGGAACCATCCAGCCGCGAAGCCGCCTGCTGCAAAAGGAGCCAAGACCATGACCTATGAACTTTACTACTGGCCGACGATACAGGGCCGTGGAGAATTCGTCCGGCTCGCTCTCGAACAGGCCAGCGTTCCCTATGCAGATGTGGCTCGGAGCCCCGCGCGCTCGGGCGGCATGCCCGCGATGTTCCGCTTTCTCGATGGCGAAAAGGTCGCCCATCCGCCCTTCGCGCCGCCCTTCCTCAGAGTTGGGCGCCGGCTCATCGGCCAGACGGCCAATATCCTGCAGTTCATCGGGGCCCGTCACGGCCTGGCGCCAGCCGCAGAAGCCGACCGCCTATGGACCAACCAGCTTCAGCTGACCATCGCGGATTTCGTCCAGGAGGTTCACGACACCCATCACCCCATCGCCAGCAGCCTCTACTATGAGGACCAGAAGAGGGAAGCGAGGCGCCGCGCCGAGGAGTTCCGGCGCCAGCGGGCGCCGAAGTTCCTGGGCTATTTCGAGCGAATCCTGGATACCAAGCCCGGCAGCACTCCCCATTTGGTCGGATCCCGGCTGAGCTACGCCGACCTGTCGTTGTTCCAGGTCGTCGAAGGCATGCGCTATGCCTTTCCGAAGGCGAGCGCCCGGCTGGAGCGGGGACTGCCGAGGATCGTGGCCCTGCATGACAAGGTTGCGGGTTTGCCGCGCATCGCGGCTTATCTCGCCTCGGATCGGCGCATCGCCTTCAACGAGGAGGGCATCTTCCGCCGCTACAAGGAGCTCGACGGTTAGGCAATCTTCACCCGGGCCCCGGTTTGCTTGCCTCTGCCAGCGCCCAAAACGGCCAGGCGTATCACGGCCGCGCTCGCAGCACGTCCGGATTGACGACCAGATTGGGATCGAGCCGTCCGTCCAGGGCATCGAGACAGTTCTGGGCCGAAACCGTGCTCATCCGTACCGCGCACTCTTCTGTGAGCGCGGCCGAGTGGGGGGACAGAATCACGTTGTCGAGGGCGAACAGGGGATGATGAGCGGCCGGTGGCTCCTCGGCGAAGACGTCCAAGCCGGCGGCTGCCAGGCGGCCTTCCTTGAGGGCGGCAGCGAGCGCCGTTTCATCCACCAGGCCACCCCGCGCCGTGCAGATGAGTACCGCCGAGGCTTTCATCCTGGCCAGACGCGAGGCATCGAACAGCATGCGGGTCGAAGCGGTCATGGGAACATGCAGCGTCACTGCATCGGTTTTCGCCAATGCTTCATCCAGATCAGGGGCGAGCTCAATGCCGGATCCGCCGGGGGCCTCGTTGAGAAACGGGTCATAGGCGATGACGCGCATGCCGAAGGCCTGCGCCTTTGCCGCTACGTTCCGGCCGATGCGTCCCAAGCCGACGACGAGCAGCGTCTTGCCGTCGAGCTCTCGGGCGCCCAGGCTGTTGCGCAGGGACCAGCGGCCCTCTCGAACGGCGCGATCATAGGCAAGCCCGCGCTTCACCGCGCTCAGCAGCAGGAAGAACGTGTGCTCGGCCACTGAAACGGCATTGACCGCGCCGACCACAGTGAGCGGAATTCGCCGCGCATTGAGTGCCGGAAGATCGATGTTGTCGTAGCCGACCCCATGGCGCGACACGACCTTCAGCTGGCGCGCGCCTTCAATAGCCGCGGCCGAAAGCGGGCTGGTGCGGATGAGGATCGCGTCGGCCTGCCGGGCGCCGGCCGAGATCGTCGCTTCGTTCGTCTGGCCGAGCTGCTCGACGACGATGCCGGGCCGGCGCTTGAGAATGTCGAGACCACTCTGGTGGATCGGCTCGATGACGAGCACCCGCGCCATATCAGTAAGTCGCCTTCGCCGGCGCGGCGGGGGCTTGGTCGCGCTTCAGACCCTTGCGCATCTCGGTGACGACCTCGCCGGCCTTGGCGGCGAGATGACGGGCGTCGGATGCGATGGTGACGAACTGGAAGCCGAGTTCGATCATGGAGAGGGCATAGCGAGCTGTGCCGTTGTGAATGCCGGCGACGAGGCCGCGCTCTTTCGTCTTGCGCAGAATGAGTTCGATCGCCTCCCGCGCGACGCCCTTCTCATGGTCGAATTGTGGCGCCACGCCCAAGGCGATCGCCAAGTCGGCGGGACCGATATAGACGGCGTCGAGCCCGGGGACAGCCAGGATCTCCTCCAGATTGTCGATGCCGGCCCGGGTTTCGATCATGGCGAAGATTACGATTTCCTCGTTCGCCTTCTGGAAGTAGTCGGCTCCGCCATAGAGCGTCGCGCGGATCGGGCCGAAGCTTCGCCGGCCGCGAGGGGGATAGCGGCAGGCCCTGACCAACCTGTCGGCATCGGCCGCGCTTTCGATCATCGGGCATATGATCCCGTAGCATCCGGCATCCAGCATCTTCATGAGGATGCCTTCCTCCAGCCAGGGAACCCGGGCGAGCGGCGTCACCGGCGTGGTGGAGACGGCTTGGAGCAGGGGTACGGCGGTTCCGTAATCAAGCACGCCATGCTGAAGATCGACGGTCAGGCTGTCCCAGCCCTGATGGGCCATGGTCTCGGCCGAAAAGGAACTCGGGATAGAAAGCCATCCATTGACGGCCGCGCCGCCCGACGCCCATAGGCGCTTCAAAGCATTGGGCCGCATGCTGGTTCCTTTCTTTCGCTGCGTTCCATCCGGTTCGCCGGTGCCGGTTCGACAACGGAAATTCGAGGCCGCGGGGAAGAAGACTCCGCGCTCGAGACGCTCAGTGGGCCAGCAGGAGTGCGAGGGGGCAGCTGGTGACGACCTTCTCCGTCGAGCCACCGAGGCCCAGCAGCCGGTCGAGACGGCCATCGCCGAAGGCTCCCATGACCAGCATGTCGGCGCCGGTCTCGCAGGCCTCGGCGATGACGACGCGGCCGCGTTGCCTCGCGCTCAAGTCGTCGCCCGCCAGGGGCCGGACCGCCACCCTGGCGCCATGCCGGCTGAGGAAGCTCTCGACGGGTTCGAAGTCGGGCGCTCCGAAGCCTGCCAAGGTGACCCGCTCGAACTTGCCGGCGAGCTGGGCGAAGGCCCGAACCGCGCCGGCGGCCTGAGTGCTGTCGCTCCAGACGACGAAGGCGTGACCAAGGCGCAGGTCCTGGAGGCTGCCGGGCGCCAGCAGCACCGGCCGGTCGGACTCGAAAATCGCGATACGCGTAGCCTCCTGATAGGTCTTGCCCACCTGCTCCGTCGGTCTTGCGAGAAGGATGGCGTCCTGCAGACGGGCGAGGGAGGTCATCACCTGATCGGCGGCCAACGGCTCATCGATGAAGCGGCCGGCGATATTACTGCTGGAGGCCATGTCGGCGTGACGCTGCCTGGCGGCCTCGACCAGTTCCAGCCGTTCTTCCGTGTCGCGCTGTTCGTGGGACATGCCGTACATGGCCTCGCCCACGCTGGCCAACACCGGGTAGTCGGCACGGTCGTCGAGGAAGACGATGTCGAGGGCCGCGCCAATCTGCTTGGCCGCCGAACAGGCGAAGGCCACCGCCTCTTCGCCGCCGCTCCACAAGGGCGGCACCGCCAGCAGGGATTTCACGCGCTACTCTGCCGCTTCGGTCTTGGCCGCTGCGAGGCGCGGCTGGAAAATGCAATAGATCTTGCGCAGGTAACCTTCCGATTTCCAGTCGCAGACGGTGCCCAACGGCACGAAAAAGCTGTCGCCGGCGGTGAAGCGCTGGACCCGTCCGGCGCCGTCGGTGAGGGTGACCGTGCCTTCGAGGATATGCATCAGCTCGTGGCGCGGGAAGGGGATCGGCTTGCGGTGATAGGCCGTGGTGTCCCAGACGCCCACGCTCCATTGCCCGGTCAGGTCGCTGAACCACTCATGGGCATGCTGCACAGGCGCGCCGCTCAATAGCAGTTCAGGCGCCGGCGGCGTCGATTTAGCAAGAGCGCCCTTGGGATCCGGCCGCAGCACATGCAAGGCCGCCGCATCGGCCGGCTTGAGGCCGGAGGCGTCGTCGAAGATGACGAAGTACTTACGCAGATAGCCTGGCTGCTTCCACTGGCAATGAAGGCCTTTGGGGATGATGAAGGTTTCGCCCGCGCGGATTGTGGTTTCCTTCCCGCCGGCCTCCACGATGGTGACCGATCCTTCCAGGATCAGCATGAATTCGTTGACCGAATAAGGTCCCGCCTTGCCGGTGAAGGCGGTGCAATCCCAAACGCCTGCCGAAAGGCCCCGCGCGGCATCGTTGATGTAGTAGTGGCCGCGCTGCACCGGCCGGCCGCTCTCGAGATCCGAGGCAGGGATATCGTCCCAGCGCTGAAGCCCGCCCGCGGGACCCTTGGGCTCGAATCTGACAATGCTGTCGCTTGCCATGGCGTTCACCTCCTGCAGACGGGCGGTCGATTGCGGCCCGGTTTCACCCTAGACTGGCAGATGTCCGGAGCGGGCTCAACGCCGGGCCAGGCCCTTCCAGACAGCCGGCAGAGCGCAGGTCCCGAGCGCGATCTTGAGGGCGTCGCCCAGCAGGAAGGGCATCAGCCCATACTGGATGGCTTTCGCGAGGCCGATCTGGCCGGCAAGCCAGGCGAGGCCCATGGCGTAGATGATCAGATTGCCGATCACCATCGCCGCGGCACTGCC
>Ga0209415_10010678_pt1 | contig 15563 bp, 13 predicted proteins | sample PeaSoiSIISIP2007_FD_187696 | JGI IMG/M metagenome (GOLD analysis project Ga0209415, IMG submission 187696) | Peat soil microbial communities from Weissenstadt, Germany - SII-SIP-2007 (SPAdes) (version 2) | ecosystem: Environmental > Terrestrial > Soil > Wetlands > Peat | place: Germany... | reverse complement strand
TTCCCGCGCAAGCGGGAATCCATGCGGCGCAAGGGCCCGTTTCTGCCGTTTTTGGATTCCCGCTTGCGCGGGAATGATGAAAGAGGAGCGGTTATTATTGCGCAGCTCCTTAAACGGCACGTTCTATAATTGTTTGAGCGATTGCCCTGGTCATTTGCGACCGCGCGGCCATCGAGAGATTTCAGTGTTCTGACGAAATCCCGTTCGATACAGGCGCCGCCGTGTGGTCCATCGACTGATAAGACACGGTAAAAAGCAGCACAGCGGCAAGAACGGCCACCAGCCACAGTGCGGTCCCCGACTTTGGCTTCGCTTTCCAGATCCGATCGGCTGGCGACACCGCAAGAATCGGCGCACCGCGTACCGGCAATCGGGTCACCAAACGGGTGGCAATCGCCCAAGAATCGGCTGACTTCCAATCGCCTTCCGGCAGCAAGGCGATTGCCGTGGCAAGCGCCTGGGTCGCCTTCTCCTTTGGCAACCCCGCCAAACGAGCGGCCTCGCCCCACGGATCGACCCCCAATCGGGTCAATGCCGACAGGACCGTCAGTGGCAATCCGCTTTTTTCTTCGCCGACGGATGCGAACAGAAAGTCATTGAACTCGGAATGACCGAGGGAAAACTCCGGACGCAGAGTCATATCGCGCCTCCCAGTTCCCGTAGCACCAGTTTATTCCCGTCACCTCGCCGCGTTTTGCATCGACGTGACGAGGCTGATAATGGCGTCATTGCGAGCGCAAACGAAGCAATCCAGTACCGGACTTCGGCTTCTGGATCGCTTCGCCTGAAGGCTCGCAATGACGATAGAGGGCAGCCCTTAGTAACCCGCGCTGTCCATATCGCCGTCCGCCATGGACGACGCACTCTTTTCCGGCTTCAGGGCAATCATGGCCTCGGTGGTGAGCAAGAGGCCGGCGACGGAGGCGGCACCTTGCAAGGCCAAACGCACGACCTTGGCGGGGTCGATAATCCCGGCTTCCATCATGTCGACAAAGACGCCGGTCTTCGCGTCGAAGCCATGGCTGACATCGCCCTGCTCCAAAAGCTTGCCGACGATGACCGAACTGTTGACACCGGCATTTTCGAGAATCTGCTTGGCGGGCGCCTGCAGAGCCCGACGCACGATGTCGATGCCGACCTTTTGTTCGTCGTTTTCGAAATTCAACCGACTGAGGCCCTTGCTGGCATAAAGCAGGGTGACGCCACCACCGGCAACCACACCTTCCTCGACCGCGGCCCGCGTCGCATGCATCGCGTCGTCGACACGATCCTTGCGCTCCTTCACCTCGACCTCGCTCGCGCCACCGACGCGGATGATCGCAACACCGCCGGCCAGTTTCGCCAGACGCTCCTGCAGCTTCTCCTTGTCGTAGTCCGAGGTGGTCTCTTCGATCTGCGCGCGGATCTGCGTACAGCGGGCCACAATGGCCGTCTTGTCGCCGACACCATCGATGATCGTGGTGTTGTCCTTCTCGATGCGGATCTTCTTGGCCTTGCCCAGCATGTCGATCGTGACATTCTCGAATTTGATGCCCAGATCTTCGGACACCACCTGTCCGCCGGTCAGGATAGCGATATCTTCGAGCATCGCCTTGCGACGATCACCGAAGCCAGGCGCCTTGACCGCCGCGACCTTGAGGCCGCCGCGCAGCTTGTTGACGACCAGCGTCGCCAACGCCTCGCCCTCGATATCCTCGGCGATGATGAGCAGCGGCTTGCCGCTCTGCATGATCGCTTCGAGCAGGGGAAGGATCGTCTGCACGCCGGGCAACTTCTTCTCGGACAAGAGGACGTAGGGATCGTCCAGTTCGACCAGCATCTTCTCGGCGTCGGTGACGAAATAGGGCGAGATATAGCCGCGATCGAATTGCATGCCCTCGACGATATCGAGTTCGGTCTCCAAGGATTTCGCCTCTTCAACGGTAATCACGCCTTCGTTGCCGACTTTCTCCATCGCTCTCGCGATCATCTCGCCGATCTCTGGATCATCATTGGCCGAGATCGTTCCGACCTGCGCGATTTCAGCGTTGGTCGAGACTTTCTTCGCAAGCTTTTTGATGTCCTCGACCACCGCTTGGACCGCGAAATCGATGCCGCGCTTCAAATCCATCGGATTCATGCCGGCGGTCACCGCCTTAAGGCCTTCGCGCAGGATCGCCTGGGCCAAGACCGTCGCGGTCGTCGTGCCGTCACCGGCCGCATCGCTGGTCCGGGAGGCGACCTCCTTGACCATCTGCGCGCCCATATTCTCGAACCGGTTGGAAAGCTCGATTTCCTTGGCGACCGTCACACCATCCTTGGTGATGCGGGGTGTGCCATAGGATTTGGCGAACACCACGTTGCGGCCCTTGGGACCGAGGGTCACCTTCACCGCGTTCGCCAGCATGTCGACGCCGCGCATCATCAGATCGCGCGCTTCGCCGTTAAATTTAACTTCTTTGGCAGCCATGTTCCGTCTCCGAATTGTTAAGCCGCTTTCGCCTTTGCGGACGTCCGATCGAGCACACCCAGGATGTCGGTTTCCTTCATGATCATGAGATCTTCGCCATTGAGCTTGATCTCACTGCCCGACCATTTTCCGAACAGCACGAAATCGCCGGCCTTGACGGCGAGCGGATGCAGATTGCCGTTCTTGTCGCGAACGCCGGGACCAACGGCAACGACTTCACCTTCCATTGGCTTTTCTTTCGCCGTATCGGGGATGATGATGCCGCCTGCGGTTTTCCCTTCCTGCTCGACACGGCGGATCAGGACGCGATCCTGTAGCGGACGCATTTTCATGAACGGTCTCCAGAATTTACTGAGAAGTTGGCACTGTATGAGCGGGAGTGCCAATACATGGATCATAACATAAGGCGAAATTTTGGAAAAACAACTGCGGCGTCACTGTGACGTTCGCAGCGTTTTTCCAGTGCATTTCTTGGTAAAATTTTCAGCGCAAAACCGCGATATAAATAATTATTTTTGGCGCCGCGCCCCTTCGGCCGTTTCGGACAACCCGATGATCACACAGCAGATCGCCATCAGGACGACGGACAAAGCCGAGGCCGCCGGAAAATCGGCGCCGGTTTCCGAAATCTTCGAATAGAGCAGCAAGGACAGGATGTTGAGCTGCGTGCCGACCAGAGCGAGAGCCGTTCCGTAAGCGCCGATGGCCACGGCCGACGTCAGGCAAAAGGCCCGCAACAAGGCCGGAAACACTTGCGGCAGCAGGATGTCCCAAAGGACTCGCCAGGAGGCCGCCCCCAGGCTTTGCGCGGCCAAAAGCTGGCTCTGGTCGAAATTCCGGAGAACCGGCAGCACCACCATCACCACGCGCGGAATCAGATAATAGCTGTAGGCCAGGCCCAGGCCGGCCGGCGTGAAGATTAGGGCCCCGACGATCGCCGGGTCCAATCCCAGTTTGGCCAGGGCCAAGGTGACAAACCCGGCGCGGCCGAGCAGCAGAATGAAGCCATAAGCAACGATCAGCCCGGAAAAGGTCAGTGGCAGAGCGATGACGAACAGCAAAGCGGTGCGCAGTCCATCGGACAAACGGGAGAGATGAAGGGCGACGCCAAATCCGATCACCACCGACGCAAACGGCGCCGTGGTCCCCAAGATCAGGCTGCCGCCCAAACCCCGCCAGAACAATGGGTCGGCGAACAAGTGGCGGAAGGCCCCCAGACCTCCCGCCAAAGCCCCAACGACCACCGAGCCTAAGGGGGCCGCGAAAAACAGCAGGAAGATCGCCGCGCAAGGCAGCAGAAAGCTCACCTGGATGCGGCGTGAGGCCATTTACTGATCGAGGGCCGCGCGGGCCCATCCTTCGTCGATCGCCGTCTTGGCGGCCTGCGCCTTGACCACGTCGACCGGCTTCAATTGAGGCGCCGGAGGAAGCTTGGCGGCGATATCCGCCGGCAACGAAACACCCGGCACGGACGGCCGCACGAACCCTTCGGCGAAGGTGGCCTGGCCCTGGTCGGTCATGATGAAATTGAGCCACAGCCGGGCGGCATTCGGATTGGGGCCATTTTTTACCAGGCTGATGGCATAGGGCGCCGCCGCCGAGGCCTCTTTCGGAATCACCACGGCGACATCGTCACCCATCCCATCGACATATTTGGCTTTCAAGCCATCGTTCTCATAACCGATCCAGATGGGAATCTCGCCCTTCAAGAACTGCGCATAGGGCGTGGTGCCGACCGTACGCAGCACATTGCCGCTTTTGTGCAGCTTGCCCAGATAGTCCAACCCGGGCGCGACGTTATCCATATCGCCGCCGCCGGCGAAATTCGCCGCGAAGACCACCACCTGGCCCTGGCCGGTCGAGCGCGGGTCAAGATAGACGACGCTTTTCTTATAGTCCGGCTTCAACAGATCGGCCCAGGATTGGGGCACGGTCTTGACCAGTTTGGTATTGACCAGGAACGCGACGTTGAGGGTGTGAATGGTGAACCACTTCCCCTCGGCTTGGCGAAACGCCGGGGCCAATTTGTCGAAATTGACCGGCTTGAAAGGCGCCAAAACATCCTTGCTCATCGCATCCACCGCCGACCCGGCGAAATAGTATGCCGTGTCGGCCTGCGGCCGATTGCGCCCTTTTTCCAGCGCCGTCACCGTCACCGCCGAACCGATGTCGTTGTAGACGATCTCGACCTCCGGATAGCGCTTCTTGAAATTGGCGAACTGGCTCTTCCAGTTGGCCCAGGTCGGGCCAGTGTCGAACGACACCACCATGCCCTCCTTGACGGCGGCCTCGTAGAGCGTTTTCTCTCCATCGTAGAGTTCCGGTCCATCGAAAGCCATGGCGGCAATCGGCAACGCCAAAGTGGCGGAGAATGCGAGACGAGCAAGCCAGGTCACCATGATCACACTCCTGAGGGATTGAAGGTCGAGGGCGAAAGCAGCCGAATGGCGTTGGCGGGAATTTGTACGGCGGCGATATCACCCCGATAGCCTCCGCTTTCGCCAAGCAGAACCGTTTCGGAAAGCGCCATTTCGAAACGGCGAATCGGACCGGCGAACCGATCGCGCCGAAGCTCGCCGGTCAACACCGCGCCATCGGCCCGGGCGTCATCGGGACTGGCCAATGGCACGATCCGTTCCGGGCGGACCAGGGCGATAACGGCGGAACCGGACGGCCAGCCCGCCGTATCGCACGACAGCATTCCGAAGGCGGTCGAAATATGTCCCGCGTCCCTGATCGTGGCGTCCCACATATTGGCCTTGCCGACGAACGAGGCGACCGTGCGATCAACCGGGGCGTCATAAAGAACTTGCGGCGGCGCGACCTGCAGCATCCGTCCGCCATGCATCACGGCAACCCGGTCGCCGATCGACATCGCCTCTTCCAAATCATGCGTCACATGCAGCGTGGCGATGGCGGCATCACGCTGCACGCGGACGATCTCGTCGCGCATTTCGACACGCCGAAAGGCGTCGAGAGCCGACAACGGTTCATCGAGAAGCAAGGCGCGCGGCGAAAACACCAGGGCGCGCGCCAGCGCCACGCGCTGCTGCTGGCCGCCCGACAGACTGACCGGCATGCGATCGGCGAAGCCAGCAAGACCGACCCGGTTTAAGGCGAGCCCCGCCTGATCCAGCCGCTGTTGCCGGGAAACGCCGCGCACCTTCAACGGATAGGCGACATTTTGCGCCGCCGTCATATGCTGAAACAGGGCGTAGGACTGAAAAACGATGCCGAGATCCCGCCGATGCGGCGGCAACCCGGCCAAATTCCGGCCATCCACCAGAATGCGTCCGCTGTCGGCTTCGAGAAAACCGGCCAGCAGTTTCAGCAAGGTCGTCTTGCCCGACCCGGACGGCCCGATCACCACCAGCAGTTCACCGTCCGCGATTTCCAGATCGACATCGAAAACGCCGGCGTCGCTACCGGGATAGCGATAAGTCACATTTTGAAAATGAATGGCCATCTGGATCCTTACCCCCGCGCCGCGCCGCCGGCCCGGGCGACAAAGGCGCCAATGGCCGCCGCCGCCACCGCCAAACTCAGCAAAACCACCGTGGCGGCGCAGGCAAAACCGGTCGCGCCATAAAAGGCCTGCAGTAAAAACGTCGGATAAGTCCGATTGAGGAAACCCGACACCAGATTGGACAACTGGAATTCGCCAATCGACAGGGCCGCGACGGTGATCAGGCCGGACAGCACGCTGTGGCGCAGGGTCGGCACCACAATATCGAAAAAACGACTGGCGAAGCCGGCGCCAAGCGAACCGGCCACCGCCTCCAAGTCGGCAAGCCGCAGAGTCTCCATGTCGGCCAACAAGGTGTTGAGCAGATAGGGCAGGGTCAACACCACATGGCCGGCGATCAACAAGGGCGAACTTCCCAGCCAAGGCAAGGCATCGGTGGAAAACAGCAGGATGAAGCCAAAGGCCAAGGTCAGTTCGGGCACCGCCACCGGCAACAGACTGACCAACCGGCCTGCGAAGCGAACCGACCGTCTGGACTGGGTGTGCAGGGCGTAAGCGGCCGGCAGACCGACCAGCACATCGATCACGCTGGTCACCGAGACCACCATCAGGCTGGTGCGAAAGGCCCTGAGCAGGCTGGAGTCGTCGAGAAGAGCCGCATACCAATGCAAGGTGGCGCCGGTCGGCAGCAGGCTATTGGCCCAAACCTCGCCGAACGAACCGACCACCAGCAGCAGAATGGGCGCCGCCAGATAGATCAGATAAAGGTAGGTCAGAACCGCCATACGTCCGCCACAGAATGATCGATACCGGCGACTTGTAAGATATCTTCCATTCGCCGTGCGTGACCATTCTGTGAAACCTGCGTTCCCTTAACGATCGGGGCAGCGCAGCAAACTGATCGCCAGTCGATCCAGGCAGTCTTCGACGCTCGCGCAAACGGTGACGCCGGGCACACTCGGGGCATCGCAGAGCGAAAAGACCGGCTTTTTGAACTGCATGCCGAAGGCCATTTCCGACAAGGTTCCGTATTCTCCGCCAACGGCGATCAACGCCTCGGCCGAACGGGCGATCAGGATATTGCGGGCCGGACCGAGACCGGTCGCCAGCGGCAGAGAGACATAGGGATTGGCGGCCCGCCAGTCCTCGTCGGGAATGAAGCCAATGGTCAGCCCTCCCGCAGCGAAAGCCCCGCGCGAAGCGGCTTCCATCACCCCGCTTTTGCCGCCTGTGAGTAAGGGGACTCCCATTTTGGCCAATTCTTGGCCGATCGCCTCGGCGACGTCCAACTGCGCCACACTGGCGTCCCGCGGACCGATCACCGCCACCGGCAGGGCGCGCACGCCACCTTCGCGGGAGAGCCAACAAACGGCCGCGCGAGGGCTGAGCGTCTCTCCGCGCGGCACGCCGTCCTCCCCCGCGACCCAAGACCGGTTCCAGGCCTCAAAACGATAAGGACCGCAATGCAAGGTGCGGGTCGCCTGATTGACGATGAGAGGGGACATTTTTGCGATCTCCGGCATGCTTTTCCGATGGCATCGATCCTGTAAGATAGTTTACAGATGAAGGCAAGCCCCCGAGGGCCCCTTCTTTTCACAAGGCAAAGACGGCAATCGTTCCATGACTGCGAAACCCGAGACCCTGAGCGCACGCCAGCAACGCATCGTCGCCTGGATTGAAGAGCAGGGCTACGCCACCCTCGAGGCGTTGGCTCATCATCTGCAAGTCTCCATGCAGACGGTACGGCGCGAAGTCATCTGCCTCGACGCCTCCGGTCATTTGCAGCGCTTTCACGGCGGCGCCGGACGAACCGACGGGCGAGTGCGCCTGGGATATGGCGGAAAGAGCGCCTTGGCGCGCGATGCCAAGGAACGGATCGCCATGGCCGCCGCCGCCGCCATCACCGATGGCGCGGCTGTCTTTCTCGATGTCGGGACAACCGTCGAGGCCATCGCCCGCGCGCTGATCGCGCGAAAAGACCTGCGAATCATCACCAACAGCCTGAACAGCGCGCGCATTTTTCAGGACCACCCATCCTGCTCGACCTTCGTCCTCGGCGGCACGCTTCGCGGTCCGGATGGATCGCTGGTCGGAGATCTGACGACGACGACCTTGCAACAGTTCAAGGCGGATGTGGCGATCATCGGCTGTTCGGCCATCGAGGCCGACGGATCGGTCATGGATTATGATGTCGATAAGATCGCGGTCAAACGGGCCGCCATCGCGGGCGCTCGTCAGTCCTGCCTGGTGGCCGACGCGGCGAAATTCACGCGCCACGCCGTGACCTGCATCGCCGCCCTCGCCGATTTCACCGCCTTGATAACGGACACGCCGCCCCCCGCCAATGTCATCGCGGCACTGGGTGGATGCCGGTTGGTCGTCGCCTAGAGCCTACCCTTCGTTCCGGTAGTTCGGCGCTTCCCGGGTAATGGCCACGTCATGCACATGGCTTTCGCGCAAACCCGCCTGGGTGATCCGGCGGAACGTGCATCGGGTTTGCATGTCGCCGATGGTGGCATTGCCGGTATAGCCCATGCCGGCGCGCAAGCCGCCGACCAGTTGATGAATCACCGTTCCCACCGGCCCCTTGTAGGCGACGCGGCCTTCGATGCCTTCCGGAACCAGCTTGAGGCTGTCGTTGACCTCCTGCTGGAAATAGCGGTCGGCCGAACCGCGCGCCATGGCGCCGATCGACCCCATGCCACGATAGCTTTTGTAAGACCGCCCCTGATACAGGAAGACCTCACCGGGGCTTTCCTCGGTCCCGGCGAACAAGGAACCGATCATCACGCAGGACGCGCCGGCGGCGATCGCCTTGGCGACATCGCCGGAAAATTTGATGCCGCCGTCGGCGATCAAGGGAATGTTGGTTTTGTTGGCTTCCTCGGCCACTTCGAGAATCGCCGACAATTGCGGAACACCGACACCGGCAACGACGCGGGTGGTACAGATGGTCCCCGGCCCGATGCCGACTTTGAGGCCGTCGACGCCAACCGCGATCAAGGCGCGCGCCGCTTCCGGCGTCGCGATATTGCCGGCGATCACTTGGGCGCGCGGATAGCGAATCTTGATCGCGGCCACCGATTCGATCACGCCCTTCGAATGTCCATGCGCCGTATCGACCACCAGAACATCGACCCCGGCATCGAGCAAGGCTTCGGCCCGCGCCATGCCGTCGGACCCGACGCCGACGGCGGCGCCAACCCGCAAACGGGCTTTTTCATCCTTGCAGGCCCTTGGATAGGCCTGGGCCTTTTCCATGTCCTTGACGGTGATCAGGCCGATGCAGCGGAAGGCATCATCGACGACCAGCAGTTTTTCCAGGCGATTCTGATGCAACAAGCGCTTGGCTTCTTCCGGCGGCACGCCTTCGCGAACGGTGATCAACCCGTCCTTGGTCATCAGTTCGGCGATGCTCTGGTTGGGATTGGTGGCGAACCGCACGTCGCGATTGGTCAGAATGCCGACCAGTTTGCCCGATCCTTGTTCGACCACCGGAAAACCGGAAAAATTATGCTGGGCCATCAGCGCCAGCGCGTCGGCCAGCGTCTGCTCGGGATGGACGGTGACCGGATTGACCACCATGCCCGATTCGAAACGCTTAACCCGGCGCACTTCTTCGGCCTGCGTTGCGATGTCGAGATTTTTGTGGATGATGCCGATACCGCCGGCCTGCGCCAGCGCAATGGCCAATCGGCTTTCGGTGACCGTATCCATCGCCGCTGAAATCAGCGGAATGCCCAATTCGATGGTTTGGGTCAGACGCGTGCGGGTATCGGCCTGGGCGGGAAGAACGCTCGATTCGGCAGGCACCAGAAGCACGTCGTCGAAGGTAAGGGCTTCTTTGATCTGCATGCCGCCTCCGGGGGTGATCGGGATTGGCGGCACATCATACACATTATGGGAAACCTCGCAAGCCGCAGGCGGCGTGCGTATATGTCGGTAGCGCATAGCAACACTTCGGAAGAATGGGGTCAGAATGCAGCTTGAAGTCCTCCACGTCCCGGCGATCCAAGCGGATCCGGCCCATCCTCCAATCCTGTTCGTTCACGGTTCCTATTGCGGCGCCTGGATCTGGGCCGAGAAATTCATGCCCTATTTCGCCAGCCGCGGGTTTTCCTGCCACGCGATGTCATTGCGCGGCCATGGCGGAAGCGAGGGCGACTTGGCCTGGGCCTCCGTCAGCGACTATATCGACGACGTCGCCACTGTCGCCGCCGATTTGGGAGGGATGCCGATCGTCATCGGCCATTCCATGGGCGGATTGATCGTCCAGCATTATCTGGCCAGGCAGCCGGTGGCCGCCGCCGTTCTGCTCGCCAGCGTGCCGCCCAGCGGCCTGGGGTCGTCGGCCATGCATATGTCGATGTTTTCCCCCGACGTTCTCTGGCAATTGGGATTGTTGCAAAGCTTGGGGCCGGCCGCCGTCACCCCGGAAATCATCCATCGCGCCTTTTTCACCGACGAAACGCCAACCGAAGCGGTCCGTCAATTGATGCCCAAGCTGCAGGGGGAATCGCAACGGGTCAGCGCCGACCTCCTGTGCCCCGATCAACCCAGCCTGCCGACCGACCGGCCGCTCGCGCCGACGCTGGTGCTGGGCGGCGACGCCGACGCTTTCCTCCCCACCTCGGCCTTCCGGGAAACCGCCACCTTCCTGCGCGGCGAGATGCACATCCTGCACGGCGCGCCGCATGGCTTGATGCTGGACGACGCCTGGTGGCAACCGTCCGCCGATGCGATCATCGATTGGCTGATCGAGAAGGGGCTTTAGGCAACGCGCCGCGCGCCATGCAAGGCCCAGAGCAAAGCGCCGAGAAGCAAAAAAGCGCATGCTTGATGCGCCGCCGCCAGACCGACCGGCACCAGGGCCAGCAAGGTCGAGACCCCCAACCCCGCCTGAAGCGTCGCCATCACCGGCACCAGCAGAAAGCGTCCTGCCAACCCCCCGCTCACGGGCCGCGACCACAGCCACAGCGCAACCGCCCCCACCCAACTGGCCATCGCCAACAAACGGTGGTCGAACTGTACCAGGGCGTGATTCTCGAAGACATTGATCCAAACCGGCGACAAATCGAAGGCTTCTCGGGGAAACCAGGCGCCGTTCATCAAGGGAAAACTGTTGTAGATCAGGCCGGCGTGCAGGCCGGCGACCAGAGCCCCGGCGGCCATGGTCAAAACCACCAATCCGAGCAACAGGATCAGCGGCCGGGCAAGCCGGGCGGCCTTGCCGGAAACGGTCCCGTTGCTTGAGCAATTTACGATCTCGTCGAATCGTCTTTTCTTATCGTCATCCCCGGGCTTGACCCGGGGATCCATGGATTGCCGGGTCAAACCCGGGGATGACGATAAGGAGGATGATCCCTTGTGGTCGCAAATCGCTCTCGGGTAAAAATCCAGATGATCCAACGCCGACCACAGCAAGGCGGCGTAGATGGCCACCGCGGCCAGCAAGTGAGCGGCCAGACGATAATGACTGACCTCGGGCTGGTCAGCCAGGCCGCTGGCCACCATGAACCAGCCGAGCCCCCCTTGCAGGGCGCCGAGAAGGAACAAGAACAGCAGCCAGGGAACGTCCTCGCGAGAAAGCCACCCGCCGCCAAGAAACACCACGAAAGGTCCCAGAAAGGCCAGACCGATCAATCGGCCCCACAATCGGTGGACATATTCCAGCCAAAAAATCGACTTGAAGGCCGCGAGCGTCATGCCATCATTGATCAAGCGATATTGTGGAGACCCCTGGTATTTCGTGAACACCGCGTTCCAGGCGTCGTCGGACAAAGGCGGCAACAGGGTAAACGGCTGCCATTCGACCATCGACAATCCGGACCCGGTGAGGCGGGTCAATCCGCCCAGACAGACCATCACCAGCACCATTAAGGCCAATGTCAAAAGCCAAATGCCGACCGCCCAGCGGCCCCTCTTAGCCTGCATTTTTCCTCCGTGCCAACGACATGGGTATGAGAAATAGGGGCTCGCCCTTGGAAATCAGTCATACTCTCCCCTAATTAGGTAAGCGCTCAGCGCCGCAATGGAATGGGCAAAATCACTGCTTCGTAATGTAATAAATATGAGGATTGGTAATGGGTATGGCACTGACCGAGCCGATGCTCGGTTTCTCCTTGGGCTTTGCGGATCTCTATAGCCCGTCCGGGCTCGGGAAAGTGGACCAAGCCTTCCTCTCCCAATTGGCGGAAACCGACGGATCTCTTCTTGAGCGGCTGATGTCCGCCCGCGCCGCATCGTCCATTGACGCGAAGGACGAGGCCCTGTTGCTGGTCGCCTTGGCGCCGCATCTGAACGATTTCATTGGCCAATTGTTCGCCATCAACAGCGAAATCCAGGCGCTGGCCGCCCGTCAGGACGCCCTGGCGCCGCTTTACGCCTGCAAAAGACTGTTCGTTCAGCGCCGCGCTCAAAAGGCAATGAAGCCGGACGACGCGGAGGCGATCGACGGCGCCGCACTTGAAGCCGAAATCACCGATTTGTTCGGCGAGCCCTGGGACGAATTGGATTTCGCCCGGCATGTCATGTCGTGGCTGGACGACGAAGCCAATCAGAGCGCCGCCCTTGATCTGGCGACACGATACGCCGCCTGGGCCTTGCTGAGCAGCGCCGGGAAACGCCGGCACAAAAACGGTCGCCTCTTCAAAACGCCGGCCAAACACGACCCTATGCATCTTGTCCATCATGAGACGGTGACCCTGGCCGGCGTCGCGCAATTCGCCTTTCCGAAGGAGGACTTGCGCCATCGCGACGGATTCCATCTGACCGATCCCGGCTGCGATTTGTTGGGTGCGATGGACGAAGTGACCTACTGCATCCTGTGCCACCATCAGGGCAAGGACAGTTGCTCCAAGGGCATGAAGGACAAGAAGACCGGTGGCTTCGCCAAGACGGCGCTTGGCACCACTCAGACCGGTTGCCCGCTGGAAGAACGCATCTCCGAAATGCATGAAGTCAAGGGCCAGGGACATGCCGTGGCGGCGTTGGCCGTCGCGGTGGTCGACAATGCCATGGTCGCCGGCACCGGACATCGCATCTGCAACGATTGCATGACGGGCTGCATCTACACCAATGGCAACAAGGACCCGGTCAATATCCCCGAAGCGGAATCGCGCATCCTCAAGGACGTGCTGGAACTGCCGTGGGGATTCGAGATTTACAGCCTGTTGACCCGCTGGAATCCCCTCAATCTGCGCCGCCCGTTGCCGAAGGCGGCCAGCGGCCGATCCGTCCTGGTGGTCGGCCTGGGGCCGGCCGGCTATACCCTGGCCCACCATCTGATGAACGACGGCCATGCCGTGGTGGCCATCGACGGACTGAAGATCGAACCCCTGCCGGAGGGCCTGTCAGGCGTCAAAACCACCGGCGAGCGGGTCGCCTTCCGCGCCATCCGCGACATCACCGAGCTTTACGAGAATCTCGGAAACCGGGTGATGGCCGGCTTCGGCGGCGTCGCCGAATATGGCATTACGGTCCGCTGGAACAAAAATTTCCTCAAGGTCATCCGCCTGCTGTTGGAGCGGCGGGCCGAATTCCAGATGGCCGGCGGCATTCGCCTGGGCGGCACGCTGACCTTAGACGACGCGTTCGCCATGGGGTTCGACCATGTGGCGCTCTGCATGGGCGCCGGCCGGCCGACCATCATCGACATGCCGAACAATCTGGCGCCCGGCGTCCGCCAGGCGTCGGACTTCCTGATGGGTCTGCAGCTGACCGGCGCCGCCCGCGCCGACAGTTTGGCCAGCTTGCAGATGCGGCTGCCGGTGGTGGTTATCGGTGGCGGCTTGACCGCCATCGACGCCTGCACCGAGGCCCTGGCCTATTATCCGATCCAAGTGGAAAAATTCCTGGCCCGTTACGAGACCCTGGTCACGGAACGTGGCGAGGAGGCTGTGCGCCTGACCTACACGGATGCGGAAGCGGCCATCGCCGACGAATTCCTCGCCCATGGCCGCGCCATCCGCGCCGAGCGCCAGGCCGCCGCCCAGGAGAATCGCCAGCCCGATCTTCTCTCCTTGCTCCAATCCTGGGGCGGCGCCACGGTTGCCTACCGGCGGCGTCTGGTCGAGAGCCCGGCCTATCGCAACCATGAGGAAGTCAACAAGGCGTTGGAAGAAGGCATCCGTTTCGCCGAGCAGATCTCGCCGCTCGCCGTCGAAGTGGACGGCTTCGGCCATGCCAAAGGGCTCAAGGTCAAGACCGCCGACGGCGCTACAGCCGTCTTGCCGGCACGGGCCATCATCGTGGCGGCGGGCACCGTCCCCAACACCGTTCTGGCCCGCGAAGAAAGCGGGATTTCCCTTGATGGCAAATATTTCCAGGCCATTGACGAAGACGGCTTGCCCGCCACGCCGGATCGTCTGACCAAACCGTCGGTCCCGCAGGTCTTGATGAGTGTCGAGACCGCGGACGGAGGCCATCGGGCGGTCTCCTTCTTCGGCGACCTGCATCCCTCCTTCGCCGGCAACGTGGTCTCGGCAATGGCCAGCGCCAAGCAGGGTTATCCGGTGGTCAGTCGCGTTCTGGCGAAGCGGCCGCCGTCGGCCATCACCCCCGAGGAAGTCCGCAAGGCCTTCAACGACTCCTTCCGTCCCACCGTCTTCAAGGTCGAACGTCTGGCGCCGACCATCGTCGAAGTAGTGGTCCGGGCGCCGGCGGCGGCTCGCGCCTTTCAACCCGGACAATTTTATCGTCTGCAGAACTTCGAAACCCTTTCCGCGAAAACCGATGACACCACATTGGCTATGGAAGGGTTGGCGCTGACCGGCGCCTGGGTCGACAAGGAGGCTGGCCTGGTTTCGGTGATCGTCCTCGAAATGGGCGGGTCCTCCAATCTTTGCAGCAGCTTGTCGCCCGGCGAACCGGTGGTTTTGATGGGACCGACCGGAACCCCGACCGAAACGCCGGCCGGCGAAACCGTTTTGCTCGCCGGTGGCGGCTTGGGCAATGCCGTGTTGTTTTCCATCGGCCAGGCGATGCGCCGGGCTGGCTCGAAGGTTCTCTATTTCGCCGGTTACCGATCCATCGCCGATCGCTTCAAAGTCGAAGAAATCGAAGCGGCCGCCGACATGGTGGTGTGGTGCGTCGATCAAGGTGAGCCTTTGAGCCCAAGGCGAAGCCAGGACAAGACCTTTGTCGGAAATATCGTCCAGGCGATGACGGCCTTTGCCGAAGGCCGTTTAGGGGCTGCCGATATTTCGCTCGGAAACGTCAACCGCATCGTCGCCATCGGCTCGGATCGCATGATGCGGGCCGTGGCCGAAGCCCGGCACGGCGTGCTGGCACCCCACTTGAATCGCGAGCATGAAGCCATCGGTTCGATCAATTCGCCGATGCAATGCATGATGAAGGAGATCTGCGCCCAGTGCCTGCAAAAGCACAAAGACCCCAAAACCGGCGCGGAAATCGTCGTCTTCACCTGCGCCAATCAGGATCAACCCCTCGACCATGTCGATTTCAAGGGGTTGCTTGAGCGTCTTGGCCAGAATACCGTACAGGAGAAGCTGACCCGTCAATGGATCGACCGCAGCCTTCGGCACCTCGTGTCCTGACGTCAGTTACCTCGAAGGTTCGCCTGCGGGTATTTTATTGTCGTCATCCCCGCGAAAGCGGGGATCCATGGTTGGAGGAGTCGATGAATTG